>FUWD013229728.1_pt1 | contig 50747 bp, 53 predicted proteins | sample 1063281 | NCBI WGS metagenome assembly FUWD01 (sample SAMEA79048168, study PRJEB19326) | metagenome | biome: marine | reverse complement strand
TCGACGCTGGATGCGCCGGTCGCCTCCATGATCAGACGGCGGCCCTCTGCGGCGGCCTCCGCGCCGCGCTTCGGCTGGCCAATCGGACGCAACTCGCCACGCTCAGCGCGCTCGGCCAGGTCGGCGTACTGCCCGCTCCTCGTCGTTGGTGAGGGCTTTCGCCCCCGTGGTTCTTTGTCATTTCGTCACTTCCCTCTCGGTTCCTTACTCCACGAGATCGCGATACAGGTCGCTCAGCTCCATTGCGTGAAAGACGCGGATATCACCGTGCCTGGTCAGCGCGGCGATTACTTCGATGTAGCGGTCAGTCTGCGGATGTGGGTGACCAACGAAGACTTTGGTCGTCTCCCCCGGCAAGCCGGGCACGTCCTCGATCGCGTCAGCGTTCGTCACTGCGTGGAGTGCGTCGGCGCGGGGAATACCGTGCTTGTCGGCACTCTCCGCGAAGATTATTCCCACGAGGAAAAGTATACCACAATATGTGGGTACTGATTTCGGGCCGAATACGACCGTTTGTGACACACTCGAATTGACCCACTTATTGCACCCGGCGCGCTGGGTCAAAACCCTGTCCTAAAACCCCTGCTGCTTACAGAGTCACTTTGACGAGTTGTGCGACGCTAAGCCACATGAGTCAACTAATCGGGTACGCCCGCGTGTCCACAACCGAGCAAGACCCGCAACTCCAACTCGACGCGCTCATTGCCGCGGGGTGCGGCCGGATCTTCACCGAATCCGCCTCGGGCACGAAAACTAGCCGGCCTGAACTGGACGCGGCCCTGGACTATCTACGGCAAGGGGATCAACTCGTCGTGTGGCGCCTAGATCGCCTGGGGCGTTCCCTGCCGCACCTGTTGGACGTTCTCGCCCGGCTCGACGGGCGAGGGATGGGTTTTCGATCCCTCACGGAAGCCTTAGACACATCCACGTCGGGCGGGCGGCTCGTATTTAGTGTGTTCGGGGCGATCGCCCAATTCGAACGCGAACTCATCACCGAACGCACCCGCGCCGGTTTAGCTGCCGCGAAAGCCCAGGGGCGCGTGGGTGGGCGACCACGCACCCTGACGCAAGCCAACATTGATTACGCGCGGGATCAACGCACCAAAGGCGCGTCCTGGAATGACATTGCCGCATCCCTACGAGTGAGTCGATCCACCGTGCAACGTTCGCTTTCATCTTGACTTCCTCCTCGCCCTCACGGACGAGGCTTTCTTTCTCACAACTGGTAAACGTAATCGTAAACAAGCACGTTTACTTTATGGTATGATGGCGGCATGCTGCGCGTAAGTGACCAGACTCGAGAACGTGTCCTACGTATCGGTCGGGAGGAGTTCGGAGGATTATCTGCCGATGAGACCCTGCAACGACTCATGGACGAGCACTGGAGATCCGCGGCCATCACCGCAGTGCGCCAGTACCGCGAATCCGATCCACAGGGTTGGGCGGACTACCTCGCTGAGGCTGACGACCTCGCAGGCGCCGACGCGCCAATTGGCGATGAGTGGTCTAAGAGCGATCGGTGAGCCAACCACCGATTGAGCCTGGCCACGTGTGGTTCGTTGACTTCGACCCTGTCCGCGGCCGTGAGCAAGGCAAAGACCGGCCCGCACTCGTCGTCTCATCCCGATTCCACCTAGACCTCACCATGGGCGAGCTGGTCAACGTGCTGCCATTGACCAGCGTTGAACGACGTGGCTGGATGCACCGGGTCCACGTCGTCTCGAGTGGGGGCTGGGTCATCACCGAGCAAATTCGGACTGTCTCTGCGGACCGGTTACGCAAGTACGCACCAGAGATCGCGCTGTCCGAAGAAGAACTGGATGAAGTGCGACACGTGCTGGCCCAGATGCTGATCGTTTCGACCAGAAGTTTCGATAGACCACCGTCCGGCAACTGATCCTTCTCACATCCCGAGTAGATCCACGGCTCTGAGTAACCGAACGGCACCCGGCGGGATTGATCAGGCGGGGAGACGGTGCAGCGAATGGCCGGCATCGACCACGACCGTGCAAGGGTCACTGATGTTCAGTGGCGTGATACCCGGACCGCCCGCAAGGTCAACGTCGACGTTGGATCCGTCGGAGCGCTGAACCGTGTAGCGCCAGCTTGCGCCAAGGTATCGCCGTGCCGTGATGACGTCGTAGCCTCCACCGGTGATGAGGGTCAGGTCGTGCGGTCGCGCCATCATCACGAGCTCTGGCGAGTAGGGATCGGGCAGGAATGACGCTTCGCCCATGAACGTCGCCACGAAGCGGTCGCTGGGCCGATCGAATAACTCGTCCGGGCGGCCGATCTGAAGTAGCTGGCCGTTGGACATCACTGCCACCCGGTCACCGAGTGCCAGTGCTTCCTCGCGGTCGTGGGTGATCAGCACCGCTGCGGCGTTGCGGCGCCGGAGCGCTGCGATCACGTCTGTACGGACGTCATCGCGCAGCGACGGGTCCAAGCTGGCGAAGGGCTCGTCAAGGAGTACCACCGCCGGGTTTGGAGCAAGTGCTCGCGCCAACGCGATGCGCTGCTGTTCACCGCCGGACAATTCATGGGGGTAGCGTTTTGCCACGTCGGGGAGTTGCACCAGTTCGAGTAACTCGCCCACCCGGCGTGAGCGTGCGGCCCGGTCGAGATGGCCGAGCCCGAAGGCGATGTTCTGGTCGACACGGCGGTGGGGGAATAGGGCATGATCCTGGAAGACCAGCCCGATGCGCCGCTTCTCGGGAGGCATGGCGGTGACGTCGCTGCCATCGAGTTCAATGCGACCGGCTGTGATCGGATCCAAGCCGGCGATCGCCCGCAACAATGATGACTTGCCGCAGCCACTCGGTCCGACAATTACCACGATTTCACCGTCGGCGACATCGAAGGACACCTGGTTGACGACATCGCGTCCGGCGATGTGACGGGTCACACCGGCTACCGACAAGGCGGCGCGTGGCGAGGTGAGGGTGACATCCATAGTGGTGGACACGGTAGTGGCCACATGCGGCCTGCGAAACTCGGTCTGGATTGCGCCGTTCACGACACCGTCTCCGCGCCGCGCTCCAGCGTCCATAACAGCGCGGCCACCAGCAGCATGCCGAGGGTGACGATCGCCAACGACGGTACGGCGGCCTGCACCCACAAACTCTCCGAGGTCGCCTGCCACACCCAAATCGGCAGCGTCTCGGTACCGAACGGTCGCAGGATGAGCGTGATCGGCAACTCCTTCACCGTATCGATCGCCACCAGCACCGCCGCCGCGATGATGCCAGCACCGGCCAATGGCAGTTCGATTCGGGTGGCGACCCGGAAGCGACCGGCGCCCAGTGTGCGGGCGCTGGCCACCACTGATGGCGGTACTTTGGTGATGCTCGCTTCGATGCCGTAATAGGCAACGGCGAGGAAGCGCACGACGAGCGCGTAGATCAACCCGATGAATGACCCCACGAGTAGCCAGCCGCCGGGCAACCAGCCGAGCCGATCGACCGCGGCGAGGGTGACCAAAACGCCAATTGCGACGACGGGACCGGGGACGGTGTAGCCGAGTGTTGTCAGCCGGGCGAGCAACGATCCGCTGGCCCGTCGCCGGTTCAGGCCAGCCGCGAGCAGTAGGCCAAGGCCTAGGCAGGCCAGCACCGCGACGGCGGTGACCCGCAGCGACGACATCAGATGGAAGCCTAAATCGCCCGAGACAGTGGACGTCTGGTCGGTGCGTTGGGCTTCGAGCGCCCAGGTGATCAGGCGGTAGATGGGCAGCGCAACGGCGACCGTGAACACACCCCAACCGATTGCGGAGGCGCTCACTGCCCGAGCGCCTCGCAAGCGCTCAACGTGGAGACCTACCCGCGATCCTGACTGCGTGAAGCGTGCCCGCCCACGCGCCAGTCGCTCGGCAGCGATCAGCACGATCGCCACGCCGATCAGCACCACCGCTAATTCGGCAGCAGCGTCGCGGTTGCCTGTGCCGAACCACACCCGCAGCACGCCGTCGGCAATCGTCGAGACATTAAACAGTCGCACCGTGCCGATGTCGGTGAGCACTTCCATTCCGACGAGGGCGACGCCAGCGGCAAGTGATGGACGCGCCATCGGAAGCACGACTCGCCAGAACGCCTTCGTGCGGCTGCAGCCCAGGCTGCGCGCCACATCGACCGCTCGCTGGGACTGCTCTCGAAACGCCGCGCGAGCAAATAGGTAGACGTACGGGTACAACGTGATCGTGAGCACTAGCGCGCACAGCCAGATCGACCGCACCCCGCGCGCGCCGAGCGGCCCCTCGAGCGTGTCGAGCCATACAAAGCCGAGCACGTAGCCGGGGATCGCGAGCGGGGTCACCAGCAACCATCCGAGCACCCGCCGTCCGGGGAACTGATACGCGGTGACCAGCCACGCTAGGGCAGTGCCGAGAACCAGAGTGCCCGCGAGAACCATGATTAGCAAAATGGCTGTTTCGCGGATCATGCCGGGAAGACGGGTTGCCCAGAGTTCCTGCCACACCTCGGTGCTCGGCGACACGATCGACCACACGATCACCAACACGGGGACAGATAGGGCAACCGCAATCGCCGAGATCACTGCAATCGAAGTCCACGAACGGGTTTGTCGGCCGATCACCGACACCGTTGATGATCTCGCTGCGCCACCGTCTTTTGAGTCGGTGGTGTTGTTGGAGTCGTTGGAGTCAACGGAGTCGGTGATCATGATGGCCATTTAAGTGTTTTCAGCTCACTGGTAGCCGGCAGCGCTGAGCACCTTAACTGCGGCTGGCTGATTGTTTCCGAGTTGACGAACCGCAGCAAGGTCGGCGGTGAATTCACCGAAACCGGCCACTATCTCGTTCGGCTTAACATTCGGATCGGCTGGGTATTCGAAGTTGGCGTCGGAGAACTGTTGTTGGCCTTTAGTGGCAAGCCACTCGATCAACGCGAGTGCACCCTCGGGGTTGGGGGCATTGGCAGTAACTGCCGCGGTGCTCACGTTGACATGGGTGCCACGGCCATCTTGTTCGGGCCACACGATCTCTACCGGGAAGGCAGGGTTCTCGGTGAGCAGACGTCCTAGGTAATAAGTGTTGGCGATCGCGACATCGCATTCGCCGTTGGCGATCGCGTTATAGATGTCGGTGTCGCTATCGATGTACAGCGGATCGTTGTCGACCCACGACCTAACAATCTCGGTGGCGCGTTCCTCGCCCTCGGAGATGATCAGGCTGGCGACGAGCGACTGGGTGTAAGGATGCGTGCTCGGTCGCAGGCAGAGCTTGCCTTGCCACTCGGGGTTACCGACCTCGGCGTAGGTGGTGGGCGGGTTCTCGACGCGTTCGGTGCTTGCGATGACCACCCGGGCCCGCTGGCTCAGGGAGAACCAGTTGTTGGCGTCGCTGCGCAACTCTGCGGGGATCGTCTCGGTGAGGATGTCACTGTTGACGTTGGCCAAGACGCCGGCAGCGGCGGACAATTCGATATTGGCCGCATCGGCGGTCATGATGACGTCGGCCGGGGTGTTGGCTCCCTCCGCGATGAGGCGTTCACGCAACTCCGGATCGTTGCCGGTGGTGAAGCGGACCTCGATACCGGTGTCGGCCGTGAACTGCGCGAAGACCGGCTCGATGCCGTAGTGGCGTCCGGTGTAAACGGTGATCGTGCCACCGTCGCCGACCGCATCACTCGTGGCCGGCGACACCGTCGTGTCAGAACTGTCGGTGCTATCACCGCTCCCACAGGCACTGAGGACAAGTGTTCCGATGATGAGAGATCCCATTAGTTTGAGCGGCTTTGGCTTCATAGTAAGGGTAGGCTAACATAAGTTTGGAATCATGCAAAACCAGTCGTGGTGACTCACAGGAGACCGGCTCATCGGCAACCCACATTTCTATGAGGCTAGGAAGTAATGTCTTTGCGGTCAAAACGCAGGTAGGCGATTGTGATGAAGATTATGAAACTCACGACCGAGTAGGTAACACCTCGGGACATGCCCGACCAGTCGATTTCCCGGTTGAGGGCGCCGATCCAAGCGGCGCCGTAATCGGTGGGTAACCATTGGCGAAGATCACCGAGGGCTTCAATTGCGTCGAGAATGTTGAGCACGATCACGATGACAACCGCGCTCCCGACGGCGCCCAGGGGCACGTCGGTGAGGACGCTCATCAGAAATGCAATGCCGGCGGCGAACAACAGGGTGATAAATATGTACACCGAAATAATTGACATGCGCCAGAGCGCTTCGGTGTTGCTGAACTCACCCGCTGTTGGGGTGGAGAGATTCCCGCTACCAAAAGCGATGATTCCAACGAGGTAGGAGAACCCAACCAGGACCACGATCGACACGAAAGACAACAGCAACGCAACGGCCAACTTGATGGTGAGTAATCGCCGTCGTGGGACCGGCGCAATCAACAGATAGCGCAAGGTTGACCAGGATGCTTCACTGGCGACGGTGTCCCCGGTGAACATCGCGACCAAAATGAGTAGCAGGAAGCCGGATGCGAAGAACATCATGGTCAGGGCGAAGTTCCACCCACCAGAGGTCGCCAAGCCCACCAGGTCAAGGTCGCCACCGCCAAATCCACCGCCGCTGTCGTTGGAGGACGGGCCAAATTTCACGGCCGTCACCACGATCAGGGGTAGGGCGATCAAGAGAATGAATGCGACCAGGGTGCGCTTGCGTTTGACCTGACGAATCAACTCAATGCGGAACGGTAGTGCCTTTTTCGACTTTGTTACTTCTGTTGTTGTGTTCATGATTGACCCACCGTCAAGTCGTCACCGATCATGTCGAGGAATACGTCTTCAAGGCTGCCACCGGTGCGACCGGCGAGCAGGTCCGAGACCTTACCCGTTGCGATCAATTCACCCCGGTGCATAACCACGACGTGCGAGCAGGTCTGCTCGACTTCGCTGAGCATGTGACTGGAAACAATAACCGTGCGTCCGGTGTTCGCGTAATTTTTCATGACCTCGCGCATCGCTTTGATTTGTGGTGGATCGAGTCCGTTGGTCGGTTCGTCGAGCACGAGCAGGTCGGGCTTACCCAACATTGCTTGCGCGATCCCCAAGCGTTGGCGCATCCCCTGGCTGTAGGCCTTCACCTTGCGTTCGATCGCGGTACCAAGGTCTGCGATCTCCAAGACTTCGTCGAAGTAGGGCTCACCGGTGCGACCGGAAGCTTTCCAATACAACTCAAGGTTTTCACGCCCGGACAGGTGCGGCAGGAATCCGGCGCCTTCGACGAGTGCACCAACGCGGGAGAGAATCGGGGAACCGAAATACACCGGGTGTCCAAAAAGTGTGATCTCACCTTGGGTGGGGGCGATCAGGCCCATCATCATCCGCATGGTGGTTGTTTTGCCGGCGCCATTGGGTCCGAGTAGACCGAGTACGACACCGCGTGGGACTTCGAAGCTGACTCCCTTGACCGCTTGGTAGCCGCCTTTGTATGTCTTGTAAAGATCTTCGATGATCACCGGTGCATCGTTTATTGAGTCTGCGAAGTCAGTGTCGTGTAACGGCTTTGGTTCGCGTGGTCGTAGCACAAAGAGAATCGCCCCAGCGGTTGCAAGCACCGGAATAATCAACAGGAGCCACGCGAATGTTGCATCCTCGCCACCAATGGGCGTCAAGCCGGTAACGATCGGGACGTTGACCGCGCCCTGTGTCATGGCCACGGTGTAGAGGCGTTCATCAAGGGGCATCCGAAATGCCAGGTCGGTGGTGCTCACAACGAGTCGGATCGAGTCACCGGCGTTCGCGGTCAACGCAATTGCGGGGAGATCAACGGTGACAACCTGTGGGGCAGCTCCCAGTGAATCGAACCGTACCGGCGCGACAAGTCCCTGCGGCAGACTCGCGCGACCGTTCGTACCAACAACTTGCAAGCTCAGGAAAAAGACAGCGTCGGTGACAGCGTCCTCGGATGCGAACGCAATTTCGACTTGGCTTGAACCGATGATGTCGGTGGCAGCGTCGAGTGGTTGTGACTGGAAGAAAGCGCTTTGACCGGGGAACGACGTTGAGACGAGTGAACCAAGGTTTCCAGCGAGGGATCCACCGAATCCAGGGATCGAACTGATGGCTGCTGGGCTTGCACCGGCGGGTGAAAGAATTTGCTGCGGAGGTCCGAGCACCGGTATCGATTGTTGTTCGCTACCGAAAAGTCCCGGGTATTTAGCCCCGGCAACAACGGTGGGTTGTGGCTGGTTGTTTTGAATTGAGATCTCGCCGGAGGTCAGTGTCACTTCAAATGGTTGGGTTACTCCAAGACCTTCCGAAGCTTGCAGCAAGTATTTCGTGAACCAATTAATTATCGATGTCTCGAGTCGTTCGCGTTCATCAACGCCACCGTCATGACCCATGCCGTGCCAAAGAACTGACACGGGGGTTTGCGGGGACGCCGCCATGATTTGTTGGGCGTTGGCATTTGTTTGCGCGAGTGGGAAAAGCGAGTCTGCTTGACCACCACTAATGAGCGCAGGTGCGGTGATTCGGTTGGTAATGCTGATCGGTGAGGATTCTCGCATGAGGGAACGGGTCGCGTCGGTGACCTGCGCGGTTGTTGCCGATTCGGTGTAAGCGGTGCACCACTGCGGGCTGAACCTTCCGCAGCGGGTCACTTTCCCGTCGGTGTTGCGCAGACCCACGCTGAAAAAGAATCCGGTCCACAAGTTTTTGTAAACCCCGAGTTGCGTTGACCCTTCAACACTCTGCCCAAAGAGCGAGGATTCCAAGTCGTTCCACGTAATGTCCGAGGCCACAGCATCCACCCGGTTGTCGTAACCTGCGATCAAGAGAGCAAGTGCGCCACCGTAGGAACCACCGGCGAACCCCACGCGTGGATCACCCTCACCGTCTTGGATGACTTCAGTTCGCTGGGCTAAAAAATCAATCAACTTCGAGGCGTCCGCGACTTCAAAGTCCGGTGAATTCATCGAGATCAAACCGGTTGACTCACCGAATCCGCGGGCCGAGTAGGTGAGCACGACGAAGCCAGCTTCAGCGAGTTTGGTGGCTTGGTCGGCGCTGCCGCTTTTGTCCCCGCCGAATCCGTGGGCGAGTACAACGGCTGGGGCGGGGGTTTTCTCGGGTAGATACAGATCCGCGTCGAGTTCAATGGCCGTGGAATCAGTTGCCGAAACCGGTCCACCTTGAATTTTGAGGGCTTCGGGCTCACCGGAAGCTTGGGCTGCCGGGCTTGTGACCAACCCGGCGAGAACTAGCGCCGAGGAAATTGCGACCAGGCGCCGGGGAAACTTCACTGGTTCACTGTAGGTCGGATCAACGGTTGTTGCGAGTCCTGCACGTTTTTGGAGGTTTTCACCCCCGGCGTTTTACCCTACCGGCGTTATCGCCGGCTGCGAGTGAGAGTGCGAATCGAAACGTCAACCGTAACGGGCGGGTTGCCGGTGACCTGCGAAGATGGTCGAGTGGAATTAGTTAATTCGGTGTTGAGTTCGGGCCAGCGTGAGCAAGCGTTGGTTAAACTGGCCAACCAAGAATTCGACGTATTGGTGATTGGTGGCGGAGTCACCGGAGCGGGGACGGCGCTTGACGCGGCGTCGCGTGGATTAAGCGTTGCCCTCATTGAAATGCGAGACTGGGCAGCAGGAACGTCCAGTCGCTCGGGCAAACTTTTCCACGGTGGCCTGCGATACCTGGAGCAATTCAATTTCGGATTGGTCCGCGAGGCGCTTAAAGAACGCGGCCTCATGTTAGAAAAACTGTGCCCCCATCTAGTTCGCCCAATTGAATTCATTTACCCGATCGAACACCGGATTTGGGAGCGCGCGTATATGGGCGCCGGACTTTTCCTCTACGACACAATCGGTGGTGCAGGAGCTGTCCCCCGTCACAAGCATCTTGGTCGCAAACAAGTTCTCGCCCGCGCACCCGGTCTCGCGCAGAAAAGTTTGGTCGGAGGGATCTCCTTTTTCGATGCCCAAGTCGACGACTCCCGACACACATTGGAACTTGTTCGTACTGCGGCAGCTTACGGAGCCGTTGTCGCTCCTGCCCTGAAAGTTGTTGGCATCTCGCATGACGACGCGGGCGCGGTTACCGGCGCCGACGTGAAAGACCTTGAGGGCGGCAGCGAATTTCACATCAAAGCCAGGACGGTCATTAACGCGACGGGCGTGTGGACGGACGCCCTTCAAAAAATGGCGGGCGGCAACTCCGACTTTTCCGTACAAGCGTCTAAAGGAGTCCACATTCTCGTGCCACGAGATCGGATCGACTCCGAAGTCTCGGTATTTGTCCGAGCCGAAGACAGCGTCTTGTTCATTCGCACATGGGGCGCCCACTGGCTGATTGGGACAACCGATACCCCGTGGGAGCAGGGACTTGACCACCCCGCGGCAAGTGCAACCGACATTGAATATTTATTGCGCAACGTCAACCGGGTCCTCAACGTTGAATTGACCGTCGCGGACATTGACGGGGTGTACGCGGGATTGCGCCCACTGATCAAGGGCAAGGAAGGCGCAACGAGTGACCTCAGCCGCGAACACGCGGTGGAAACAACCGTTCCAGGTTTCACCACAATCGCCGGCGGTAAATACACCACCTATCGGGTTATGGCCGAGGACGCCGTCAATGCTGCAATCCAAGACTTGCAAAGCCGCGGGCTCATCCAAGAGGTAGCAAAGTCAGATACCGAAAACATTCTGCTAATTGGTGCCACTGACCTTGAACGCGTTCAATCTGACCTGCGCGCCAACGGTAAAAATTTCGGTTTGAACGTCAAGGGGATCGACCACCTTTTGGGACGTTACGGATCAATGTCAATCGACCTCACCTCGATCCTTAAGTACCGACCAGAACTCGCCCAGCCGATCGCGGGTGGCGCGGGTTATTTGAGGGTTGAAGCCGTGTACGCGGTAACCCACGAGGGAGCCCTTCACATTGACGACATTTTGACCAGGCGAACCCACCTTTCGATTGAGACCCCGGACCAAGGTTTGAAAGCTGCCGCAGAAGTAGCGCAAATCATGGGTGCCGAACTTGGCTGGGACCAGGATCGTGTCGAGCGTGAACTCACCCACTACCAGAATCGGGTTGCCGCCGAGTTGGAAGCGCATTTCGCGGTGAATGACTCCAGTGCAATGGCAGCCCGCAATCAAGTTCAAGACATTCGTCTCACTAAAGTTTGATCTTCAACTAATCGAGTACATTGAAAGTGAGAATCATGGGAAATGAAATCGTGGCAAACGCAGTTGTGGATCCAAATGAGATCGAAGTGGGCGACGACCTGTCGATCAACATTGTGCTCGACGAAAATGGCGAGGTTATTGGCGCAGTGTCAGACGAGGTAATCGTTGTGACCGGCGCAGAAGGTTCAGTAGTAGACGAAATCATCGACGTACTCGATGCCGACGGTGGATTGGTGTTGGAGGACGAGATCGTCACAATCTACGACGCCGACGGAAATGCGATCGCTCGTGAAGAGGAAATCCGGATTCCTTTAGAAGGTTAAAGTTTTCAAATCCCCCTTGTTATAGTTCATAGCAAGGGGGGTTTTGATGTTGCAACGACTAGCAAGTAAGTCCCTCATTCAACGAACCCTCGTGGCGGTGCTCGTTGCCGCGGTGGCCTTTGGATTCTCACCGAGTGCAGTCTCCGCCACCAAAGTCGCACCTATTCGAATCCTGAATTCACTTCCCGTTTCCAATGAAGTGACATCGGGCTATAACCGCGGTCTGTTCCGACATTGGTCCGATCTTGACTCGGACGGGTGCGACACCCGCGAAGAAGTACTCATCGACGAACGAGTCTCGGGGAACGTGGTTGGTTGCAAGGTTGTGAATGGTCGGTGGGTTTCCCAGTACGACCGTGTGACGACGACAAATGCCAGCAGTTTTGACATAGACCATTTCGTTCCGTTAAAAGAGGCGTGGGATTCGGGAGCCTGGCGCTGGGACAGTTCGACCCGGCAGCGATATGCAAATGACCTGGGGTACGCCTTGTCCCTCATCGCGGTGAGCGCCAGTTCCAACCGTTCAAAAAGTGATCGTGATCCAAGTGACTGGCTACCCGATGCGAACCTGTGCCTTTATGCAAAGAGTTGGATCGGCGTTAAGTTCCGCTGGCGCCTAGCAGTAGACAGCCAAGAGAAAAGCAAGTTACGTCAACTTTTGTCCAACTGCAAAGGAACGATGAAAGTTCCGCCCAGAGCCCAAACAACGATCGCCACGAACACGGTTCCTAACGGTGGATCGAATTCACCAAACGACTCGAACTCGCCTAATGGTTCCGCGTCAAACGTTGCGACCGACCCTCGGTTTGGGACTTGCGGTGAGGCAATATCCGCCGGGTACGGACCCTACAAAAAAGGTAGTGACGCCGAGTACGCCTGGTATATCGATCGCGACAAAGACGGGGTTGTCTGCGAGTAAGTGTTAGACGGCAAGTGCAAGGAAATCAACCGAGTCTCCAGCAGCAACCGTCGAGCTAACGACCGCAAAGCCAGTGGCAGAACTTAACCCGCGCAGCATGGCCGAGCCACTGAACTCTGCAGGCGTGAATGCTGCGTCAACAATTGAACCCGGCACGAGTCGCGTCCCTGACTTAGCACCCTTGAGCACCACCGAAGTTTGAACAGGAACCAATTTATGTATTTCTTGTCCGAGCATTTTGTTCACAAGGGGCTGGGCAAAAGTAATTAGGGCGACAATGGCGGCCAGCGGATTTCCCGGTAGCCCCACAACGGGGATTTGTTTGCCCGCAGTGTTTCTTGCTACCGCCAACTTCATTGGGTGTCCCGGCCGCACGGCAACTCCGTCTACCAAAACTTCACCTCGCGCAATTTCGACAGCGTTTTTGAAGTGGTCCTTCGCGCTCGCCGCAGTCCCACCAGTTGTAACAACGATGTCAGCATCGGTGCTCGTCATCGCAGCCGAGATCTCGCCGGCTTGGTCTTGGACGTAAATTACAGGTAGCACGCGGGCTCCCATACGTTGCAACCACATGGGGATTTGCATTCCCAACGAGTCACGCACCTGCTGTCGAATCGGTAGTCCTTGAGTGAGAAGTTCATCCCCGGTAATAATTATTTGAACCCGAGGTTGCGAAAAAACGTTGATTTCGTCGTATCCGGTTGCAGCGAGTAAACCAATTAATGCGGGGTTGAAAGTTACCCCGGCAGCGCACAGTTCCTCGCCAACCTCGCATTCTTCACCAGTTCTGCGAATGTCGTCAGCACTCTCACTTTCACTAGTTAGTTGATCACCGGTAAGAGTCCCGTTTTCTGTTCTGACAATCCCCTGCGAACCAAAGGGGAGTGCAGCCCCGGTCGTAACAACACTGCATTGGTTCACTTTAAGTTGTTGTGCCTTGATTAATGTCCACGGACCACTTCCGTTAACCGCCCAGCCGTCCATTGAACTTGAATCTGCAAAAGGCAGGGCAGAGAGTGCAACGAGATTCGCGGCACTCACCCGCTTGTCGCATGTTTCAAGGCTGAGCGTTTCAACCACGCCGGGTTGGACCAAGGAGTACGCAAGTTCGCGGGCGGCGGACCAGTTGATCTCTGTCAAGGTTCCCCCCACGTGATTATTGGTCACTGCTAGTTATTCTTTTCCGTCCAGGCTTTGGCGAGGTTTTCAATTGTTCGTGAGACCTCTTGAATGTCGCCACCGCGGGCGACCGCCATCCCCATCAGGTACGTGGTCACCGGTGCTGCGGGCCGTTCAACTTCGTGGGCTGCATGCCTGGCGCCGTCAAGAATTGCTGCAAGATCTGACTCACTGATGCTCGGTGCGACCTCACTGAGATCTAGTGCACGGATTACTTCCTGCAGCCATTCGTTCATGGTCCTACTTTAGGGTGCCTGCGAAGCATCTCGAGTGCAGCGGCCAAATCCGCGGGAGTATCAATGTCAAGGAAACTCTCCGCGTTCCCCGAAGTCAATTGGACGTGTTCAACAGTGGGTAATTCACCAATTAATTGACGCATGCTTTTGCCAACAGGGGGGCCAATTCGGTCGAGTGCCCAACGCACTGATTGCGTTCGGTAGATCCCCGTCAAGTACTGCGGCTTTCCCATTAAATCGCGCGGGATCAGGGCGTCAACGGCTGGCGCTAGTTCAAGCGAAAGTAGGTGCGGCAACGCAAATGGTGTATCAACCCCCAACACAACAACACATGGCGAGTCAACAAATTCCAACCCGGCAGCGACCGCCGCGACAGGCCCAGACCCTACGGGATTCTCCCGCGTGAAAACCACGTCGGGCAAAGAGTCATGTGACTCCCCAACCACGATAATTTGGATCCCTGGCGGTATGCGAGCTAGTTGAAACATAAGCAATGTGTCAGGCCCGAACGGGAGATCCGCCTTGTCGCGCCCCATCCTGGCACTGGTCCCACCCGTGAGCAGAATCACGCTGAGATCGGTCTTTTCCACAGGCCCAAGCCTAGTCTGGTGCGTTTCCACAGCGCCCGTCAAAAAGGTGGCAGAACGGCGAAAAATCGGGCAGAATATGAGCATCGCTTGAGTTTCTCAAGTTGATTGAAAGCCCGCGTGACAACCCCCCAGTTACGCGGGTTTTCTCATGTCATTTCCCAAACTCTTATCCCCAACTACTATCTCAAGCCACCTCAATCCGGCAACAGTCCTTCCCTGTTAAAAGCCACGAATGGATCACCGGTGCAGCTCATCAGCAGTTGTTTACAGGGCATTAGATCCAAACACAATAGGTTTCATCATTCGTGGGGCAGTCGCAGCGCCAATCCCGCAGCGCCAATCCCGCAGCGCCAATCTTTTAGGTGGCTGGTGGCTGGCGGCTTGGATCTAAAACTTGTAGATTTCTTATGCCCTGGACTCAAACATTCCGAGCAATGCTGCAATCCCTAGGACCGATCGAGGCGCATAAGCCGAGCTCCAAAGCCCACCGTGATTGGCGCCAACAACAAAAAGGTCCATTGGGTTGTTCAATGTTGTGCCTGGGTTTGCGGCCGAGAGAGGATTGCGCAGGTCGTGGACAAGAAGTGCTGCCATGAGAGCAGTTGATGTTGCCGGTTTAAATACCTCAACGCCGAACCTTCCGGCGCCCGCGTAAGCCGCTGCGAGTGCTCGATTTTTGACAACAGACTGGGTGCGGGTTGCCGGGGCAAGATTGAGCGAAACGGGGGTACCGTTAGCGCGAGCGGCAAGGGCGCGCCAACGTTGAATTCTTTTGGCGAGTAGATAGTTCGGACCTTGCTGGGGGACGAGTGCGTCGTTGAGTCCGACTTCCATTCCACTCTTGGTTTGATAGGTGCGCGGGTAGTTGGGTTCGAATTGACCGAATGCTCGTAGGGGGGTTTGGAAGAATCCGCTGACACCACGAGCATCCCAGCGCCTGCGCGATTCATTAACGCACGTCATGGGGACCATGAACACGTCCGTTGGGGTGGCAAGGAAAGCAAGGGTGATGTCTTTGCGCTGGGAATCAAGTTTTTCGAAAATCGCGTCGGCGCTCATGCTCAAAGTTGCATGGGTGGCGCCATCGGCGTACGTGTAATTACCCAGAACGAATGGGTTTTCAATCTCGTTGAGCCAGTTGGCAATTGCACCGGGCTGTTCGAGTAGGTCAACGCCTGCGGCTGCGGCAATGATTTGGTCGTCTTCAGTGTGAACGGTTCCACCGGTAACAAAGGGCATGGCGCCTATTGCGTTTTGACTGATCGGGATCCGGATCGAGCCGGAAGTATTTCTGACGATGTCAATGAGACGTTGCCAGATATCAGGTCGCGGTAGTTCCAACGCGTGAATCTTTGCGCCCCAACGCAGAAGTGATCGTGTCGGCGCCATTTCTGCTCCGGCACCCAGGACTGCTATGTCGGTGCCGGACAGGTCGAGCCAGTCCGGATTGTCCATCAGCAAATGAAGTGCGGTACCGAAACTGGGTTCTGCGATTCCGTCCGCGACCCATCGATCAATTTGCCTGCGTAGATCGCTGCCGGAGATACGTTGACCGTGATAAGGAATCGAGAGTGTCTCTTCACGGGATGCGCGGCCGGTAACCGATACAGATTCAATCGGTTGAGTTGTCTGATTCAGTCCCGAGACAAGTGAGATGTCACCGTCAGGTTGAGCGAAAACGAAACGCCGGTGGGCGGACTCCAGACCAGCGTTGGAGATTTCAATCGCTGCGTTGGGCGTTTGCGAGGCAGCGATCACGATTTCGCGCAGCGGTTCAATATAACCCTTACGCCAATCCTTGGTGTGTTCGATTCTCAACGTGAGGGCCGGATCAATTGCGCGCACAGAATCGGCGAAGATCGCTCGCCCGGTCGCAGTCGTGCTGCGTTTATGGTCTCCACCCTGCGGAAAGCTCACACCCATTAGAGCATTATGGCCTAGCCGTTGGCGAGTGAATTACTTACTTCCCTAATTACGTCAAATGCCACCTGAACATCTTCATTTGTCGTGCGGAAATTGGTGAAACAGGGACGCAGCCACGTTTTGCCATCGATTTGCGCCGGTGAGATATAGATTCGACCGTCGGCGACGAGGGCAAGTTGCAGTTGTGCGGTGTGTTCGTTGATGTGGGTGCTGCTGGCTGCGGCCATACGGCTCGGCACGTGTCGAAGCGGAATGATAGAGAGTTGCGGCTTGGAATCGAGTACTTCAAAATCGGTCGCTGCACTGGCCATTGAGTACAGCAGCTGGGCTTGAGCCAGGTTCCCTTCGAGTGCGTCACGCATGCTTTGGGCGCCGTGAACTTTGAAAGCAAGCCAGAGTTTGAGGGCTCGCAACGGACGCGAGTACTCCAGCGTGATGTCAACCGCGTTGGTGTCACCGTGTTCGTGCGGAATGTAAGCCTCATTGTGCGAGAAAGCCCTTGCCAGCAATGCTGGATCTTTTACCAGAAGCGCGCTGCAGGCTTTTGGTACAAAAAGCCACTTGTGGGCGTCAATACTCATGGAATCAGCTCGATCAAGACCGACAAAAAGCGGTCCGGCCGTTTTTGTCCCGGCTGCCGGAAGTCCATAAGCGCCGTCAACGTGGAGCCAGACATCGCCACAGACGTCTGCGATCTGATCGATTGAGTCAACCGCCCCGGTGAGAGTGGTTCCGGCCGTTGCAACAACCGCCATGGGAACAACTCCGATCTTGCGGTCGGCTTCAATTGCCTTTGCGAGCATTTGCGGATTCATCCGGCGTTGGGAATCGGTTTCAATTGAGCGCACATTGTTGCCACCGATTCCCAAGACTTCAGCCGCGCGGGTGACGGAATAGTGGGCTTCGGCCGAGCAATACAGGGCAAGAGTTTGGTTCCCCATCCCGGTGCTTCGGCTATTGGGGAGTGCTTGTTCACGTGCTGCCGCGAGTGCGGTCAGGTTGCTGACCGTGCCACCGGAAGTGAAAAACCCTTGCGAGTTGTTGTACCCGAGGAACTCACCTAGCCAAGCGATTGCCTGGCGCTCGATGTCTGAGGCGGTACCGGCGTCGAGGGCAAGATTTGGGTCGTGTGAATGGGCGAGTAAATCACCTAAGGCGCCAATCTCAAGACCGCTTGAACCGATGTAAGCGAGATAGCGTGGCCTTGCTTGGGTCAAACTCGAATCAAGGGCTTCCGCCGCGATATCCAATGCCGCAATGGGATCGGACGGGTCTTGGGGCAATCCCTGCTCGAGGAGTTTTTCAAGCTCGGGTGAGGTTTGTGGGTTCGTGTCACGGGCAACGTCAAACTCAGCCCAGGTGCGGGAAACAATTTGCGCGGCGTGATCAAGGACTCGATCGCGATCGGGTCCAAGGGAGAGTGAACTCACGTGTTATTTACCTTCCATGAATTTCTTACGGTAGGGCATCAATTCCTTGACAGTGTCGATCCCAATCACTCCGCACAGCGTGTCTTCGCCGGTGAAGTATTCGACAATGCACGCGCCGTCAAGTTCACCGCTGACAACTTTGTTGCTGGTTGCGGCCCCCGGTAAACCGTAGGACTGCAATTGGTATTCGTACTGATCCGACCAGAAAGCGGGCAAAGCAAAGAATTCATCCGTTAATAGTTCGTCGCCGGCGAGTTCTGCCGCCAAGGCTGCACCCGCGCGTTTGCCAGTTTCGGTGGGCATATTCCAGTGCTCAATGCGCCGGGTTTGATCGCCGTAGAACTTGTTGGGGTGGTTGGACGTGTCGCCAACCGCGTAGATCGGAAGTGTCGCGCCCACAGCCCGCATATTGGAATCCACGAGAACACCGTTGTCAAGATTGAGACCGTTGCCCTGCAACCATTCGGTGTTGGGGATTGAACCAATTGCTTCAACAACCGCGTCGGCTTGAATTACGTCACCTGAGTCAAGGGTCACACTCTCGATTTTTGTTTCGCCGTTGAACTGTTTCACCGTATCACCGAGGTAAAAGGTGACTCCTTTTTCTTCGTGTCGTTTGCGCATAGCTGCTCCAAGGTCCGCGCCCATGGGAATGATCATGGGTTGGGCGTCAAGTGAGACAACGTGCACGTTGGCACCTAGTTTGGTTGCGGTTGCAGCGAGTTCGCAGCCGATAAACCCACTGCCAATAATTACAACATTGCTGCCAGGTGTGATTGCCGCTTTCAACGAGTGGGCATCGTTAAGAGTTCTTAAAGTGTGAAGACCCTTGGTTGGTCCGGGGATCGGAAGTAACCGCGGGCGAATCCCGGTTGCAATTACGAGTGCATCAAATGCGTGTGTTGTGTCATCAGCGAGGGTGACCTCTCGGGTGTTTACGTCGAGTTTCACTGCGCCGCTGCCCAGAATCCACGTAACGTCAGACACCGAGTCACGTTGCCGGAATTTCAGTTCCTTGTGCGACAGACCGGAGCTCAGTGCTTCTTTGGACAGAGGTGGTCGGTTGTAGGGCTGGTGTTCCTCATCGCCCACAACCGCGATTTCACCGGTGAACCCATTGGTTCGTAATGCTTCGGCGCTTCGGAGTCCACCCAGTCCGCCACCGACAATTAATACCCGCTTTTCCTGCATCCGTTCATTATGGCACCTCAAGAGGTTTATTTAATTTTGGGAAAAATGATCTACGGACTGAGCCGAGCCCGCTCGGCGGTGAAAACACCGAGCAGGATCAAGGCCCCACCGAGTACTTGGATCGTCGTGAGTGATTCACCGAGCAGGATCCAGGCGATCATGGTGGCGAAGAGGGGCTCGGTGAGGCCAACGGTTGACGCTTGTGATGCGCGCAGGTGCCTCATTGAGGCCAGGACGAGTGAGAAAGTGACCACCGTTCCGAACAGGATCATCCAGATCGCCATGATCCAAATGGGGAAGGAGATATTGGCATCACTGAGAGGTTCGGAACTCCCGGAAAGCGCTTCCCAAGGGAAGGACCACCACGGCTGGGTTACGACCCAGAACAGTGAGGCAGCAGCGAATCCCCACATTGTCAGCGAAATAGGGTCGCGCGGGTTTTCCACCCGCATTTGTCGGTCGCCTAAAATATAAAAAATGGAGAGTGCAACTGCTGCTGCGAGTGCTGCCGCAACCCCAATCGCATTTAAGGCGAAACCAAGCCATACCTGTGCAACGAGCGCTAGTCCGGCTATAGCCATGCCAAGTGCAATCCAAACAGTCTTTTTCGTTGGTTCCTTCCACGCAAAGCGAAACCACAACGCGATCATGACGGGCGCGGTGAATTCAATGAGAAGAGCAATGCTGACCGGCAGGTAGGTGAGAGCCACGAAGTAGAGGTACTGCGTCATAGCTATACCCAAAATTCCGTAGGCGAGCAGCACCGGAATTTCTTTTTTGGGTAGGCGGAGGGCAGTTGGGTTTCGGATCACCACGTAGAGGAATAGCACGAGGAAGGCACCCGTTACCCGAAGTTGGGAAAGCCTCGCTGGGTCAATTCCGGTGAGCAAAATCGACTTGGCAACGGTTCCATTTAAGGCAAAGAGAATTGAAGCGGTGAGATAAAGGGCGTAACCCGTATAGGGATGCGGGTGTTTATTGAGCGGAATTCCCGGTATTGGTTCAGCAACGTCGCTCAATGGATCACGGACCGGTACACATCAATTGTTGACTGGGCGATTGAATCCCAAGAAAAATTTTCGACCGCGCGTTTACGACCGGCAACTCCGAGTCGTTGCCCCAGTCCCGCATCAGCAACTATCCGATTCACTTCTCTGGCAAAGTTCACTTCGAATAATTCAGGATTAAATTGGTCGTAAGGTACGAGGGCGCCCGTCTCACCATCGGTGACCACTTCTGGGATCCCACCAACATCGCTTGCGACCACCGCGGTTTCACACGCCATTGCTTCGAGGTTGACAATCCCTTGGGGTTCATAGATAGATGGACAGGTGAAAACACTCGCGTGGGTGAGTAACTGAATCAGTTCTGCTCGGGGGACCTGTTCTTTAATCCAGATCACATTCCCTTCACCGCGCAGATTTTTAAGATTTTGGATGAGTCCCCCAACCTCGGCTGCAATCTCGGGAGTGTCAGGGGCGGAGGCACACAGGACTATCTGAATCTGTGGATCAAAACTCTTGGCCGCCTGCAGCAGGTGGGGCAGACCCTTTTGTCGCGTGATCCGGCCAACGAAAAGTGAATATGGCTGTTGTGCATTGATGTTGTATTTGTCAACGGCCGTAAAACCGGGATCGGGTCGGTAGATACCGGTGTCAATCCCGTTGTGGATTACGTGAACTTTCTCCGGGTCAATATTTGGGTAGCAACTCAGAACATCGGCTTTCATTCCGGCTGAGACCGCAATGATTGCAGCCGCATTTTCATACGCGCTTCTCTCAATCCAAGAGGAGATCTGGTAACCGCCACCGAGCTGCTCGAATTTCCAGGGCCGCAATGGTTCAAGTGAGTGAGCGGTGATTACGTGCGGAACATCAAGGAGCAATGCAGCGGTATGTCCTGCGAAGTTTGTGTACCAAGTGTGTGAGTGAACAAGGTCAATGTCGTTTTGGGAAATCACGTTGACCATGTCAAGGTTTACACCGAGAGTTTCCAGAACTGGATTAGCGCCTGTAAGGAATTCTGGTGTCGGGTGTGCATTCGCATCGGGGAGACTCTCGCCGAATGAATGAACATCAACAGCAAGATGCGCTGCCAGGGACGGGACGAGGTATTGAACATGGACACCCGCACCGCCGTAAATCTGCGGGGGCCACTCCTTCGTCAATAGGGCAATTCGCACAGAGGAAGCCTAAGGTGGTCGACGTGCGAACAAGACCGAGGAGTCTTTAGTTGAAGACATGCGACATGTGTGGGTTAACCCGTAGGCTCTAGACATGGCGGGTGCAGAGCGAGTTTTATGCATGGTGCTCGCCGGCGGTGAAGGAAAACGGCTCATGCCGCTCACCGCGGACCGGGCCAAACCCGCGGTTCCCTTCGGCGGTTCTTATCGACTCATTGACTTCGTGCTTTCGAATCTTATTAATGCGGGGCTGCGCCGAGTCTGTGTCTTGACCCAGTATAAATCACACTCCCTTGACCGTCACATCACTCAAACCTGGCGCATGCCGACCTTGCTGGGCGACTATGTGACACCGGTCCCCGCCCAGCAGCGTCTTGGTCCCCGATGGTTCACCGGAAGCGCCGACGCGATTTACCAAAGTTTGAACTTGGTATATGACGAAAATCCCGATTACGTTGTGGTTTTTGGGGCGGATCACGTTTACCGCATGGATCCGATGCAAATGGTCGAGGCCCATATCGACAGCGGTGCCGGTGTCACCGTCGCCGGGTTGCGTCGGCCCCGCTCCGTCGCGGCTGAATTCGGTGTGATCGAAGTGGGACCTGATGGCCACAAAATCGCGAACTTTCTGGAAAAGCCCGTTGACCCGCCTGGGATTCCTGATTCACCAGAGGAAGCGTTCGTTTCAATGGGAAACTACGTTTTTAGCACGGACGTTTTACTGGAAGCACTTAAAGCAGATGCCACCGACCCAAGTTCGGTACACGACATGGGTGGCAACATCATTCCGATGCTGACACAGCAGGGTTGCGCTTTCGTCTATGACTTTTCAGAGAATGTCGTTCCCGGAGCAACCGAGCGAGACTCAGGTTATTGGCGCGATGTCGGTTCCCTCGACAGCTACCACGATGCACACATGGACTTAGTGTCAGTTCACCCGGTCTTCAATCTCTACAACCGACGTTGGCCAATCCTGTCAAATATCCCGCCGTTGCCTCCCGCAAAATTTGTCGAAGGTGGCAACGCACACGAGTCAATGGTTGGCGCCGGCAGCATTATCTCCGGTGGTCACGTGCGAACATCGGTCATTGCTTCAAGTGTGACGATTGGGCCGGGGTCATACGTTGAAGGAAGCGTGATTTTGCCCGGTGTACGGATCGGTCCCAACGCGGTGGTCCGCAACGCAATCCTGGACAAGAATGTAGTGATCCCGGCAAATGCTCACATTGGTGTGGATCTGGAGCATGACCGCTCCCTTTACACCGTGAGTCCAGGTGGAATCGTTGTACTGGGTAAGGGTGTTACCGCGGTTTAATTTCGTTCAGGATTCGCTTACCTGCATACTTGAGCGGTGGGTCGAAAATTTAAAGTCTGGATTGCCGCCGCAGGTGCCACGGTCCTTTTAATCGGTTTGGTAGCTCCCGCTCAGGGTACTGCGCCACGAATCGTTAGTGGCTCACCAATCGCAATTGCAGCGTCTCCTTGGCAGGTGAGTCTTGCTATTCGCAATTCAACTTTGTGTGGCGCTTCAATTATTGGCGCGTCCTGGTTGGTGACGGCGGCTCACTGCGTTGCCGGTGCCGCCCCAAACGAAATTTCTGCTTTTGTCGGTATCACTAACCTGAGTCAACGCTCAAGTCAAAATGCCCTTGCGGTCTCGGGAATTACACTCAACCCGAACTGGAGTCCGACAACTTTTAATGGCGACATCGCCCTATTGCAGTTGGCTACCCCATTAACATTTTCAACCGACATTCAGCCAATCGCACTACCAATAACACAAGACCCGACAATGTGGCCGGCTGCGGGATCTACCGCTTCAATTTCTGGCTGGGGGAGCACTAGTTTCGGTGGCGGTTCAAGTGATGCATTGTTGGGTGCAAATGTTTCCGTCTTGGGTGGACCAAACGATCTAGGGTGTGGCGATTACGGGAACACGTTCAATAGTTCTGATGATATTTGTGCGGGCGCTGTCGGTGGCGGGATCGATACCTGCCAGGGTGACAGCGGCGGGCCACTCGTGGTGGGCACTTCGCAGGGTTTCGTTCTTGCGGGATTGACAAGTGTGGGAAATAAATGTGCACTTCCAAACTTTCCGGGAATCTACACCCGCGTCACGACATTTCTTCCTTGGATCAATCAGTACGTTCCTGCGCCGACATCAACACCGAATCCACCAGTGAATGTGGTCGCAACTTCGCAGTCCCGTGAAGGAGTGTCCGTTACGTGGGATGCCCCAACATACAACGGTGGACTTGAAATTAGTGGGTACGTTGTCTCCCTTGTTGGTCAGTCTGGTGGGCTCACGCCGATTTGTACGTCGGCGCTTTCACCGTGTTTGGTCGCGGATCAGCGGGCTGGGACAGTGTTAACGCTGGTCGTACAAGCGGTAAATGAGTTGGGTGCTGGCGCGCAGTCAGCACAGGTAGGGGCAATAGTCGTTAATGGGGTTCGAACCCCGCCGGCAAAGGTGACTCAGAATCTCGTCGCAAGGTGGGCCGGCGTCACCGCTAAAGCCGGGGTCAAGCCGCGGATTCGGATTGCTCCCTCGTCAAAGGGAATTTGCAGACTTACTGGATCCCGGGTTTCGCTGGTGCGAAGTGGGATGTGCGTCCTACGCGTGACCGGTGCTAACTCTCAAAAGGGCACCGGTTATTTGCTCGGTCAGTAATCGGTTACTGGTTGGGGTCAACCTCAAATGCATTTTCGGGGGTTGAAAGATTCATTGGCGAACCAAATTCGGAAAGTTGGGTCACACTCGCCCGTTTATTGCCCACACAATTGAAGGATTTATCTATGGAGTTGATCAGACCGGTTGAATCCAGTGCCACGGCAACTTCCAGTTTCATGTCGCAGGTTTTGGCGAGTTCGGTGAGTTCCTCGTCGGAGAAGTTCATGCCCGAGTCAATCGTAAGAGCAACGGTTCCCGTGAGCGGGTTGTCACGACTTGATGTGAGATTACCTAGTGTGAGGCCGCCAATTTGTGAAAGTGGGGAAATATTTCCCGAAGTCGGAGTTTTAGTCCCTACCGGAGCGAGAAACCAGGACCCATCAATGAGGGTGTAGGTCCCATCGGAATCGAGCAAATCGGTCCACGATTCATTCGTTCCTTGATTAACCCAAGCGAGTTCGCCGCGGTTATTTGCCAGCGAAGTAACGCCGGATCCATTCACTTGGGAATCGGTTGAGTCAAGTGAAATATTAAGAACCGCCGTACCGCGCGCGACAGTGGCTTCGACCGCGCTGTCTAACATATTGGCCGAAGGACTGGCGCTGGGCGCACTCGGTGTCGAAGAGTCCACATTGGAATCCATGTTCGTCGAGCATCCGGCAAGGGTAAAACTCGCCACTATGACTATCGCCGCTACTCGCATGTCACCTAATTTACCCGAATCGACCAGAGATGTAATCCTCGGTGCGTGAGTCGGTCGGTGAGCTGAAGAGTTCACGGGTGCGACCGAACTCGACCAGGCGTCCATGGCGGACTTCGTTTTCGTCAAGTTCGGCGGTGAAAAATGCCGTTCGATCAGAAACTCGAGCCGCCTGCTGCATATTGTGAGTGACAATCACAATCGTGTAGTCATTAGCCAGTTCGACCATGAGATCCTCGATCTTTGCCGTTGCAATGGGGTCAAGGGATGCACACGGCTCATCCATCAGGATCACTTCGGGTTTCACCGCGATACAACGCGCAATGACGAGGCGCTGCTGTTGGCCGCCAGACAGAGCGTACGCGCTTTTCTTGAGGTCGTCTTTGACTTCATTCCACAAAGCCGCTCTGGTCAAACATTCTTCGACGACGTCATCAAGATTGCCTTTGGCCCCATTCACTTTAGGTCCGTAGGCGACATTGTCATAAATTGACTTCGGGAAAACATTGGGCTTTTGGAAAACCATGCCGACCTTGCGGCGCACTTCGATCGGATCAACGTCGGGACCATAAATATCGGTCCCGTGATAGGCCACCACACCCTTGAGGTGGGAGCCGAGTATCAGGTCATTCATCCGATTAAAACTGCGAAGCAGGGTTGATTTACCGCAACCACTTGGACCAATAAATGCCGTGATTTCGTTTTTGGCAACTGGCAGGGTGACATTGCGGATTGCTTCGTAGTCACCGTAGAACACACTGACGCCGTCAAGGGTGAAGACTGGATCTCTAACATCAAGGGGAATTGCTGCCCCTCGGGCAGAGAGCGCTTGATCAAGCTGCATCGTGATATCACTTTGCTCTTTCATCGGTGCCTTTCATTGCCTGCGCTACCAGCGCTTCTGGGTTCGGTTGCGGATCCAAATCGCTACAAAGTTCATAGCGAGCAGAAGTAGAAGGAGAACCACGATGGTCGCTGCCGCAAGTACTTGGAATTCCTCACGTGATTCTTTGGTCCAGTTAAAAATTTGGATAGGAAGTGTTGTGTAGCCAGAAAGAACGCCGTCGGGATTAAAAGTAATGAAAGAGACGGCACCTAACAGCAGGAGCGGCGCTGCCTCACCGATAGCGCGCGAGAGCGCCAAAATCGTTCCCGTTGCAATTCCCGGAATGGCAGCGGGCAATGTTTGCCGGTAGGCGGTTTGCCATTCGGTGGCACCGAGAGCGAGTGAGCCATCGCGAATATTTCGCGGGACGGCGCGCAAAGCTTCGCGCGTCGAAATGATAATCACAGGAAGGACAAGTAAAGCAAGGGTGAGGGATGCGGTGATCACACTTTGGCCCAGTGCCAAGGCGCGAGCGAAAACGGCTAGACCCAAAATACCGTAGACAATGGAGGGAACAGCAGCCAGATTTTGAATATTGACTTCGATGAAGCGCTGAAAGCGGCTATTCGGGCGAGAAAATTCCTCAAGGTGAAGGGCCGCCATAATCCCAGTAGGGAGAGCTATCAATGCCGTGAAAGAGATGACCCAAATGGTTCCTGTGATTGCTGATTGTGCACCCGCATTTTCGGCATCGCGGACCGAGGGCATGTTGGTGAACAATCGAATATCTAGTCGTGGCCAACCTTTAACCGTTACATAAATAAGCAGAATCGCCAGCGTTAAAACACCGATCGCGAGGGAAAGGAAGAGCAACCACATGAAAACTCGGTCTCGGAGGAGAGTCCCCCGGCCGGTCAATTGATTTTCCATTTGAGTATGACTCACTGATAGGCCTGCCTAAACCGACGGACCAGACGAATACTGAAAATGTTCATAATAAATGTGAGTAGAAAGAGCAACATTCCGACTGCAAAAATTGACTTGTATTCAATTGAACCGGTAGCCAAATCACCGGAACCGGCTGCCGCGATGTACGAGGTCATTGTCTGCATACCGATCAAAGGATTGAAACTTAATTGCGGTTGCAGGCCCGCAGCAATAGTCACGATCATGGTTTCCCCGATCGCCCGTGAGATGCCGAGAACGAAAGCGGCCACGATTCCCGATAGCGCTGCCGGTATAACAACCTTCATCGCCGTTTGGCGTTTAGTTGAACCAAGTGCGTAGGCCCCGTCTCGCAAACCGGAAGGGACAGCTGCCATCGCATCCTCAGAGAGTGATGCGATGGTCGGGATGATCATGATCCCCATAATTAATCCGGCCGAAAGCGCGTTAAAGACTTCAATGCCGGGGAAAATTTTGATCAGGACCAACTGGGTGAGGAATTCGAGGGCGAAGAAACCGAACACGACGGTCGGAATTCCCGCGAGCACTTCAAGTGTTGGCTTGAGCACCTTGCGCACGCGAGGTGATGCGTACTCCGACAGGTAGATCGAAGCACCCAAGCCCAACGGGATTGCAACTGAAATCGCAATCAGGGTGATGACAATGGTGCCGCTCAACAAGGGAAGAACACCAAACTCACCGTCTTTAAACAGTGGAGTCCAGGTGGTGCCAAAGAGGAAGTCGGTGAGCGGTACTTCGAGGAAAAATTCAATCGAGGGAATAAGCAGGGAGATGAGAATACCGAAGGTAGTAAAAATGGAGACGAAGGCAGCGACGGCAAGCACCAGACGAATAACTTTCTCGCCGTAGCGAGGACGAGACTGCCGAAGGGATAACCCTTCGGCAGTCTCGCTCACAGTATTCGTAGCCATCAATTGTTCGCCATTTTTCTAATTACTGGTTCCCTGCTTGGGTCAGTAATGCCCGGAAATCAGTTACCAATTTAGCCTGACCTGCGTCACTGAGCGGAATGTAAAGGGCTGCCTTCGCAATCTCAGCGTCGTTGTCAACGTAGTACTGGAAGAATTCGGCAACGCTTGGATCTGCCAGAGCCTGGACGGAAGTGTAGACATAAAGTGGCCGAGAAAATGGAGTATAAGAACCATCTCGAGCGGTCTCCTGATTCGGGGCGACGCACCCAGCGCCCGAATCTACTTCGACCGCCTTGAGTTTGTCGGTGTTTTCTTCAAAGTAGGTGTAACCGAAGTAACCAAGCCCGCCTTTGCTTCCGGCAACACCTTGCACCACGACGTTGTCGTCCTCGCTGGGGGTGAAGTCGGTCCGACTAGATCCCTCGTCACCATTAATCACGCCGGTGAAGTAGTCAAATGTCCCCGAGTCTGTTCCTGGCCCAAAAAGCGGAAGTGGCTCATCCGGGAACGAAGGATCCACTTCATTCCAGTTCGAAATAGTGGATTCCGGACCCCAAATCGCAGCTAGTTGATCGGTGGTGAGGCAACTAACAAAATCGTTGTCTTTGTTAACAACCACGGTGAGGGCGTCAATAGCAACGATCAGTTGTCCGTATTCGATTCCGTTGTCAGCGCACGATTGCACTTCTGATTCTTTGATGGGCCGAGAAGCGTTATTGGCATCTGTTTCCCCGCGGCAGAACTTTTCGAATCCGCCACCGGTGCCAGAGTTACCGACGGTGACTCGAATACCTGAATTAGCAACCTGGAAGTCTTCGGCAGCGATCGCGCTAAGGGGATAGACGGTAGAGGAGCCATCAATTCGGATTGAGCCGCTACCACCGGACTCGCTACTTGAATTATTTGAGCCCCCGCAGGCGCTCAATGCCAGGGCTGCCGCAAGAACGGGTGATGCAATGAACAGGGTCCGCTTGAACTGCGCCATTAATAAGCTCCGATTCGTTTTCTATTCGTTCACTTTGCCGGCCATATTTGGCCTTACTGGCTAAAATTAAGCTCGTTAGGTGGACATAATGAACTGTCAAAGTGAACAGAAGATGAACAACTTTAGACTTTTAGAAGAATGAATCAGGATTCCTGATTCCCAGGAACCACATGGTGCTCGGCCGCCACAATTTTCACATGTGTTTACTGTGTTCACTGTGTTTACTGTATTCACTGTGTTTACCGTCTCTGCCAAGCCATCAAGTTCAAATGCTCGGTGCACCACCACAAAGGACCCGGGGGAGAGTTTGGTTGACCAAATCCCTTCCTTGCGTTCGGTTTTAGAGATTCCACCCAACCGGGCGACCGTATCTAAAATCTCATCGAGCACCGGCCGGTGCGAACATATGACTGTTGGCGCCGGGTCATTCATGGCCAATTCGATTGCGGGACCAAGATCTTCGGGATTTTGTTCGTAGCCCCACTCGCTGATTGCATCTACCAATGTGGCAGCGGTGGAAAGTTGCTTAACAAATTTTTTGACGGTTTCTTGGCAGCGCAGCATGGGCGAGCTAATAACGTGTTCAATTCCGTAACCTTCAAGTGCTTCATTAATAATTTTTGACTGACGTCGCCCACGACCTGAGAGAGGTCGGTCACTGTCGTCTTTGCCGGTGAAGTCAGAACGTTTCACCGCCTTTGAATGGCGCAAAATAATCAGTGGTGATGTGGGGGGCAATGCCAGCGCGCGCTGCAAAAATTCGAGGTCCTGCGGGTAGGTCAAGTGAAGCGCAGCTTGGTCAACGTGAATCCAAGCGACTTTGTCGACCTCCTCATCCGGTGCGAAACCAAGATCCTCCCGGACGCTCCCTCGCCAATAATGAACTTCTTTTTCACCCTCAGGAATGCTGTATCGGTCAATACCAAGGATTGGACCTAGGGTGGCAAGAAAACCGGTTTCCTCATCACACTCGCGAATCGCGGTGAGGGGAAGCAGCTCGGCTCCGTCAACCTTGCCTTTGGGAAATGACCAATCGTCATAGCGTGGACGGTGGACAAGTAGCACTTCATTGTTGCGAATTAGGATGGCACCAGCCGCGCAGACGACCGTATTCATGCCTTGTGCGTCCCGTGAATTGCCAGGCCCAATGCAAAGATTGCCGCAGGATCACTTTTTCCTGATAGGGCTATTTCTCTAATGAGTTCATCTAAATGTATTTTTGGACTTTGCGTCTTGGCGCACTCTAGATTTTTCTGAATATTTTTGCTCTTCTTTTTGAAGATGGCCTTGAAATGACGCGCAATGGTGAGTTGCTGACACGGATCTGGTGAAATTTTGTCCCAGATGCTGTTGGGTTCATACGCCTGCGACGTTACGGCTGGTACGCGGGCAAGGTTCACTAGGTCGCTGAAAAGGAATAGATAACGATCACTTCGGCGAGCGGCCTGCAGGCTGGATCTGGCAGCGATGCTCTTACCCGCGAAGTACCGGTCAATCGCGGTTGCGGCTTCATGGCGATCCAGCGGGTTAGAAAGTGAATCAACAAGGGCCATTACCCGTTGCTTTTGTTGGATCAAGTCTGCGTCGATGCTCAACTCGCGGATCAGCCAGTCGAGATCTTCCCGCAAAAATTCTTGCTCTTCGGCATTAAGCCACTGGTGTAGGGCATTGAGTAGTTCCAGCAGGTTCACGAGTTCTGCGGTGAGAGTGATTGTTTCGTTGGTAACTCTGCTGGTCAGTTCGGCGTAGAAGATCGCGCGTACCTGAGCGGAGAGTGCCCAGCGAATGAGGTCACATGGCAGATCGTCTTTATCCGGCGTGGGAAGTTGGGGAATATCAGGCTGTTTTTTTGCGGCTGGACCAAACGCGCTAGCCGCCTTGCTGACCGAACTTGTTTGCGCACCGACATTGATCAGGATCTCTCCGATAACCATGGCTACTGGAAGCGCACTGTCATTGATCAGTTCAATTTCGATTTCACGAAACTCGTCGATTACCCGACCACCGCGGTGAAGAGTGACCAGATCGTCGACCAATTCGATGGCGTCGCCGCGTGAGTCGACAAGAGTTTGGGGCTTGCGCTGGGTCTGAACCCGTGCAATCGGAACAACCTCAGACCCCTGCAAAATTGCTGAAAGAAGTTCCAAAAACTCAACCGGCGGAGAGACACTGCCCGCGTCTAGGTGAAGTTCGGTTCGCACACTTGCACCGTCTGCCGCCCCCTCCATGAGTGCCGGCAACGACGGAATTTTCAGGTGCCAGCCGTCATCTCCGCCCCCCGTGCGAATCCGCATAGTGATTCCCCAGCGCAACAGGGTCGCATCGGTTGTGTCCCAGTAAGTGGCATCCATATTTCGGATCGAATTGGTGGTCCAGTCGCCCAGTGATTGAGGAAGACTTGGGAACTCAAAATCCATCGGGACTCTGAACTTGAATTCCGTCTCAACGTGTGTTGCGGGGCCGGCAGAATTCATAGTTTTAACTTACCGATCGAGCGTGACCTAGGAAACTTCACCCGTGAGCACCCCCGACTCGAGGGCGCTGGTGCGCTTGCTCTTGATCGCAATCAACAGCTCTTGGATGTCGGTGAGGCGCTCACCGGACTCGTCGAATAGCCGGCGTGTCCAACTTCCGTCAGAATTTAAATCCCAGGCGGCTGTACCCGGGGCAAATCCCAAGCTGAGCAGGTCTTGAATTCCGGTGATTTGTTCAGAGTCCAAAATACTCACCAGAGTTTCAACCCGGCGGTCAAGGTTGCGATGCATCAGATCGGCGGAACCAATCCAAACGGAGGGGTTACCACCGTTGGTGAAGGTGAAAACCCGACTGTGTTCCAAGAAACGACCCAGAATGCTGATCACTCGAATTGTGTCACTGAGGCCGGGGACACCAGGGCGCAGCGCGCAAATGCCGCGAACCCAAATATCAATAGGCACCCCCACGATCGAGGCACGGTAAAGCGAGTCAATGATCGCCTCGTCTACGAGTGAGTTGCATTTGAAGCGAATACCAGACGGTCGACCTTCTAAATGGTGGGTGATCTCCCGATCAATTCGTGCAATCAACCCGGTTCGAACGGAGTGAGGAGCCACGAGCAACCGGTTGTAATCGGTGTTCATCGAGTAACCGGACAGGACATTGAACAGGTTTGACACATCCTCACCCACCTGAGGATTACTCGTTAGCAGTCCGAAGTCTTCATAGAGACGCGCGGTTTTGGGGTGATAGTTTCCAGTACCAATGTGGCAGTAGCGGCGGAGTTGATCTCCGTCGTTGCGGACCACCATTGACAACTTGCTATGGGTTTTTAACCCGACGAGTCCGTAGACAACGTGAACCCCGGCCTGTTCGAGTTTTCGAGCCCAATCAATATTGTTTTGTTCATCAAAGCGAGCCTTGATTTCAACAATAGCGAGTACTTGCTTACCTTCCTCGGCGGCAAGAATTAGTGCGTCAACGATCGGTGAGTCGCCAGAGGTGCGGTACAACGTTTGCTTAATAGCAAGGACATTCGGGTCAACGGCGGCCTGTTCGAGAAAAAGTTGCACACTGGTTGAGAACGAGTCGTACGGGTGATGGAGCAAAACGTCTTTCTCCCGGACGATACTCAAAATGTCAGGAGCACTGGAACTTTCTACATCTGATAAGGACCGTGATGTTTTAGGAACAAACTTGCGTTGCTTCAGTTCGTCGCGATCCAGCCCAACAATTGTCCACAAACCGGTCAAATCCAGCGGTCCGGGAAGCCGGAAAACTTCCAAATCAATGACGTCAAGTTCACTCACTAACAGGTCGAGGACATATGGATCAATGTTTTCCTCGACTTCAAGTCGCACTGGCGGTCCAAAGCGTCGACGCACCAACTCGCGTTCAAGGGCGAGGAGCAAATTCTCTGCATCATCTTCCTCAACTTCAACGTCTTCATTGCGGGTGACTCGAAACGCGTGATGCTCCCGAATCGCCATTCCAGGAAACAGGTCATTCAAATGTGCGGCAATAATGTCTTCCAGCGGGACGTAGCGCGCGGGCCCAACTTCAATGAAACGGGGGAGCAAAGGTGGAACCTTAACGCGAGCGAAAAGTCGATTGCCTGTCGTTGGATTTTGCACCACTACGGCAAGGTTGAGGGAAAGACCACTGATGTAGGGAAATGGATGTGAAGGATCGACCGCCAACGGGGTAAGAATCGGGAAAACTTTCGAGTCGAAAAACAAGTCCATTTCAGTTTTTTCAATGGGGGTGAGTTGCTCCCAGCGCAAAACGTGGATCCCAGCTTCATTGAGTTCGGGTTCAACGGCATTGAGGAAGTAATCCGCCTGTTGGCGCTGCAATGCAAATGCGCGCTCCCAAATGTTCTCAAGAACTTCTTTTGGAGTAAGTCCACTGGCTGCTCGAACAGCAATACCGGTTGCAATACGGCGCTTGAGGCCGGCGACCCGGACCATAAAAAACTCATCAAGGTTACTAGCGAAAATTGCCAAAAACTTCGTTCGTTCCAACAATGGTAGGCCGGTATCTTCGGCTAGGTCTAGGACTCGTTTATTAAATGCAAGCCACGAGAGTTCCCGGTCAAGGAAACGATCCACCGGCAGGTCGCTGGCGTACTCATCCTTAAGAATAATCGCCGCGAATTCTCCGGTTGGGGGACCGTCAGCAGAGAAGTCCGAGATGCTCATGGGCGTATCGTGCCATGAGGAAGTGCCCGAAGGGAATTCGAAGGTGATCAATGGGTGAAGAGCAGGGGAACTATTGAGCAGAGTGCCGATACATCACGTCGGTATCCCAATGCACAAACTTGAGGCTTTCATAAAGGGAAATCGCTCGTTCATTGGAGGAATCAACATAAAGCATCGCCGCACGCAACCCAAGGCTGCGCAGGTAGGTTAATCCCAAAGCAGTGAGGGCCCGGCCGAGACCTGAAACCCGATTTTCCGGATCAACCGCCAAGACGTAGACCTCACCGATCGCTTCGTGGCTGTGCTCGGGTACGTGCTCACCTGAAGCCAGCACACCTGAACTGTGCACGCGTGATCCATGAACCTTTGTCCAATGAAAACCCAGGATTACATCCGTTTGCGTATCAACGGCGATAAAAAAACCTGCCGCGTTGAACCACGATTCCTCCAGTCGTACCAAAATGTCGTCTTCGGTCCAGTTACCTTGATCGGGGAGTTCGGCGAATGCTCGGGCATTGACGGCCAGCACGCCGGCAATGTCGGTCGCTGGGTCAAATGCCCTGATGGTCACTCCGGCTGGAATTTGTGCGGGTGGCAGTGGCGCGAAAAGTGATCGGCGCATCTGCCACAGTGAGCGACTTAACGCAAAGTCAAGTGAGTCGGCCAGTGATTGCGCACCGATGGTGAGCCCATGAGCCCATAAACGCAGTCGACCATCGGGTGAGAGTTTTAAGGCTTGTTCAACGAGTGCTTGACCCATGCCGCGGTTCCGTGAATCGGGGGAAACGGCTAGCTCGGCACTTGTTCCTTCAACGAGATCGGTGACATCTACGTGCGCGTAGCCGGCGATCTCCTCGTCGAACTTTCCAAGAACGTGCAGACCGCTTTCACCCGAGCGAAGGTGCAGCCAGGCATGTTCACTTAATGGGCGAACTCCGTCAAAATCTGTTGCGCTATTGAGTAGCTGAGTTATTTGATCAACTTCTTGGGCATCAAGGCGTTCAAGAACTACCGTGGAAATGACCGGGTTTGGATTGGGCATATCGAGTTATGACTGCAATTGATTGGTGCGTTCGACTTGCAAGTCGGGGGTCTGGAGAACAAATCGGTAACCAACGTTGCGCACGGTGCCAATGAGCGATTCATTCTCTGATCCAAGTTTTGCGCGGAGGCGTCGAACATGGACGTCAACGGTGCGAGTCCCGCCGAAGTAGTCGTAACCCCAAACTTCCTGCAAAAGAACTGCGCGAGTGAAAACCCGACCAGGGTGTTGGGCAAGGTGTTTCAATAGTTCAAACTCTTTAAACGTCAAGTCAAGTGGACGGCCGTGCAGTCGAACGGTGTAGCTGACCTCGTCAATGTGCAAGGCCCCGAGATTGATTTCCTCGGGGTTGCGACTTGCGTCAACTCCCAAACTGATGTTGTAGCGAGAAACTGCAACCCTTAGACGCGCCTCAAGTTCAGCGGGTGAGGTCGTGTTTAACATGAAGTCGTCAATCCCCCAGTCACCTTGAACCGCGGTCAAGTTCCCCTCGGTGGTGACCAGCAAAACGGGTGCGCCGGCGCCGGTGTCGCACAACAGTCGGGTAAAACTGCGAACGGCTGCCAGATCTATGCGGCCGTCAACAAGGACGACATCGGAATTATCAACTGCCAATAACGAGGATGGCTCGGCGCCTAAAACGCGAACACTGTGGTTGAGAAGGGCTAATGCCGGCAAGACCTCAGCGGAAGAGTGCATGGCGCGGGTTAAAAGAATTATTCGCATCCGACCTCCTAAATCTTAGTAAAGACTACCCAGCCAATATTTCAGGAAGCTATCGAGGCGAGACTTACGTTCGTCTAGGTGCCGACTAGTCGGGCTAACCCCACCGGCAAAATAGGGCCGTGCAGTCTGAATTTACCCTTTATACGCGTGATGAAGTGCGTATTGCCGGCACCCATTCAACGTGGGTTCACGCCAAGACCGACTCGGATCCTTTGGCCCTGGGGATAGTGCTGGCCCACGGCTTCACGGGAAACCGCCAGCAGGACCATGTCAAGAAAGTCGTTTCGGCTCTGCGGGAATTTGGTGGGGTGCTCGCACTTGACCTTCGCGGCCACGGGGACTCCGGTGGTGAGGGAACCATGGGCATGGATGAAATCTTCGATGTCGATGCGGCTGTGGCTCACGCACGTGACTTTGGTTACCGGAGCGTCGCAACGGTTGGTTTCTCTATGGGCGGCTCGGTGGTGTTACGCCAGGCGGCTTTAGCCGAAGGTGTGAGTGTTCCGAATCTGGTTGTCAGTATTAGTGCCCCGGCTTTCTGGAATTATCGCGGTACCCCGGTCATGCGGGTTGTTCATCGTCTCATTGAAACCCAAGCTGGTCGACTGGTTCTACGTGGTAAGGGTGTTCACGTAACTAGCACTCCGTGGCCTGACCCACCACCCATCTCACCGGAGGTTGCGGTTGAGCGGCTCTCACATACGCCACTTCTCATCGTGCACGGTGACGTCGACAAATACTTCCCGGTTGACCACGCTTACGCATTGGAAAACGCAATCGAGCGCGCCAACAACAAGAACGCTCAAGTGATCGTGGTGGAAGGATTCGGTCATGCCGAGACGGCTATCAGCGCTAAAACGTTGACGCAAATCGGACAATGGCTGCGGGTTCATGTCCCATCTGAGCAAAACGGCACGAAAGGGTAGAGTGATATCATGTTGGAATTCGTTTACACATCCCTCTTGGTTATCGCAATCGGCGCTGCTGTTTTTTTCTCGTTCTACGTCGTGGCGAAACTATTTAAGGGCCAAGGCTGATCCGTGGACAAGCTTCCTTCTGAAGTCATGCCACTTTCGTGGCTGATTGGAAGCTGGGTTGGGGTTGGACTGGGTACCTACCCCACAATCGAAGATTTCAGATTCGGGCAGGAGGTCGTTTTTGCTTGTGATGGTCGACCTTTTATTAACTATGTGTCTCGCAGTTGGCTCCTCGACGAAGAAGGTGAGCGGATAAAACCGCTCGCGGTCGAATCGGGGTATTGGCGTCCGCGTCCCGACAATCAGATTGAGTTAGTTCTCGCTCACCCCACCGGTTTCTCGGAGATTTACATCGGGACGACCGAGGTTCTTGGTTTGGATTATGCAAAAATTACGAGTGCTCGGGCGGTACTAAAAACTGACGTGGTGACCCGCACCGAGAGCGCTAAGCCGTACACCGGCGGAGAGCGACTATACGGGCTTTTTGACTCACAACTTATGTGGACTTTTGACATGGCCGCGATGGAACAACCGATGCAAAACCATCTCTCGGCCAAGTTGCGCCCAGCAGTTGAAGACCTGTAGTCAACGTGGAATCCACACCATGGGAGGACCGGCTTCGCGAGCAAGGTTTTCGAATTACTCCCCAACGGCAACTCGTTCTTGAATCTGTCAACCAACTGGGGCACGGAACCCCCGAGGAAATTTTGTCCTCGGTTCAAAAAACAGCATCGGGTGTTAATTTATCTACTATTTACCGAACCCTGGAAGTGCTGGAAAACGTTGGTTTGATCACCCACACGCATATTGGCCACGGAGCGCCCGTTTACCATTCACAAGATGAGTCCCCGCATATTCACCTAGTGTGTGACGACTGCGCGGAAGTCACAAGTATTCCCGCTGCCGCGGCTGCGCAGTTTTCACTTGACCTGCAAGAAACTTACGGCTTTACGGCCCACATGGGCCACATGGCTGTCACCGGCCAATGTCAAGCGTGCACAACAAAAATTGGAGTTGAAAAATAATGGGCGAAGTTGGAATCACACCAATCCCGGCACCGGAGACCGATCTTGATTTCGGTGTCGCTTGGCATTACGGGGATCCGCACCGCGAACAACGTTTGCTTATCGCCGGCGAAGCAAGTGTTGATCTATCCCACTGGGGTGTTGTAACCGTCACCGGTGTTGACCGACTCTCGTGGTTACACAGCCTAACCACCGCATTCCTGGACAACCTCGGACCTAATGTTTCCCGGATCGCACTGATTCTTAGTCCGCACGGCCACGTGGAACAGGAACTGCATGTCACCGACGACGGTGAAACAACCTGGTTGATTACACCCCCGAATACGTCAGAGGCCTTGATTACCTACCTCAACTCAATGCGATTCATGTTGCGCGTTGACGTCACTGATGTCAGCGAAGAATTCGCTGTGGTTTGGGAACCTGTCCATGAACTTGATCCCAACGTCACCACGTGGCTCACCCCCGACGAGTTCGCCGGAATAGAAAATGCAGGTGACACTTACGTCGACAAGTACGTCGCTGCTCGCCCCGAACCTTTCTTGGGCCGTCAAGTAATCGTTCCCCGAGAAAAGCTGCAGGATCGGTTGGCGCAGTTCCCCAATCGCGCTGGCACCTGGGCTTACAACGCAATTCGTACTGCAGCGGCCGTCCCCCAGCTCGCACACGAAACCGACCACAAGTCCTTACCCCACGAATTGGGTTGGATCGGCTCCGGAGTTCACCTACAAAAAGGGTGCTACCGCGGCCAAGAAACTGTTGCCCGCGTGTACAACCTTGGTAAGCCACCACGACGACTCGTGCTGCTGCACCTCGACGGCAGTGATAGCGATCTGCCCGTCCACGGGGATGAAGTCACAACAACCGCAGGAAAAGTTATCGGTTTTATTGGAACCCCCGCACGGCATTACGAACTGGGGCCAATCGCAACAGCGGTAATCAAACGATCAACACCCATTGACGAAACATTGCATGTAATGCACAACGGCAACGTGATCACCGCAAACCAAGAACTCGTCATCTCAGCCGGCTAACCAGCCGGCCCGTCAAAGTAGCCGGCCGGCCGGTCAAACAACGATATTAATCAACGTCGAGGATCAACGTTATGGGTCCGGCGTTAGTGAGTGCGACATTCATGTCGGCGCCGAACTTGCCCTGGGAAACCTCGGTGCCCAATTCACGTAACTTTTGAGCGACCGCTTCAACAAGTGGCTCGGCGGCGGCACCTGGTGCGGCTGCATCCCACGTAGGACGGCGACCTTTATTCGTTGATGCGTAGAGAGTGAATTGGCTGATTACCAACATGGGCAACCCCAACTCGCCAGCGCTGAGTTCGCGGGGAGAATCTGGTGGGACGCACACTTGATCAAACTGCGATATAAATTCTTGGTCGAAGATTCGCAGGCCATGAATCTTTTCCGCTAACTTGTTGGATTGCTTTACGGTGTCCGTGTGGGTTACGCCCACCAAGACGACTAACCCTGGTCCGGCGAATGAACCGGTCATCACTTGGTTCACGGTGACTCTTGCGTCAATTGCCCGCTGCACTATCGCTCGCATTGTCCAAGCGTGTCATGATCGCCCCGTGAGCAGCGAATCGGGACGTTCGAGCAACCCACATCTTCGTAATTCCGCGGTCCCGCTCGCTGCCTACTCGCGAAACGGTCATACAGAAGGTGTTTTCTACGGACACGCTGTTGTGCTTGATCCTGATGGAAGCGTCGTCCGGAGTTGGGGCAGCACGACCCAAGAGTTCTACCCACGTTCTTCAAGCAAGATTGGCCAAGCCAGTGCGATGGCCCAAGCGGGTCTGAGTTTGCCGCAGCGACTGCAGGCTCTCACTGGAGCTTCACATTCTGGCGAGCAATTTCACATTGATGGCGTTCGTGAGATTTTGGCGAGTGTGAATCTAACTCCAGCTTCGCTGCAAACTCCACCGGACTTTCCGCTTGACCCGGTCGAGCGAGATGCGTGCATTGTCCGTGGTGAAGATCGGTCACCTATCCTGATGAACTGCTCGGGTAAACATGCAGCCATGTTGGCAACGTGCGTCATTAACGGTTGGGACGCAGAGACTTATCTCGCACCGGATCACCCGCTTCAGCGCGCCATAACATCCAAACTTGCGGAAATGACGGGCGGGCCAATCGCCTTTCAAGGCGTTGACGGATGTGGTGCGCCCGTGCACGCACTCACACTTCCCGCTCTTGCTCGCCTTTCACAAACGGCAGTTCTTGGCGCTGCAGGGAGCCCGGAGCGAATAGTGGCCGACGCAATGCGTGCGCACCCGGAATATGTCGGTGGAACCAGACGAGATGTCACCCATTTCATGGCATCGGTCCCTGGACTACTTGCCAAAGACGGTGCATTCGGTGTTTACACGGCAGCATTTGACGACGGTCGAGCGCTGGCACTCAAAATTGAAAGTGGTGCCGAGCCTGGGCGTAATGCAGCAATGGCTGGACTGCTGATGTATATGGGGGTTGCAGAGTCGGTGGTGGACATCTATTCGTCTCAGCCGGTTCTTGGCGGTGGAAAATTAGTCGGAAGCACTTACCCGACACTGACATGACATCGGTCAAGCGCACAATCGGTATTGGTGGGGCAACCCTGATTGGGCTTGCTTCCATGATTGGCACGGGTGTTTTTGCAGCCTGGTCACCCGCTTACTCACTTGCGGGATCGGCGCTTCTTTTTTCGCTAATGATCGCGGCATCGATCGCAACCCTTAATGCAATCTCAAATGCACGGATGGCGCGCATTTTCCCGCAGTCCGGTGGCGGATATGTGTACGGTAAAAATTGTCTAGGGAGTAAGCCGGCATTAATTGCCGGGTTTTCGTTTGTGATCGGAAAGACCGCTTCGGCTTCGGCAGCGGCACTTGTCATCGGTGCCTACCTTGTACCGGATCATTCACGAGTTATCGCCGTACTGGCGGTCCTTATCGTTTTAGCCCTAAATCTTCGAGGACTGAAATACTCCATGATTGCCATGGCACTGAGTGTCCCAGCAGTCGTCGTAATCATCGGATCTCTCATCTTCTTTTCTCCAGCCGGTCAGGTTCTGCCCGCAACAGTGGTGCTTCCTCCAGAGCCCACGTTGTTGTCCATCTTTGCCGCTGCGGGAATCCTCTTCGTTGCATTTGCGGGGTATGCACGAATCTCCGTAATCGCCAGCGAAGTTAAACGCCCGAGATTTACCATCCCATGGGCGATTGGACTTAGTTTGACCCTTGTTCTCGTTCTTTATTTGGTTGTAGCCCGCCAACTCCTTGACGTCCCACAGACCTTGGAGTCAGCCACCCCACTTGAAGCGTTGGCGGCGCTTAACGAGTACCCCGTCTGGGCCATTCAAATGGGCGCAGTGCTGGCCGCAGGCTCGGCACTGTTCGCTCTCAATGTAGGAATTGCTCGCATGATTTTCGCAATGGCACACGATGGGTCACTTCCCCGCACCCTTGCGGTTGTGTCCGGCCCACGTTCGGTCCCCATGCGGGCAGAGATCCTGACAAGTGTCGCGGTACTCGCATTAACAATTTTCGGTGGAATATCCGTCAATTTGGCCGTATCAGGCCTCTTTGTCCTGTGTTATTACGTCGTGGTTCAACTTTCCAGCATGACAAAAGAGGGGAACCCGGTTATCCGCTGGATTATCCCCAGCGCCGGGCAATTGGTCATGACTTTGGTTGTCGGCTCGCTCGTGGTTAGCGCACTCGGTTATTAGCGCACCCGTTTATTAGCGCACTCGGTTATTAGCGCACTCGGTTAGCTGTGCGGATTTTTCATCTTTTTTGACCCTGAAAAGCCTCAAATCGGGCGATACTTACCGTAATTTCCGCACAGCAACCCCATGATGAAAGTGGAGAGAACAAAAGATAGGTAATCGGTGATGACGATGAAATGCGGAGCAAGAAGCGTTGGATGCCGACTTGCCCCAGTCCACTTGGACGGAATAGCTGGACCTATTAGCTCCTTGATTGCTCTTTCCTAGATCCGCTGGTGCGAAAAAGGCGCCGCAGCAACCCAAGATCGAGCCTTCTTTGAGGATTGGTGTGCGGGTGTGCGGGTGTGCGGCTGTGCGTGTGCGGCTGTGCGGCTGTTCCGGCTGATTTGGCGCTTCGCTAGCGGGAGCAAGCACTAGCGTTTGCAATTGCAAGCACTTGGGTGCATACTGAATTCATGGCCGGAATCGATGTAAGTGGACTTGGATCCTTTATAAGGGATCAACGTGACCAAGCTGAAATGTCGCTTCGCCAGCTTGCGAAAGCTGCCGAGGTCTCAAATCCGTATCTGAGTCAGGTGGAGCGAGGACTACGTAAACCCAGTGCTGAGATTCTCAATCGGATCGCTCAAGGACTCCGGATTTCTGCGGAGACCCTGTACGTCCAAGCTGGAATTCTCAGCGATCGCGCCGGTGACGAAGTGGTCACAACGGCGATCGCCACGGATCGAACCTTGACCGAGCGCCAGCGCACGACGCTGCTTCAGATCTACGCGGCATTTCAATCTGAAAACGGTGCAAGTTCGGAAGAGAAAGCCCAAACCAAAACCCAAGAAGACGAATAAAAATAATGAAAGAGGATGAAATGAACGAGGAAATGAAGGAAGAAATGAACGAAGAGATAAACACGTCAAATAAGTTCAACTTTTTGGGCGTCGAACTTCCCAAAATCGACCTACCAAAGTTGGAGCTGCCCAAGGTTGACTTCCCCAAAATCGACTTGCCCGCGGTCAACATGGACGGTCTCAACACTGCCATTGGCGCAGTGAAATCTGCCGCCAAAGACGGTTACACAACCGCTACGCAGGCAGCCACCAAAGTCCGCCACAATGCCGGTCAGACCGTCACCCTCGTACGTGAGGCAATTGGCGTATAATTAAGCCGGATACACGCTCGAATGCGATCTAGGTGTTCGTGAATCCCGCCGGGAAACCGGCGGGATTCTGCATATTCATAGGTCGTCGGTTAGCATCACGACATGGGCTTTGAAACACTTATCGTTTACGCACTTTGGGCAATTCTGCTTGCCGTCAAGATTTTCGCTTTCGTTGACGCGATCCGCAGGCCGGCGGACTACTTCCCCGTCATCGGACGTCAAACTAAATTGCTTTGGGTCGCCATCACCGGGGTTTCCGTTCTGGCCGGTCTGGCTCCCTCCTTGGCATTGTCGATTTTTGGCATCGCTGGAACTGTGATATCGCTCATTTATCTCTTTGACATTCGACCTAAAATGATTGAAATTACCGGTCGCAAGTACTAGGAAGACCTTTTTCGTTACTTGTGTGATCGATAAAGTTGTGAGAATATCGTTACAGACAAGGGGAGTATCCCTTCGCCGAAAGTTCGTCAATACGGTCCTCCCATGGGGACCCGGACTTCGGGCCGGTGTTTCACCGGTGGAGAGACCTTGTGAGACGCGGTCTTTGCTGCCCTACACAAGGAGTTGGTAAGTGCCGAAACCCCAATGGACCAAGCGCTATACCGACTCTTGGGCATCATTCCCGACCCCTATTCGCAGAATCCTTGCCGCTTCGGTGGGACTGGTCACACTTGTAGTCGGAGTTTTACTCCTGGTACTACCTGGGCCAGGACTGGTCGTAATGCTTCTTGGGCTGGCAATTCTGGCGACAGAATTCGCCTGGGCTAAGCGAAGCATGCATCAGGTCAAACAACAAGGAAATCGATTTGCGCGAGGGATCATGCGTCAGAAAAAACAAGAAACGGATGAGGACGAGATCACGCCAAATGACGAAGAATCGAATAAATAAGACCAGAACAAAATTGATCGGTGCACTAGCCGGGCTACTCGGCGCCGGGATGCTTTTGACGGGGTGCACTCAGGCCCAAAATGCAATTGACCAAGCTCAGGGTCTGGTGGCTACAGCGCAGGTCCTCGTTCAAGCATGCTCAGAAGCATCGGCCGCTTGGTCACCCGGAGCGTCAGTTGATTCGGCAACATCTGGATTGCAGTCCGCCGTAGGAAATGTAAATGAAGCATTGGCTGCCGACCCAACACTGCCGGGAGCGGCCACTTTGCTCTCGCAATTGGAAAGTGCACTCGGTGACCTGCAGGGAGCACAAGACACGGCAGCCGCCGCTGCATCAACTGCCGCGATCCAGTCAGCCTGCTCCCTTCTAGGTGGCTAGCAGCAATTAAGCCGCAAGTGCAATACGGATTCGCCGGAACCCTTTTCCTTTGTTTTCAACTTTGAGCACGCGCATGGCACCCACTTGGCTCGTACTGGCCACGTGGGTGCCACCGTCAGCCTGAACATCAAGACCATTGATGTCAACAATGCGCACGATCTGAATTGATGGTGGTAACAGGTTGGAGGCTGTGCGGATCACGTCGGGGATATTGAAGGCTTCTTCGCGACTCAACTCATAGGCCGATATCCCTTGGTTGGCATTCACCTCAATATTGCAAGCAGTCTCGATAGATTCTTTGAACCCCTCCGGGATTGAATCGAGGTTGAAATCGAGTCTTCCCGTGAGTGTGTCCATGTTTGAACCGGTTACTAGGGCGCCAAAGTCACGAAAGACAACACCGGAAAGTAAGTGAAGCCCTGAGTGAGTGCGCATAAGCGCGAAACGACGCTCGTCTGCCAAGGCGCCTTTGACTTTGGTGCCAACCGGGGGAATTGGATCACCTTCGGCTGGAACCAGCCAAAGGTCGTCCTTGCGCCGGGCATCAACTATTTTGGTTTCGACACCACCCCACAGCAATACACCGTGATCTGGCGGCTGTCCACCACCGCCCGGGTAAAACGCGGACCGATCGAGGACGATTCCGAGTTCAGGATCTATTGCAAGTACCTCGGCTTCCCAGGCGCGAACATTGGAGTCTGCGAGCTCGAGTCGTTGAGTTCGGCCGTGCTGGGTTTGCCCGTGCTGGGTTTGCCCGTGCTGGGACATTACTTCTTTTTTCCTTGGGCTGCGACAGCGGCTGCTGCAGCAATCGCGGCGTCGGGGTCCAGGTATTCACCACCTGCAACGATTGGTTTTAGGTTCTTATCGAGTTTGTAAACGAGTGGTATTCCGGTGGGGATGTTGAGTGCCGCGATGTTTTCATCGGAAATTCTGTCGAGGTGCTTAACCAATGCGCGTAGGGAATTACCGTGGGCGACAACGAGAACGACCTCATCGCGGCGAAGGTGCTCGGCAACAATGACGTCTTCCCAAAAAGGAATAAGACGGTTGACAACGTCGGCTAAACATTCGGTACTGGGTACGGCCTCTGGTGGAAGCATGGAATAGCGTGAGTCAGAGTTTTGAGCGAAGTCACTACTGGGATCAATGGGTGGTGGTGGAGTGTCGTAGGAACGGCGCCACAACTTGAACTGTTCTTCGCCGAACTCGGCCAAAGTTTGCGCCTTGTCTTTTCCTTGAAGCGCTCCGTAGTGACGTTCGTTGAGTCGCCAGTTACGCACAACGGGGATCCACAATCGCCCACATGCCTCGAGCGCAATTTGTGACGTCTTGATCGCGCGTTGCAGAATAGATGTGATGACGACGTCGGGGTAAAGCCCGGATTCGGCAATGAGTTCGCCGCCTTTTTTCGCCTCGGCACGACCTTTGTCATTGAGATCAACGTCAACCCATCCGGTAAATAAGTTCTTGGCATTCCATTCGGATTCACCGTGACGCAGCAGGATCAGGGTGTAGACGGCTTCACTCATATGAGTATCTTGCCGGATTGAGTCCGGGGATCAAGATCGCGGATCAATGAGATGGGCAAATGCGTCCAAGTTCTCGGTGGATTCACCGCGACTCACCCGCCATTCCCATTCTTTTCTTATTGCAGAAGCAAATCCAAGTTCAAGAATTGTGTTGAAAGCGCCATCGGAATATTGCGAGACGCACCCGATTAGTCGATCGAGTTCGGTTTCGTCGACGGAAGCCAGTGGGACTCGGCCGGCAAGGTAGATGTCACCGAGGTTGTCCACCGCGAAAGCGAGCCCATACATTTTTAGGTTGCGTTCAAGGAGCCAGCGGTAAACTTCTTCGTGATTTTCATCCGGCTTTCGGGAAACGAATGCATTGAGGGTCAGCGCTGAAGTCCCGACACTTATTGAGCAGGTGGTGCTCAATTTGTGGGTCCCGGGGATCGTGACGACGACTGTATTTTCGGTTCGCGTAAACGACAGGTGTGCGTTAGTGAGAAATTCTTCAATTTCGTCGAGGAGGCTCACATTGCAACCCGGGAAATACTTAACGCCCGATTGTAGGAATCCATTAATCCTGCGGTGGTGTTTTCCCAACCGAAGGTGGCCGCATGCATCCGCGCGCCGCCGGCTAGTTCCTCGCGCACTATCGGATTCATAAGTAATTGGTTCAAAACGTGCGAGTAGGCGATGGGGTTGTGACCATCAATGAGTCGGCCACTGACGTTGTCGGCCACTGCTATTTTTAAACCTCCAACGGATGATGCAACAACGGGGGTGCCACACGATTGGGACTCAACGGCGACGAGACCAAATGATTCCGAATAGGAAGGAACGACTGTGAGGTCGGCCGCGCGGTACCAAGAAACAAGTTTCTCGCGGCTGCTTGGTGGTTCAAATCGAATCACGTCAAGGATCCCCAATTCATTAGCAAGGTCGCGTAGTGCTTCTGGGCGATCGATTCCAGATCCGGATGCACCACCACAAATGACGACAATGAGTGAACTGCGCAAGTCGGGACGCATTGCAATGAGTTCGGCCGTTGCTCGAATCAAAATTTCTGGTCCCTTGAGTGGTTGAATCCGACCAACAAAAAGTAACATGCTGGCGTCAAGGCGGATACCCAATTCTTTACGAGCATCCGCTTGGGATCCGGGTGAAAACAGTTCAAGGTCAACGCCGGGATTCACCACATCAATTTTCGCTGGATCTGCGCCGTAATGTTCTGTGAGTTCACCTGCCTCAAGTTCGGTGTTCGCAACCAAACGCTGAGCGACGTCAACGACCTGCTGTTCCCCAATGATTCGCATGTCGGGCTCGGCCTTGTCGCCAGCCGCGAGATCGAGGTTTTTTACTCGGCCCATGGTGTGCATTGTGTGGATCAAGGGAACCCGCCAACGTTCGGAGGCAAGCCAACCCACTTGACCGGAGAGCCAGTAGTGCGAGTGGATCAGGTCGTAATAGCCCTCGGGCTTGGAGGCTTCGGTGCGAAGCACTCCGGCAGTCACGGCACACAGTTGACCCGGGAGGTCGTTTTTAAGTAATCCCTCGAATGGGCCGGCAGTGACATGAATGACATTGACTCCTGGTGTTAGTTCAACCGTTGGAACCAAACGGGAGGCGGTAGCCCGGGTAAAAATATCGATTTCAATCCCATTCTGAGCTAAACGCTTTGCGGTTTCCACAATGTAGACATTCATGCCACCGGCATCGCCCGTACCCGGCTGGTCAAGGGGCGACGTGTGAATTGAGAGCAGTGCAACGCGCATTTATCGAGACCTATTTCGTGAGAGAGACGGCGACGTAGGGCTCACCGGTAACAATGGTCACCACCCGCTTCGACACGGATACCGCGTGATCGGCATAACGCTCATAAAAGCGAGACAGCAGGGTCACGTCAATCGCCTCCTCGACACCGTATTTCCAAGTTGGGGACAGAACAATGGTGAAAAGTTCACGGTGCAGTCGGTCCATTTCTTCGTCGTGCCGAGCAATATCAGCACAGAGGCTGACATCTTTGGTGGCAATGACCGACCCGGTCTTGGACACAATTGCCTCGGCCAGCCCACCCATCTCGGCGAACGTCCCGCGAACGGACTGTGGCGCGGCGACCTTGGGGTGACGCATGCGAGCCTGCTTGGCGACGTGCTCGGCGAGATCACCCATACGTTCAAGGGAACTGGAAATCCGCATTGCACCAAGAAGGACCCGAAGGTCGGTCGCAACGGGAGCCTGCAGGGCAATGAGTTCAAAACAGCGCTCCTCAATGCTGGCTGTCAAAATATCAACTTTAGCGTCAAAATCAATGACCGCTTCAGCTAATTGAAGGTCGGCGTCCAGCAGCGCTTGGGTGGCTCGGTTCATTGCCGACCCAACGAGTCGAGTTACTTCCACTAGATCGGCATTGATATTTTCAACCTGCTCGTAATACGCCTCACGCACCTTGGCCTCATTTCTTTTAAGTGGGATAAGCCTACGCCCATAATTTCGATGTGCGAGCGTGGTAATTGAATGGCAAGCAAATGCAGGGTAAATTTTAGTCTCACTTAGCGAAACCTTGTCCAAACTTTCACGTGATGGGCCACTTTTTGCGAAGTGCTGTCCACCTAAACCCGTATGATTGACGTCGTGGCACTACGAAAAAGAGGCGAGTCTGACGGTGAAAGCCCTCGCTCGGCCGCAATTTACCCGGCCGTCTCCGAAGAAATTGTCCGAATCCTCTCGATCATCCCTTCAGCCTCACTCGTGGTCGCACCCGATGGCACCGTTTTGCGGGCCAGTTCCCGAGCTCTCACATTGGGAATCGTGAACCGCAGTTCGGTAGCTGTCCCCAACATTGCCGAAATCGTCGCAAAGGTCGCCAATGACGGTTCACCGCGTGAGCAAGTGCTGCGCGTGCGCCGCCCACCGTTGGGCCGTGAACTACTGGAAGTGAAGGTGCGAATTGCGCCTCTGAACTCGGGCGCCATTCTGGTTTTGATCGACGATTTGGCGGAGGAACGCCGAGTTGACGCGGTACGACGCGATTTCGTCGCCAACGTCAGCCATGAATTGAAAACCCCGGTCGGCGCCCTCTCGTTGCTGGCCGAAGCCGTGTTGAGTGCAGCAGAGGATAAAGACCAGGTGGAACATTTCGCGAAAAAAATGCAGGCTGAGGCGAAACGACTGGGTAACTTGATCCAAGACGTCATAGACCTTTCGCGGTTACAAAGTGATGAGCCAATGAACCGAGCGGAATTAGTTGAGACCGATCAACTAATTAACCGCGCGATCGAAGAAGTCAGAACACTTGCTGGTGGTTTGGGCGTTGAGATTATCCGCGGTGGCGCGGAAGAGTCGGTGATTTTGGGGGATCGCGGTCAGCTACTCACCGCCCTTCGAAATCTGCTGACAAATGCAATCAGTTACTCGGCCGAAAACACACGTGTCTCGGTGACTGCCCGCGAGATTGACGGGATCGTTGAGATTTCCGTAAAAGATGCCGGCATTGGAATCCCATCACATGACCTAGATCGAATCTTTGAACGCTTTTACCGGGTTGATCCAGCGCGTTCACGTGGCACAGGTGGAACGGGGCTTGGATTAGCCATTGTTAAACATGTGTGTCAAAACCACGGAGGTGAAGTGATCGTGTGGTCTGAAGTGGGAACCGGTTCAACGTTTACTTTACGAATCCCTTCCTACAATCCAATGCTTGATGATTCACGTGATTCACATGAGTTCACGGTCGATACTCTCTCCGTTGTGAAAGGTAAAAGCTCGTGACGCGCATTCTGATCGTCGAGGACGAAGACTCATTCTCTGACGCACTCTCCTTCATGTTGCGGCGTGAAGGATACGAAGTTTTCATTGCGGCCGACGGAAATTCTGCAATCATCGAGTTCGACAAACATGGCCCAGATCTGGTGCTCCTGGATTTGATGCTCCCGGGAATTTCTGGCACCGAAGTGTGCCGAATTATCCGTGGTAAATCGTCCGTTCCCATCATTATGCTCACGGCCAAAGACGGTGAGGTCGACAAGGTCGTAGGCCTAGAACTCGGCGCCGACGACTACGTGACCAAGCCTTTTTCATCGCGTGAACTCCTAGCGAGAGTGCGCGCCGTACTTCGCCGTCACGGTGAACAAGATGAACTGTTGCCACCTACGATCGAAGCGGGTTCGGTGCGTATCGATATCGAAAGACATGTTGTCTCTGTTCGTGGTGAACACATCACGATGCCACTCAAGGAATTTGACCTTCTAGAATTCCTTGTGCGAAATTCAGGGCGGGTACTCACCCGAAACCAACTCATTGATCGAGTATGGGGCGCAGACTACGTAGGGGACACTAAAACACTTGATGTACACATTAAGCGGCTCCGAGCAAAAATTGAGATTGATCCTTCCAACCCCGTCCATATTCACACGGTTCGTGGATTGGGTTACAAATTCGACATCTAGTTTGGTAACCTCCGCTTCGTGATTTCACAGTGATGGGTCTGAGGTGGTAGGTCTTGGCACGATCATCAACGTTGCCGCAATTGTCGTGGGCTCGCTCATTGGTATTGGTTTAGGTCACCGCCTGCCTGAACGAACCCGCGCCGTCGTCACAGATTCCCTTGGCATGCTGGTGCTCGTTATTGCAGCGCTCAACATCGTCGCGCTTCGAGACCAAGATTGGATCAGCGAGGTCGGCGGCTCCGCCACTCTGCTCATCGTCTTGGGCTCGCTCATTATTGGTGGAGCTATTGGATCCGTGTTACGGATTGAACAGCGCCTGGAAGCAGTGGGAGGTTGGGTTCAATCAAAATTTTCACGTGGAGAGGGTTCCACGGGTCGAGCCCGGTTCATCGAAGGTTTCGTTGATGCAAGTTTGCTTTTTTGCATTGGCCCACTTGCAATTTTGGGTGCACTCTCAGACGGTCTCGGTACTGGAATTGATCAGTTGGCATTGAAAGCCGCCCTTGACGGCTTTGCATCTATCGCGTTTGCGGCCTCACTCGGTTGGGGCGTAATTGCCGCGGCAATATCGGTAATAATTGTTCAAGGTTTTTTACCATCGTTGCACTATTTGCGGGCCCGTTTCTTTCTAGCGCATTAATTGCATCAATCACGGCAACTGGTGGAGTATTACTGATTGGAGTTGGGCTTCGCGTCTTGCGGATAAGAAATGTAGCCGTTGGCGATTTGCTACCTGCGCTGATTGTTGCGCCAATTTTGACGATGATCGTTGCGACCGGGATGGACATGGGTAGTAAATTTACGTGATCGTGGACCTGAGAAAGAGAAGATCCAAATGTAGGCTATATGCCTTGACTAAAGGCAGGTATCGATTTCCATGAAGATTGGTGAAACAGATGTTGGAAGATGATCCGATGTGCAATTCAGGATTTGTCCCACGAGCTAGTTTCCGCTTTTACTAACTGTGATGAGAATCTGAAGGATTCCTGAGGCTGGATATTGGGAGCACTATCAATAACTAAAGGTTGCTTGTTTTGCTCCTTATGTCGGCTTGGCGTTGAAACCTCAAGTGAGTACTCACAGGAAATATTAAGCGAAGCGTATAGGGTGGGGCACCACATGAAAACCAAGCGTATTTTCCCGCAACTCAGCGAAATTTTGCCGCTCATTGGTCGCTCGGACACATCAAAAACGCGCCTGCAACGCAGGCTAGAACGTTGTGCAAGCGTGTGGGACATTCGCGGGCTAGCCCAGAAAACAGCCCCTCGGGCGGTGTTCGACTATACGGATGGCGCTGCGATGAGCGAATCAACGCTAAATCGAAGCCGAGAAGCCTATGAACGCGTCGAATTATCTCCTCGCGTGATGCGCGATGTCACCGAAATTGACCTGCGCGTTTCCATGCTTGGTCAGGAAAGTGCGCTTCCATTTGCGTTTGCCCCGACGGGCTTTACCCGCATGATGCATCACTTGGGTGAGCTCGCTGTTGCTGAGGTCGCTCAGGAGCGCAACATTCCATATGGCCTATCGACATTAGGCACGACCAGTATCGAAAATCTGGCGGCCGCCAACCCTGATGGGCGTCGGTGGTTTCAACTATATGTTTCACGTGACAGGGAACAAGCTGAGGCACTCGTCGATCGTGCCAAGGCCAACGGCTATGACACTTTGATTTTGACCGTTGACACCGCTGTGGGTGGAATTAGGCCGCGCGAAGTCCGAAACGGACTCACGATCCCGCCACGATTGACCGCGCGAACGATCGCTGAGATGGCAACGCACCCGAAATGGTGGTTCAACGCGTTGACGACGCAACCTTTAGAGTTTGCGAGTCTTTCAAGTAGCGGTGGAACCGTGGGTGATTTGCTCACGCGCATTTTTGATCCAGGGATAACCCCCAAAGATATCTCCTGGATCAGATCAATTTGGCCCGGTTCAATCATGATCAAGGGAATTCAAAGCGTGCACGATTCCCAGTTGGCAGTCGACCTTGGAGTCGATGCGATTGTGCTTTCAAATCATGGTGGCAGGCAGCTAGATCGAGCGA
>FUWD012813000.1_pt1 | contig 51102 bp, 52 predicted proteins | sample 1063281 | NCBI WGS metagenome assembly FUWD01 (sample SAMEA79048168, study PRJEB19326) | metagenome | biome: marine | reverse complement strand
GAGGCCGCATTTCCGGGCGCAGGCAAGCAGGACCCGACGGGCAAACTGATGGGTGACGCCGACAAGTTTGGCGTGAGCGAGCGCGATTGGAAGCGGTGATGGTGATGGCTCTGGCGGAGCTTCGGCAAAGAGGTTTGGTTGGCGGCAATGGGTTTCAGCGTACTGTCGGGCCTCAGCCATCAGCAACTCGAGTTCGTGCTCGGTATGGGCACTGCCGATATGCTTGAGAGAAGAACGCTGCTTCCCCTTGTTCTTGACTACCTGAACGGCAGTCGCTCCGGACTTGGTCCGAACTGTTCTGATTGTCAAGTCTCCGCGCATAGGTGCAAGATACCATTAGTGCGAAAACTCGGGAGTCAGAAAAACTTAAGTGACTGAAAAATAACGACTTATTTTTCAGTCACTCGCAAATGAGGTCAATGTGGCGAAGTCAGGAAAAGATCGAGTTCCAGGGCGGCCTTGAAACATCCGAATTCCACTAGGCCCTTGAAAATCAGCTCGTTGGCCCTGTGGTTTTGTTTCAGTAGCTCAATGTCGTTCATGGTGGCAGTTACGCTTATGGTTTTATAGAAGGCAAAAGCCGGGGGCAAATGCCGGACAGATTAAAACTTAAATTTAGCCTAAATGCTTTTACGAAACAACTGTGCGGAGTTCGGCACATGTGTTATAATTAAAGAGTGGACAGTCTTCCCGGAGCGCTCGGTGAGCTGAGGGGAGAAGCCAAATCCGAACATGTGACAAGAGGAGGTGAACGATGCTGCCAACCCTTTCTGCATTGACCCAGTCCCAGATCGAGGAAGTACGGAGCCTGGAGCGGGAGCTCGGAAAGACGATTCTTTCATTCTCAGGATGTGATGTATCTCCTGAGGTGCTGACTCCGGGTGAGCTTGAGAAAATCCGTGAACTTGAAGACAGGATCGGCACCATGCTGGTCGCCGTCAAGGGCGACGGCTGACGGGTCTGATACCGATCACAGCAGCCATCCTGCCAGTCCGGCCGTTGTCCCGCCGGTAGGAGAAGAACATTCCTTCGTCCCTGAAGGAGCAGTAGGGAGCACGTTCTATTCGCTCTTCGTCCACTCCTGCCTGCAGGAGCTGCATGCGGTTTGCCGCGCCAAGGTCCAGAAGGCGTTTGCCTTCAGCTCCCGGCATACTGCATTTCTCTGGAAATGCCGCGGCCGCGGCCACTTCCGCTCCCACCTCGTAATCGTCTCCGCTGATGCCTGTGCCAATCCATGCTTCGCAGGATTCCGGCCGTGAGCCGAATGCCTCCCCCATCGCATGAAGGGTTTTTCCGACTATTCCTGCGGCGGTTCCCTGCCATCCGGCGTGTGCTGCGCCGATGGCGCGCTGTTCTGGGTCGTAGATGAGCACCGGCAGGCAGTCAGCGGTGAAGATGCAGAGCCAGAGGTTTTCAGTGTCTGTGATGAATGCGTCGTAACCGCTATGGTGTCCGGGCTCGCGTGCATGGAGCACCTCCGTGCCGTGAACCTGCAGGGACCCGACGGTTCTTGATGCATCGAAGCCCGCCGCTTTGGCCAGGATAAGCATGTTCTCGCGTACCCGCCGAGGATCGTCCAGGGTGTTTTCGCCGAGGTTAAGGGAGTTCCAGGGGTCGGGGCTCAGGCCGCCATGGCGCGTGCTCTGCAGCGCAAGGATGTCTCCACCCCTGCCGAAGGTTCCGGGGGTGATGAATGGTGCATTGCCGTCATGGCGGCGAAGTTCGTCCTGTTCCATTGTTCAGTAGTACGTTACCTGGGGATTTCGTACCGGATGCTCGCCGGCCTTTGGGTGGAAAATAGCATTTTCCTGCGACGGGAACCTCCTTTCGCCTAATATCAGTACAGAGAGCTTCACGATGTCGGGCAAGAGTGTTATCTTCATGGACAGAAGAGAGCTACCTTGAGCAACCAGAGGGAGGTCGGCCGATGCGGAAGGAGGACGATGAGCGATTCCCGGACTATTTCGGCCGTTCCGTTCGGGCATTGTCGGACTATCTGGGTATAGGTCTGCAGATAGCCGTGAGCTTTGCCCTGTTCGTGCTGCTCGGATACTGGGCCGACCTGAAGCTCGGCTCTTCACCCGTCCTTCTCCTGCTCGGAGTCCTTCTCGGCATGGCCGGCATGTCGCTTGTGCTATGGAAGGTACTCCGTGAGGCCAACCGCAAAGGGAGGCGCCCCCGTTAACCCGAACCAGCTCCAGAGATGAAACCATTGTTTGATTTTCTATTAAAGTTATGTATCTTGTCCGTCATTTTATGGGGGGTAATAGCCTACGGGCTTGCGCCCGGCAGTGTGGATCTCAGCTCGGTGTTCATCGCCTGGGTCATGATTGTAACCAACACCCTCGCCGGCTACCTGCTCTTTGAGTACGCGTTTGATCGTGAGTCGCAGGTGTTCACCAAGGTGGTGTTCGGCGGTCTCGTCATCAGGCTTCTCGTCCTGATGGTCCTCGTCGCCCTCGTCATCCTTAGGGATCTGGCGGTCATCAACGATTTCGTGCTCTCGTTTTTCGCTTTTTACTGTATTTATGTGATTGTCGAAATCCTCGGCTACCAACGGAAGAACAAACAGAAAAAGAACGCTGCATGAAACGGATCAAACTCATTCAGGTCAAAGGTTTTTTCAGGATCATGGCGCTTCTTGCGCCGCTACTGCTGAATGCATACCTGCCCGTGCAGGCATCCGAAGAGCATGGCGCACCTGTTTCCACCGTGGCAGCGGTGAATGCTGAGGTCGCAGTCGATCCGGCTCTGGAACCCGTTCACGCTGAGGCCACCGGGCACGAAGAGGAGAAGGCCGGTGATGTGATCATGCACCACATCCTCAACTCTCACAGTTTCTCCTTCGAGCCTTTCGGCACCGTCCACCTTCCCGCGCTGCCTCCGTTTTTCGGTATTGACATCTCCATCACGAAGCACGTCGTAATGCTCTGGATCGTGTCAGCCATTCTTCTCGTTCTCTTCTCCTTCGTCGGAGCAGCCTACCGTAAGATCACTCCGAGGACTGCGCCTTCCGGCGTGGCAAACACCATGGAGGCGCTCGTCGAGTTCATCCGTCTTGATGTGGCCAAATCAAACATCGGTCATGGCTATGAGAAGCATCTGCCGTATCTCCTCACGGTGTTCATGTTCATCCTGCTCTGCAACCTTCTCGGTCTCGTCCCCTACGGAGCAACGGCCACCGGCAACATCAACGTCACCCTGACCCTCGCTGTCTTCACGTTCTTCATCACCCAGGCCGCTTCCCTCAAGGCCCACGGGCTGAAAGGTTACCTTGTCCACCTGACGGCAGGTACCCACTGGGCGCTCTGGATCATCATGATTCCGATCGAAGTGATCGGCCTCTTCACCAAGCCGTTTGCGCTCACCGTCCGTCTGTTTGCCAACATGACGGCTGGCCATATCGTCATTCTCAGCCTGATCTTCATCAGCTTCATCCTGAAGAGCTATGTTGTCGCGGCTGCAGTATCGGTCCCCTTTTCAATCTTCATCTACCTGCTTGAGATTTTCGTGGCGTTCCTGCAGGCTTTCATCTTCACCATGCTTTCGGCGCTCTTCATCGGGCTTGCCACGGTGCATGAGGGCGGTGAGGCCGAAGCTGCACACCACTGAAAAGATGTCTGGATTATTGGGGAATAAGTAGTATTTTTCGGCTTTTCATCAACAGGTTCAATACTGCTAGTCAGCGTTAGCGAACAACTTAAAACAACAAACGGAGGTAATTACAAGATGGAAGGAATTGGATTGGGTTATTTGGGCGCAGGTCTCGGCGCCGGCCTTGCAGTCATCGGCGCAGGCCTTGGTATCGGTAACATCGCAGCTTCTGCGGCAGAGGGTACCGCCCGCCAGCCTGAGGCAACTTCCGATATCCGTACCACAATGATCATCGCAGCTGCTCTTATCGAGGGTGTTGCGCTGTTCGGTGAGGTTATCTGTGTGCTTCTCGCTCTTAAGTAAGCTTTTTCAAGCCTACGAGAGCCAAGCAGAAGTCATCCCGATTGCGGCAGGGTCAGCCTCGGCCGCAATCGGATTTTATCAACCGTTAACGGTAAACATTGTCCATGCTTACGTCGGGAAACATCCTACTTGCCGGCAGTCTTCTGAGCCCTGAACCCGGTTTGATTTTCTGGACGACCATCACTTTCGTCCTCGTGCTCATCATCTTGAAGAAGATAGCCTGGGGGCCGATCATCAGTGCTCTGGAAGAGCGCGAGAAAGGGATCCAGTCATCCATCGACCGTGCACACGGCGCGAAAGAAGAGTCTGAAGCAATCCTCCGCCAGAACAGGGAGTTGCTTGCGAAAGCCGATGCAGAAGCCGACAGGGTCATCCGCGAAGGCAGGGAGTATGCCGAAAAGATTCGTGCGGAGATCACTGAAAAGGCTCATCAGGAGTCACAGAAGATGATCGAAGCCGCAAAAAATGAAATTGAGCAGGAGAAGCGCCGTGCGCTTGCCGAGCTCCGCAACGAAGTTGCAGATCTTGCCGTCCGTGGCGCGGAGAAAATTATTCGCGGCGCGCTGGATGCAGATGTGCAGAAAAAGGTCGTGGACAGCATGATCCAGGATCTTTCCACCAATCGTAACTGAAAACGGGCCTGAAATGTCAAGTGTAATTGCAAGCCGCCGATACGCATATGCCCTTCTTAGCGCCGCAGACGAGGGAGGTTTCCTCGAGGAAGTGACGGCTGAGATGGATATGATCGGCGAAACCCTTGCCGGATCCCGCGACCTGGTCCGCGTGCTTGCAAGCCCGCTGATCAATGGCGACCGCAAGACACATATACTCGAAGAGATTTTCCGTGGACGGGTCGGAGACAGGATGATGCGTTTCCTGTCGCTTATCGCACGGAAGAAGCGTGCAGGAATTCTGCGCGGGATAGCTTCTGAATTCAAGGTGCTGCTCGATGAGAAGAACGGAGTGGTCAACGTGGATGTGACCAGCGCGACGGAGCTCAGCGGGGAGCAGGCAAAAGAACTGGCCAACGGACTTGCCGCATACACCGGCAAGAAGATCAGGGCCCGCATGGCTCTTGATGCTGAACTTATCGGCGGAGTATCTGTCAAGATCGGAGATACGATTCTTGACGGTAGCATCCGCCATCAGCTGCAGTTGCTCCGCCGGACCCTTTCGAACGAAGAGGCCTGAGACAGCCCGGGGGGGTCCCCGGGAAGCCGCAGCAGGCGGGATACGCATTCACAGCCTGCCTAGTGCAGGCTGTTGGCTTTTTATGAAGGCGCCATCCGGCGCCGTTCCGGGGCTTTAGCTCAGTTGGTAGAGCGTCTCGTTCGCAATGAGAAGGTCAGGGGTTCGACTCCCCTAAGCTCCACATCCAGCCCTGCATACTTTTACAATGACACGGGACCCTGTTCCGGACACAATTGCATAACGGAGTCACTATGGCGGTCAAGAGAATCCCGCAGGCTACATTTCTTTCAAGCATCCGTACTCTATCTGTTTTCTTCCTGGTCGCAGGCACACTTGCGCTTGCATCGTGCTCATCCAGCCGGCCGCAGATGAGCGCAGAGGAGCAGGTAAGCGTTGCCTACAAGAAGGCAGCCGAACTCTACGAGAAAAAGGAATACGAGAATGCGGCAGCGGCGCTTGAGCCACAGCTGTTCGCCTCCCGGGCAACTCCGCTTGAGGATGATGTACTCTTTCTTCTCGCACAGTCCTACTATGCATCTGAGCAGTACCTGCTTTCATCCGACATGTATGATCGGCTTCTGCAGCAGGTCCCCTCATCTCCCTACCGGGAGGCTTCTCGCTATATGCTGGCCAAGTCTTATGAGCAGCTCTCTCCCGGATACGAACTTGACCAGGAATATACCCGGAAGGCCATAGGGGCTTATTCAGAGTATCTGGCTGAATACGGAGTAAAGGATCCCGCTTCGAGTGCGCGCGATCTCGATACGTACAGCGAGCTTCTGAAGATCGACCCGTCCAGTGCCTCCTATCAGCGTGGATATGAGGCAGCAAAGCTTGCCATGGCCCGTCAGGACAGCGTTAAACACGCATCTGCTGCGATTCCGGTTCTGCACAACAAGCTCGGTGCTGCAACGTACTCCATTGCCACACAGTATGTGAAGCTTAAAAAGTACAAAGCGGCTGCAATCTACTTCGAGAAAGTGGTGCGAAACTACGGTGACACCCCCTGGATGAAAAAAGCCCAGGCCGGGCTTGTCGACGTTCTTGTGAAGCGCGGCAAGTGGTTCGATGCTCAGCGCGCGCTCGATGCCTATCTTCAGAGTTATCCCGAGGATCTTGAAGAGATGAAGGGTACGCGTGAGGTGATCATGCAGAACTTCAGCAATTCCTGACGGGGAGCCTTGTGCACCTTGCAGTATTCGGCGGGACCTTTGACCCGCCGCATAACGGTCATCTTGCTCTTGCGCTGTTTGCCAGAGAGCTTCTTCCTGCCGACCGAATCCTGATTTCCGTTTCAAACAATCCGCTTAAGTCCACGTGCGGCGCTTCCGACCGGCAGCGGTTAGCCATGGCGGAACTGCTTTCCCTTGAAGTCAACCGGACAGGCATGGACTCAGATGTGAGCGGTTGGGAGCTGCAGCAGCAGACCCCATCCTATACCGTCGATTTGCTCCGCCATATCCGCTCCTCTTATCCCGATGCCCACCTGACTCTCCTCATCGGAGAGGACAGTTATCTGGACTTTCCGCGATGGAGGGATCCAGAGGGCATATTTGCCCTTGCCGATGTGGCTGTGTTCAGGCGCAGAGGAGATGCAGGGCCTGATATGCTTGCTGAGGACAGCAGGGTGCGATGCATAGCATTCGAGGCCCCGGTATCCTCAACCATGGTGCGGGAGCTTGCCGCGGCCGGTAAGTCGCTGCGTGGGATTGTTCCGGAGTCTGTCATGCAGTACATCCTTTCCGAAGGGCTATACAGGGGGGCGTAGCCTCCCTGCTACGCCGGCAACTACATGGATTCCGGTGCAGAGATTCCAAGGATCCTGAAACCATTCTGGAGCACCTGGCGTACCGCAACCGCGAGAAAGAGCCTTGCCTCGGCAATTTCCGGTTCGGCCTTCAGGATCGGACATTCCTGGTAGAATCGGTGAAAGAGTTCGGCGATTGCGTGCATGTAGTCAACCATCTTCTGGGGCTCGAGCATCCTGAACGCCGAACGGGACACATCCCCGAAGTCCAGAATGCCGAATGCAAGCTGCAGCTCTTCGGGGGCCCTGAGACGCATCAGAATGCCGTGCTCAGGAAGTTTCGCAGCATCAAAGCCTATTTCACTCCATGCCAGCCGGAGGAGGCTGCAGATTCTGGCATGAGCGTAATGGAAATAGAATACCGGATTGTCCTTTGACTGCTTCTTTGCCAAATCAACGTCAAAGTTCAGGTGCGAGTCTTTGCTCCGCATGATGAAGAAGAGGCGTGTGGCGTCAGGGCCGACGTCATCGATGAGGTCGTCGAGCAGGTCGGCATTGCCTTTGCGGGTTGACATTTTGACGGTCTCGCCGTTCACTGTCGTCGTGACGAACTGGTTGATGGCGATTCTTACTTTCGTGGTGTCGTGGCCGAGGATCTTCAGCGCCTCGAGCACGTCCGGGTATTCGTCAATATGATCCGCACCGAAAACGTTGATGATCATGTCAAAGCCACGGGCATACTTGGTGAGGTGGTAGGCGATGTCCGGGAGGCGGTAGCTTGGTTCTCCTGAAGATTTGATGAGTACCTTGTCTTTCTCCTGGCCGAGCTTCGTCGTGAGGAACCAGGTCGCTCCGTCGTACTGCCCGATGAAACCGTTCTCCCTCAGGCGGTCAATCACTTGCTGGTTGGGCGATATGCCGTTCTGGTCCGCGGTGTAAAGGGTGTGCTCGTTGAAGAATGAATCATGAACAATGCCGAGTCTTCCGAGCGTTTTCTGTATCGAGCTGAAGATGATCGATTCTGCCTCGCTGCGAAACGGTTCGATGGACTCATCCTGAAGCAGCCCTTCACCGTGCTCGCTGTAGATCTTTTCGGCAATCTCCCCGATATAGAGGCCCTTGTAATGGGTGTCCGGGAAGTCAACGCTCCTGCCGCATAGTTCCAAATAGCGGTAACGTACCGATTCGCCGAGAATCTGCATCTGCCGGCCGGCATCGTTGAAATAGTATTCTCGGTTTACCCTGTATCCCTGTGCCTCTGCCAGATTGGCAATGCAGTCTCCGAGAACCCCGCCGCGTCCGCGCCCGATGGTGAGTGGTCCGGTAGGGTTTGCGCTTACGTATTCAACGATGGCGGTCTTTCCTGCACCTTCACTTCCCTTGCCGTATTCCACGCCATCCCTGAAAACCCTTTCAGCTGACTGCATGATGAACGCCGGTTCCATGAAAAAGTTGATGAACCCTGGTCCGGCTACCTCGATTTTTGTAACCGTTCCTTCCGGAAAGCCGAAGTGCCCGGTTAGCTCTTCGGCCAGCTGGCGGGGGTTGCGCTTCAGCTCCTTTGCCGCAAGAAAGGCAATGTTGGTGGCGTAGTCGCCGAATTTCGGCGAAGTGGGTTTTTCGATGATGATCGACTGGCCGGTCGTTACTGAGGCCGAGCGGAGGGCTTTTTGGATCTCTGCTACAAGGAATGAGTGCATCGCTGGTGTTAAGCTGGATTCGATTGATGCCGGTCGCCAGGGAGAGGCAGGAGCGTCAGGGGATCGAGGCCGGTGAAGTCGTCGATGACCCGGACCACATTGTCAAACCCGGCAAGTTCAGTGGCGCTGTTTGTTGTTGTGACGCCGACGGCAGCCATGCCGGCGCTTTTTGCGGCCTCAAGCCCGGGTAGTGCATCTTCGAAAACAACGCAGGACGAGGGATGGGCGCCGACAAGTTCTGCCGCGCGCAGAAAGATGTCCGGAGCGGGTTTGCCGTGGGGAACATCATCAGCGCATACGATGGCGCTGAATGCGTTTTCCAGTCCGAGCAGGCGGAGTACGAAGGCAATGTTCTTGGGCCCTGCACCGGTTCCGATGGCCAGTTTGATGCCATGGCTGCGGGCGGTATCAAGAAACCCGAGCAGGCCCTCCATCGGCGCTATAAGGTCACGCGACATGACGCGGTAGAGAAAGTCCTTCAGCTCGGTGAGTTTTTCAGCTTCCTCGGCACTGATGGCTGGATCAAGAAAATATCGGAGTACGTCATGGCCTTTCATGCCGGCGGTTTCCACCAGATAGCGCTGTGCGTCCATTCCCTCGAGACCGTAGTCGCGGAACAGCTGCACCCAGGATTCGGCATGATGGTGCATGTTGTCTGTCAGGACGCCGTCCATGTCGAAAATGAAGGCCTGTGTGGTAATGTGCGGCATCACTGTTCTCCAAGTTGCATTGCAGCGCGGACCTCCTGCATGGTTTCTTTGGCTATAGCCCGCGCTTTATTTTCCCCTTCAAGCAGGATCGATCGCACGAGCACAGGGTCTGCTTCATACTGTTTCCTCCTTTCGAGAATCGGGGCGAGCTCTTCGGAGATGGCTGTGGCGCACATCCGCTTGCAGTCGACGCAGCCGAGCGCTCCCGAGCGGCAGTCCGCTTCGATGCTGCAGAGCAGTTCGGGGCTGCTGAAGCGGCTGTGATAACTGAAGACGGAGCATACTTCAGGGCGTCCGGGATCGTTCTTTCTCTGCTTCTGTGTGTCGGTCACGGCGTTGCGCATCTTTTTCTGGACCTCTTCGGGTCCGTCCGAAAGCAGGATGGTGTTTCCGAGCGACTTTGACATCTTCGCCCTGCCGTCGAGACCGACGAGGCGCGAGAATTTAGTGATTTTCGGCTCAGGCTCCAGAAATACCTCGCCTTTCGTGGGATGCGGGTAGTGGTTGTTGAATTTTCTGGCAATCTCTCTGGTAATCTCGACATGCGGAATCTGGTCTTCTCCGACGGGAACGACGCTCCCCTTGTAGAGGAGGATGTCGGCGGCCTGCAGTACCGGATAGCCGAGGTGCCCGTAAGTGAGTGATTCCATCTGCAGGTCGCGGACCTGCTCCTTCAGGGTCGGGTTCCGCTCCAGGCGGGCCGAGGTGATGAGCATCGAGAAGATAAGGAAGAGCTCAGCATGCTCTTTGACCTGCGATTGACGGAAGACCGGGCTTTTTTCCGGATCAACGCCTGCCGCGAGCCAGTCGGTGAGCATGTCGATGGTGTGGCTGTAGATCTCGCTGGTGTCGAGCGAAGTGGTCAGGCTGTGGTAGTCGGCGATGAGGAAGCAGGTCTCATAGAGCCTTGAGCCGTCAGGGGCCATGAGGTTCTGCTGTTCAATCCAGTTTTCAAGCGCTCCCGTGTAGTGGCCGAGGTGCAGCTTTCCGGTCGGCCGCATCCCGCTCAAAATCCTTTGTGTTCCCATAAAATGAATGTTGCCGCGACGGGCGGCAGTGCGCCTCGAGGAGGCTTGGTGGTGAAATTCAAAGAAGTTATAACAGTTCCAATAAAGATAAAAGGGCTATGTTTGTTTTTTGAGCCCGCAGCACTATATTATGCAACTTGTTTCGATTTCCTTTTGTTGCATTCTGTTCACAGAAGAAGGTGTCGAAAACCTCTATTATTGGAGAGTAAGTCCTATACAACACTTGGTTGCCCAACCATGTCAGATCCGGAAGGAAGCAGCATCCGGCAATTCAGGTGTGTGATATAGTCAGCTTGCTCTCCTTTTTTTATTTAGATCTTTAATTTCACAGAACAACAGGCAAGGGAGTCCGCCATGGCATCGGCTATCACTAAAAAGGAACTGCTTTCCGAACAGGTAAAGCACATTGACATCAAAGAGACGAACATTGTACCGCTCATCGACCAGATGGCCGATACGGCTTTTCAGGCACGCAATCTTGCACGCGCGGCATCAATCGTCGACCGTATGCAGAAAGATCATGAGTGCGCCGTCATCCTTACGCTTGCAGGTTCGCTCATCAGCTCCGGCCTGAAGCAGGTCATCATCGACATGATCGACAACAATATGGTGGATGCGATTGTTTCCACCGGCGCAAACATCGTTGACCAGGATTTCTTCGAAGCCCTCGGATTCCGGCACTACAAGGGAACCCCCTTCATTGATGATGCCATCCTTCGCGATATGCATGTTGATCGTATCTATGACACCTACATAGATGAAGACGACCTGCGAGTCTGCGATGAGACTACAGGAAAGATTGCCGATTCCATGGCGCATGGAGCCTACTCCTCGCGCGAGTTCATCGTCGAGATGGCCCGCTATATCGAGGCGAACGGTCACGACCGCAACTCCATCGTCTACAAGGCGTATGAAAAGGGAGTGCCGATCTTCTGCCCTGCATTCTCCGACTGCTCAGCCGGATTCGGGCTGGTTCACCACCAGTGGAACAACCCCGGAAGCCATGTCAGTATCGATTCGGTGAAGGATTTCCGCGAACTGACCCGCATCAAGATTGAAAACGACCGGACAGGTATCTTCATGATCGGCGGCGGCGTACCGAAGAACTTCACTCAGGACATTGTCGTCGCAGCCGAGGTCCTTGGCTATGAGGACGTTTCCATGCACACCTATGCCGTGCAGATCACCGTTGCCGATGAGCGTGACGGAGCACTTTCCGGCTCGACCCTCAAAGAGGCTAGCTCCTGGGGCAAGGTTGATACCGTCTTCGAGCAGATGGTGTTCGCCGAGGCCACCATCGCCATGCCGCTCATCGCTGGATATGCCTATCACCGGCGTAGCTGGGAAGGAAGGAAAGCGAAAAACTTCAACGAAATGCTTGACCGCCAGCAGGTTACGGCCTAGGAGGAGACATGAAATTTTTCATCGATACCGCAAACCTCGACGAAATCCGTGCAGCCGAATCGCTCGGCGTGCTTGATGGTGTGACCACCAATCCCTCGCTCATCGCAAAGATCGTCGAGGATCCTCTTTCCTTTACCCGGAAAGATTTCATGGACCACATAAGCCGCATCTGCGACATTGTCGACGGACCTGTCAGCGCCGAGGTGACCACGCTTGAGGCTGAGTCAATGATCCGGGAGGGTGAGGAGCTTGCCGCAATCCATCATAACGTGGTGGTCAAGTGCCCCCTCACCATTGACGGGCTGAAGGCAATTCGCAGTCTTTCGGAAAAGGGTATCCGAACCAACGCCACCCTCGTCTTTTCGCCGAACCAGGCGCTCCTTGCCGCGAAGGCGGGGGCGAGCTACGTCAGTCCTTTTGTCGGGCGGCTTGATGACATCAGTACGGACGGGATGGCCCTTGTCGGGCAGATTGTCGAGATCTACGACAATTACGGGCTCATGACTGAGGTGATTGTCGCCAGCATCCGCCACCCTCAGCATGTCGTCGAGTCGGCCCTCATCGGAGCTGACATTGCCACCATCCCGTACAGCGTCATCCGCCAGCTGGCAAGCCACCCGCTGACCGATTCCGGCTTGAAGAAATTCATGGAAGACGCCGCCGTCATAAAGTAATGACATCGTGCCGATTGAATGGGCGGGCGTTCAGTCCCGCCCTTCAGCGGTTCAGCACCTCGACTCTCACTTTCACCGTCCCCTGCTGGTAGAAGCCCAGCTGTTTTGCTGCCTCGGCGCTCAAATCAATCACTCTGTCATCAACGAACGGTCCCCGGTCATTGACCCGGACTACGATGGAACGGCTGTTCTCAAGGTTGGTTACTTTAACCACCGAGGGGAGCGGCAGGTACTTGTGGGCGGCACTTGGCTCCGCAGGATCGAAGGGCTCCCCGTAAGCAGTAGGCTGCCCGTTGTTCTTGTCGAGGGTTTCATGTCCGTACCACGAAGCTCTTCCCACCTCTTCATATGCTGCAGCCTGTTCATAGCTCATCGGAACGTAGATCCTGCCGTCAATGACGTAGGGGGTATTCTTCAGTTTCCCCTGCCGGTAGGCTTCTTCGGGTGAAATGCGCGGCAGACGTTCTCTGACAAACGGCCCCCTGGAAGAGGAGCAGGAGCTGAGGGTCAGCGTGAGGATGATGCATGCGGGAAACAGTGCGTTCGACTTCATCAGAGAGGGTGCCTGTCCGGACGCCCTCGGCGGGAGCTTGGGCGGATTCCGGGGGTTGCAGAAGATTGTACGTCTGTCTTTTTCAATATACGGGAAATTCCCCTTTACCCCATTATATTACCCTTAAAGGTATATTCCTGAACCCTTTCGGGAGAAGGATGCCGGTCCGCTTGTAGTATCCACGCAACCAAAGCCTGTCCGAATGGGAACCATGAACGCCGGAACAGCGGGGCGAAGCCCCTTCGGGGTGCTCGTTATCCACGGGTTCACGGCGACCAGGGAGAGTGTCGAACTCCTCCTGCACCCACTCCAGAGTCTTGGCATTCCTGTTTCCATGCCTCTCCTTGCCGGTCATGGCGGACCTTCGCCCGCTGCCCTGAAAGGGTTGGGATGGATGGACTGGCTTCATGATGCCGATGTGGCCTTCAGGGAGCTCGGAGACCGGGCGGACCGCATCATCATCGTCGGCCACAGCATGGGCGCTCTGCTTGCGCTCAACCTTGCAGTGCGTCATCCCGGAAAGGTTGACTCTCTGGTTCTTGTTGCTACGGCCATTCGTCTGGTCTCGGTGCTCGCTCCGGGGCGCCCGTTAAATTTTGCAGCTCTGCCGATCAGCCTCATTGTCAAGCGGTGGGGGTTGAAGTCCGTTTTTGCCGATCCGGAGGGAGCGGCCTGCCGGGGTCATTACGAATGGGTCCCTACTGATGCGGTTCTTTCGTTTTTCAGGCTCATCAAAAAGACCCAGAAGCTGCTCGGTGCGGTGCATTGCCCTGTATTCATCCTTCATAACCGCACTGAGAGCACGGTGCTCCCCGAAAGTGTCGGGGTCCTCAACAGCTCACTTGGAACACCGGATTCCCTGCAGTCGGTTCTCTGGTTAAGCCGTTCAGGGCATCAGGTCTTCTGCGACTGCGAGCGCGAGGATGCTGTCGACGCAATCATCCGTTACGTGTCAGGTCGTATGGGTCGCAGTGAAGCGCGAAATGAGTAGTTCTCCAATCCCCCTCTGGATTTAACCGGACTGTAACGCGACCGCATTATTATCTTTCCGGCCGGCATGGTATGTTCATCCTAACCGATTAACAATGCCGCCGCCATGATCCACAGATCAGCCACAATGCAGAGGACGTGGATGCTCCCTGCACTCCTCCTCTCGGCCCTCTTTCTCATGCCGGGCTGTTCGGCACGCAACCCTGCCATCGGGGCTGCAGGAGAAGTGCCCTCCCGAACGGCTCCCCCCGCACGCAATATTTTTCTTTTCATCGGTGATGGCATGGGACTGGCCCAGGTTGAACTCGGCCGCGCACTCCTCCCGGAGGGGGACACGCTTGCGATGACCTCTCTGCCGGTCACTGGACTCGTCTCGACTCATGCCCTTGACCGCTACATCACTGATTCTGCTGCTGCAGGAACTGCTCTGGCCACCGGGCACGGCACGACGGTCGGCACCATCTCCATGGGCAGCCGGCTCGACACCCTCAAAACCATTGTCGAAATGGCTGAGTCTGCGGGCATGCGGACCGGCATCGTCACGAGTGTCGGCATCGACAACGCGACTCCGGCATGCTTTTACGCCCATAGCCCATCGCGCAAGCGCATTCACGACATTGCCCGCCAGATGGTCGGGAGCGGAGTCGACTATTTCGCCGGCGGGTATGCTGAAGGGAACTTCCCTCTCATGCGGGCACGTGCAGATCTGGATCATGGTGACATCGATTCCCTCATGCAGGCCGGCGGGTACCGGATTGTGAGAAACGCTCCTGAGCTGCGGGCGGTTCAGAGTGGCACGCCCGTCTGGGCGTATGGCCGTTATGACCGGAATGCTGCGATGAAGTTTGCCATGGATGCCGAATCAGGGGAGATCGATCTGGCGACATATACAGGCGAAGGTATACGCCTGCTCGAGAACCCGAAGGGCTTTTTTATGATGGTGGAGGGTGGAAAAATCGACTGGGCCTGTCACGGCAATGATGGTGCGGCTGCGGCGCATGACGTTGCATCATTCGACCGTGCGGTCCGAGAGGCTCTCGCCTTCTATCGCCGCCATCCCTCCACAACCCTCATCGTCGTGACTGCCGACCATGAATGCGGCGGCCTCAGTCTTGGCAATGCCTCCGGGGGATACGAAAGCCGGCCCCGGCTGCTCCTCAACCAGAGAGTGTCGCTCGAGCGTTTCATGGACAGGGTTGCGACGTGGCGGAGCGAGCAGCGGGTTACATTTCCGATGGCGCTTGACAGCCTCGAAGTGTTTTTCGGTCTCGGTTCTCCCTGTGACTCAGCGCTTGTTCTCTCAGCCGGGGAACGCAGGGAGCTGCAGCTGGAGTTTACGGCCTCCATGGCTCCGTTCCCGGCCCCTGACACATTCTCTCCGGCTGTCAGCGCGATCCTGAATCGCCGGGCGGGCATCGGGTGGGGGAGCAGGGTGCATACTGCCGTTCCGGTCCCCGTGTTCGCGATCGGAGCGCATGCCGGGCTGTTCAGCGGCTCCTACCCGAACACTGTTTTCGGTCGGAGGCTTATGCAGGCAGCCGGGTTCTCCGGCGCTACGGACCCTCATCCCGGGGAATTTTCCCCCGCTCCGGCGCGTTCTGCACCATGATCCCTTTCCGGGAGCTGAAGCAACCGACAACAATCTGAACAACCAGAAAGCGTATGGCAGATATTTCAACGAGCTGGATGGGGCTTGATCTTCGCAGTCCCGTGATCGTAGCAAGCTCAACCCTTACCGGCAGTATTGACAACGTTGTTGAGGCTGCGCGGTGCGGTGCGGGTGCCGTTGTTCTCAAGTCGCTGTTTGAAGAAGAGATTCATATGGAGAGCGCCGAAAGCCTCGCCGGTAACGAGCAGCGCTTCTGGTATGCTCAGGCCGAGGACTACATCCGTGAATACTCACGCGGCGACGCACTCAATCGCTACCTCGCACTCGTTCAGGAGTGCAGCGATGCCGTTTCGATTCCTGTGATAGCAAGTATCAACTGCGTCTCTCCGGGTGAGTGGGTGTCGTTCGCCCGTGAGATGGAGGGCGTTGGCGCCGCAGGGCTCGAGGTCAATATTTTCGTGCCGCCCTCCGACACATCGAGAACAGGTGCCGAGAACGAGCAGGTATACTTCGATGTGCTTGAGCGGGTGACGCGCGCAGTCCACATTCCAGTTGCCGCCAAGATCAGCAGTTACTTTTCATCCATGTCGGAAACGGCCGGCCGGCTGTCGCGTACCGGTATCGGCGGCATGGTGCTGTTCAACCGTTTTTTCTCGCCCGACATCGACATCGAAACCTTCAGCCTCAAAGCGGGCCCTGTTTTCAGTACGGAGGGTGACGTGTACAACTCCCTGCGCTGGATTGCAATGCTTTCGGGGCGGACGGGTTGCGATCTTGCGGCTTCAACCGGAGTGCATGATGGCGAAGCGCTCATCAAGCAGCTTCTTGCCGGCGCCAAAGCCGTAGAGATTGCTTCGGTGCTTTATCGGAAAGGGTTCGAGGAGATCCGCATAATGCTCGGTGAGCTCGAGGAGTACATGGACCGCCACGGCTTTGCGAGGCTCGACGATTTTATCGGCCGGATGGCGATGGATGCAGTCCAGAACCCTGCCGGCTATGAGCGCGTGCAGTTCATGAAGCATTTCAGCAACATATCATGACTATTCGATCTTCCCCATGCGCATTCATGATCTGAGTCATTCGATTACCGAAGGCATGCCCCTCTGGCCGGGCTCTCCCGTGACCCGTGTGCGGGATGCTGCCGGGTACGGGACGGATGGCTATCTGGAGCGGGAGTACTCGTTTTCCTCCCATGCAGGGACCCATGTCGACCTGCCTCTGCATATGCTGCCAAACGGCCCGTCGCTGGACGATTGCCCGCTCGATTGGTTTGCTGGAAGGGGATATGTGCTTGACGCCGCTTCGGAAAACGTCGGGGCGGTTACGACCTCTGTCATTGCTGCCGGCGCGCCTCTTGAGGGGAGCTGCGATTTCCTGCTGATTCATACCGGGTGGAGCAGCCGCTGGGGTAGCCCATCCTATTTTGAAGCATGCCCGTATCTTCAGGAGGACGCAGCCTTGCTTCTGGTGTCGATGGGCCTAAAAGGCATCGGCATCGACTCACCCTCAATCGATGCTCCGCATCTGGGCGCCTACCCGGCGCACAGGATGCTGCTCGGCCATGGGCTGGCGGTCATAGAAAACCTGACAGGCCTGTTTCCTCTCATCGGGAAGCGGTTTCTGTTTTCCGCCTTCCCGCTCAAGATCGCCGGAGCCGAGGCTTCGCCGGTCCGCGCCGCAGCGATTGAGGAAGAAGAGTTGGTTATGTGATTATTTAATTGGAAGTCGGTACCCTGCGCGTTACCTTACCGCCCGAAGGCGCAGCCGCGTGGCACCGCAGTCCGTTCTTTCCCATTCACTCAATACCGGATCAACCATCATGCCGTTGAACTCGTCCATCGCCAGGAAATCCCTCATGGCTCTTGCAGGCCTCTTCCTTGCGGTCTTTCTTCCCGTCCATCTCGGAGTCAATCTTCTGCTTCTTGCCCAGGATGGCGGCCGGAGCTTCAGCGTTGCCGCAGAGTTCATGGCCACCAATCCGCTCATCAGGATTGCCGAGCCTGTGCTGTTTCTGGGATTCCTTCTCCACATCCTCTACGGACTCATGGTCTCGGGCGCGAACCGTGCCGCGCGTCCTGTCGGCTACCAGCGACCAAACAGCAGCGACACCTCGCTCCTGTCGAAATACATGTTCCATACCGGCCTCGTCGTCCTCGTGTTCCTCGCTCTGCACCTTGCGGACTTCTGGATGCTGAAGGTCGGCCTCGTGGCTCCGCCCGAAGGCATCGATCGGCATGACTTCTACAGCCGGGCCCTCATCCTCTTCCAGAGCCCCTGGTATTCAAGCTTCTACATCGCTTCGTTTCTCTTTCTCGGCTTCCATCTGAACCATGCCATCCAGTCGGCCTTCCAGACGCTTGGCGTGAATCACAGCCGCTACACCCCGCTGCTGAAGATCGCCGGATCGGTGTATGCCGTCATTATGACCGCTGGATTCAGCCTGATTCCCTTAAGGCTGGCTTTTTTCCCTTAACCCCCTTACCGCTACCGGTACCGCAATGACAAGACTCAACGCCCGGATCCCCGAAGGCCCCCTTGCTGAAAAATGGACGGCTTACCGTTCGGGCTGCAGGCTGGTCAGTCCGTCGAACAAGCGCAAGCTCGATATCATCGTCATCGGCACAGGTCTGGCCGGTGCTTCTGCCGCCGCGTCGCTTGGCGAGCTTGGCTACAACGTCAAGGCGTTCTGCTATCAGGACACCCCGCGGCGCGCCCACAGCATCGCTGCGCAGGGCGGCATCAACGCAGCCAAGAACTATCCTAACGACGGTGACAGCATCCATCGCCTGTTCCACGACACTATCAAGGGCGGCGACTACCGGGCCCGTGAGGCCAACGTCTACCGGCTTGCCGAAGTAAGCAACAGCATCATTGACCTCGCCGTGGCTCAGGGAGTTCCCTTCGCCCGCGAGTACGGTGGCCTTCTGGCCAACCGCTCGTTCGGTGGGGCGCAGGTTTCCCGTACTTTCTACGCAAGGGGCCAGACCGGACAGCAGCTGCTTCTGGGTGCCTATGGAGCCCTTTCCCGCCAGATCGCGGCCGGAACCGTTACCCTCTACAACCGTCGCGATGTGCTCGACACCGTGCTCATAGACGGCCGGGCGCGCGGCATCATCGCCCGCAACCTCGTCACCGGAGAGATCGAGCGTCATGCTGCGCATGCAGTGGTGATGGCGAGCGGCGGATACGGCAACGTCTTCTACCTCTCCACCAACGCCATGGGCTCCAACGTAAGCCCGGCCTGGAGCGCATACCGGAAAGGGGCGCTTTTTGCAAACCCCTCCTTCACCCAGATCCATCCGACCTGTATTCCCGTTCACGGCGATTTCCAGTCGAAGCTGACGCTGATGAGCGAAAGCCTCCGCAACGACGGCCGCATCTGGGTTCCAGCTTTAAAAAAGGATGTTGATCGGCTCAAAAGCGGGGAGATTACTCCGGTCGATATTCCCGAGTCGGACCGCGACTACTACCTTGAGCGCCGTTATCCTGCCTTCGGGAACCTGGTGCCGCGCGACGTGGCTTCACGCGCTGCCAAGGAGCGCTGCGATGCGGGGTTCGGGGTCGGCCGCACCGGCATGGCAGTCTTCCTTGATTTTAAGGACGCCATCAAGCGCAAAGGGCATGACACCATAGAAGCACTCTACGGGAACCTCTTCCAGATGTATGGTCAGATCGTCGCAGAGGATCCTTACCGTACTCCGATGATGATCTATCCGGCGGTCCATTACACGATGGGCGGCCTTTGGGTCGACTATGAACTCATGACCTCCATTCCGGGTCTGTATGCGATCGGCGAGGCCAACTTCTCCGACCACGGGGCCAACCGGCTCGGAGCATCGGCCCTCATGCAGGGACTGGCTGATGGGTACTTCATCCTGCCGGCAACGATCAGCAGCTACCTGGCCGACGAGATCCACACCCCCCGCATCGACCCCGCTTCTCACGAGTTTACCCTCGCGGCAGAAGCCGTTCGTGAGCGCCTGAACCGGTATCTCTCTACTGGTGGAAGCCGGAGCGTCGACCATTTCCACCGTCGTCTCGGCCGGATTATGTGGGATCATTGCGGCATGGCCCGCAACGAGGCGGGCCTCCAGCATGCACTCGGGCTTATCGGCGAACTCCGCCGGGAGTACATGGAGGATGTCCGTGTGCCTGGCAGGATGGACCGGTACAACCCCGAGCTTGAAAAGGCCTGGCGGGTCGCCGATTTCATTGAGCTCGGCGAACTCATGGCCCGCGATGCCCTCATGCGCAGGGAGTCGTGCGGCGGACATTTCCGCGAAGAGTTCCAGACTCCCGAAGGAGAGGCCCTGCGCAACGATGATGAGTATGCATTCGTTGCCGCATGGGAGGCTGCCGGCGAAGGTGCCGAGCCCTCGATGCACCGAGAACGCCTCGAGTTCAACGACATCAAGTTATCGCAGCGCTGCTACAAGTAACGGGGCGGCGTCCCTTTGCCCCCATCACCATTTCAACGACGGTCATGAACTACACTCTCAGGATCTGGCGGCAGGAAAACGCCGAAGCAAAAGGCAGCATGGTTACCTATAAGGTTTCCGGCATCTCTCCCGACAGTTCGTTTTTCGAAATGCTCGACATCCTCAACCAGCAGTTGATCGAAGGCGGCCAGGAGCCCGTTTCTTTTGACCATGACTGCCGGGAGGGAATCTGTGGCACCTGCAGCCTCTACATCAACGGCCGCCCGCACGGGCCCGTAAAGGGTGTTACCACGTGCCAGTTGCACATGCGTTCGTTTAAGGACGGCGACACCATCACGATAGAGCCATGGCGGGCGAAGGCTTTTCCTGTCATCAGGGACCTTATTGTTGACCGCAGCGCGCTTGACCGCATCATCCAGGCAGGCGGATATGTCTCCATCAATACCGGAGGTGTGCCGGACGCCAACAGCATTCCTGTTCCGAAGGAGCAGTCGGACGACGCGTTCGATGCCGCCGCCTGCATTGGATGCGGGGCATGTGTAGCGGCTTGTGCGAATGCAGCGGCAATGCTTTTCATCGGAGCGAAAGTTTCCCATCTCGCCCTGTTGCCTCAGGGAGAGATTGAGGCGGAACACCGGGTGATGAAGATGGTGGAGTGCATGGACGGTCTCGGCTTCGGCGGGTGCAGCAACACCTATGCCTGCGAGGCTGAATGCCCGAAGGGAATATCCGTCACAAACATCGCCATTCTGAACAGAGGGTTCCTCACGGCTTCACTCATGAAGCAGAAAGAAAAGCCCTCGAAGGGCGATTCGCTCTGACTCAATCCTTGACGCAGCGGACAGAAAAGCCGGTGTTCTTGTTCGCCTTTCCGCGCCTCAAGGTGGCGTCGAAGTAGCCGATACTGCGGCCCCACGCGGCTTTGCCGGAGATTTCGGTCGATGTCCAGAGCCGGTTGTAGCCGCCGGGTTCCATGTAATCCCCATCCGTGTCGCGGCGCGCCCCCGCCGGAAGCAGCCGGAACCCGATGGCGTCTTCCGCCCCCTCGTTAGGCTCAGTCCAGCCCTTGACAGCCTTCAGCTTTCCTCCGGCCACCCCTTCGCCACCGAGCAGTTCCGAGAGCAAGGTCCATTCAGCATCCGTGGCCACGTGCCAACCCTCAGGCGCCAGCCCTCTCGGGTCATTGACCGCATGCCAATTGTAGAGTTTTCCATACTTCTTTCCGTTTTCCGGGCTGTTGCTGTTCCAGCACCAGGCCGGGGTGGTGAGCGCCGCCCACTCGGCCGCATCCCGGACTTCGGGGATCGGCTCGCCGTTACGGAACCTTGAGACCGTCAGGTTTTCGGCAGTCCATATCATGGAGCCGGCACGCACGGTCCGGTAGCTGTTGCCGTCGATGTCGACGGCTTCCGGTGCCGGTCGGGAGCAGGCGGCCATGAGGAGAAACAGGATGCAGGCGAGGGTTCTTTTCAGTGTCTGGTGCATGGTCGTCAGGATGGTGTGTTTACGGTCATATGCCAACAATCAGAGGTAATATAGGAATGTTTCTTATTCCGCAGTTCCGGATCTGTTGCCTGCTGTCGGTTCTGGATTTTGCCGAGTGGGGAGATCTGCGTAGATTGTACGGTATTTATAAATCAAAACCCCTTCAGCATGAAGCGTTCCATATTCTTTGCGCTCCTTTTGGGCCTCCTCGTAGCGGCACCGCAGTACTCTTTGGCAACGGTAAGCCAGTCTATCACCGAAGAAACGGGCATAGCAATCCTGCCTGAAAAACTGGTTTGGGTGGCGAATCCGAAACTCCACGGTCTTGAGACAACGTTGCTCGCTGGCGATCCAGCCCTTTCTGAACCATATGCCCAGCGCATAAAGCTTGCGCCCGGTACCCGTCTGGATCCGCACTACCATCCGAATAAGGCCCGGATGGTGACTGTGCTGAAAGGAACACTCTACTTCGCTTTCGGGGAGCGGTTCGACAACGCCGCCCTCCGCGCCATGCCTGCCGGCAGCTTTTTTACCGAGCCGGTAAGGGTGCCCCATTATGCCGTGGCCGGCAGCGAGGAAGTCGTGCTCGAACTCCACGCCATCGGTCCCGATGGAACGACTTACGTCGGAAACGGAAGTCACTGAGCAACGTTTTAGAACGCCGGCCGGATGCCCCTTTTGGAAATAAAAGGGAAAAAGCGTAATAGAATGCATCCGGGTTCCAAAACCTGTTTCCCCGGCGAACCAAATCCAACGTATGGAACTGCTCTTTCTCCTTTTTTTGATTCTGGTCAACGGCATGCTTGCCATGACCGAAATAGCTCTTATCTCAGCCAAGCGCTCCAGGCTTTCGAAACTGGCCGAGGCTGGCGACCGTCCGGCCTCGGTGGCAGTCAAGCTCGGCCAGGAGCCGACCCGCTTCATGTCTACCATACAGATAGGCATAACTTCCATCGGCATTCTCAACGGAATCGTCGGCGAAGGGGCTTTTGCCGATCCGCTGTCTGCATGGTTCGTCTCCCTCGGCATGGATCCTGACGCCAGCCGCATATCCGCCACGGTTGTCGCGGTCGTATCCATCACCTATGTGACCATCGTCATCGGCGAACTGGTGCCGAAGCGGCTGGGACAGTTCAATCCGGAAGGAGTTGCCCGGTTCGTGGCGCTGCCGATGCTCACCCTCTCCACTGTCACCCGCCCGTTCGTCAGGCTCCTCTCCTTTTCTACCGATGCAATCCTCCGCCTGCTTGGCAAGGATCCCGAAGAGGTTCAGCGTGTGACGGAGGAGGAAATCCATGCCATGCTTGAGGAGGGTTCCGAGGCTGGTGTTATCGAGCAGCAGGAACATGAGATGGTCCGCAATGTTTTCCGTCTCGACGACCGCCAGCTCGGTACCCTGATGGTGCCCAGGGCAGACATCGTATACCTTGACATACTCCGTCCTGTGGAGGAGAACATTGCGAGGGTGACGGAGTCGGAGCACTCCCGTTTTCCGGTATGCAGCGGCAGTCTGCAGTCGCTGCTTGGAGTCGTCAATGCCAAGCAGCTGCTCTCACAGTCGCTTCGCGGCGGGCTGACGGAGTTCACTTCCCAGCTTCAGCCATGCATCTATGTTCCCGAATCGCTGACCGGAATGGAACTGCTCGATCATTTCAGGACTTCCGGCAGCCAGATGGTGTTCGTGGTCGATGAATACGGGGAGATTCAGGGCCTCGTCACCCTTCAGGACATGCTTGAGGCGGTAACCGGGGAGTTCGTTCCGCGCAACAGCGAGGATTCGTGGGCCGTCGAGCGCGAAGACGGCTCCTGGCTCCTTGATGGCCTTATCCCCGTTCCGGAACTCAAGGATACGCTTGAACTCAAAAGCGTTCCCGAAGAGGAGAAGGGCCGCTACCACACCCTCAGCGGCCTCATGATGTGGCTGCTCGGCCGGATGCCGCAGACTGGCGACATCATGACCTGGGAGAACTGGAGGCTGGAAATCGTCGACCTCGACGGCCAGCGCATCGACAAGGTCCTTGCCTCGAAACTGCTTCGCGATTCCGCCCCGGAGGGGGTGGAGGATGTTAACCATTTACCGTGACCATTGCCATGGCGAACCATCGTACCGAATGCATTTTCTGCCGGATCATAGCCGGCGAAATCCCTGCTGACATCCTCTACCGTAACGACCATGTCCTCGCTTTCAGGGACATCTCTCCTGCGGCTCCGGCCCATGCCCTCATTATTCCTCTTGAGCACATTGCATCATTGAGCGATCTTGCGCCTGACCATGAGCGGATTGCAGGTCAGATAATGCTTGCAGCCGCCACGGTTGCCGAAATTCTCGGCATCAGGGAGTCCGGTTATCGGTTCGTGTTCAACAGCGGACCCGATGCCCTGCAGAGCGTCTTCCACATCCACGGCCATCTTCTCGGCGGTACAGAGATGGGCTGGCCCCCATTTCCCGGCGCAGCCGTTACGCACGGCGCGTAACGATGGCGCTCTTGAAAAGAGGCCCGGAACGTTTTTGTGATCGCGCGCGGTTATTTATATTAAATCCAGATTAATTGACGCGCACGCGTTTTCAGAGGGAGTGAAGTACATGCGTTTATCGGAACTGCAGGTCGGTGACAAGGCTGAAGTAACAGGCCTCAATGTTGATGCCGCCATCAGGCGGCGAATTATGGATATGGGGCTCATCAAGGGCACCCGTTTCAAAGTCTTGAGGGTAGCTCCGCTCGGTGACCCCATGGAGATCTTCTTCAAGGGACTCTACCTTACCATGCGCAAAAGCGAGGCTGATGGAATCATGGTGGAGCGCAGCGGAGGTGTCGGCGATGGCATGCCGATGCACACCGGAGCCCGTCGGCGATATGGATTCGGGGGGGGGAGATGACGACATCCAAAGAGCTCTCCATAGCCCTCACCGGCAATCCGAACTGCGGCAAGTCATCGCTCTTCAACGTTTTGACGGGTGCCCACCAGAAAGTCGGCAACTTTCCTGGCGTAACGATAGAAAAATATGAAGGGTACCTAGACTACCGGGGCTACCGCATAAAGGTCGTCGACCTTCCCGGCACCTACTCCCTCACTCCGTACTCCCCTGAGGAAATAGTCACCCGGAAGTATCTCATCGAGCATCGACCTGACGTGGTTGTCAATGTCATCGAAGGGCCGAACATCGAGCGGAGCCTTCTGCTCACCACCCAGCTCATGGAGATGGAGGTTGATTTCCTCGTTGCCCTGAACATGATGGACGAGGTAGAGGAGCGGGGAATGAAGATCAACACCCGGCAGCTCCAGAAACTTCTCGGGTGTCACATTGTGCCGACCTCCGCCAAAAAGCGTACGGGCCTTGAGTCGCTGCTTGACCATGTCATCCGCGTCGGAACGGGAGACATTACCATACAGAAGAACAAACTGTTTTTTCGTTCAGGCCTCGAAGAGCCCATCAACGAGATCTCCGAACTGCTGGCAGCGGAGCGGGAACTCGCCGCATACAACAGCCGATGGCTTGCCATCAAGCTGCTCGAGAGCGACCGGGAGGTCTACCGTGAAATCCAGCGCCAGCCCGCATGGGTGAAGGCCGAAGTGGTCATGCAGGCCGCGCTGAAAGATGCCCGCCGGCTTTACGGGTCGGATCCTGAAGAGCTTATCAGTGAAGACCGGCATTCGTTCATCAGGGGAGCTATGAAAGAGTGCGTCGAGCTGCCGAAGGAAAAACGCACCTCGCTGACGGACTATATCGACATGGTTGTGCTCAACAGGGTGCTTGGTTTACCCGTTTTCCTTTTTGTCGTATGGGCGGTGTTCCATTTCACCTTTACTTTAGGCGCACCGGTCATGGAGTGGCTATCCTCCCTTTTCAGTATGCTGGCTGTTGCGGGTGGGCGATACCTGCCGGACGGCATGGTGCGCTCGATCCTTCTTGACGGGGTGCTTGCCGGTGTCGGTGGCGTCCTGGTGTTCCTGCCGAATATCGTGCTGCTCTTCATCGGCCTGTCGTTCCTCGAGGCATCGGGCTACATGGCCCGGGCAGCCTTTGTCATAGACCGGGTAATGCACCGTTTCGGGCTGCACGGAAAGTCGTTCATCCCGATGATCACCGGATTCGGTTGCTCCATTCCGGCCATCATGGCCACCCGGACCCTGAAAAGCCGTACCGACCGCCTCGCGACCATCATGATCATCCCGTTCATGAGCTGCGGTGCCAAACTGCCGGTCTATGTGCTGCTCTGCGGGGCATTCTTCGCCCCCTCGATGGCCGCTAACATCCTTTTCGGTATCTATCTGCTCGGCATCGCCGTCGGGCTCTGGACCGCATGGATCCTGAAGTCGACGGTGCTCAGCAGCGACTCCGAGCCCTTTGTCATGGAGCTTCCTCCCTACCGTTGGCCGACACTGGGGTCGGTAGTTTTCCAGGCGAAGGTGAAGGCTCTGATGTACGTTAAAAAGGCCGGTACCCTTATCCTTGCTGCTGTGGTTATCATCTGGGTTGCGAGCAACTACCCCCGGAGTGCGGTCATTGAAGCGGACCTCCAGCGCTCTCGCGCTGCGGTTGAAGCGGATGCAGGGCTCGGTGCCGCCGAAAAAGAGGATCGCCTCTCCGCCCTTGAGCAGAGTGCCCAGAGTGAGCAGCTGGCCCACTCCCTTGCGGGACGTGCAGGCATGCTGATGGAGCCGGTCATCAGGCCCCTCGGCTTCGACTGGCGGATCGGGATCGCTCTTGTCACAGGTCTGGCCGCCAAGGAGGTGGTCGTTTCCACAATGGCCACCATCTATTCGCTTTCTTCCGATACCGATACCGGGGATTTGCAGGCGACCCTCAGGAGCGATCCGGCCTTCAACCGGGCAACGGCTCTCAGCCTGATGGTGTTCGTGCTGCTCTACCTGCCCTGCGTCGCAGCCCTCGGGGTCATGAAGAAGGAGGTGGGCCGGTGGAAGCCGGTTCTGCTCTATTCGGCATACTCGCTCGCTGTGGCCTGGGTGCTGTCATTCATTGCTTACCGGGGGGCGCTGCTGTTCCTCTAATACTGCCCACAGCCTCAGCGCTGTAACCACAGCAAGGGGAGCAGAACGAAAAAAGCCCGGCGGAGCAAGCGCTCCCGCCGGGCTTTGTCTGTAAGGGGTGTATCAGATGCATGGCTCGCCTCTGCCGTGCTTCGATGCCTAGTCCTGCTTTTCGCTCACCGCTTCTTCAGGTGCTTCGACGGCAATTTCGACCATGCCGTTTTCCTCTGCCATCTGTATGATATCGTCGACTGCCATCTGCATCGGTGCTGGCGTGCCGTCCACCATCATGAGGGTGACGGCGGGATGGGCCTTCCTGTGCTCCTCCATGACCGCTTCCCAGTGCGCCCGGATTCCTTCGTCGAGAGTGTTCCATGCCATCCGTCCGCGGCATTTTGGAAACTTCGAGCAGCCGAGCCAGGGGCCCCGCTTGCCTACCCGGAGGTTCATCGGAGAGCCGCACTTAGGACAGGCGAGGTCGGTCTGTACCGGAGGGATCTTCATCGGTTCGACATGCCGCTGCTTCGAGAGATTGAGCAGGGTGTTGCACTTCGGGTAGCTGGAGCAGGCAAGGAACGGGCCGAGCCTGCCGTTGCGCAGGAGCATATGCCCTTCGCCGCATGAAGGGCATAGTATGCCTGTATCCTTGGGCTTTTCGCGGTTGGTGCTGATCGGCTTGATGTTACGGCATTTCGGATATCTGGAACAGCCGAGGAACTTGCCGCTCTGTGTCCATTTGACGATCATGTGCCCTTCTCCGCATTTCTCGCAGAGCGCAGCATCGCGGTTCTGTGGGATCAGCGGATCCTCCTTGCGAACGCTGAGAGCAGTTTCGAGCGGGCGGTAGAAGCTGTCGAGCACTTTCTCGTACTCATCCTCGCCGGCCGCAACCTTATCGAGCTCTCCCTCCATCTCGGCGGTGAAGTCTACGTTGAAGAGATCGGGGAAGTTTGCTACGAGGATCTGCGACACGTCCATGCCGAGCATGGTCGGTATGATCTTCTTTTTCTGCAGCTCCACGTAGCGTCGGTCCTGCAGGGTGGAGAAGATGGATGCATAGGTCGAGGGGCGTCCGATGCCGTAGTTGTCGAGCTCCTTGACGAGGGTCGCTTCACTGAATCGCGCCGGGGGGCGGGTGAAGCTCTGGCGGTTGTCGATTTCTCCGAGGCCGAGCCGGCCGTCCTTGTCAAGCTGCTTCGGGAGGCGCACCTCCTGCTCTTTCTCCCCTTCGTCCTTTGTCGATTTCCGGGCTTCGTATTCAAGCTCCTCCTGGTCGTTGAACACCCGCATGAAGCCGGGGAAGAGTACCCGGCTTCCGCTGGCTCTGAACATGATGTCGCGGGCCGGGTCGCCGACGTCGACCCTTGTCTGCTCGATTTTTGCCGGAGCCATCATAGCTGCCACGAACCGCTTCCAGATGAGATCGTAGAGCTTGAACTGGTCCGCTGAGAGATAGGACTTAAGCTGCTCGGGGCGCCTTCCGACGGCGGTCGGACGGACCGCCTCGTGGGCATCCTGAGCGTTTTTCGATGATTTTGCCGCTCCGCCCCAGCCGATGTACTCCTTGCCGAAGGCATGTTCGATGAAGCTGCGGGCCTGTCCTGCCGCCTCAGTGCCGATGCGGATCGAGTCAGTCCTCATGTAGGTGATGAGACCCGTTGCACCTTCCTCTCCGAGATCGATTCCTTCATAAAGCTGCTGTGCGAGTCGCATGGTCTTCTTTGAGCCGAATCCGAGCTGATTCGATGCAGCCTGCTGGAGGAGGGACGTGGTAAAGGGAAGCGGGGGCTTGCGCTGCTGGGTGCGCGGTGCGATGTCCAGAAGTGTGTAGCTGCCGTTCTTGACGAGGTCGGCAGCAGCTTCTGCCTCCTTCTGGTTCGAGAGTTCGGGTTTCTTTCCCTCGAGCTTAACCAGCCGGGCACGGAAGGTTTCTTTGCTCTCTGTGATGAAGTCCGCTGCTATGGTCCAGTACTCCTGAACCTCGAAATTGTTAATCTCCACCTCGCGTTCGCAGATCAGTCGAAGGGCTACGGACTGCACGCGTCCTGCAGACAGTCCGCGCATGACCACATTCCAGAGAAACGGGCTGACCCGGTAGCCTACAATCTTGTCGAGCCCCTGGCGGGTCTGCTGGGAGCGGACCAGCCGGTAGTCAATCTGGCGCGGTTCCTCAATGGCTGCAAGGATAGCACTTTTGGTGATTTCATTGAACATCACCCTGAATACAGGCTTCGGTGTACTGCCGATTTCATTTGCGATGTGCCATGCGATAGCCTCACCCTCGCGGTCAGGGTCAGTTGCGATCAGGACCCCGTCAGCCTCCGATGCGAGCTTCTTTAGCTGGCGCACCACCTTCTCCTTGCCGGGGATGACTTCGTACCGGGGCTCGTAATGGTTGTCGAAATCAAGCCCGATCTCCTTTTTGGGAAGATCCTTGATATGGCCTACCGAGGCGAACACCGTGTAGCCGTCCCCGAGGTACTTGTTGATCGTCTTTGCCTTGGATGGTGACTCCACGACGATCAGGGTCCTGTTTCTGGCGGACAGTGCCGCTGCTTTTGAAGCCATTCGTCAGTCCCTGTGGTGAGAGCGTTGCAATGAATTTTTGAAAAAGATAGGCCTTGGTTGCTTAAAAACAAATTTCAGGCTACCCTTATATTTATTATAATGCCGCTGATCGGTGCCGCGGCACCCGGACGGGCCCGGATCGCGGGGTGGTCGATTCAGACCGGAAAAAACCGCGACATAACCCATAAGAATTCAACTCATAGACAATCGGCCGTTTTCATGATGCCCTCTTCTCGTCCTGCGGTCCTGCATATCCTGTTTGCCCTGATTATTGCGCTTTTCCTGCCGGAGCAACTCTCTGCAGCCACCGCTCCGCCATGGACTGTTTCCTCGGTCCCCCTTCGAGTCATTCAGGGCAACGGCGAGGGGTACACCATAAAGGTGCTTACCCGGAAAGGCGCAGACGGCCGGATCCTTGTCGACCTTCAGTCCATGACGAGAGCAATGCGGCTTACCTACCGGACCTCGGCAGGAATGCTTTCGGCTGAAGAGGCTATCGCTCTGCCCGGCAGCGTGTGCACCGTTACTGCCGGTAACAGTTTTGCCCGTATCGTCTCCCGTCGTGCGGCCGATCCAGCAAGGATTGTGCAGCTTTCCGCTGCTCCGCAACTGCTTGACCAGCGTCTCTTTCTTCCCATAAGCCAGACTGCCAGACTTTTTTCCCTCTGGCTTGACCGCGATGTCGTATACAGCGCTTCCGAAAAGACTTTCAAGGCCTGGCTGCAGCCCCGTCCTGCCGGCCGCTCCGAAGCTGCCATCGGCACCCTTTCGCCCGAACCGCCCCCGGCTTTCGGCCCGACGAGGATAACCGGCATTGAGGTTGAAGAGCGTGCCAACGGGGCAATCATTTCGTTTTCAGCATCCGGAGCACATGCTTCGGCATCGCTTTCGCAGCCCGATACTGCAGGCAATGCCGCTTTTATCCTTTCCGGAGCCTCCGGCGATCCCGCCACCCTCAGAAAGATCTTCCCCTCGGGCATTGTTCGCTCCGTCACGGCCGAGCGAACTACTGCCGGCGCACTGCGTTTCAGTGTGGCCTTTGACGGCCGCTCAGGTATCGTGCGCTCACTCGATTACCAGCGAGACCAGCGCAACAACCGTTACCTGCTCTATGTGCGAAGCGATGCAGACGTGGAGGCTATTCGCAGCAGGGAAAAATCACAGCGGATTGCAAGTGTCATCAGAGGCGATGTGGAGAAATGGAGACTCAACACCATCGTGCTCGACGCCGGTCACGGCGGAAAGGATCCCGGGGCGGTCGGTCTGAAAGGAACCCGTGAGAAGGACGTTGCGCTCAACATCGTCAGAGATCTTGGCAGCATTATTTCAAGGAAGTGGCCTGACGTGGAGGTCGTTTATACCCGGAAAGACGACATTTTCATTCCTCTTCACGAGCGGGGCAAGATCGCCAACCGCACTGAGGGCAAGCTGTTCCTCAGCGTGCACTGCAACGCCAATGAAAACCGTTCGATCCGGGGGCCGGAGGTCTACATCCTCGGTCCGCACAAGACAGCAGCCGCACTGAAGGTCGCCATGCTTGAAAACGGCGTCATAAGCCAGGAGGCGGACTACCGGGAGCAGTACCGGAACTTCAGTGACGAGCATCTCATCATGAGTTCCATGGCCCAGAGCTCCTTCAGCCGCCACTCCACCACTCTTGCCAGGGAACTCGTAAAGCCGCTCGACCGTTCGACGAGCACGAACGGCCGGACCGTCCGCCAGGCTGGGTTTATGGTGCTCTGGACTCCTTCAATGCCGAGCGCCCTTGTAGAAGTCGGCTATATCTCCAATCCCCGTGAAGAGGTTATTCTTCGTGATCGCCAGGAGCAGACCAAGATAGCCTACGGCATCTTCCAGGGTCTCCAGTCCTACCGGACCCAATACGAGGCATCACGCATGGCCTCCACCCGTTAGTTTGGATCCTTTTTGCAAAGTTGTCGACCTGGTTGTACATTCAGGTTGACAACTTTGCCGTTTCTATGCACACTGTTTCACTTCATATCCTCCAGCGCCTTGCTGCTTCAGGTACCTTTCTGTCGGGTGCCGAGTTGTCGGCGGAGTTCGCCATGACCCGTAGCGCAGTGTGGAAGCATATCCGCATGCTCCGGACTGAAGGCTACGGCATCGACGCCCGCACAGGTCTCGGGTACCGTCTCGTTTCGATGGCAGGAAGGCCGCTCGGCGTTGAGGTCGGGCCACACCTTTCTACTGGCCGTTTTGGTCGTCCGATCCATTGGCATCGGAGTCTTGAGTCCACGAACACTACGGCACGTTCCCTTGCTGCGGGGGGAGCAGAGGAAGGAACTGTCGTCGTTGCCGAACGCCAGAGTGCCGGACGCGGGAGGCTCGGGCGCAGCTGGGATTCTCCATCAGGCGTGAACCTCTATTTCTCACTGGTGCTCCGGCCCCGGCTTCCGATGGAACGCATTCCCCAGCTGACCCTGCTGCTGGCCGTGGCGCTGCATCGCGCGCTCACCATTCTGGACGGAGGCCTCCGGCCGGCCATCAAGTGGCCGAACGATATATTCGTCAGCGGACGGAAGCTCTGCGGTATCCTCTGTGAGATGCAGTCGGAAGCGGACCGTGCTCATTTCGTTGTGGCCGGCATCGGCATCAATGTCAATCAGCCGGCGTTCGAGGGGGAACTTGAGGGAACGGCAACTTCGATCCGGATGGAAACCGGCAGGATAACCTCCCGCCCCGCCCTTCTTGCCTCGGTCCTCAACCATCTTGAGCCGATCTACGACCGCTGGCAGCAGGAGGACGACCTCAGCTTCGTTCAGAGGGAACTCGAAGAAAACGCATTCCTTCAGGGTCGGAGGGTGTCTGTCGAGCGGATGCGCGGAACCCTTGAAGGTACGGTAACAGGCATCGCACCGACCGGAGAACTCATCATCACAACCTCTGACGGTACCGCCTGCAGGGTGGCATCCGGCGAGGCCCGTCTCAGGAAATAACCTATGGAACACATGCAGTCCTCCACCTTACCCATTCCGCCGCTTCATCCCGCTGTCAGTGCGGCATACAGCGTGCTCGAGACCGGAGAGCCGATCGGCCGTGATGCGGCCCTCGTGCTTTCCGCACTTCCGGGAGAACACGCTCTCGACATCGCCTCCCTTGCCAACAAGGTCCGGAACCGCTGGGGGAAGGGCGGGGTGCATGCCTGTTCGATCATGAACGCGAAGTCGGGGGTCTGCAGCGAAAACTGCCGGTTCTGCGCCCAGTCCCGCCACAATCATTCAGACATTGAGGTATACCCGCTTGTCGATGAGGACGCCGCGCTGTTCGAGGCGCGCGGCTGCTTGGAGCAGGGGGTGTCGCACTTCGGTATTGTGACGAGCGGCTGTGGCTATCTGAAGATGAGCACCGAGTTTCAGCGCATCCTCTCCATGATCGACCGCCTGCACAGTGAACTCCCTTCACTTGAGGTCTGCGCCTCGCTCGGCGTGCTCGGCCCCGATACCGCAAAAGCGCTTGCCGAACGCGGCATAGCGCACTACAACATCAATATTCAGGTGGCTCCAGGCCGATATGGTGAGCTTATTGCCGACACCCATACCGTTGAAGATCGGATAGAGACAGTCCGCTTGCTCCGCCGTCACGGCGTGTCGGTCTGCTGCGGTGGCATCATCGGCGTTGGTGAACAAATGGAGGACCGGGTGGAGATGATGTTCGCCCTCCGGGAGCTTGATGTTTCCGTCATTCCAATCAACGTTCTTGTCCCTATCAAGGGGACCCCGCTCGAAGGTGCTCCATCCCTTCCGCTCGTCGATATTGTGAAGACATTCGCCATCATGCGTCTGGTTCACCCCCGTAAAACCATAAAGTTCGCCGCAGGCCGGGAGACCGTCATGAAGGATTTCCAGGGATTGCTGATGCTATCGGGCGCTGACGGGCTGTTGACCGGCGGGTACCTGACCACCAGGGGACGCGAGGTCGCTGACGATACCCGTTTCGCAGGGCAGCTTGCAAGCTTTTCCTGAGGGTGCTGATGCAGTTCCATGAACGCATAACAGAAGAACTCCGTCAGCTGAAGGAGCGGGACCGGTTGCGCGCGGTGCCTGAGGTAACATCCCGTGAGGGTCGGTTCATTGCTATCGGCCGTGAACGTCTCCTGAATCTTTCCTCGAATGACTATCTGGGACTCGGTGACGATCAGGAGTTGCGAAGGGGTTATTTCGAGAGCTGCCGGAGCGAACTTCCGCCCCTCGGAAGCTCGTCCTCCCGTCTCCTGACCGGCAGCTACCCGCTCTATGATGAACTTGAGCAGGAACTGGCAACCCTATACGGGCGAGAGGCGGCCATGGTGCTCAACAGCGGTTACCACGCCAATACGGGCATCCTTCCCGCCCTTGCCGGACGCCACGATCTTGTGCTTTCCGACCGCCTCAATCATGCCAGCATCATTGACGGGATGAAGATCGCCGATGCACGGTGGGAGCGATACCGCCACTGTGATTATCTTCATCTTGAGGAACTGCTCGAAGCGGCTCGAGGCCGGTATCGCCAGATCTTCATCATTTCTGAATCGGTGTTCAGCATGGACGGTGACAGGGCCGATCTCCGGCGCCTCGTCGAGCTGAAAAAGCGTTATGATGCCGTGCTCATCATCGACGAGGCCCACGGCATCGGGGTATTTGGCCGGCGTGGGCTTGGCCTTACTGAAACTGAGGGCGTAACCGGCGAGGTTGACATCATCGTCGGTACATTCGGCAAGGCGCTGGCCTCCGCCGGAGCGTATGCCATCATGGACGGGTTGGTACGCCGGTACCTCGTCAACACCATGCGCACCTTTATCTTTACGACGGCCCTGCCTCCAGTGACCCTTGGCTGGAGCCTTTTGACGCTCCGTCGCCAGGTCGGGATGCAGGCTGAGCGAAGTGCGCTTCTAGCACTGGCCTCAAGGCTCCGCAGCGAGCTTTCTGCACTGGGGTTCGACGTTCCGGGGGAGAGCCATATCGTGCCGGTCACGGCTGGTGCGGACTCCCGCGCTCTCGATATGGCCGAGGCTTTGCGGGAGGCCGGGTTTCTGGCTCTGGCGGTCCGGCCTCCCACCGTGCCGGAAAACAGCGCCCGCATCCGCATCTCCCTTCGATCCATTCTCGGTTGGGATGACATTGCCGGTGTGGCCGGCTGCCTAGGAGGACTGCGGCGATGAAGCACCATTGGTTCAAAAGAGACGGCCGAGAAGAGCTGGTGCTCTTCTTCAGCGGCTGGGGAACGGACGCTTGCCACGCCGGGCGGTTCTTCAGAGACTCCCTTGCCGACGGGTTCGCGGGCGACATGCTCGCCTTTTACGACTACACGGCCCCCACTCCCGAAATTGACCTGCAAGCGGACTTCTCCCTGTACCGACGCATCATCCTCATCGCCTGGTCCTTCGGGGTCTGGGCTGCCCGTGCGGTTCCTCTTCCCGCGATTGATGCGGCCGTCGCCCTGAACGGGACACTCTTTCCTGTTGACCCGCTCCGGGGAATACATCCTGATATTTTCCAGGCGACGCTTGATGGGTACGGCGAAGAGAGCCGTCGCCGGTTTGAGGGCCGGATGTGCCGGACGCCGGAAGTCCTCACCCTCTTTCGCGAATGTTCCTCCAGCCGCACGACCGAAGATCAGAAAAATGAACTCTTGAGTCTTCAGTACAGCTTCTCCGGGCCGACTCTCCAGCCGGGGTGGGAGTACGGCCACGCTTTCATTGGCGGGCGTGATGCCATTTTTCTTCCTGTATGCCAGGATGCGGCGTGGGATGCCACCCCCCGAACACTGATTGCGGCCATGCCGCACTATCCGTTTTTCCACTGCAGAACCATCCGGGAGGTGACGGCATGGCAGGGTTGACAGACAAGGCCCTCGTCCGCGAACGGTTCCGCCGCACCCTCGGTTCCTACTCCGACGAGGCAGTGGTGCAGAAGGCAATGGCCGGGGAACTGGTTTCCATGGCGGCACGCCATGCACCCTCCATCCGCTTCGAACGGGTGCTGGAGGTGGGTTCGGGTTCGGGTGTTCTGACGGAGCAGATGCTTGAGGCTTTCAGCATTGCACGATATACTGCGAACGATCTGGTGGAGGAGAGTCGTGAGTGCCTCAAGAGGATTATGGATCGCCATTTGGAGGTGGTGTTTGATTTTCTCGGCGGTGACGTCGAATCTCTGCCCTTTCTGCCGGAACAGTCGGATCTTGTGGTCTCAAACGCAACCCTGCAGTGGCTCGACGACCTTGATGCTTTTTTCGGGAGAATCAGAGAATCGATGGCACCGGGCGGGCTCTTTGTGTTCACTTCGTTCAGCAGCTCCAACATGCAGGAAATCGCTGCCCTTCTGGGCACTGCCCTCAGCTACCGCACCATGGCAGAGACTCGTGAACTTGGTGAAAGGCATTTCGAAGTCCTTGAACTCCGGGAGGCCGAAATCACCCTCACCTTCAGTTCCCCTGAAGCGGTCCTCCGTCACATCAGCCGCACCGGTGTCAACGGTCTCAACCGTGAGCGCTGGACGAAAGGGATGCAAAGGGAGTTTTCGGATCGCTACCGCAGCATGTTTTCCCGTCAGGAAGGGGTGGGGCTGACCTACCACCCTGTATACTGCTGCCTTCGAAAACGGGAGGGCTGCCCGTTATGAGCGGAGCCGTGACGGTCATTTCCGGTATCGGAACAGGTGTCGGCAAGACGGTGGTCACCGGTCTGCTTGCCGGAGCGCTCAGGGCGGAGGGGCGGCATGCCATCACCCAGAAGATCGTGCAGACCGGCTGCATCGGCATGTCGGAAGACATTCTGGAACACCGCCGGCTGATGGGTGTTCCGCCGGAGGATGCAGACTTTGAGGGTCTTACATGCCCCTGTTCGTTTCCCTTTCCAGCCTCTCCCCACCTTGCAGCCCGCCTCGCGGGAGGATCAATCACGGCGGAGTCGATTCGACGTGCAACGGCAGCCCTCCGGGAGCGCTACCCCATAGTGCTGCTTGAGGGGGTCGGGGGACTCCTTGTACCACTTTCCGGAGAACTGCTTTTTGCGGATTTTGTCGCGGGGGAGGGCTTCGGGCTCATTCTGGTGTCGGGTCCCTGGCTCGGAAGCATCAACCATACCCTCCTCTCCCTCGAAGCATGCAGCCACCGGGGTATTCCATTGCAGGGATTGGTATATAACCGTTACGGCGAAACGGACCCTTCGATCGGCGACGACTCTCTGGATTACTTCCGCCGGCATCTATGCCGGTCCGGTTCCGGAGCCGGCATCGTGGAGCTTCGGGGGGAGCCGGGAAGCCAGCGTTTCACGCCGGATCAGCTCAGGTGTCTCGGATTTCCAACCCGTTAACCCTTTTCTCCTCATGCCGCACGATTCCAGTTCCGTCGATACCACCTTCGACCGCCGACATCTCTGGCATCCTTACACATCCATGGAAGATCCGCTTCCGGTCTATCCGGTCCGGAGTGCCTCGGGAGTGCGGATCGAGCTTGAAGACGGATCGCAGCTCATCGATGGCATGTCCTCATGGTGGGCGGCCATCCACGGATATCGTCACCCCGTGCTGGACGATGCGGTGCGCCGCCAGCTTGGACGGATGAGCCATATCATGTTCGGAGGCCTGACCCACGAACCGGCCGTCGAACTGGCCCGCTTGCTCGTTGATCTGACTCCGGCAGGGCTGCAGAAAGTGTTTTTCAGTGATTCAGGCTCCGTTGCAGTTGAAGTTGCCCTCAAAATGGCTGTGCAGTACTGGGATGCCCTTGGCCGGCCAGGAAAGAAACGGATGCTTGCACTTCGTGGTGGCTACCACGGCGACACGTTCGGCGCCATGTCGGTCTGCGACCCTGTGACAGGTATGCACGGCCTGTTCCGCGGGGCCATGCAGGAGCAGTTGTTTGCCGAACTCCCCGACTGCCCGTTTTCAGCCGAGTGCACGGACGTCGTCATGGCCGACATTCAAAGCAAGCTTGAAGAGCACCACGGGGAACTTGCCGCCGTAATCCTGGAGCCGGTGGTGCAGGGCGCCGGGGGGATGCGATTCTACTCCCCTCAGTGTCTTCTCCGACTCCGCGAGCTTTGCCTGCAGTATGACGTGCTGCTCATTTTTGACGAAATAGCCACGGGCTTCGGACGCACCGGGAAGATGTTCGCTCTCGAGCATGCCGGGGTCGAGCCTGACATCATGTGTGTGGGCAAGGCGTTGACCGGCGGGTACATGACGCTTGCCGCCACGCTGACGACCGACGCCGTCGTCATGGCCATTTCTTCGGGCGAGCCGGGCCTTTTCATGCATGGACCGACCTTCATGGCAAACCCTCTTGCCTGTGCCGTCGCTCTGGCAAGCATCCGGCTTCTCCTCTCACAGCCGTGGCAGGAGTCCGTCCACCGCATTGAGGAGGGCCTCCTTAGCGGGCTTGATGCGTGCCGGGGATATGATGGGGTAGCCGATGTCCGCGTTCAGGGAGCCATCGGCGTGGTGGAACTCAAGCGAGCGGTCGATATGGCTTCCATGCAGTGCGAGTTCGTCCGGCGCGGAGTATGGGTCCGCCCGTTTGGCCGTCTGGTCTATCTCATGCCACCCTTCATCATTGATGAATCTGATCTGGCAGTCCTCTGCCGGGCGGTAAGGGAGGTGACGGCATGAATGCTGCGTACTGGACCCGCGGGTATGATCGCGGCGTGCCGCACTCCCTTTATCCCTATCCCGAAGAGGGCCTTGTGGAGGTGCTCCGCCGTGCGGCTGCGGAGGCTGGAGACGCAACCGCTCTCTGGTTCAAGGGAAGGAGCATGACGTACGGTGAGCTGGAGCGGGAAAGTGATGCTTTTGGCCGGGGCCTACAGGATCTCGGAGTGTGTAAAGGGGATCGGGTTGCCCTGCTCCTGCCGAACTCCCCGCAGATGATCATCGGTGAGTTCGGTGTGTGGAAGACGGGTGCCGTTGTCGTTCCGATGAACCCCCTCTACAGCGATACTGAACTCGAACATGCCTTCCGGGAGTGCGGGGCTTCGGCGGCCGTCGTTCTGGCTCCTTTCTACCCGAAAGTTGCTGCCCTGAGGGATCGCAGCCCCGACGGGCCGCTCCGCCTCCTCATCCCGACCGGCATCGGCGAGTACCTTCCCCCGTTTACGCGTATGCTCTTTACCCTCCTGAAGGAGCGCTCGGAGGGTCACCGGGTTGCCGCTCTGAAGGGAGACCTTCCGTTCCAGTCCGTCCTTCAGTCCGGTCGTCATGGCGGTGCTCTCCCGGCACCTCCAGACCCGGACGATACTGCGCTGTTCCTCTTTTCGGGAGGCACGACCGGTACTCCGAAGTGCGTCGTCAGTACCCATCGGTCCCTTGTCACTTCCGGCATGCAGATTGTTATGTGGTTCAGTGTCATTCTCCAGAGAGGCAGCGATCCTATCATGCTCAATATGCCGCTCTTCCATGTCTACGGTCAGGCTGGCATCATGACGGCAGCGCTCTCTGGTCGCCATCCCATGGTGCTGGTGCCGAACCCGCGCGACCTCGATGACCTGCTCTCGACCATCCGCCGTGTGCGCCCGTCCGTTCTTCCTGGCGTTCCCACCCTCTTCACCGCGCTCATCGCCCATCCGAGGGTCAAGAGGGATCCCGGCCTGCTTCGCTCGCTGAAGCTCTGCGTTTCCGGGGCTGCGCCCCTTCTGCAGGAAACGAAGGAGCGGTTCGAGTCGTTGACCGGCGGACGTATCATTGATGCATACAGTCTCACGGAAATGACCCTCGCAGGGACATTCAGCCCCATCCTCGGAACCTACAAGCCGGGCTCGGTCGGCATACCGCTGCCCGATGTCGAAGTGAAGATCGTGGACGAAGTGTCTGGCGACGGACCGCTCGGGACGAACATGGTGGGAGAGGTCCTGATGCGCGCTCCGCAGATGATGCGCGGGTACTGGCAGAGGCCCGGGGAGAGCGGGAAGGTTCTGAGGGATGGGTGGCTGCTGACCGGTGACATCGGTTATATGGATGAAGACGGCTATTTGTTTATTGTTGACCGGAAAAAAGATGTCATCAAGCCCGGCGGGTTCCAGGTATGGCCGCGTGAGGTAGAGGCGGTCATCGCCCGCCACCCTGCCGTTCTGGAGGTCGGGGTTGCGGGGGTTCAGGACCCGCGCCAGGGAGAGGCGGTGAAAGCCTGGGTTGTGCTTCGGGAAGGCATGCGGCTTGACATGGAGGAGCTTCGGGAGCATTGCAGGAAAGATCTTGCCGCCTACAAGGTACCCCGCTTTCTGGAGTGCAGGGAGTCGCTCCCGAAATCACAGATAGGTAAGGTCCTGCGGCGCAAACTTCGCGGAGATGACTGAGGACGAACTGTTCCTGTTGCAGGAGCCCGGCGTGTTCGCCATGATTGGCATGCATGAGGGTGAAGAGCCGGCGGAGTTTGCGATGCGCATGCACGGCCGTACCGATCTGCCAGTCCGGGCGATGGCGGAGCAGATCTCCTGCAGGAAAAAAGCCGCCGTAAAACTTCCCCTTCTTTCCCGAAGTCCTCTTCTCTATACTGCCCGTGCCCTTGAGCAGGCTTCAGAGGAGCGCGCGGCGTCCTATATGGCTTCGCTTCTCAAGGGCACGCGGGTGATCGACCTGTCGGGCGGGCTTGGCATCGATGCATGTTTCCTTTCCGGGTCGTTTGAGGAGGTCGTGCATGTTGAGCGTGATGTAGTGCTCTCCGCCGTTGCATGCCACAACATGGAGGTTCTCGGCCGCCGGAATGTGGCGTGTCTTCAGGGTGACAGCCAAGAGCAGCTCGCATCCTTCCCGGATGGTTACTTTGACTGGATATACGTTGACCCCGATCGCCGCGAAGGTGCACGTCGCAGCATCCGCCTTGAAGAGGCCTCTCCGGATGTTGTCTCTCTTCACGACATGCTGCTTCAAAAGGCACAAAATGTCTGTATCAAGGCCTCACCAGCGCTGGAAACCTCACGGCTGAAAGAGCGCCTCCCCTCGCTTGCATCGGTCACGGTACTCTCGGTCGATGCTCAGTGCCGCGCAACCCTTCTCATGCTCCACTCTCAAGCCCCTCTGGAAGTCGAACGCCATGCGGTCTGCATCCGTGGCGCGGACGGGGATGCCCGGCGGTTCACCTGGCGGGATACGGGGGAGCGGAGGGTGTCGGATGAGGTGATGGAGTGGCTTCTGGAGCCTGATCCGGCGATCCTGAACGCGGGGCTTGAGGGGGTGGTTGCCGAGAGCTGCGGGCTTGTGTTCCTCAACCATTCGGTCGGCTACCTGACTGCCGCACATCGGCCGGAGGGGTTCCCGGGGCGGGTGTTCCGGGTGGTCGAGGCGACGCTTTACAGCGGTAAGGGGTTCGGGAAGTTCCTGAAGCGCCATGGTATTGAGGGTGCGGCCATCCAGCGGCGGGACTTCCCTCTTTCATCCGATGCGATCCGGGCTCGATACCGGCTGAAGGAGGATGACAGGCGGTTTCTGTTCTTTACGCGCGATGCAAAAGGACGGCTGATTGCAATCTATGCCCTTACTCCTTCCGGCGGATGTTCTGCAGCTCCTGGAGTGCAATGCCGTAGCGGAGACCATGGCCGCTGACCCGGATTTCTCCGAGGCCGAGCAGACGCATCAGCTGATGGAGGATGAGTGCACCCATGGTTATGACGTCAGCACGGCCTTCGGGAACCCCCATGGATTGGATCTCCTCCAGGGAGGAGGCTTTCAGCAGTTCCAGTATCCGGCGTACGTCATCGTAGCGGAGCTGGTAACCGTGCACCTTTTCCGGGTTGAACTCCCGCATCCCCTGCGCAAGCTGGGCAAGGGTCGTCAGGGTTCCGGCCACGCCGAAGACATGTTCGCGGGAGGCGAAAAACGGCAGGACGCCTCCTGTCAGCACCCGGTTCACTTCTTCCTTTGCTCGGGCGAATTCCTCTTCCGAGGGCGGCAGGGTGGAGAAAAAACGTTCCGTCAGGCGCACTGAGCCGATGTCCATGCTGGTACTCTGTGTGACCCCCGTGACCGATCCCATAGAGAGTTCCGTGCTTCCGCCCCCGATGTCGATCACCGTGAAGGGGTCAGGGACTTCCTGCATTCCGGAGACTGCACCGAAAAAGGTCAGCCCGGCTTCCTCCTCGCCGGAAATGCAGCGGATGACGATGCCGGTCGAGCGGACGGTTTCGCTGGTGACCTCCATGCGGTTTTTCGCGTCGCGCAGTGCGCTGGTTCCGACGGCGATGATCCTGTCGGATTTGTGTTCTCCGGAAAGCGCGGAGTAGTCGCGCATACAGCTGATGAGGCGCTGACGGGCTTCAGGGTCGATGATTTTCATCTCGTCGACATGTTCACCGAGCCGTATGATGGTCTGTTTGTGGAAGACGGGCTCCACGGTGCCCTTTTCCGGATCAAGGTCGGCTATGAGGAGAAGGGCTGTATTGGTTCCGATATCTATGCAGGATACGCGTTCAGTCATGTGGTGCTTGATGGGGTTGGTCTGCGGCGGTGCGCACGAGGCATGAGAGCCATTCGTCTTCATATATGGTCCGCACAGCTTCGCAGTCGAGCCGTTTCAGCAGCTTTTTCAGCCACGGCTCGTCGTAGACGAGGACGCCGGAGAGCAGTACCGTGGCACCCGGCGCGTTGGCCCGGATGACGGGAAGGATCCGGTCGATTACGTTCTTGTTGATGTTGGCCAGTATGAGGGTGTAGCCATTCCTGAGGTTGACGGCCAGATCTTCCTCGGCGTCAAGCAGCTCAATCTGGATATCCGGGGCATTGTTTTCTTCGATGTTCTCAAGTGCGTTATCGGCTGCCCAGGCATTGTTGTCGAACGCAAGGATGGGATGGGTGTTGCCGAGCTTGCGGGCGGCAATGGCCAGAACGCCGGTTCCGGTACCGATGTCCATGATCTTCTCATTTTCCAGCCCGAGGTCCTCCATCTGGCGGAGCATAAGCCGGGTGGTGGCATGGTAGCCTGTCCCGAAGGACATCTTCGGGTTGATTTCTATCTGGATCTGCCCTGGTTTCGGACCCGGCCCGCCTTTTTTCTGGACAATGAGGAACCGGTCGGAAATCTCGATCGGCTTCAGCTGGGCCTCCCATTCAGCGTTCCAGTTCCGGTCCGCCATGAACTCAGTCCTGATGGGTGGCGTTCCGCCGGGAAGGGCCCCAAGGGCCAGCATTACGGCAGACTCTTTTTCCTCTGACCACTCCGCTTCGGGGATGTAGGCCAGCAGTCTTTGGTCCTCCTCCTGGAAGTATCCGATGCCCTGCATTGCGAGCAGGGCTATGGCCAGCTCGTGCTGGTCGGAAGGAATCTGTATCGACAGCTCGATATGGTGTTGGGTGCCTGGCATCTACTCTTGGTGTCATGTGGGCTGATGCCCTGCTTTTGCAGGGGGTTGCTCGATCAGTGGCTCAATATAAGACTTTTGTCCTCAAAGATGTTTTTCTCATTTTTAAGCTATATTTGCGAGACTTGACAACCGACAAACCATTCCCAGAGAAACTTATGGCTGTAATGAAATTCGGCGGCACCTCTGTAGGGACCGCCAGGGCCATGCAGCAGGCCATTTCCATTGTTGCCCGCGAGGCAGAGCAGTCCACGCCGATCGTGGTGCTTAGCGCATGCAGCGGCATCACGAACACTCTTCTGAAGATCGCTGACGCTTCCGGCCGTGGTTCCCTCGACGAGGCCATGGAGCTTGTCGGTGAAGTGCGAAGCCACCATATCGGTCTGGTGCGGGAGCTGATCCCCTCCGGGGAACCCCAGGAGGAGCTCATCCCCCGTATCGAACAGCTTCTCAGCCGTCTTGAACTGCTCGTCAAGGGCGTTGAGATCGTTGGCGAACTTACCGAGCGTTCGCGCGACATGTTCTGTTCATTCGGCGAACTCCTCTCCACTACCGTGTTTGCCGCCGCCATGCAGGCCGCCGGGCATCCAGCCGAGTGGGTGGACGTGCGCACCGTCATGGTCACCGATGACCATTTCGGGTTTGCTCGCCCGCTCCTGAAAGAGTGCATGGCCAATACCGAAAAGATCATTCGTCCCCTCCAGAGGGCAGGGAAAACCGTCGTCACCCAGGGCTATATCGGCAGGACGGAGGACGGCAGGACCACAACGCTCGGACGTGGCGGATCGGACCTGTCTGCCGCCCTTCTCGGCGCCTGGCTCCACGAGTCGCAGATACAGATCTGGACCGATGTCGACGGTGTTATGACCTGTGATCCCAGGATTGTGCCGGAGGCCCGAAGCATAAGGGTGATGACCTTTTCCGAAGCGGCGGAGCTCGCCTATCTCGGAGCGAAAGTTCTTCATCCCGACACCATCGCTCCGGCAGTTGAAAAGAATATTCCTGTGTTTGTCCTCAATACATGGCACCCCGACGCCAAAGGAACCGTCATCACCAATGATCCGGAGCGTCTGTCGGGAATGAGCTACGGAGGCCTTGTGAAGTCGATTGCCGTAAAGAAAGGGCAGTCGATCATCAACGTCCGTTCCAACCGTATGCTCGGCCGCCACGGCTTCATGAATGAACTGTTCGATGTGTTCGCCCGCTACCGGGTATCGGTAGAGATGATTTCCACCAGCGAGGTCTCCGTGTCGGTGACGGTCGAAGACGTACCGTTCAGTGATGAGCTGCTCGGGGAACTGAGGGCGTTCGGCCAGGTCGACATCGAACATGGAGTAGCCACCGTCAGTGTTGTCGGCGACAACCTCCGCATGTCGAAAGGGGTTGCCGGCAGAATTTTCGGCGCGCTTTCCGAAGTGAACCTCCGGATGATCTCCCAGGGAGCCTCGGAGATCAACGTCGGCTTTGTCGTCGGCCTGCATGACGTGCCGATTGCTGTTAGTGCGCTGCACCGGGAGTTCTTTTCCGGGGACGACGCGGCAGGTATTTTTGAGGTTCCCGCAGGGAAGGCCTGAAACGAAACAAAAAAGCTTAAGCCACATGGATTACAGGAATGCAGGAGTCGACATAGGCGCGGGAGAGGAATTCGTCCGCCTGATCAAGTCAAACGTCCGCAAGACGTTCACACCGAGAGTGATGACTGACATCGGTGCGTTCGGCGGATTTTTCGAAGCCGACTTCAAGGGCTATGAAAAACCGGTGCTGGTCAGCAGCATCGACGGAGTGGGAACCAAGCTGAAAATTGCCGTCGAGCTCGGCCGCTTCGACACGGTAGGCTCATGCCTGGTCAACCACTGTGTCAACGATATACTGGTCTGCGGAGCCCGTCCTCTCTTCTTCCTCGACTACTACGCCTGTGGCAAACTTGTGCCCGACGATGCTGCGGCGGTTGTCGCCGGGATGGTTGAGGCCTGCCGCCAGAACGGCTGCGCCCTGATCGGTGGTGAAACTGCTGAGATGCCGGGCGTCTACCATGGCGACGATTTCGATCTTGCCGGCACCGTCGTCGGGGTCGTCGATCATCAAAAGATCGTCAACGGAACTGCGATGCGTGCTGGCGACGTGATGATCGGCCTTCCCTCCACGGGTTTGCATACCAACGGCTACTCACTGGCCCGCAAGGTATTCGAGGGACGCATGCGGGAAACCTTCGAGGGATTTGACTGTTCTGTCGGTGAAGAGTTGCTGAAAGTCCACCGCTCCTATCTCAAGGTGGTCGAGCCCTTCATCGGATCACCGGATCTGCATGGACTGTCGCACATTACAGGCGGTGGCCTGATGGGCAACACTATGCGGATTGTACCCGACGGCCTGCAGCTTGACGTGCAGTGGGATGCCTGGCCGGAACTTCCAATCTTCGATCTCATACGCCGTGAGGGTTCCGTGCCTGAGGATGATATGCGCCGCACCTTCAACCTCGGCATCGGCCTTGTCATGATTGTTGCGGAGGACGGAGTCGACAGGGTGATGGCGGGCTTGAAATCTCAAGGTGAAAATGCGTACATTATAGGTCAGGTGAGCGCTGCCTGAGTTGGCGGCGCCAAAGCGGTTTTCTCCATAAGCACATCCGAACAAGAGATATGATGACACTACTGGCTATTCTGGCGGTGAGCTACATCATCGGCTCCATTCCCACCAGCATCATGGCGGGAAAAATGCTCAAAGGAATCGACATCCGGCAGTTCGGCAGCGGTAATGCCGGCGGCACCAACGCATTCAGGGTCCTCGGCTGGAAGACAGGCCTCACCGTTACCCTCATCGATATTGCCAAGGGCGTCATCGCCGCCGTCAGCGTTGTGGCGTTCTTCAGGATGCACCCCATCGGGGCCTATCCTGATATCAACGAGGTTGCGCTCCGCCTTCTTGCAGGCATGGCTGCCGTTATCGGCCACGTGTTCACCGTATTTGCCGGGTTCAAGGGAGGCAAGGGTGTCAGCACGGCTGCCGGCATGCTCATCGGCATCGCTCCTGTCAGCATGCTGATTGTCATCGGCATTTTTCTTCTTACGGTCTGGCTCTCGCGCTATGTTTCCGTGGCATCCATCCTTGCAGCCCTCGCATTTCCGCTCATCATAGCCATCCGCAAGTATGTGTTCGAACTCGGCGGGGGCCTTGATTACTACATCCGCCTGTTCGGGGAGTCGTTCTTCTTCCATGACAGCCTCGATTACCACCTCTTGATCTTCGGACTCATCGTGGCTCTTGCCATCCTCTATACGCATCGAGCGAACATCCGGCGCCTTATTTCAGGTACCGAGAACCGCATCACTTTCGGAAAACGCGCCTAAGATGGCGGTGCGTTGATGCATATCGCCGTCCTTGGGGCCGGAAGCTGGGGCACTACGCTTGCTGTCCTGCTTGCCCGAAAGGGTTACAGTGTGCGGCTATGGGCACACCGCCCCGAGTTTGCCCGAACCCTTCAGGTCGAGCGCGAAAACACCCGCTATCTCAAGGGGACGCCATTTCCTGAGTCTCTCGAAGTCATGGCGGATCTCAAGGAGTGCATTGCCGGGGCTGAAATGATCGTCACTGCGGTGCCTTCCCAGGCGCTGCGCGAGACGGCCCGTGCGTTCAGCACTATGCCGCTTGATGGAGTGATCATCGTCAACGTGGCCAAAGGAATCGAGGTCGGCACCGGCAAGCGGATGACGGAAGTCCTCATGGACGAGCTCCCCGGTCTCTCTTTGAACCAGGTGGCTGCGCTGTACGGGCCGAGCCATGCGGAGGAGGTTGCCCGTGAGCAACCGACGACGGTTGTCGCATCCTCCCCCTCTATGGAGACCGCTGAATCGGTTCAGGAAGTGTTCCACACCAATATGTTCCGGGTCTACGTCAATACCGACATCGTCGGTGTGGAGGTTGCCGGTTCGGTCAAGAACATTATCGCCATTGCGGCAGGAATTTCCGATGGCATCGGGTTCGGCGACAACGCAAAGGCTGCCATCATTACCCGCGGCATGGCTGAGATATCCCGTCTTGCGCTGAAACTCGGCGGCGACCCCATGACCATTTCAGGGCTGTCGGGCATCGGCGACCTTGTCGTCACCTGCCTTAGCCGTCACAGCCGAAACCGCTTTGTGGGTGAGGAGATTGGTCGCGGCCGCTCGCTTGATGACATCATCACCCATATGAATATGATCGCCGAGGGGGTGTTGAGTTCCAAGGCCGTATACGCACTCAGCTGCACCCTCGGCGTCGAGATGCCTATAACACAGGCGGTCTATGAGATGCTGTTTGAGGAGAAGCCTGTCGAGAAGGCCATCCTTGATCTTATGACGCGCGAACCGAAGCCCGAGCGGGACTGAGGGATTTTTCCGTCCATTCTTTTGCCTATCCTTTGCCGTTTTCCGGGTCAGCGGGTATGCCGTTTCTCGGGATGTTCATGCCACATCATCAGCCCTTTCCCAGGGCCTGCCTCACTCCATCGGTCGACCTGGAAGTCCAGACGCGCCACGCTGCACGTCTCCATGGCCTCACCGTTCATGTCGCCAAAGCGGTTGGCAAGTTCCGAGATGACGGGATTGTGACCGAAGAGCATCACGCTCCCGGCTTCATCTGGCAGTAAACGGACGGTGTCCAGAAGTTCCTGAGCTCCGCCGTGGTAGATTTCCATTTTCTGCAGGATCGACTCCAAGGGAACAGCGAACACCCCTGCGAATATTTCCGCAGTCGTGAGGGCTCTGAGTGCAGGGCTCGAAACAAGCATATCGGGGCGAGCGCCTTTTTCATGCACCAGCCGCGCCATGAAATGTGCATCCTTTATCCCCCGTTCACTGAGCGTCCGTTCGAAATCCGAGGCGGCATCGGCGCTCCAGCCTGCTTTGGCATGTCTGACAAGGTAGAGTGTTTTCATCTGGCCGGGTTGGTTACAGTCTCTTTGAGTGTCATGATCCTCCGGTACGACTCCTCGATGCGAAGGGGAGAAATTATGCCCTCATCCACCATCCTGCGGATGATGCCTGATGCCTTTTCTGCGATTTTTGGGTCGTAGACGGTTGTATTGTTGGCAAACACAAGAATGTCAGCACCGGCTTCAATCGACAGGCGGATCGCTTCTTCAAAGCCGAAGTTATGGGCAATGGCGCCCATCTGCATGTCATCGGTAAGCACCACTCCGCGAAACCCCAGCTTCTCTCGCAAGAGTCTGCTGATGGTCGGCTTCGAAAGGGTTGCGGGATATCGGGGATCCAGGTGGGCGTTGAAGACGTGCGCGGTCATGACAGCTCCCTGATATCCATCAAGAAAGAGCCTGCGGTAGGGTTCAAGTTCAATCTCGTTCCAGCTTTCCGTTACGTCGGTGAAGCCCAGATGGCTGTCCGACGTCGAGCTGCCGTGGCCGGGAAAATGCTTCAGGACGGGGATGATCCCCTCGCGGAGGAACGTCTTCGTGACGATGGATGCATGGGTTGTGACGATTGAGGGATCAGGGGAGTAGCTCCGCTCTATGCGTCCGATGACGGGGTTCTGGGGGTTGGTATCAAGGTCGACCACCGGAGCAAGGTTCATGTTGATTCGCATCAACTTCAGTGTCCGGGCAGTCTCCTCCGCCGCAGCGAGGGTGCTGTCGGGGTTCCTGAGCAGTCCGAGGCTCCGGGCGCTCGGGCTCCGGGGGAACCCCCGTGCCGACTTTAGCCTGCTGACCATGCCGCCTTCCTGATCGATTGAGATGAAGAGCGGGATGGGGGAACGATCCTGCAGTTCGCCACTCAGCTGCTTGAGCTGCTCCGGGCCGGTTATGTTGCGTTTCGGGGTCCGGGAGGGGACATCATAGTCGAAGAGCACCACGCTACCTATGCGCTGGCGGTCGATGGCGCGCCGTACGTCGGGGGATTGGCCGAGGGTGGTGCCCCTGAACCCCACCATCAGCATCTGTCCTATTTTAATGGTGAGGCTGTCCGGCTTCGTTCCGGCTTCTGCTACGGGCAGTGGTTGAAGGAGGATGGCCAAGAGCAGCAGCGCAAGATAAACGGGTACCTTCGGCCTCATGCGGATTTCGTCGTCTTGAACGCCAGTTCTTTGTTTACGAGGCTGATCTCCACTCCCTCACCTTCCGATACCTCTCCGGAGAGGATCAATTCGGAGATGCTGTTGGTGATTTTCCGCTGCATGACCCGTTTCAGCGGACGTGCACCGAATGCGGGATCAAATCCCGCTTCTGCCAGCCAGCCAAGAGCTTCATCCGTGATGGTGAGGGTGATGTGCTGGCGCAGGGCGGTGCTCCTGATGCTGTCGAACTGGATAAGGACGATCTTTTTCAAGTCTTCGCGTGTCAGCGGCTTGAAGAGTATAACCTCGTCTATCCGGTTGAGGAATTCGGGGCGCACCTGCTGCTTGAGAAGCGAGAACAGTTTCTCCTGAAGGTTTTCGAGCACCTCTTCCGAAGGCCTGCCATCGATTTTTTCCATCTCGGACTGGATCAGCTGGGCACCGATGTTCGAGGTCATGATGATGATGGTGTTCTTGAAGTTCACCGTATGGCCCTTGCTGTCGGTCAGACGACCATCGTCGAGTATCTGAAGCAGGATGTTGAAAACGTCAGGGTGCGCTTTTTCGATCTCGTCGAGCAGCACCACCGAAAACGGCTTGCGGCGGACGGCTTCCGTCAGCTGTCCACCCTCCTCATAGCCCACATAGCCGGGAGGCGCTCCGACAAGGCGGCTGACGGTATGCGATTCCATGTACTCGCTCATGTCTATGCGGATCATTGCGTCCTCGTCGTCAAAAAGGTAGTCGGCAAGCGTCCTTGCCAGCTCGGTCTTGCCGACGCCGGTGGGGCCGAGGAAAATGAACGAACCGATGGGGCGCTTCTCATCACCCATTCCCGCCCGGGAGCGCTTTACGGCTTCGCTCACCGCCCTGACTGCCTCATCCTGGCCAATCACCCGCTCGTGCAGTTCACTCTCGATGTGGAGCAGTTTCTGGCGTTCCGACTGGAGCATCTTGCTGACCGGGATGCCTGTCCATTTGGCTACAATCGCAGCGATGTCCTCGGCGTCGATTTCCTCCTTCATGATGAGCTCGCCGGCCGACTGCTTCCGCTCGATCTTTTCCCGGTTGCGTTCAACCTCCTTCTCTATCTCCTTGATTCTTCCGTGGCGGATTTCAGCGACTTTTCCGTAATCGCCACGCCGCTCATACTCTTCTGCTTCGACCTTCAGTTCCTCAATCTGCGATTTCAGGTCGCGGGACTGGCTGATCAGCTCTTTTTCGCTGTCCCAGCGCGCCTTGATGCTTCGCTGCTCTTCGCTGAGATCGGCCAGCTGCTTTTCGATCTCCTGCAGCCGTTGCTTCGTGTCGGTGATACTCATGGGTGCTGTGCGTTTGATTGCAGACTGTGAATAACAGAATATTGTTGTAAATTTAACGCTTATGGCGGCAAACTCACAATGCCCAAATGCCTTGGCGGGATTTGGCCTCCATTACAATTCTTAACAGGCTGGATGATGCAAAAGTTCTCCATCGGCTCCATAGCCGTACCCGATCCCGATATCCCGCTTTTCATCGCAGGTCCCTGCGTCATAGAGAGCCGTTCAATGGCCGTGACGGTAGCCGAGGAACTGCAGCGTATCAGCCGTGAGCTTGGCGTGCGCTTCATTTTCAAGGGCTCCTACCGCAAAGCGAACCGCTCTTCGGGTTCCTCGTTCACCGGTATCGGTGACGAGGAGGCTCTCGAGGTACTCCGCGAAATCGGCGATACGTATGATATGCCGGTACTCACCGACGTGCATGAGACGAGGGACGTTGAGCTGGCCGCCCGGTATGTTGACGTTCTGCAGATCCCGGCCTTCCTCTCGCGCCAGACCGAACTTCTCCATGCTGCCGGCGAAACCGGACTTGCGGTCAATATCAAGAAAGGGCAGTTCATGGCCCCTCAGGACATGGCGCTTGCAGCCGCTAAGGTTTCGGCGACCGGCAACCATCGCATTATGCTGACGGAGCGCGGGTCTAGTTTCGGGTACAATAATCTCGTTGTCGACTTCCGCGGTATCGTCAAAATGGGTGAATCTGGCTGGCCGGTTATCTACGATGCCACCCACAGCCTGCAGTTGCCGGGTGCCGGCAACGGCGTATCGGGAGGAGAGAGGGCGTATGTTGCCCCGCTTGCCCGTGCCGCAGTTGCTGCAGGGGTTGACGGCCTCTTTTTCGAGGTGCACCCGGATCCTGAAAAAGCCCTTTCCGATGCGGCAACCCAGCTTCCGCTGGGGAGTTTCCGTCCACTTGTCAAACAGCTGATCGACCTCTACCGGTGCGTGCAGCCGCTTCATTCATCCTAAATCCCCACTCCCTTGTCAGGTTTCCAGTATTTCGGGATGGAGCCATCCCTGGCCGACCCCTCGTCGCGTGTCGCCGAAGCACTCAAAGCTACCCGGGCACTGATATTCCCCATCGACGGCGTGCTCAACGGCGGTCGCATCACCTTTGACGGCCGGGGTGAAGAGCTCTGTTCGGTTTCTGTACGCGACGCGGTAGCCATACAGGAGGCGGTACGCAAAGGGCTACTCATCTCGGTGTTTTCGGAGCGGCGCAGCGAGGGGTACCGTCCGATTCTCGAAGGGCTCGGCGTGCAGGACCTCCGGTTCGGAACCGGATCATTCCTTGACGCCTACGAGGCGTTCAGGGACCAGCACGGCCTCGGTGACGATGTCTGTGCCTGCATCGGCGACGACGTCGGTGACCTGGCTGTACTGGAGCGCGTCGGTCTTCCTGTGACTGC
>FUWD013232391.1_pt1 | contig 51235 bp, 67 predicted proteins | sample 1063281 | NCBI WGS metagenome assembly FUWD01 (sample SAMEA79048168, study PRJEB19326) | metagenome | biome: marine | reverse complement strand
CGCGACCCATAGCATACAAATTAGTAAAAAGTGTAAAAAAGTTTATTTTTATTTATTTTGTTTATAAAAAAAAAAAAAAAAAAAAATATATGCACACCCCGGTGGGTTATATCACATAGGTACATCCACCTATGCTCTAGATCATCTTTACCAAGGATATAACAAAAGCGTGTAAATTTTGGGTTTGGACACAATATAATCTATACCATGGGTCATGTGTCCTACACCCTATGTTATAGAGTGTAGAAGGTCATGTGTTCTATAGAGTGTAGAAGGGTCATGTGTTCTATACTGTAAAGGTAAATTACGTGTCCTATAGAGTAAAGGTAATTTATCTCTTAAGCTAAAATAGATAATTTATCTTTTTAGCCAAAATAGATAATTTATCTTTTTTGAGAATTTAATTCGGCAAAATAAATTATTCCGGAATAATTTATTCTGATAATTTATTTCGGCAAAATAAATTATTCCGGAATAATTTATTTTGCCAATCCTGAATGAATGAATGAACTTATCTTGAGTTCTAGTATAGAAAAAGAATAGTTTTTTTGTACTGCACACCTATTCAGACTCATTCATTCAGCTTTTCATTCAGCCCGTGAAGTACTCCCCGTGAAGAACTCCCGTGAAAAACTCCCGTGAAGAACTCCCGTGAAGAACTCCCGTGAAGAACTCCCGTGAAGAACTCCCGTGAAAAAGCAATTTTGATTTTTTGCCAATCCTGAATGAATGAATGAACTTATCTTGAGTTCTAGTATAGAAAAAGAATAGTTTTTTTTGTACTGCACACCTATTCAGACTCATTCATTCAGCTTTTCATTCAGCCCGTGAAGTACTCCCCGTGAAAAAGCAATTTTGATTTTTTTGATTTTTTTGATTTTCCTGACAATCCACTTGACTGTGAGCGACCTAATTATGAGGACGGCCTATTCCGCACACTATCCCCGTGACCAAATGCGGTACGAGAAAAGGGCATCCTAAAACTGGCTTTTGTATGCAGTAAAATGCGTGCGAAAACTTACCCCAAACACGTTTTTGGTACGAGATTTGAGTATGGCTAATACTTACGACTTGAAACAGGGCGACGACGAAACAACACAATGTCAAGCTATCGCTAGGGGCGGGAAATCCCAGTGTTCCATGCAGCGTGTAGAGGGTAGTGACTACTGCCCGATTCACGGTGGCGGTCTGACGATCATTCGGAACCAAAAGGAGGCGTTGCGTAACTATAGGAAAGGGGTATGGTTACAAAGTATCGCAGATAAGTCTGAGGCTTCGGCAGTCAAGTCACTACGAGAAGAAATTGGCATCAGTCGCGTTATCGTGGAGGAAATTCTTGATAGGTGCGATACAGCCGAAGACTTAATTGCTAATGCGTCACTTTTGAATGAGACTATTTCACGTATAAATAATCTTGTTCTTAACTGCCATAAAATTGATACCCAACTTGGCTTAATGATGGACCGGGAACACGTTATATCACTAGCTACTGCTATCGTAAGTATCATCGACAACCACATTGAAGACAAAACACTTGTAGCGATGATATCAGATGAAATTCAGGGTGCGGTTACTCACGTCACGGAAGCTATAGAAGACGCAGGGTAGTAATAATAGGTAAATAAATTATGTATCAAAGAAAAGTCGGTGTAACGTCAACGCCACAGAGCATTCAAGACATCACCAATAAAGACTACGCCGGCACGGTAGTCTTACAAGCACCAGAGGATAACGTAGAAAACGTCTACTACGGCACTAACGATCGACAGCTTGTGTTCATCGTGCCGGGTGGGTCGATTACTCTACCAGCAACAGGCTTACATAGCTTATACGTTACTGGTACAGCCGGCGACTATGTTACGGTCGCTCTAATAGGTTAAATAAATTACAATGATACTAGCACCATCAATCGTCATAACCGGACAGTGGACCCCAGTGACGACCTTGGCTCCAGACTCTGTGGGCACGACACTCACAGCACCACAAATCGTGAAGGTGTCCGTGGACGATAATAACTTCGTGACAAGTAGTGGTGGTGGTGGGCTAGGTTATCGTTCAGCTTTCCAGACTAATGAGGAAGGCATAACACAGCTAGTCGTGAACGCGTCCACAAACAACTACGGACCCAATCAAGCAGCAGCACACCTACACGTTTGGAACTTTACCACAGCCGAGTGGAGTGCGTCACTTAACACATTCGCAGCCGGATCAAAACAATCTGGATCAGGGACTATAGAGACGCCAGCAGACTATATCAATGGAACTGGCTTAGTCTATGCCCTGTTGGTTGAAGAACCAACCCAGTTCCAACGTGCATATGATTTATACTTTATCTCCTTAACCACGACGGCTCCAGCAAGTGGTGGCGGCGGCGTACTAAAGGGGCCGGGGTACGGAGCGATCCAGAACGGTAACGACCAAGACGCCACGGAACCGGGCATCTACAACATATAGTAACAACATGCCATCAACACTTGAACAGACATTTATGAGTCAAATCTCTAGGATGTTGAAGCGTGCTTCAATAACATCCTGCAGCGACTGGACTCAGCAATACCGGATTATCTCAGACCCAAGAGGAAACCTGAACAAGTTCAAGTTCGACATGCACCCGTGGACGAAAGCTATCCACGATTGTGAAGATGAAGATATTTGTGCTCAAAAAGCTGCCCAGATGGGCTTAACAGAAACAGCCTTGAACCGTACTTTATATTTTATCGACCAGAAACGTAAGAATGCACTATACATTCTGCCGGCATCAACACCAGACGCTAGTGACTTTTCGTCGTCACGGTTCGACCCAGCCATCCAACTGAGTCCACACCTTAAAAAAGTATTTAATGCGACATCAAACGTAGGACATAAGCGAGCAGGCGCCGCGTCACTATTTATTCGAGGCAGTCGATCAAGGAACCACCTAAAGAGTATCCCTGCCGCATATGTCGTGGCTGACGAACTAGAGGAAATGACCGCAGAGAATATCTCACTCATACCGGAACGACTATCAGGACAACTAGAAAAACAATTATTTAGATTATCCACGCCGTCCGTTCCGAACCGAGGTATTCACGCAATCTTTCAAGACTCATCACAACATCATTTCTACTTTAAGTGTCCAAGCTGCAACCGTTCAACAGAACTCGTCTTCCCAGACTGCTTAAAGATTATCGGTGAAGACCCAACAGACTCTAAAGTCAACGAGAGCCACCTAATCTGTCGGGAGTGCGGAAATAAATTACCTCACGAACTGAAACACGAATGGCTCCACATAGACAACACTGAATGGGTTGAGTCGTTCTCGAACAAAACGATCACAGGCTTCTACATTAGCCAGCTTTACTCATTCATGGAACCGCCACGAGAACTAGCCAAGAAATACCTTAGAGGGCTCACTAACCCATCAGACGATCAAGAATTCTGGAACTCGAAGCTTGGACTACCTCGTGAACCACAAGGCTCACGAATCGACCCAGAGGATTGTATTGGTGGTTACACGATGCAGTCATCTTACAGCGGTACGAACGCCGTAGTTATGGGTGTTGACATTGGCTCTGAATTGCACCTAGAGATTACAGAATATAAATTAGACGCAAATACGCCACTAGAAGACCTGCACCTGAGATCGCAAGCAAGAGTCCTCTATGCCGGAACCGTGAAAGAGTTTGAACATCTGAATGCACTAATTAAGGCCTTTAAGGTTCATTATATTGCAGTCGATGCACAACCAGAACGACGTAAAGCTGCTGAGTTCATCAGACCTTTTCCGAACCAAGCCGTAATTGTATTTTATAATTCAAATGATAAATCACCACTCGTCACGAAACACCCAAACAGTAATATAGTCACCGTGAATCGCACGTTAGCACTAGATATTTCCTTGGGACGTTTCAAGACTGGTACTATAACACTCCCTAAAGACATCCCACTCGCGTACAAGAACCAGATTCAGGAGCCGAAAAGGATCGTGAAGAAAGATCCTGACGGCAACCCGGTAGCAGCTTATGTCTCCGGCGACCGCGTCCCTGACCATTATGGTCACGCTAGAAACTATGCAGAGATAGCATTCATGAATCTCTGCCAAGTAAGTATCAACACTAACCTCGGAACGTCCCTATGATCCCTACACACCCACACTTTGCAGCTATAACACTGGAATCCACGAAATACCGTGCTGTTCTGGAGAGTGGTGATTCGTTCCGAGACAGGTACTTGGAGCGATACTCTACTCGCGAAAACCCAGATGACTTCAACGCTCGCCGAAATATAACTTATGTTCCAGCTTTCGCTAAGGCGGCCTTAGTTGACATCTGCAACACCATTCAATCGCGATTCGCCGACATCTCACGTGACGGCTTGCCGCAGGCATACTCGGAAGCCATCACAGGTGCCAAGGGTGGCGTAGACGGTACTGGCAAACCATTAAATAATTTCTTGTCCTCCGAGATTCTGCTGGAACTACTTGGTATGGGTCGGGTTGGTATCTATGTTGACCGGCCACCCAAGAAAACAGCACATAGAAGTGGACTCAACCGCCCGCCATATATGTATGCTTACCGCTCAGAGCAGATTATAAATTACATGTTCGAAGGTGGGGTCTTAACGAGGGTTGCACTTGTGGACCGAGAATACGGTAACGACAAAGATGGTTGGCCTCATAAGTATAATGATGTCAACCGCGTCCTGACCCTGACTGACAAGGGCGTGCTAGTAGAGGTAGAGAAGAAAGAACCGGTACTACTCGACCTCAAGACCATACCATTCGTCATTCTGAGCCTGAACCAATCACTACTGAGAGACATTGCAGACTATCAAATAGCTTTGATGAATCTTGAGTCATCTGACTTACAGTATGCACTACTCTCGAACTTCCCGTTCTACACAGAACAGGTTAGTCCAGGCCAAGTTGGTCCGATCAACCCAGATACAACTGAAGAAGATAAAGCGACAGACCGTAATGTAGCCGTTGGTGTGGTTAAAGGTCGCAGTTATAGCCTTGGCTCTGACAGGCCGGGATTCATACACCCAAGCTCTGAACCACTCACCGTCAGTATGCAGAAAGGCGTCCAGCTAAGGCAAGCAATCACTGACCTAATGCCTATTAACCTGTCAACGACGACAGCAGGCAGTGCAGCAGCAAGAGCAGACGCCTCACAGAGTAAAGAGGAAGGCTTAATCCAGATTGGTGCCGAACTCCAAACGGCAGAACTCAAGATTGCCCGTATCTGGGGAGGCTACCTCGACGAGACGACCGACCCAGAGATAATTTATCCTGAGAACTATGCTCTAACAACTATCGAAGAACGGTTAGACGAAGCAGATAAAACAATTGAGCTTCTACATCAAGTACCATCGAACACATTCAAACGTGAGATGTACAAACGTGTTGCCTCAATCCTACTTAGCTCGAAAATCCCATTAAGTGAATTACAAACTATTAGAAAGGAATTAGATAACGTAGTTGTTCTAACCACTGACCCTGCCGCTATTCGTGAGGACCATGAAGCTGGACTTGTTGGTACAGATACGGCTAGCCTAGCTCGTGGATATCAAGCAGGCGAGGCAGAATTGGCCAAGATCGACCATGCTGCCAGACTTGCACGCATCCAATCCGCACAAACTCCCAAGACCAATTCGGAAGATTCTGATCCAGAAGAGCTTGAAGACCAGAAAACCATGTCGCAGGCCGCTGATGAGAATGACATACCGTCAAAGAGGGTTCGGGGAAAGGGAAAAGAGAAGGGAAAAGATAAATGAGTTATGCAACCTTAATTGAAGCTGACACATATTTCTCAACTCAATTGTTCTCTGCGGCGTGGGATGACTCAACGGATGAAATCAAAACGGTCGCTTTAACGCACGCTACAACCTTAATTGACCGTCTTAGTATTACCATCCCGACAATTGTCCCACAAGACATAAAAGATGCGAATTGTGAGATAGCTTTAGCTCTCTTAGAGGGCAAAGACCCAAACGCAGAGGCAGAAGGAGCCTCAGTAAAATCCTTTAAGATCGGACCAGTGTCACAGACTAACCGTGACGTCGATCAGATTCATTTACTCAGAGGCATTCCAAGCCTAAGTGCTTGGCGATTATTGATGCCGTATATGAAAGATGACTATGCCATTAGACTACACCGGACTTGACGGACTTACTCCTGAGTTACAAACTGCTCTAAACGAGCGAGTTGTAGCCGCCGAGAAAGCAGCAGCAACCGCAGCAGAGGCCCGTGCAGCGGAACTCAACGAGGAATTAAATAATGTACAAAGCAGTGCAACGCTCTCGAAAGAAGAGAAAGAAGCACTGACACAACGCCTTGAGACTATCCGTGGCGAGAACACGGCACGAGTTCGCCAGTTGGAATCAACCAACTCTGAAATCAGTAAGAAATACAAGGAAGAAACTGAGGAACTGTCTCAGAGGCTCACCGACCTTCAAGGCCGTTATGACAACGACCGGATCAATGCATCAATTATCTCTGAGGCATCGACCGGCAAAGCCATTAACCCTAAGCAGGTTCTGGCGATTTTACAACCCCGAACACGTATGACCGACATTCTCGATGATGACCAGAAACCAACCGGCAGGCAAGCCCCGAAGGTCAATTGGACTGATGCTAAGGGTGAGGAAATGGTTATGGATGTTGCGGATGCTGTAAAGTATCTTCGTGAACAACCTGACTATTCTAACCTTTGGCAAGATACGTCTACTGGTGGACTGGGTGGGTCTAACGTGAACGGCGATGACGTTGATTTGGCAACTTTGGCTCGAACTAACACTGCGGCTTACCGCGAACATAGGAAGAAGAATCATGCCTAGTAATGACTTAGGTCCATTTGTACCAGAGGTTTGGGCACAGGACGCACTAATGATCCTCGAAGAGGAACTGGTAGTTGCGAATCTTGTCCAGCGTAACCACTCTGATGTCATCCAAGACTTTGGTGACACTGTTAATATCCCAGCCCCCGCACGATTCAAGATGGTGCGTAAAGGTGCAGATGATAATGTGACCGTGCAGGCTGCAACGGCAGCAAAGATTCCTGTGGTCTTGAATCAGCACGGCCATATCTCGTTCAATATCAAAGACTCGGAACAGTCCAAGTCTTACAAAGACCTCTACAACCAGTACTTGATCCCACAGATCAAGGGCTTGGCGCGAGGTATCGAGGAAACGATCCTTGGCGAGAAGTACAACTTTATAAATAATATCGTTGGGCAGCTCGGCTCTCCGATTACTCGATCCACGATGGTCGGTGCTACTGAGCTTATGGATCAGCTCAAGATTCCGCCGGGTGAGTGGAACATGGTTGTCTCGACGGGCGCCAAGGGCGACCTGTTGAGCATCCCTGACTTCACCGACGCTGATCGTGTAGCTGACGGTGGCCGAGCGATCAGGACTGCCAATATCGGTGGTATCCTCGGCTTCAACATTTACATGACTCAGCTTAACCGGCAGATTTCCGCTGGCAGTACGTTGACTGAGGCAACTGTTAATCTTTCCGGTGGTTATGATGCCGGCACGACCGCAGTTGTTTGCAGTGCGTTCGACCCTGACCCCGTTCCCGGTGAATGGTGTACTATCGGTGGCGATATGACTCCTCAGTTCATCACGGACTATGTGGCATCAACAAATACTTTAACTATCTCGCCGGGTCTCCAGTACGCTGTGGACAATGGCGCGGCTGTTAAGGTGTATGTTGCTGGTGCGATTAACGAAGGCGATGGCTATGGCCTGAACTACGCCAAGACGATGGCCGTGAATGGTTTCACCGTGGCGCCCAAGCTCGGCCAGCTTATGTCCTTCGGCACCAGTGTTGCTGGGCGTGAATTGGGTGGTGTGCTTGACTCAGTGAGTAGTCCAACTACTACGACACTGGATTCGACACAGGCTTTGGCAACGGCTAAGGCTAATGCGGCTTTGGTTGGTCTTGGCCCTGCGGGTGATTACAGTTGGCTCTTCCAGCGTGATGCAGTTGCATTGGTTAGTCGGCCACTCGCTACGCCACGGCCCGAGTTCGGTGCTAAGTCCTTCGTAGTTAGCTATGGTGGACTCAGCTTCCGAATTACTATGCAGTATCAGGGCACGGGTCAGGGTCTACTGGTTACGGGTGACTTGCTCTATGGTGTTAAGACTCTTGACGCCAATCGTGGTGCGTTGTTGCTGGCTGGCTAAGGAGTGAGTGGACAATGACTCGATTTCTCCACAGACATTGGCTGTTTATTATAGTCATTTTCACCTCTCTGTCGATGTTAAGTAATGTTGCTCAGGCTTTTGGTGGTTATCTCTGGGGCCAGAACAACCAAAGGTTGATGCAGTCTTTTGTCAACCAGCAGACAGATGGTAAGATTGCAGGCAATGTAAAGGGTATTCAAGATGTAAGGGCCGAAGTTAATGTCTTAAAGAAAGATATAAAAGATCTTTCTAATCAGTTGTATAGGCTTAACACTAACCTTGAAGTCCTGAATACCCGCATGGAGCCGTTAAGATGATATCGCTAGCCACTGCTTTCTATGGGTTGTACAAATCGTTTGGTGTCTTGGTCACTGTGACCACGACCACATCGCGGAATGTAAATTATGCGACAGGGGTAACGACACCAATCGAAGCACCCTTGACAGGCGTCAAAATGATTCTAGCTCCACGAGACTTAACACTCAAAGAGTTCGAGAATCTACGGACCCTATCAAGGGATGAGCAACTTGGGATATTTGGACGTACTGCCCCGAAACGTGGCGATACGGTCACGGTCAACTCCGATGACTACTTCGTTAAAGAAATAGAAAATGTCGGAAACGGCCAAGTCCATATCGCTATACTGGGAATAACTAAATGACCCAAATAATCCAGATAGTTAAGCAGTCGTTGGCAGTAAGTTTTAATGCATTGAAAGGGCCACTCACATTCTATCGTTACGAGGAAGATTTGGTCGCAAGCGTTATCGAGTCCACTAGTAATTATATTTTACAAGTGCCCACGGTTACGCTCCGCCCCCAAGACGGGTTGACTGGCCAAGTACGTTTCAACATACACATAACTTGTACTACTCTACTAGATACATTAAAAATGTATCAAGAGGAAGAAAATGTTGGACGTATCTTGGCTGGTTTTACTCGATCCTTGTTAATTAGTTCTGACACTCTGACTTTTTGTGCTTCGTTAGATGGCGATGTTGGTGTAAAGAATTTTGGTCTACCGACTACGGACTCTAAGGTTAGCATCGCCAGTGTCGAGGCAGACTACCAAGCAACAATCCTTTTGGAGTAAGCATAATGTCACAGTTCAATTTGAAAGACGCCATTGTCAAGATCAAAGACGGTGGTGCAAATGTACTAGTTATCAAAATGGGTGACGGCACTCTTAACCACACAGAGTATCGGGCACGTGAATACACGACGGATGCTGGCCGTCTTGATGAGGTCCGTGATGGTGACGATCAGCCGATGGACGTTAATCTTACTGGTACTTTCGCAAAGTACGGAGGCAACTCGTCCACGGCCACGACGCCCACGATCACAGAAGCCCTCAACCAGACTGGTGCTGCTTCTGGCTGGACGTCAACTGACGCTGATGACTGCCGACCGTACTCGGTTGATATTGAAGTCATTCATACGCCACGATGTGGCGATGTGGAAACTATTACGTTCCCCGATTTTCGGCACGAGAGTCTGGCTGTAGATTATAAAGCTGGCACCATTGCAATTACTGGTAAGTGCAATGTCCTCGCTCCTAACTCCGTACTGTCCTAGTAACGAAAGATAGTTATGAAGATTCAAGGTAAAAAGATTTCCCGTATCAGCCGTCGATGCTGTGTGATTCCTCGGGAAGATGGCGATATCGTGTTGTGGTGTCGGCTCGTCGAGAGTAAAGAGTACGAAGCACTGTACCCAGAGCCGCAACCGATGACTTTTACGAAGCCCGGTGGAGCTACCGAAGTCGAAGTGAATGACCCCGTGTTCCTCACAGAACATAAATTATGGTCTGAGGACAAGTTCAAGTATACTCTAGTCGCCAGTCTTGACGACCCTGAGAATGCACTTGAATGGGATGCGGTCGATCTCAAGGATCGCAAGACTTGGGGTAATGTAGAAGCTGAGCTTCGCGAAGTCTTTTCAGAGCTTGAATACACTAATGTATTCATGACGGTTCTCACAGTTTGTGGCCTCAACCAAAGTAAGATTGATGAGGCTCGTGAGACTTTTTTGGCACAGTTGAAGGCACTGGAAGTTCAAAATACCTCCCTCCCCGAAGGTCAATAGACTACTGGACATGGCGGGCTTGTGAAAGATTTTCTATACTCCCACCGAAAATCGAGAGTCAGTGGGATGAGTGCGGCATAGAGGCACAAGCCTTTCTTATTGCCTACGAAGAAATACGATCGCAAGAAGAACATGAACAGGCTCTAGCTCAGAGAGGGGCCAGTTAATTCTGACCTCTCTCATTAGAAAGATAAATTATGTTCAGCATCAGGCTCACAGGAAAACTAGACCCACGTTGGCGAAGAACACATAGTCCTAAGGTAACTAAGGCATTCCATGATCGGCTAGTAAGACTTTGGAAGGAGTGTTCCCGTGAGTTCGTCAGAGCAGCTATACAAACAATCCATGTGGATACAGGCATGTCTAGGGCACAGTTGAGGCCGTTGGCTCGACATCTACGTATCGCTACAGAACTGTCCCCAGCCTTTTACAGTCATGGGGTAAAGCCCGGACACACGGTTGCTCCAAGTAGCTTTTCAGATAATATAGCAAAGTTCAAGTCACGAGCCTTGGGTGACCGACTAGGTAAAGACGCGTACAAAATAACATTTGGCTCGAAAGACTCAGTAAGGCTCAGATTCAGGTTCGAGATTAAAGTCTTGCAGTATTATTTACATGAGGACTCGGCCAACTGGTCTGGGGCAATAGGCTATAACAGTCTTCGGATTGGTGAGCAAGCCTTTGTTGCCTTCTTCAATGACAATTTTGAGGACTATATTGGCGACGCCGCCACACTGCTAGGAGTCCAAGACAATGGCTAATGAAATATCCATTCGCGGTGACGACGATGGTGCAGTCTCACTACTCAAAGAAATCTCAACCCTCATGCTACGGTCTGCTGAGGCTGAGTCTCGTGCGGAAGCCAATTTAGGTAAATTAAATAAAACAGCCGCAGCATCAAAGTCTGTCATGGTGCAGTTGGCCAAGGCTACCCACCGATCTGACAAGGCTATGACAAGCCTAGCTGCAACAGCTAAAAGAACTGAACAGTTACATCTTCAAAACGTGATCACTTTGATGAAGGTGCTACGAGCGACAAAGGCTATTCAGCAGAACGCTGAAGCGACGGGCACGAAACTCAGTGACCCTGTTAAGAAAGCTACCAAGTCTAATACTGACTTCCTAGTCTCTTGGAAAAGTATTTTAAGGTTGACGGTTGTTCAGGTTGCCCATGTCGCAATCTCTGGTCTACAGAAGGCACTGTCCGAGAGTATATCAACAGCTACGACATTAAAGATTCGTGTAGCCGAACTACTCACCCTCACAGAAGATACAAATACAGGGTTCGACGATTACGTTGGAGGTCTTAGGGCTATCTCTGACGCCTTTGGCCTCGACATCGTAGATCAAGCTAGTGCCGCCTACGAGACGCTATCTAACCAAATCGCTGACGGTACTGAGGCGATGTTATTCTTGAATACAGCTAATAAATTAGCCGTATCAACGGTGTCTAGTGCTGAGGATGCAGTTAATTTACTTAGTTCAGCGATTAACGCCTTCCACCTGCCAGTATCACAAGCTGAAAGTATTGCAGCTAAGTTCTTCAAGACGGTTGACTTAGGGCGTGTTACAACGGCTGAGTTGGCTAGCGACTTCGGACGTATCGCGGTCCCAGCCTCCTTGCTCGGTATCTCGCTAGACGACCTTACAGCCACCATCGCACTATTCACTAACCAAGGTATTAAATCCGCTGAGTCGGCCACGCTTATTCGTAATGTATTCCTCAAGCTGATTGACCCAACTGATGAAATGAAGCAATTGTTCCGTGACCTTGGCGTCGAGAGCGGCCAGCAGCTTCTCTCGATGTACAGTGTGGCGGAAGTCTTTGGGATTATCGAAAAGCGTGTGGCTGGTAGTGCTAATGAATTAGATAAATTATTCAGCCGTATCCGAGCGACCACCGGTGCTATGATTCTCGTCAACGGTAATCTAGAGACGTTTCAGGAGAACGTGAGGAAGATCACAGACAGTACTAAAGAGTTCGAGGCAGCTCAACAGATCATCCTTGAGAACTCTGGTAAGAAGCTCGAAATTGAGCTAAATAAGATAAAGAACTTCTTTACTATCCGTGCTGGCTCGTCTATTGTTGACACCTTAATCTATATCTCAGAGAATATAATTAATTTAACTACGGCTGTCAAATTGTTTGCAGGGTTCATGGCAGTCGTTCTTCCCGCAGCCATTGCTGCCGCCACCGTCGCACTTGGTTCCCTCGCTCTTGCGGCTAGTGTATTAACAGCACCCGTGACCCTCGGTGTGGCCGCGATGTCAGCATTAGCCTTAGCTATTATTGCAGTGACAACTCAACAGCTAAGGTATAATATAGCTGTTCAAGAAAGTGTACGACAGACTAAGCTGGCTGATGCTCAAGCATTCGCACGACGTCAGACACTCCTTGACGATCAGGTCAGCAAACTTAACATCGAACTCGATCTCTATGTGCGACGATTCAGCCAGTTCAACTCTAAAGTTGACGGTGAGATAAATCAACTTTTCGATAAGATGCTTGCTAAGTCTAAGGCCTTCCAATATAATTTACGTGCAGCTGGCCGTGAAGTCCGTGAAAGTATCCAGCAGAGCCTCACAGAGACACGCCAGCAGATTGATAACGTCGAGCGTATTATTGAGGCTAATAAGAAGGCCTCATCCGTCGATGCTCTAGGGTTAGAGTCTAAGGTCTTTGATTTACAAGTACGTGACGAACGACCTAAGCAGCTTATCGAGTCTCTGCAAGCTCGACTAACTACATTGAACCGTAGGGCACTTGATGCAGCAAAGGCAGGCAATACTCAGTTATTTGCCTTGATTCGTAACGAAATCTCACAGGTTCAGGACAAGTATATTGACGTAGAGACTGAGCTACAGAAGCACAATAAAGCACGACGGGAAGCCATTGACTTAGAAGCTGAGCTACAGAAGCAGGTCGAACAGGCTGCGGAACAGCGAAGCATTCTGAACGAAAAGCTGCTTGAGTCTCAGAAGAAGCTGCAACAGGAGCGTTCGAAGCAGCTTGCTCTTTCAGAAGAACTGCGTAACATTGTTCGTACAACAGTCGACTATAGCCAGAACGCGAGTGACGCTCTGGAGAATAAAGACCAAAACGCTTACACAGAAGCTGTAGATAAACAGATCGCAGGTTTGAAGCGTCTGTTAGAGATACAAGTTGAGGTGACTGGTGAAGAAATAAAGAATAAGAAAGAGATAAATGATAGAATCGTAGACCTCGAAGCAACTAAGATTCTACGTATCAACCAGCTGCGAAGAGCCTCGAAGACCAAGGAAATCGAAGAGCAGCAAGAGATACTCAACGCAGCTCTAGCAGCGACTAAGACAAGAGTAGAGGCTGCCACAGAAGCCCAGAAAGCTGTTGTTGCTGCGAGTGCGAACCTTTTCGGTGGCCTTGCGGTAAAGAGCGGTGGGTCACTAATCAGAAACGCGACACCAATCTACGACCAGTTGGCAAGGGACAGCTTTAACTTCGAAAACGCCAACACAAGTCTTGGGTATGCCGAGCTGAGCAACCGTCAAGTGCGCAACTCAGCTGCCTTCAACCAATATATTGCAAATGCACCGACAGAGGATAAAACGCTAAGAGAATTGGGTGCTACCAATGCAGGGGGAGACCTTGATAAAGTTTTGGAAGTCGTGCCTCAAGGATATATTGACAAACTCAAAGAGGCTATAGAGATCACTCGACAATTCAACGGCAGGCTCAGAAGTGGGAAACGGTTGAGTGTAGAGCAGTTGGCTTCAGCAAAACAGGCTGGCGCCTTCCTTGCTACAGTGGAATTCAAGGACAAATATGATAATCTGAATCAAGGTGTCAAGAGGTACAATGACCTGTTGGTAAAGAATGAGCAACTCGTCAGTGACTCAATCATTGCCGGGAATGAGGCTAAGGAGCTTGAAATTCTCCAGCAACGACTAGCAAGAGTCAATGAAGCAACTGGGGCTACAAAAAAGGCAGCTGAGGAAGAGAAAAATAAGGTTAAAAGCCTAGAGGAACAGTTCAAGATAATAGAGAGAATCAACGTACTCCTGAAAGAGCGTAGTGATATTGCTAATGAACTAAAGGATAAGGCAGGTATACCTTCCGCAGCTACACCGCCAACAAATAATCCTAATCGGTTCGCTCGCGGTGGCACAGTACCGGGAGCAGGTAATGGTGACACTGTACCAGCAATGTTGACTCCCGGTGAGTTTGTGGTGAATCGTGACTCTAGCAATTTGTTCCGCCCGCTACTGCTGGCTATGAACAATCCGATTGACCGTAACAAGTTGGGACGCAGCTCATCTGCTAACAACAATTTTGAAGTAAACATAAATATCTCTAATGGTGCAAACCTTGATGGGGCACAACTAGCCCGACAGGTTCAGTCAGCCATTGAATCAGGAGCAGTGACATGGAACGCCTAAAAGTATCGGGTCGATGGAACATCTTGCACAAGCGTAATGGCAACGTACTTAAAGACCTAGTTATCCATAATGCTGTTGTGACCGAAGGGTTAAATTATATTCTTGGAGCTTGCTTCAAAGGATTGACCCCAAGCACAACGTGGTACGCCGGCATGATTGATAATGCAGGTTACTCTGCAACACCTGCCACAGACACTCTAACATCACATCCCGGCTGGGATGAGTTCTCAACATACGACCAATCGACCCGCATCGAGTGGACAGCGGGAAGTGTGGCCTCAGGAGTCTTAACCAATTCAGCGGCAATGACGTTTACCTTTGCAGGGTCTGGCACGGTCAAGGGATTATTTATGTGTGACCTTGCAACAAAAGATGTTGGGTCAGGTGGAATACTCTTGAGTACCGGACTATTCACGGACGCCTTACCCGTGGTTGATGGTGATGATCTTGATGTAACTTATACTTTAACAGCAACGAGTGCATAATGCCATTTACAATCATTGGGAAACAACGCCTGATGAACCACACCTTTATAGGTGCTTCAATCACGGCTTACCCACTAACGCTTGCCCTAAGGACAAGCGTTAGTGGGCCTAATTTAACGACTCCGAAAGAATTGGCTTGGACCATTGACACTCGTGAAGCAAGTAACACAGATGTTGAGAGTGTTGCATGTATTCGCGACGGTGCGGTTGGTGTCTGGTGTCTCTTGACTCCAGACTCACAAGTTATGTATTATGGCTCGACTGCTTCAAGGTCACTGGCGTCTGGAACCAATTACAAACTAGCTTCCGGGTCAGTAAGTATCACGGTCAATGACATTATCTCTGACTACCTGTTGGCCAAGTGGTTCCAGTACTTGTTCAATGGGACGAGTATGGGAACTATTCCTACAACCCATGTGCATAGTGGCAACGCCAACCCCGCCCTGAATGGAACTTTCTATTTTACATTTTTCGGTGTCAGCCAAGATGCTCCACTCACCGACGGTAGCGGGCTGGCTGAACCATCAGGAGCTATGAGAGTTAAGAAAGTCTGTAACCCAGACCCAGAGTACGCCACAGTATATTTGACATTGTCAGCGACCGGTTCGTCGATGTTCAACGTGGACACAATTACTGGTGATCTACTGATACTTATTGGCCCTACACTCTTCTACCCGTACACAGACTGGGACTATATCACAGATATTGTAGTCTTTGACGCAGCTGCTGGTGGTAACATATTATTGAGTTTTCCACTAGCGTTGACGTATTCGACACCGGCCACTCAAGGTATCGTCTACGATAGAAATGCAATGTACATCCGTATAGAGATGTAATTTACAAGAGGTCTCAAATGTCAACGACTGAGTATTTTCCGGGTGTAGCTTGGGCCGTCCGAGATAGTGTTGATTACACAGCCCCACCAAACGCACGGGTACTGGGTACTGAGACCGTATACAACAGCGGCCAACTCACCACCGTGTCTACAGATGACACCGGATACGTGAGTGGTGCCGGTGGAGTGGCATCTGGACATAAGTTCCGTTTCGCGGTTCTTGAGAGCCCTGTCAATATCACACAGCTTAACCTGATAGTTAAAGTACAAAAGACTGGTCCGGGCGGCACCCCATCAATCGACTTGTTCGTATGGGATTCTAATGCCGCTGACTGGGGATCAGCACTATCTACAGCCACATCAGATGGCACTATACAAACATTCACAACTATTATCACAGTTGACCCCGCTAACCGCTTAGATGGTAGTGGGTACTTAGACGCCCTGATAATGTTCAACATCGGCAACTCTATGACGCTCATGAACGGCGTATACGCTAAGCTGACAGTGACCTATACTGAAGCCGTTACCCCCACGACGATGACCGTAGAAGCCGTTGACGAGCAAGCCTACGTTGAAGCTAAGAACTTGCCGGGTGACATTAGAACCGACTTTTACAATAATTTCGATGGCACCTATGGACTCACCCAGTACTTCACGTATGATGGTTACTATGAGACACTGACTCACGATACAGGCACTGTACAATGTATGTCACAGGTAATTAACCTCAAGATCACGTTTGATGAAGTATCAACTACGCTGACAGACTTAGTATTGTCTGATGGTCTAACTCTCTACGGCACTTATGACTTCAGTGTGGTTAAAGCTACGCACTTCTTCAAAGTATACATAAGTAGCTCTGTACTCTCAACAGGGCAGATCACGGTTAAGACTCATGACTTCGCAGATTTTGTAATTAACGTTGAATGGTCACATCAGGACATATTTACAGATGTCTTGCCCGGTGACAACCTTAATGCTGATGTCTACTCGCCAACCTTGAACGTTTCAGCACACTATGCGGTCACTGTGATTCACGGTCTTAACTTTGACGACGGGCAAGGCTTTCCGTCATATGATGTGTCCGAAGGCGTTCAGTTCCTCGAAAACATATCTTATATTTATAGGCCAATGAGCGATGACCCAATCATAATTGGTCCGGGTCATACTGTTTACACAAGCCGTTACAATATGTTCACCGTGACTGAAACAATCGCAGTCCAACAGCGCTTGAAGCGTCCGATTGAAGCAAACCTAGTCTTTAGCGATTGGGCCTTTGGCATACTTTACAGAAATGGCAGTATCGTGGGCATAGCCACAACCGTGGACCAGTCTGACGATGCCACTGGAACTATTGTTGGAGACATACTGGAGTTCGACCTATGAGTACCTTAGGGCTAACAAGAATATCTTATGGCTCATCTGAAAGCGTGGACACGTTCTCAATCGTCAGGGAATCCGTTAGTCTGGATACTCGGACTGTGAGAGACCCATCTTGGCGTCCTGACCATACATTCAATGTTCAAGCGATGTTGACTCAGATTGAGCTAGATAACTTAATCAGCTTCTTTGACAACAATCAAGGTGGAATCTTCAATGTGCGTAATTTACAGAACCAGTACCTCTATAAAGGGGTACTGGACGGGAACATGACTTACACACCAATCAACGTGCGTGGGTGTCGTATGTATTCTATATCTTTCCGATTCAAGGGGAGGCGGTTATGATCTTATTTATGCAGAATGGTAACTACGCCCTGATGCAACAAGACCCGTCACAGACTTTTGAGTATGCGGCATCTGCTAGATCACTCAGGATGATGGACAATAACCGTGTAGGGTACAAGTCCGGCAACTCTAAAAAGATAGTTAATCTAAGGTTTGATTTCCTATCTTGCCACTCAGACCGCGATCAGTTAGTTCGCTTTATTCGACGACTAACATACGATAGATTCATGTACCTAGATGCTGACAGTAACCTATGGCTAGTAAGATGGCTGAGTAATTCAGCAGATATAACAAGGACGACAAGAACCAAGTGGGGTTCTTCAATGCGTCTGGAGCTTGAGCAATGGTAAAAACATTAACTACAAATACGACCGATGCCTTAAATGATACTGAGGGCGTTGACGTAATCATGTTGGCTGAGTTCAACTGGGGCGGGCTTCAGAAGTTTGCTACCCGTGACTACCAATCGTGGCGTGGACGCATTCTTTCAACAGGCGGCGTCTCAGAGCAGAGCAAGTCATCGCGTACTGGCATTGCCAGTAACATGAGCCTCACGTTCGATGACCGTGACGGGATATTCAAAGATATTCTAGACACTGTTGATATCTTGCTGTCCACGTGTAAAGTATATCAGTACTTCACGACATCCACGGAATCAGAGCCAACGCAAATCTTCGAGGGCAAAGTTGTCAACACGATCTGGTCAGAGGGAGATCGTGAACTACAGGTTGACTTGGCTTATACTGTTGAGAGTTCACCTGTAGGCTTTGCTATCGCTGACGGTTTCTATAGTACCAATAATAAATTAGCTGTTGGTGAGCTATGGCCGTTGTGCTACGGAACACCAATCCACGTTCCGTGTGTCTTGGCTCAGCAGGAAGCCAATACAACTTTGGAACGTGAACTCAATTTTCGTACATTACAACCTACAGACCGTATCTTCTCACTCGTACGAACCTTGATTAACGGTGAACAGTACTACGACATTGAATTAAAAATAACCCTACCCTTAAAACATACAATATCAATTTACAAGATGTCACCTTCGAGGAAGATTACGCTATCTACGTCAAGGACGCATCGACGTTCCCCACAGGCAAGTTCAAGATCAATATAGACAATGTTATCTTTGAGGTTACTAAAAACGGTAACAAGCTCCTCGTGACTCGTGAACAGACAGGCTCTAGCACGTATGACTACAACGTGAATCTTCCTCTTTACACGGATCTTTCGTTTGGTCCACGAGTCACGGATGACCCTGACTTGAACAACCCACACGTAGCGTGGCTGGCAGAGTACACACCAATTCTGAATTTATACGTTACATTTAAGCAATTAACGAACTCGCGTATAAAGTATACGGAATCAACAAACAAGTACACCCGCAGAATAGCCAAACAAGATGGTCTCAAAGTCTGGCTTGATCGACCTCTCCCCGGCCTGATACCTACGACGGTTGATGCAGACTTAAATGGTGATGGTCTCCCAGAGATAGTTGAGATTCAAGCCGCATACATCACGGCCACAGGGTCCAACATTGATGAGGTACGAAAGCTCAACGAGTTCGGTATAACGTCAGACGTCGAGACACTGATTGAATCACTCAAGACAGCTTACCAAGATATCGCAGTAGCAAAAGAAAATCCTGACCTCAACCCCTTTGGCGCCCTTATCCGAGAGTTGGATGCACTAAGGACTATTGACGGTGCGTTCTGGAAAGCAGCTGAATCCACGGACGTTTTCCTGTGGAGCGACGAGAAAGACTACCACGTACCCAATTCTGTTATCTCCACGGCTGTCCATACCGTCGGCGGTCTGAGAAAGATAGATAATAAAACGAGACTTGTACCGTTACCGAGCCAAGCGTACAATATAACCTTAGATGACCCAACGGGCATCGACCCACTTGTGGGGCCATCTATAGCTACGACCATTAACCTTGATAAGTCTCTCAGATATTTTGAGGGCCAAGGTTGGGAGAATAGAATCTTTGTCACGTTGACGTCTATACTTAGCCCTAATCCAGCTAGAGTTATACAAAATATATTATCTAACTATACGAACCTAGTAGTTGACACAGACTCCTTCGATGAAGTGGCGCCACTGGTCGAGAATTATCCGTGTAATTTTGCACAGTTAACCCAAGCTGACGCTTTTGTGTTGGCTGAGACTGTGGCTTGGGAGTCACGGTGTGCGTTAATCATTAGCTCAAATGTGGTAAAGATAAAGTATCTTTCAAAGGAACCCGACAGCGTGCTGGACATTACGCCAGCAGACATTGTCTTTAAGTCACTGTCTATGGGCTTCGAGCAACCGTCTGAACGGTTGACCCATTTCCGTGGACAGTGGTTTGAAAGCTACAAATCTACATCAGAGGTGAATCCTTCCCAACGGTCCTTGAACGTATCAAACAATGCCCAGTCTCGTGGTTATTTACTGAAAAATTATTTATTCCAGTCTCTGACGGATGAGTCATGTGTGCGTAAGACTGCACAGTTCTGGCTTAACCGGAATAGCAATATCTGGAGGACCGTGACATTCCGAGGATCACACAAGCTCACACAGCTTGAGATTTATGATGTTATAACTTTGAGCCTTAATGACACGCACCTGATAGCTCAGGATACGAAAGCCGTGGTCACTGGTATTCAGAACAACATATTCAATGGCACCGTGACTATTCAAGCCATGCTCCCCATTAAGACTGGCGAGCAAACGGTATCTCCTGACTTCTGGTTAGATGACTCACTAGACATAGCACCAGAATCAAAGATAAATAATGCTAGACTATTTCAGTACGATCCCACGACAGATGAGAAGAAGAAACAACTGTCAGACTATATCAAACACTTGACGAGCTGGGAAGAAGCGATCATCAAGAAAGGCCGTATTGTCGAAGAGGGTGTTAATGGCACAAGCGACCTTTACCGTGTCAACATACAGTCTCGTGGATTGTTTGGGACACCCTCACAAGCCAGCTTAAATACTTACCTGCTCTATCCTGACGAGGTAATGGGGATTGGTGACGAGGTGCAAGTGACACGTATTGGGGCGTATCCAATGCTAACGAGCCTCAATAGGGCGAGGAAATTCTACAGGGTCACGGCTGTCTACACAAATTATTTAGTTTGTGTGTTGGTCAAGAATCCGGGGACGAACCCCATAGACGTTGACAACAGCGTTGTGTTGCATGTAGCCAAGCCGTTCCACTTAGTCACGAACCTGTTCGATGGTCTGACTGTGACAAGGCCAGACATTGACGGTACGTTACAACAGTACACTTACGGATACTTTATACGGAATATCGTACCGCTACTCACACAAGTATACAGAACAAGTACGCGTGCATCAGACGGACACGTTGAGACTCAGTATGTTGTACCTGAGTATGCTCTTGGCGATATAATTGATGTTGAGGCCGTAGAATCAACCGGCGTCGTAGACGTCAATGGGAAGGAATTGACTCATGAAGACTCTAATAAATCTAATGCTCGTAGTTGGGCTTATTCTCCTTATCCCAGCGTGTAAGGCTATACCGGGACAGGCTCAGTACAAACCACGTGAACTTGTAAAGTCAGTTGTAACTGTAACGAACGACTTGGATACTATCGCCCGGCTCACGGAACCCGATCAGGTCGTTGGCCTGAAAGAGCAAAAAGTAATTAACGTCAAGGCGAAGGCAGCGTCAATAGAAATAACACAGGCGAGCCAAGAGGCTATAGCCGTTATGGATACGTTGAGTGTGGACCTCTTAGATGCTCAGTCAGATGTAAGTAAGAAATTCCAAGGGTTCCTGTATATCGTATCAGGCTTACTTCTGCTTGCCGTGTTGAGTTCTGTTGCTTTCGCGGTACTAGCCAAGGCTTACAGGAGCGGCATTGTCTTAGCCCTTACGTTTGGTACTATGTTTGGGCTATCAATCGCAATGAGTCGTTACCTTGACTATATTGCTTTTGCTGGGCTACTTGTCGTTATTGGTGCTATTATCTTCGGCCTATGGCAACTCTATGTGAACCGTAAGGCTTTAACTAAGATCATCTCAGGCACACACATTCCAGATGAGATTGTTGCAGCTGATAGAGTTGTGCGTAAGATCATCGCTGAAACGAAAGGTAAATAATGTCTTGGAGACTGGGACCAGACGGTACACTGTGGCATCCTAAACGCGAGCCTGAACCACCATGCCCTGAGGGATACGTGAAAAGCGTTGACTTCAAATGTAAATTAGATTTAGTGCCCTGCCCTCACCGTGAAACAGTGGTGACTAAGGCAAAGTGTTGTGTCGTGGGGTCTTTGCGTTGTGGTGTCATAGACGGACAAGTGACTTCCTTAGACTGCAACGACTGTAAAGGCGAAGAAGAATGGATTATTCAGAGGTATGGCTCGCAGGAAAAGGACCAAGCCTAGACAAGTTCAAGTGGCTGCCTGAACGCACTCCAAGGTATGCCGTGAATGAGGTTGGATTGGTGATCCCCGACTGTGCTGGAATCTTCGCCCTAGACTACCGCGTCTTTGATAAATTATTAGAGACAGACATACCAATCTATAAGAAACACAATCACCGAAGATATAAGTTTCAGAATGAGGTTCTGTGGACGACAGAGGAAGTACCCAACGTGTACGCCACGGCTGTTGTTGCAATTCAGATACTTTGCAACCAAGGGGCAAGGATCATTCATTGTGTTGGTTTCGACTCAATAGATGGGTGTGGCGGTTACGCTGAGACTATTAAAAGTCTGGAAGCGGAAGGCACTAACACAGACAACTACAGAAAGATAAATGATAATCTACTAGCGACCATTGAGAAGCTAGGCGTCGAGTGTGTTTGGGAGCATAGATATGTTTAAGATTGTAGCTTTTTACACTGAGAACACCCCTTATGAGGAACACGTTGAACCTTTCATTGAGGCGTGTGAGGCCTTCGACCTACCCTACTATGTCGAACCCGTAGAAAGGGCTGAGAACTGGGTCGCTAACTGTGGGTTGAAGCCACAGTTCTTGGCACGTTGTCTAGAGGCGTTCGATGAAGATATTTTATATCTTGATATTGATGCTCGTGTTCGACAGCCTCTAGACTACTTCAATAGCCTAGACTGTGACATTGGTGTTCACTACTTAAATGGCAAAGAATTACTAAGTGGAACTATTCTACTTCGAAATACTCAAAAGACCCGAGAAATCGTAAATTCTTGGTGTCGTGAGCAAAAGAAGAAATACTCTGTCTGGGATCAACGCGTACTACAAAGCGTTCTCGCTCAAGACAAGTCCGTAAAGGTTGTGGATATACCGGGAACCTACACACAAATCTTTGATACTATGAAAGGTCTTGGCAAGCCCCACATTGAACACTTGCAGGCAAGCCGTAAGCTGAAAAGTAAAGTATCAGCCTCGTATGTCCCACCGCCAGATATCATTGAGAAGCGTCGAGCCAGAGTTGGCTTAGATGGCTCATTCTTTTTTCCACGGCCTACGAAGAGCTTGGAAGCAAAGATGGACGCTAAGTATATGCGGATACCGGGTGAGGCGAGGTGGCGTCCACATGAGACTGAGTTCCCTGATGTGTCCAACGTGAAGTTAGACTCAAACGAAATCTATATCGTAGGTAAAGGCCCAAGCCTAGACCATGCGTGCAAAGAAACATTCCCATTGGACATACCTATTGTCTGTGTGAATGAGTCAATACATAAAATAGACTCTCTGGGACTGCCACATAGAATCTTTGCGATTCAGCAGGACGCAGGACTCAAGTCAGGTTGCTACCCGATCTCAGGCGAGTTGATCGTGTCACGGCAGGCTCAGCACCATTACGCAGGCCGTGACCGTGTCTATGTGTACTTTACGGATAAATATAAATTACGTGTGACGTCCCTCACTGTTCTATGTGCTATACGTATCTTTGAAACACTTGATGTCAAGATGTTCAACCTAGTATCTTTTGATGCAGCTGTAGCAGACAAAAAAACAGCCTATGCGAATTGCATAGGCTATTCTCCCACGGCCAAAGGACCGGCTGATAGATTCTTGAATCATTGTACACGAATCATTCGTGAGAATCCTGACTCTGACTTTACATGGTTACTCCCCCGCGAAGAAGATACATTAGTTTTTGATAAGACTCAGCAATCACAAAGCATCGTTGCATACAATCAATCATATTCTCAGTAGAGACGTTTGACTGGTTAGCAAGCCACTTGAGCGTCTGCTTAGAGTACGGTACTTTACCACCCCAGTAGCCTGTAATATCATTTATAGTTTGGGCTGCAATATATAAGTCTCTTGGGGTGTCCGTGAATATCTCATCATACCCTGTAAGGAATGACTTTAGGGCTGAGATAGCTGGTGGAGCATTGTAAAATAATGGTGTTATTTTAATTCGACTAAAGCCCTTGCTCCTGTACTTAGGTGCGAGGGTTTTGTCGTACCAGTTATAGACGGCATCTTCGGCCAAGGTCTGAGACAGGCCAAAAGTAGTGTAACGTGCCAACTCAACGGACTTAACGTCAACATAGTCTGAGTATTGTGGTATAACCTTAATGTGAAGGTATGGGGCACATGGCTTAAAATGTGCATCTGTGTTTGAGATAGCTAACTCAAGAACCTCGCTCACAGGGGTGAATACACCAGTGTAACGAACGTCTACAGCACAAACAGGGCTACCATTGAAATGTAACATATTTATTTTCCTTCAACGAGACACAGTTGTCCGTTGCTAAGTGTCCAGCGTTTGCCGGGATTCTGTTCTTCTTTTCCAACCCAATTCACGTTACCGATATAAATCTGCCCATCAGCAGAGTTACGTCCTTTCTCAAACAACAACGACAATTCACTAGATACTTTACGTCTCGACCAACCAGCCTCACCAATCTGTAATGACGACTCAAAGGCGTCATATATTTCAGACAGGGGCAACCGTGAACCATCTTCCTTGACCAGTTTCTCGTCAATAAAGGCTTCCAGAGTATTGAATGTAGACCGCTGTAGTTCTTGCTTATCGAGTGTCTCAATAACCGGAACAAGCAAACGATCTGATCCTTCCGGTATTTCTAAATTATAAAGCATACCAAGAAAGTCTGATGCTTCTTTTTCAAGCAGTGGGATCAAGACTCGTCGTGGAATACGTACATGCTCTGGTAATTCCGGTACGTGTACGACCGTGATACGCGAGTCACCGGGAAACACTGGTAAAGCCGTGATGTCGTTAGTACACTGCACCCAGTGAGTAGTATTTAACATCATGTAAGGCGTTTCGTTCTTCGGATGAATTACAATTTGTCGGCTAGTCACCCAGTCCTTGATACGGTTATACGCTACGATATTCTGCTTAAGATTTATTTCCTCAATCGCACACAGGACAGCACCCTCAAGTTCAGCATTAAAGTTGCCCGTAGATGTGATTGCGATATTAGCATGTTTGTAGCCATGTGTAAATAATAAAGCAAGAGACTCGTGGAAAACACTCTTACCACTATTCTGCTCACCGTAGAACGCAAGGTATGGCAAAGGTTCGGTGGGACGTTGGAAAAGAGCAGCCACCCAATACTTCAAGTAGTCGGAGCCTGTGAGTATTCCGTTATACTTGCACCAAGGATGATCTACAACATATGGCGTCAACATTGAACCGCAGTGATCTAAGATCATTGTCCAGTGTTTGTAATTTAACCCTTCGTCCGGTGGACTTGGTGCGAACTTGAGTTGGGCTCCTTGCCGATTCCATTGGCGTGTGCCCGGATACTCTGGTTGGAATGGACGGTTCACTAATGTCCACGGACGGTGAACTAATGACCCAACTACTGAGTCACTCTCTTTAGCCACCAGACCCATAGAGCTCAAGGCCGCACGAATATGTGTCAAAGGCTCATCACGCCATTGTGAGTCACTGTTAAAGGCCCATCCACGGTTAATGCTGTTCTCTGAGACAACGTGTCTTACAAGATTGTCGTGATTCTCTAGGTCTGGCTCTTGTACATTATTTCGTGACATGCCAAACAACTTGGTCCACGGTTTGCCCTTCTTAGCGTGCCACCCCGGTAAAGGGGCATCATTAGACTTCTGCTCCAGTTTCACGACGAGTCGCCCATCACGGTGTTCTGACAGTGTTACTTCACGGTCTTTCATACCTGCTGGAATTTCTAAATTAACTCCAAGGTAGCGACAGGCACTGACTGCATCGGACACAACATTAAATATAAAATTGCACTTCTCATCCTCAACCCCGTTAAAGGCTGACGAGACAGAACGTAGTGATGGCTCACGGTTCAGGTGGCAGCGTGTCCAGCCTGCGTTATCTTGCTCCCAGCTTGGATGTTCAGTGACGCCGGGAGTGTATCGTCTTACAGCCCATGCCCCATCGCGTACAGGGAACGCAAAGCAATTATGCGTATCAAGGTCTGAACCCTTGGAAGTGGTTTCAAACAGTCCACGTAAGTCTAGGTCTGTGTGTGCTTTCTTGAGCCATGACGTATGTGTCACGAGCATATGTTTGTCTTGGTCCCACCACCAATGAGCATCTTGCTCTTGTAAATAATTTATCAAAGCCCTGTGGTGCGTGTCAAGAGTCACACCGACTTGCTGACCAGCAAGTGACACAACAGGGTCGGTCGCGGATACGTCACGGTTACGTTTTGATGGTCGCCGTGAAATCACCTTAACGTGTTCATACCAATTATCAGGTATGTTTGTTAATTTACATCCTTGCTTGATAAGCTCAAGACCGCTAGTACCTTTCATCTTAGAGTGCCAGACCCACATATTACCGCCGCAGATATCAACCTTAGACTCAAAGTCGAAGCCCGTGAGTCCAGATAAAAGACCTAGAATAGACCTTGCCAGAGCAGCGTGTTCTGTGTGGTTGTTAGTCTTTACATCATCTAGAAAGATATAAAGATGTAACCCATTGCCAGACGTTGATTTACGGACTGTGACCCAGTCTACGGAACATGCTGCGTCTGACACACGTTGTAGGTCGTCACTACTGAGCTTTTTAGAATGGCTTTCAGCATGACCTGTAATGGCGTCAAAGTCGAAAGCTACCCACTTAGAACATTTATTGTACCAATCCCAACCAGTCATTCCAATGCCGTCACAATGCTCAGCAATGTCAAAAGATATGTTAGAGTCTGTGTACTCTGGGTTCGTGGCTGCATTATATGGTATGCGGAATGGTTTCCATACGGTCAGGCCATCAGTGAAGCCTTTCCACTTCTTCCCTTGGAACTCTCCTGTTGTTATTTCACCCTCGCCACGTACCACGTTAACTTGACACTCCATATGTAAATTATAGAGTGATGCCAAATCACGGTGAGTGCTGGCTTGTAAGTAATTCCTGACTGCCTCTGACTTCGAGATGCTCAACCTTAGACTCCTTGTAATCTACGTTTCACGTAATCTACGTTTCACGTAATCTACATTTCACGTAATCTATGTTTGGCGAAATAAATTAGATAATTGAGTCACTTTTGTAAGCGATTTATCTAATTTTCCAACTGACTGACTGACTGACTGGACGACGTTCAACAGGTGTGTAGTATGATCGTTAGAACTTCTTGTTGTTGTTGTTGAATAGGGTTGAGACTCATTCATTCAGTCAGTCATTCAGTCTACGGAATGAGCTTGACACCCGTGAAGAACCACGGTACAATGACAGCAGCACTCCCGTGAGTCAGTCAGTTGGAAAATTAGATAAATCGCTTACAAAAGTGACTCAATTATCTAATTTATTTTGGCGAAAGACGTAATTTACATTTGAAAGGATTCCCATGTGAGACGAAACCAGAATCGTGATGTTCCCCGAATCGAACTGTGTCAAATTGTTAATTTAGGAAAACGTGACAATGTCTGATCTGCAAACTGTTTCAATGGACCTTATCCGACCCTCTGAACACCTTCTCCGTCCGCTGGATAAAGAGTCCGAAGACTACCGTGGTCTACGAGACGCCATCAAGCAGGGTGGTTTTAACTCTACGCTGCTGGCACGAAAGATTCTTGGCGACGAAGGTCAAGAGTTATTTGAGATTGTTGACGGGTGGCATCGTTTCAATGCTGCTCAGGAAGTTGGCCTTACAGAATTGCCGCTTCAAGTTAAAGAGATGACCGACGACGAAGTACTGACACAGCAGGCCGTCCTTAACCTGCATCGCGTTGAGACCAAGCCTCACGAATTTGCTAGGCGAATGGTTGAGATTGCTCGACGACACCCCCTAATGACGAAGCAGGACATGGCGACCATGTTCAGCAAGTCTACTGCATGGGTCGATCAGCGACTCAAGCTTGGTAAGATTATTAGCGAAGATGTAATTGATCTTATCGACAGGGGTGAGATTAACGTTTCAGCGGCGTGTGCTTTGGCCCGACTGCCAGTCGGAGACCATGTTGACTATGCTGCCCGTGCATTGGCTCTGAACGGTGCTGACTTCGAGACTGCTGTTAGCGAACGGATTCGCGAAGTCAATAAGCTCCGCCGTCAAGGTGCTGACGCTGCTAGCGAGGACTGGAAGCCGGTTGCCCATCTTCGAAATCTGCGAGAAATCAAAGAAGTCCTTGATGATGGAAATAAAGAATTTGCTACGGCGGTCGTCGCCAAGCAGAATCTTAATCCGGTTGACGCTTTCCTCATGGGTCTTTACTGGACCGTCCGACTTGATCCCGAAACGGTAAGCGAACGTCAGGCCGAATATGACGCAAAGCAGGCCGAGGCCGAAAAGAAGAAGGCCGAGAGTGCTGTTGAAAAGGCTCGCTTAAAGGCGATTCGTCAGGATATTAACTCAAAGTTGGCTCAGATGGCCCAGACCAACGCCGAAGAAGAGTTCGCCGGACGCAAGCAGCCTCATGACATTAAGGCAGAACGTGCCCGTCTTGAAGCTGACCTGCTTCCCAAGACCGACGACTGATAACGAACGATAACGAACGATAACGAACGATAACGAACGATAACGAACGATAACTTAGCTTTGTAATTTACAAACTCACTCGAAAGTATTAAGATGACTGAATCAAAGAACAACGCCGTGGCTACCTCTGCAAACTCTGACGCAATGGTGAACTTTCTCACCACCTCGAATGCTCTTGTTTACATGCACCTCATCACTTCGTCCACTAAGCTGGGCAAAAGCGGTCAGTTTCCTGTGAACCACTTTGGTGTATTTGACACGAACCCGCCGTCAGACGCGGGTGCTACTGTCACCGCCCTTGTGTTGGGCTGGCGTTCAAAGGCAGTTGACACGAAGACTATTCCTGCGACTAACGTGTATAATCCTGCACTGGACGAAAACGGCTCACCAGTTGGTCCTTTCTTGGATATTGCACGGAAGTCGGAAGTTAAAGACTCTGGGTGCATGTTTGGCCCTGAGTTTCTACTTTATCTTCCGTCGAAGGATATTTTTGTGACGCTCTTCCTCGCAAGTAAGTCTCATCGCCGTGAAGCCCCGACAATGATTAACAATCAGGGCAAGGCAGTTGAGCTTTCGGCACACCTCATTCCGACTGCCGCTTACCAGTGGTATGTCCCGCGTGCTACGCCGACGGACGTTGAGATTGAGGTCGATGCTGCAAGGGCAGCCACTGCACTTGACACGTTCAATAACCCGGTGAATATCGAGGTTAAGAAAGATGATCGTCAGAAGTCTGACAGCGACCGCGACCGTTAATACTTATTAACTAAGACCAGCAAAGGGAAGCCTTTGCTGGTCTTTTTAAGAGATCAAATATGAAGATCATAGCTTACTCAGGCTCTACGTTCTCACTTGAGCGAGGCCCATACAGGGCTTTCATTGAGTCCGGCATTGACGCCCACCTTTACTTAGGTTTCGCTGTAACAGACATAGATAAAGTAATAAATATCGGGGTCAATGTTACGCATAAGAAAGACTGTTGGATCTACTCGGCGTCACTGTTAGACTGGCGGTCGAGAATACTGGCTTACTGCCATGTCGGTGCAGACCCTGACGCACATGAGTTACTTAGTAAAGTATTCAGGATTCTAAAGGGTTGTCCCTTGGCTGATTACTTTAAGATTGATCTTTATGCCTCAGACAGAGGGTTGGTAATAATACGATGAAGCACTTATTGTTGGCCGTGGCAAAAGACGGCACGATTTACACAGTCCAGCTCTACAAAGAAATAATTATCTTTGAAGATGTCACAGCCTTCGAAGACTGGGCGCCAGAAAGTATTGGCACAGTCGTCACCCGTGACGTGTGCAATATGGACTGCCTTAAAAACGTTCGCGTGGGACGTTACATAGATTTGAACAGTTTCTACTTGGGCGTACACCGTTCGATGAGCGTTAAACATGCGCCACCGCTCGCGGACACGATCCAAGAAACCCTGCTACAAGACGTTACACGTTTGGAGCAGTTGCAAGCCGCGTATGGGATGGAATTATAAATTATGTCTATTGCTGAGGAATGGGGCATCGGAGGCTATCTCCACTCAATCACTTTCCGCGAAGAGGGAGATAAGTTACGAACACACTTCCCATACAACAAAGCACTGGTCAGTGAGATTCGTCAGATGTCTGGGGCCAGATGGAACCCAGACTCTAAAGAATGGACCATTGACAATAATGAGCGTAACGCGTTTCAGCGTCAGTATCTAACAGGGTCCAACGTGTATGCTGAGTACGACAAGGAACTTGAGCCACTACCACAGTTCCGACATAAATTACGTGAGAACCAAGAACTGCTTGTACGGTCAGGGTTAACACGTAAGCGTGTAATCTGGGCAGCCGAGATGGGACTAGGTAAGACTCTAGCTTGGATTGCCGTAACTGAGCTACTCGGCCTTGTATCTTCAGAAGATATTTGGTATGTGGGACCGGTTTCAGGTGTCGTGGCCGTGACTAAAGAACTCACCAAGTGGGGAGCATTGTTTGAGCCACGCATGATGACTTATGAGGGCTTTGTAAAGGTCGCACAGCAGGGTGTTACAACCCCAAAGATGCTCTGCTTTGATGAAGCATCAAAGATAAAAAATCCCGACACAAAGCGGGCCTTGGCTGCGATGCACGTAGGTGAATATGTCCGTGAAGCTGACGGACATATTATTGAGATGACTGGAACACCAGCACCTAAATCGCCGTTGGATTGGTGGTCACTTACTGAGGTTGCTTGCCCCGGCTTCTTGAAAGAAGGTAATAAGAAGAAACTGTTAAAGACTCTAGCCTTAGTTGATAAGCAAGAATCTCTTGCCGGTGGGTTCTTTGAGAAGATTAACTGTTGGCTCGATGATGAACGGAAATGTGCTAAGTGTGGTGAGTTCGCCGCTGAGCATGATTATTTATCTGAACATATCTATGAGCCATCTGTAAATGAGGTCGCAAGATTGAGCCGTAGACTTAAAGGTCTGGTTATGGTCCAATTCAAGAAGGACTGGCTCAAAGAATTGCCGGAGGTACAGTACGAAGAGATACGTGTAAAGCCGACTGTCGAAGTACTTCGTGCATCACAACTTATACGGGCACAATCGCCGCGAGCAGCCACGGCCTTGATCTTACTTCGCGAGCTTGGAGATGGTTTCCAGTATACTGAGACTAAGACCGGTGAGTTTGAGATGTGCCCAGAGTGCTTCGGTAAGAAAGAAATTACGGTTGAGTTGCCAGAAGATGACCCATCACCCTTTAAGCCTGTCGGATCAGATACATATATTACATCCAATGTTACTTGCCCTCATTGTGGTGGCAATGGCGAGGTTCCAATCTATAAGAGGTCAGTCCTTAGTATTGAGTCACCAAAAGATGAAGTATTCAAGAACGAGCTTGACGAGTCTCTTGAGATTGGTCGTTATGTCGTTTGGGGTGGCTTCACCGAGACAGTTGATAAATTAGTTAGGCTGGCCTTGCAGAGTGGCTGGACTGTACTGAGAGTTGACGGTCGTGGTTATCATGGGTTCGCGTCAGATGGTTCACCAGTGGACTCAGACACGTTGCTTAGCTGTATGGATTACAGTATGCACAACCGTGAAGAACTGATGGAGAAGTACCCAAGGGTTTGTGTTGTAGGCAATGCTTCATCTGGTGGCATGGCACTTACCTTGACAGCCAGCCCTGTAATGTTATTTTATTCTAACAGCTTCGATGGAGAAGCACGGATGCAGGCTGAGGGACGCCACCATCGCATGGGTATGAACCTCCAATGGGGTGCTATGATTAAAGATATAATGTATCTTCCAACTGACAAACTCGTACTAGATAACTTGAAAGAAAAGAAAGACCTACAAAAAATGTCAATGGAACAGCTAAGATCGTTCGAAGGAGACTCACGCGGTGAATCAAGATAAATTAGTTTCAATCATGTTGCCTACATCGAACTCGCAGTATCTTGTTACTGCGATCATGTCATGTCTGGGGCAGACTTACAAGAACCTTGAGGTCATTGTGTTTGATGACCAGACCACTGACGCTTTCGACATGGTTAAGGATATCAATGATGAGCGAGTGAGATACTTTACAGGCGATGGCAAGGTGAATTGCCCAAGGGCTAGAAACTCTTGTGTCAGCATGAGTCGTGGTGACATTATCGCGCGTCTTGACTCAGATGACTATGATGACCCGACACGTATCGAGAAAAGCGTGACGGCATTGGAGTCGTATGACCTTGTTTCATGCCAGATGAAATTATTTAGCGACGACCGGCCAATGAAAGAGTCAACATCAGGGGCTATGAACCCTGAGATGTATTGGCGAGGAGTTATCTCTGGACCAGTCAATGCCTCAATTGTTGCCCATAAATACGTCTATGACCGTGTAAAGCGGCAATTTGGTAATTACTTCCCACCGAAGTATATCGCTGGTTCAGATGGTGCATTCAACTTCCGCGTACTGACTCAGGACTTCAGCTGGGGGTTCATCCCTGAACACTTGTACTATTATCGTCAGTGGCCGAAACAACTAACTAAGCGGTTCCGCCAACTCCAAAGAGACAATCACGAGACTGCACGACGCCTACGTGGTAAGGTATAAATTATGTCTAAATGGGTATATCAGCGTGAGGGTTACGGTATTGGAAACTTTGTAATGCTGACGACGGCTATCGCGGCTCGGAATGAACCAACCGACGTTTACTTCCACGACCCGGCAATTGCATCACTTTACCATGACTGCCCACTAATTAACATCTTGGCAAAAAAGCCCAAGTCTGAACCGTGGAACAATACGGGCTTACCGTACAGGCGTCACGGTGAGTCTGACTACCAAGCATGGTGGCGTAGGGCTGGTGGGGAAGGCGAATATAAGTGCGTACCGTGTGACATAAAGTATAACCCTGAATCTGAGACTGTCGCACTTGTTCACGGTTGTCATGGTCTACGATACCGGCGTATGAAGGACGTGGGTAAAGATGTAAGGGATAGCTGGTTGACCCATGCCCGTGAGCCGCTGCCGTTAATTATTGGGACTTACCAAGACCATAAATGGTACTGGAAGCACAATACATTACCCGCTCGATTCATGTTCGGTGCCCCTTTGAGAACGGCCGTTGAGATAATGTTCAAATGTAAATACTTTATCTCTAACGACACAGGACTTGCCCACTTAGCTGCGGCATCGGGTATGCCCGGCATCGTTTTTTGGAATGATACTGACTTCATCAAGAATGGAGTTCCAACACTTAAAAACATTAACGTAAGGGATTGGGATGGAAAATATCCAAATATCAATGATTAAAGCCGATGGTGCTAACTTTAACTCAAGAGGCACTTTTGGCAGTGGTTCGGTTGACACGCTCGTCCAGAGTATCCGTGACAAGGGGCTTCTACAACCAGTAGTCGTGAACCGACTCAGTAACGGTGATGTGGAGCTTGTCGCAGGGTTTCGCAGGCTGGCTGCGTGCCAAATCTTGGGGTGGGACACGATTCCTTGTGTAGTAAAAGATAATCTAACTGAGATTGACGCAAGGCTGATGAACATTGAGGAGAATTTGCAACGCAAAGACCTCAACGTGATGCAGGAAGCAAGGGCGGTTCAGGCTCTAGTAAAATTAGCACTTAACGATGGACTTATCGCGAAAAGGCTGGGAGTGTCAATTGGGTGGGTGCGACAACGTCTTGATGTGATGAACCTGCCAGCAGACATTCAAGGCGAAATCTTGGCTGGCAACATTCTACTGACAAATGTAAAAGATCTTTTGCTAGTTAAAGACAAGGCCGGCACGCAGCGTATGTATGAGTATGCGTTAAAGATCAAGGAAGCGAGACAAGGCAATCGTAAAGCACCAGCTCTGGCAAGCCGCAAACGTACAACAGGCGTACACACGGCGTCAGAAATTGGTCAGGTTGTAAATCACTTCTATGAGGTTGGTGTTCTCAAGGGTGCAGATGGCGTGATGACCCTTGACGGAGAATTTGTTGCCAAGTCATTGAATTGGGCTTGTGGCAATATCACAGACAAAGCCTACAAAGACTTCGTCATAGACTATGCCGAAAAGAAAGGTCTCGACTATACCCCTTTGGATACTGACTCACTGGGACACTTCCAATCTACTGCGACCAATATATTTAATATCGAAGGTTGAATCATGCTCTACTTTGACACTGAAACATGCGGCTTCCACGGACCCATCATCCTCATCCAATACGCTGAGGATGATGGGCCTGTTGTGTTGCACCATGTTTGGGGTGAGAAAGTAAAAGATACTTTAACTCTGATCGAAAAGATGTGCGACACCGAGGTATGTGGGTTCAATCTTGCGTTCGACTGGTTCCATATCTGCCAACTCTACACAACCTTGAGACAGTTGGACTCGGAATCAACACCAAACATTCTTAAGTATGCCTTAGCTGAGCCAGAAGCCATACGGTCAGATATCTGCTGCAAGCCACAGAATGCTTTAGACCTAATGCTTGTAGCTCAAAAGACAGAGTTTCAGACTCTAATGCCACGTAAGTCAATCCGCATCTCACGGGTTCCGACGCTTCTGGCTCAACCTGTAATTGATGAGCTGGACAAACGACTCAACCTAGACCCGCTGTATTTTATGAAAAGACCAGACCCGTACCATCCGTGGATGATACAGGGTTGTACAACGTCTGACGGTGAACCTGATCCCGGATTCAAGAACCTAATCCTACAATTCAGGCCATCTGGTGCTTTGAAAACTATCATAGGTAAATTACAGAGTCGCAAAGATATGACGTTCTACACAGACGTTGCCTATGCGAAACAACCAGTAGAGCTAGGCTATGCTCCATATGCTCTAGCGATTGGGTCTCCAGAAGACTGGAAAGGGGCGTGGCCAGATGTTATCCAAGAACACATTGATTACTGGGGTGCGGACCCTGACGCTCAGAAATACGCCCACGACGATGTAATTTATACTCGGTTCCTTCGAGAGCATTTCTCAGAAGCACAGCCCGGTGACAAAGATTCGATACTCGCGTGTCTCGTAGGAGCCGTGAGGTGGCGAGGGTACAAGATTGACATTCCAAAGCTTAAACAGCTCAGGGCTGACGCTGAAAAGATTGCCAACAGTGGAAAGATAAATTACAGTTCGACTGCCGAGTGCCGTGCGTACTTAGAAGAGGTTCTGGACGCTACTGAGCGGCTAGTCTTGATCCAGAATGGTAAGCTCACAACTAAGAGTATTGTCCTTGAAACCATCTCCAAGTGGTTGAAACAAGATATCTGCTCTGAGTGTGAGGGTATGGGCTGTGATTTATGCGTTGACGGGTTAGTTATTGTTTCTGATGAGCGGCATCCAGCGGCTGAGCGTGCCTCGGAGATTCTAAAAGTACGCCATGCCAAGAAAGATATTGAGGTCTTTGATAAATTACTGACGGCTGGACGATTCCATGCTAGCTTCAAAGTAATCGGAGCTTTAAGTTCTAGGATGTCAGGTGGTGACGGCTTGAACGCTCACGGTATCCGCCGTGACCCTGAGATTAGAGCTGCCATCTTACAACCCGATGCTGGCATGGTCGTGTCTGGTGGCGACTTTGAAAGTCAGGAAGTAAGCCTGATGGACGCCTCTTACGGCGATCTGGTTCTACGCCAAGAGCTTATGAGCGGTAAAAAGATACACGCCTTAGCTGGTGAATTATTCTTTGCCCCGATGACCTACGAAGAAATACTAGCAACCAAAGGGCTGCCGGGAGACTTAGACAAGTACGCACGCTCAAAGAATGGTGTCTTTGCCTTGTTCTATGGCGGGGAAGAATATACTTTACAGACTCGTGTGGGACTTCCTCCAGAGGTTGCGACAAAGGCGTATCAAAGTTGGTTGCGTAAGTATAAGCAATGGACTGAGGCACGCAATAAAATCTTTGACGAGTTCTGTACAATGTCACAGCCAGACGGTATTGGCGGTAGAGTTATCTGGAAAACACCTAGTAACTACATCGACAATGACTTTGGGTTCAAAAGATACTTTACAATCGAGAACGCTATCTGTAAGGGCTTGTTTGATCTTGGCGACAATCCGCCGAAGTCTTGGCGAGCGTTTAAGTTCAAAGTGAAACGCCATGACCGTGAGCAGGACGCTGCAAATGCCGTGAGGTCAGCGTGTTTCGGGGCAGCTTTCCAAGTGCAAGCAGCCGTGATGCGTGCAGCGGCTAACCATAAAATACAGTCAAAAGGTGCTGAGGTAACTAAAGAACTACAGGTTGATCTGTGGGAATTACAGCCGAAAGGAATTAAAAGATGGATTATTGTCCCTATGCAGGTCCATGACGAGATTCAAGTCGTAACGTATGATTGGAAGGCGTTTATGATACAAGACATAATTGATGCTTTCCTTAAGCGACGACGTAAGATCATCCCACTGTTAAAGATTGCGTGGGAACATAACCAGAGGCACTGGGTGAAATAGTGGTTAATAGCCAGAAGCACTAGGTGAAATAATGTTGAGACCTTTTGTCTATTACTTTGCAATCTCGTGGATCGTGGTACTAACTATTGTTGGTGTTTTGTATTGGTGGTACTTAGCAGAGTAAATTGCAATGTCTGACCCAGTGAAACAAACTAAAGATCAAATGAACGCCTTACGGCGTATACTTTATCTCTTAGAAAGTCCTGCGGCAGACTTTGTAAATTATGATCCAAGCACCGTTACACGTTACATACGAACACATGATTTCGAGGGACTAAAAGCATACTTTAAGTGTTTGCTCCCCCTTGAGTCTTTTTCAATCGCTGACTTGAGAAGCCTAGCATTAAAGTCCGGTGCATCTAAAGTTACATTACTTACTAAATATGAACTAATTGACACTATCGAGAAAAACTATGATTACCAAATCCGCAATTCGAAAGACCGTGAGCAAGGTTCGTGACCGTATTCTTACGTCTGATATCCGTCTCGTGGCAGATGATGTGACAAGTGGTTACTGGCGTACTCATGCGGCGATCTGTTTGAACCGTGGAGATACAAGGCAAGCTCTTGAAGCCCTGATTATGGCAGAGGCAACTCATGACTATGAAATCGCTAGATTTACGAAAGAAAGACAACCCCGAAAAACGACTCGTACAGATTCCGTTTGAAAAGTTTCTCACGCAGAAAGGTTGGCAAGTATTCCGTACACATGGTAATGCTTTCCAGTCAGGCTTGCCTGACGACTTCGCTTGCCACAAGCATTATGGGCATCGTTGGATCGAGTTCAAGTTACCTAACATGGTTGGGAGCCGGTACACGGTTGCTCAACTTGAAACATTCCCAAAACTAAGTCAGGGGTCAGGGGTTTGGGTCATCACAGCCGCCACTGATTACCAATACAGATTGTTGATGCGTCCTCCGAACTGGACGCACTTCTTAAAGGAGTTGAAATGATTGATGTTGTGTTAGACTTAAATAATTTATACCGCAACAGCACAACAAAATATGGGCGTGCTATTCGAGTAGAAAAGTATCTGGAACAAGTTACAGAGCTTGTTGGGAGTGCCTAATCGGAAAGTGGCTTTTGGGTTGGCTTGGAAAGACTATAACCGTGGATTCTTGAGCAGTCTTAAATCTATGGGTTTTGAGTTGCATCCGACCAATACGCCACTAAGCCTTGTAGATTATATTGGTGCAATGATGCAGTGTGTGATTGAGTCTGATGCGGATGTCGTAGTGTTGGGGACAAACGTTCTCCACTTTGAAAGTGTCAACCCTAAGGGGAAGATAATTTATTATGGTGCCCACATGCAGGCACTGAGAGATGTGACTGATCGGAAAACCTTTGAAGTCGTCCAACGAGTACTTTGCGAATCACCCAGATTTGGTCAGGATTCTTAGGTATTATGCTCTAAGGTATAATCAAAACTATGATGACCTACTCTCATGGTGTACGGCTAAGATGCACGAACGACCAAGCATCTACTTAAAAGGTGGAGTTATCACGAGACTCACGGTTCGGTCGCTAGTTATAGATTACATTCGTTCTTGTGTTATTCGAAAACAACGTGAGCAAGAAGCTGGCCGTGAGCAGTATAAGAAACTGAGTGGCGTAGTTGATGATACTGAGGACTTGTTGACTTACTATGGACTAACCACTCAAGAGAAAACAATTGTTCGACATCTTTTAAGCGGTCGCAGTAATCTTGAGACCTCGAAGCTAATGGGCGTACCGTGGGGCACGTTCCACATGATGATCGTAAGACTCAGAGAAAAGGTAAATAATGCGAGAAAAGAATAGAGAGTATCTGATGTTGGCCCACAGATATGACTTCAACCATAACGTAGCATTCTGGCTTATGAGCGAAAAGCTGGATGGTATGCGTGCCTTTTGGGACGGGGGCATTTCTAGAGGTACACTGAAGAGTGAAGTACCGTGGGGAAACACGGCACGAGACTCTAAGGACTATACCTGCACTGGACTCTGGTCACGGTACGGTAATGTTATTCACGCCCCCGACTGGTTCTTAAATAAGTTACCTTCTAATGTCCCGTTGGACGGAGAACTCTACCACTCAAGGCTACGCCGACAAGATTTAATGTCTGCGGTCAAGCAGGAAAAGCCTGATGAAAGGTGGAGGTCCATCCCATTCAACATTTTTGACTCCCCCACATACGACCAGTTCTTACGGGCTGGACGAATCTCTGGGCCGAATCTCACAATGACCATGCAAGGTAATCCGAGGTATAGTTCTCAGAAACGTTCACCCGTGGACCTTGTAAATTATCTTCCAACGCTGGCGAATGATGTTATACACGTTATTCCTCAGACCCGTTTAACCTTGAACTATGAAACTGAAGTTCGTGAAGCTGTCAATGAGATAACTGACCTTGGTGGTGAAGGGGTTATTCTCAGAAGTCCTTACACTGTATGGGAACCATACCGCACTAAGATGATGCTGAAAGTCAAGAAACTTCATGAGGCATCAGGAGTGGTTACAGGTTATAAGCCGGGTAAGGGAAAGCATGTAGGTAAGATAGGAGCAATTATTGTGGATGGGACTGTCCATCTTGGCGGACTGACTGACCACCAACGGCGTCTTGATGGTGACATAATGCCGGAGTTCCCACTAGGCACACTTGTAACTTACAAGTATCGAACCAAGACCCGTTCAGGCAAACTCGAAGAGGCAGTATTTTGGCACAAGAACCAGTAGGTAAGACCGAGGACTGTGTGAGTATTGGTTATGGCTAAGACTATCGGCATTGAAACCACCTCTGAGCAATCACTTCTAACCTTGAAAGAATAAATTATGTCATCTACCAATGAAACAAAGCCAATGTTGAAACTCTCTCCCAGCGGCATTAAGACATGGCTTACTGACCGTGTTTCCTTCTACATTAAGTACCTCTCCCCAATTGAGTCTGATCGTTTACCTCAGACTCAGCCAATGTCTATCGGCTCAGCCTTTGACGCACGAGTCAAAAATTATCTACACGAAAAGCTGATTGGCAAAGCACCAGAGTTTGAGTTCACTACTTTGTTCGAGAGCCAAGTAGAGCCACAGAACCGTGACTGGGCCTTGGAACACAGCAACACGGTATTCAACGCTTACATGCTTCACGGTTGCGTAGCAGACTTAATTTATGAATTGGAAAAGGCTGAGATACAGCCCCGCTTCGAGTTCCGAGTTGAGGCTCACATCCCCCACTGTGCTGAACTTGAAGGCGTCCTGCTGGTAGGTTATCCTGATATTTACTTCAAGACAAAGAACTACCATGTTGTGTACGATTGGAAAGTGAATGGTTACTGCTCACGGGGGGCCCAGTCACCAAAGCCGGGATATGTCATGACTAAAGATTGTTGGGACACAGCACTTGCGAAACACTCTCGCACTAACGGCAAGTGGCACAAGAACGCTCAACTTGCTGAGAAAGACGGTCTTGTAGTTAATGTTGCTGGCGGCTTTGAGAATATCGACGAAAGCTGGGCACTGCAAACAACGATCTACGGGTGGCAGCTTGGTGCTGAGGTTGGCTCTGAACTAATCAGCGGCGTAGACCAGCTTGTATTCAAAGATGTGGGAGGCATTAAGCAATTACGTAATTCACGTTTCCGTGGCCTGCCCTCAAAGGCTTTCCAAGCACGGCTTGTTAAAGAGATTGGCATCATTCGAGACTCAATCGCGATGAACCATATCTTCACAGACTTGACACTTGAGGAGTCTCAAGCAAAGGCAGAGTCCATTGATGCTTTACTTGAAGTCGAACGTAGTGATCCTAATGGCTTCATGCTTCGACAGATGCGAGAGTCTGAGGCAGGGTTCAACTATACGACCAAAATGTTCAATGACTGAATTAACACTTGACGAAAGATAAATTATGCAGCCCAACTATAAAATGAAGAAAGCCCGCAATGCTCGAACCAACCTTATTCCGCCGGATGACGTTCGTCTGGTGACACCCTGTACCGACGTAGACTTATACCACGGGCGGCTGACCGGCCTCCACCTCTTAAAAGTCTTGAAAGACATTCCAGAGGGCGCCGGAATTGCTGCTCCACAAGTAGGCCAGCTTGAGCGAGTCTTTGCTCTTCGTAACGGCAGTATATTTATTAACCCAAAGATCGTGGCTAAGAGCCTTGAGACTGATATTGTGACTGAGGGCTGTCTCTCATATCCCGGCACCAAGACGCAGGTTCAGAGGCACAAGACGGTCACTGTTTCTTACGTGGATAAATGGTTAAATAGTACTACTGACACGTTCACGAGTATTAAGGCCATTGTGGTCCAGCATGAAATGGACCACTTGAACGGTGTATGCCATGTTGGTGTAAAATATAAAAAATCAAAAGTCGCGTAATTATCTAATTTTTTCGCGGTTAGTTTCTTCTACGCTTGACACCCGTGAAGAACCACGGTACAATGTTGGCATGGCGGGCGGAACACCCGCCAAAATAAATAATGTAAAAGTTGCACTTTTATACTTTTATCTTTTCACAGACTTGGAGTAAATTATGCGTCTAAGCACGTTGATTCCGAAGGCTACGAGAATAGTCAGTGGTCGTGGACACAAACTTATATGGTCGCAAGTGTACGGGCGACCAGCCACAACAGATAAGCCATCATGTTTTAGTAAGTCTGCCATATGTAGGCATTGTGGCATGGAGGTTCATCTACGTGAAACAGATGGAGATGTACCTGCCACGATGTCAATGACGGGTGACGCATTAGATAATGTATGTCCTTACGCTAACTGATGGAGACTGCCATGCACATCGTAGTTTGCACTGACGACAAGGGAAGGTTTCTAAGGGCTTTCGATAATGTAAACGCTGCGCGTGAATCGTGGCGTGCGACATACAGCGAGTCAACAGACAGCGTAACCTTTGAGGATGTCCCTGATCTAACGGGCTGGGAAGTTACTGGTGTGTTTCTTAGGGCCGGGAACGGTGAGGTACTTGTCGGAACTATACACCACAATGTCCCAATGAACAAGCATCCGACACACTTAGATTAACACTTAACAGTCCTCGTGGCGGAATAGGCAGACGCAACAGACTTAAAATCTGTCGATGAAAGTCATGTGGGTTCGAGTCCCACCGAGGACATTTAACTATAACTATGATTATAACATAACATAACATAAATAACACAACATAACACAACATAACACAACATAACACAACACAACATAACTATTACCTTTTTGGAGACGTTATGATTAAGAGTGAATTCAAAGAGTTGTGGGAATCAGGTCGCAGGTTCAAACCCTGCCGGGTGCATTGTACGTAATTGACCGGTGACGGACATAAGGGAATTGAGCATGAAAGACAAAACTAAATTTATTGGTCACTATGTTGTTATCAACGGTCACACAATGGGATATGTTCATACACTGACGTCTGTTGATGTTCTACAAGCCTTGCAAAGCAAGGGAGCCGTTTTCAATTTGTGGCCCGGCCCGATGCCAATCAACGATAGTGACAAAGTCCGGTTTGCTAGTGTTGAAACATTCAGAATTTGCATTCCCAAATCGTATGCAGTCAAGGGTTAATTACGACGCCAACGCAGGCGAGCCACAGGCAGCACCCTTAGCTCAGTGGTTAGAGCAGGCCACTCATAATGGCTCGGTCCTCGGTTCGAATCCGAGAGGGTGCATTCTGATTAACTATTAACTTGTCATGTACGAAAGGTAAATTACATTGAAGAAATCACATCAACGGAAAGGTCACAACTGTTCCAAGCCGCCACATGAGCAGTCCAATTTGCGTTGCGTTAGGCTATGTCTCGTTTGAATGTGCAATAACCTCAGAGATTAGGAAATAAATTATGTTTGAGTCGTATAACTTCTGCCGTATCAGCCATAATAATGTCTTGCAGGACACAGCTTATGGCGACATCGCCGTGAATAGGGCTGGCGTGAAATTTTTTAGAAGTCACAGTGGCTTCCAAGATTACAATTCACGGAAGCCTGTGCGTGTGCCTCAAAAGGAAATATACTTTATCATTCCTGAGACAGAGGCAGGTCACAACTTGCGACACACCCCGCCACAAACATTCGTAGCACTGCCGGGGACACGTGAGGGTGTGTTTTATGTAGAGGAACACGTTGACGGGTCCACTGCGGCCTACGACATGGTTAATAAAGATAGCGTATTGTTTGAACAGTCTAAGGACATCTCTGTAATCCACTTGAACTACCTCTCCGGTATGGTCAGGTAAACACAAACACAAACACAGGAGACAGTTATGGGTTTTGTCATTGCAACAGACAGCCGACGTAATCTCGGTGAAGTTATTTATCTCGTCAATCCTCGGAGGCACTTCAATAGCTTCTGGAGCAGTAACAAGTCACACGCACAAGTCTATGATACAAAGGAACACGCACAGAAGCGTCTTAAGTCAATCAAACACAATAACCCGCGTGTCGTGCCTGTGTGATGATCGTTTGGTTAAATTACAAGGACAAGACAATGGTGTGGAGATTGTGGGCCCGAGCGCTTGGTTCTAAGACAGGTAGCAGTGACCGCGAGGCCGATGTGGTCGCTCTGATACGGACACTGCTTGTACTACAAGCCGTCATCTGTAATGTCTTCATTGTGTGGAACATCGTCTGTAAATGGTAAGCTAAGTACCCAAACAAGATAAGATAAGGTAAAGGTAAATTATGCCCAGTAAATTCACCATTCAACGAGTGGGTCCAACCCCAGTACCATTGAAAACTCTTTTGCCGGGAGAACACTTTAGATACCTTGAAAGTGCGGTGCCCATGACAGTTATAGGTCACTCTGGCGGCTTAACACGCTTTTCAGGCATCTGTGGCGGCGGAAACCTCATAGAGCCATCAGACACGATGGTGGTTAAGCTGCGTATCTTAGAGGCTACACTCAAGGAAGTATAACTTACCATGCATATTAAAAGCATCGAATCACAGAGACTTCACTGCTCTCTATGAGTGCGGCTATGACGACGCACACTTTCACCAAAACGTCGTGCCAAAGATGGAGTGTGAAAGCTGCGGCAATATAGCTATTGACAAAAACCAACTGCGGCACGCGGCAGACGAAATAATATAAACGCTTACTCAAAGAAGTATAAATTAACTCTGATGAGTACAATACACGATAAATTAGACGTTTTGAGCGAAGAATACATTACAGTCGGCTTGATCGACGGGGATGGCATTTGCCATTGTAGCTTAGTCGATGAAAATTATTAAGGGCGATGAATCTAACTCAAGTGTTTTAACACCAACGTGTTGTATGTCGAAGACGGTAAGATCAGAGTGGTTACTGGCTTTGACTTTACACACGGTAATTCGCGACCCGATGGTCTCTGGGACTGTCAACGGCGTTGCAAAAGTAATTTATGCTCATGACATGGCGGGTAGACTTATCTACCAAGAGAAGGCCGACGAGACACCGGTGAGACAGTCTTTGAACGCACGTTCGATGTTAATGGAGACTTAGTAAGTCTTGTGTCAGATGGTCAACTTATAAAATACGTGTGGAGTCACCGTGACATATCATTTAATGGTGGGGATGTTAAACGGTTCCAGTCTTAGGTTAGAGGTCAGTCCAGAGGACGCGAAAGATCTTGAAGATTTGAAAGACCTTGGCCAAACAAGTCCCGACGGATGGGTCAAAATTAAAGGTATAAATGCTATGATTAGTTTTAACTGGGGATCAGTCGAGTGTTATACCGTAAGCCGTGAAAGTGATGTGGAAGAGGCAAAAGATGTTGAGGACTTTCAAAGTACCAACAAAGAGTGAAAATATAGATTACATTAGATGGGGCTCATAGAGACATCTAATCGGTATTGTATTATTGCAAGAACCGAGTGTAGCCTATAAGACCGGCTTCTGTTTGAGACACCTTAAGACGCCTCTTCGACCATTTAATGCTGGTGATACTCTGAAAGTTAAGTTCACACGCTTACCGGGAGTTGCCATACTATGTCAAGAATACTTACTGAGTTATAGTTTGGCTTCTAGTCTCGTGAATTTACGTCGAAGTGATTCGGTAACTGTAGATGATGCTATCAACCGAAGAACAATCCGCAACATAAAAGTTGACACACTCATATGAATACAAACGTATCTATTGTGATGCCGTACCACGGCAAACTAATAATCAACCCTGATGACACTCAACACGGTCGGCGTTGGGATATTGACAGTGATAACCCATTCAAAACTCACTGTGCTTTAGCTGATTTTCTACACCTACAAGTGCCTCTTGGGGAAGTAGAGATAATTTATGGTTTCTTGAAGCCAGAGAACGTGGCTCCACCGGGATCACACGTTGATTACTCCGAGGACGCACTATGGATGACAGGTCATATAGGTAATGTAAAATACTCAGTGATACATAAGACAATGTATCAAGCATTATCACGGCTACACAGTCTTCTCACCATTGGTAACTTATACGATGCACTGTCTAATGGCGTGCAAGAGAGCATAGTGTTAAGGGCGAGTACGGTGTTCAACGGTAGCTGGATCAAAGAATGGAGCAATCATGATTAAATCATGCAACCATCGGTAGAAGCTTGATTAGTTGTCCAGAGATTGTTGAATCATGTCAAGCTAAAGAACCTATCTCCCCGATTGAAGTGAAGGGAAAAATAAATTATGCGGACAGTTGAGGCGGCATTTCGAGAGGACGGAGATTAACACAGACGACCACTACAAGGGGTTCGCTGAATGCGGGCAAAACATCCGAGTAGAGGTAAGCATTCCTGCCCGTGAACTTCGACATCGACATCGGGCTTTATGTTACGGCTGAGAATGTGACTATCTAGCAAAGGTAAATTATGCGTACACTCTTGATACTTTCGGCTGCAGTTACCATCACATTAAACGTCGGCTACTTTACGTATTGGATTGCAAGGTCGGGACTTGCCACGACGCCTCTCGACATCGCTATTTGTGTGGGCGTTGCCACCTTCTCACTGCTTATGGCTGTGTGGTCGCTCGCGTTGGCCGTCTGCGTCTTTGCTGAGGACAGGTAAGAAGCAACTAAGACTATCTAGGGAAAAATAAATTATGCAGGCAGAAGAACAGATTGAGGTGGCGTTTCGCGAGGACGCTGACAGCCAAGGGATCGTTGGTGCTACGATCCCCGCCAAGTATGTTAGCGATTACTACCACCACCACCACGAAATCTGTATTGAACTCGGCACAACCTTTGGTAGTTATTAACCACGAGGATAACCTGCCTACGAAACAAAAGTAGGTAGGTAAATTAAGGTAAATTATGCACTACTTAGTCAAACCATTGAAGAATGGGATCGACTTGCAGACAATCACCGACCTGCATAAAACCGTTTTTGGGACACATTGGATATTCAATGAGAACCTCACATCGAAGCATCAACTTTACTTTGCTGAAATGTTACTTCATGGCGTGCCAATAAGCGTCATACGCAACCTAGAGAAACTGCTCCCAAATACTCCTGAGCCACCATACACTGGAAAAGCAACATTCATAGACTCTGGTAATGTGGCCCTGCTAGTGGGTTTCACGGAGAACGTGAACTATTGGGTTATAGCGTCAAACCTTTTGTACGTGTTGCGTGACCTCAGCTCACTGTTAAATGTCACGAACTTAGGAGAGTTTCTAGAAATCACCACGCAGGCCAGCAAGACAACTGACCACACCGTTGGGTCATACTTCGGAAAAATTTCACAAAGGTAAATAATGTTTTACGCAGTAACACCAAAGCCAAGATGTCAGAGCCAGTTAGATATTGTTTCTTTGTGGACACACCCATGCCTTAGCAGAAATGCGTAACAAAGGAATCAACAGGTCAGTCGTGGATACTCTAGAGAGTATCTTGCCAACCTTTGAGCCACCTTCCATTGGCCGTGTGAGTATCACGTACCTCGACCTGTTACGGTGTACAATTACTGGGTCACTTTGACTGAGCTATTCAATGCCTGCAAAATCACGGACCTCAAAGAGTTTCTTTATGATATCATTGCCAGAAAGAGCCTGCAACACAGTTAAAGGGACAAACCTTGAAGATTACTGATCCGTCTTACGGGGCACTTCTCGCGACCAATATGCCAATGTCTATCTCAGTCTCGGACCGTGGCATTGTCGGTATCGGACTAACAGTTAATGTTGACCACAAGTCAGTCACGGTGATCCCTGTTGACCACGATCGTCGAGAAGATATAGATTATCTTCTCGACCTAGTATCCCCGGTGGCACATCCTGAGTGTATACCACTCATACACAACTACCTCGAAGGTAAAGTAAGTAATGTCCAAACGAATACGCTTCATCGTCCAGCTTGACTATTACGTCAAAGGTAAATAATGTATATTCTAGATGACTACGACAACTTGCTCAAAAGCATCTTGGCTCACGGCCATACGGTCATGAACCGTACAGGTATACCAACTATTAGTTTGTTTGGGGTACAGTGTAAGTATGATATCTCAACATACGTTCCATTGTTGACCCGACGGAGACTAAATTATAAGTCGATCCTTGCAGAGTTGTTCTGGGTTCTATCTGGCTCAACAAACAACAATGACTTAGTAGAACTGGGGTGCGACTACTGGACGCCTTGGGTTTGTGACAAGTTCACAGATAAGCATGGTTTCCCTCAAGGCTCTTTTGGTAAGGTATACGGCCACCAGCTTCGTAACTTCGGTGGAACATTAGGCGGCTTTGATGGGTTCGACCAACTTTCGTATGTCCAGACATTGTTGGAGAACAACTCAGACAGTCGCCGCATACTTTACAGTTTGTGGAACCCTGCTGACCTTGATGAAATGCGTCTACCACCATGCCATATGACGTTTCAGCTAACCGTGAGAGACAACAAACTCCACGGCCTACTCTGGCAACGTAGTTGTGATGTCCCTGTAGGTGGGCCAGCGAACATCTTTTACTACAGTGCTTTAATTTATATGTTGGCGTATGAGAACGAACTACAGCCCGGCACACTGACTCATCAGATCGGAGATGCACACATCTATGAAAATCAGGTCATGGCGACACGAGTGTACCTTGCACGGGTCAAGATAGCGTGCCCCCGTCTCACGTATGGACTAGAAGGGTTCAACGTGATAAATTATAATCCAGAACCGTCGATTAAGTTCGAGGTCACAGTCTAAGGGTATTGTATTGGAAGCTAAGTTACAAAGACTATATTCGCGTATGATGATGATGATGATTTCTTAGCCATTAACCTCTTAGATACGACATAGAGGTCCGAGCCTGCCTTAAAGTGGCAGAAAGTAAATAACGGATAACAAACAATGGATTTCTCAAAGCACCCAACATTTATTGCAAAAAGACTTCAGATACAGGACGTACCAATAAGGACAACCGTCACGTGGGAAGGTAACAAATGTGTTGTTGTTACCATAGGTCGGCACATTATATACTGTGCCGACCAAAAGTGAGCTAAAATCCTGCCATGTGATGCTTTGGTTACTGCTGAGTTAGCATTAGTTACGCCAAGTGAGCTGCAGCCCGGAGACGTGTTTATATTGTGTACTGATGATGGACTAGAAGCGTCCATGGAACGACTTAAGACCGCTGATGGTTTCTTAGAGGGTAGCTATACACTCTATACTGACGATCAACTACTGACATCTCGTTCTTGGAAAGTTATTGGTAGACTGCCAGTGCCTGTGACGTTCTCAAAACACCCAGACTTCGTAGCTGCTAAGGACTCACAACTATTGAGTGAGCTTAGCCTTGGCACAAAGATAAGTTACAATGGTTCCAAGGGTGTTGTTGGGAGTAGTGGTGACTGCAAGTATATGATCACAGCAGACCACACCGCCCTAGAACTGTCTGATGATACTTACGTGTTAGTGCTTAATCCTGTTAAGCCTAAGCTCCAGCCGGGAGACGTATTCATCCTATTGAACCCAACCGGAAACACAGTTTCAGACGAGCGTCTTGCTGCGAACAACTGCTCTATTGGGAGCCATCTAGGTCATCGGGTACATGATCTCGTATTGACTCATACTCATACTCAATGCAAGGTCATTGGGCACTTTCCCAAGATAAATTATGCTAAGTGGCAGAGCTCAAATCGTCTTGACCCACAACCTTGTATTCTATGCTGTTAATGAAGATGAACGTGTTTACAAGGTACTCAGCAACTTGAAAGGACAAAGCTAAATGACAATACAAATAGATAAAGAATTCTTTCTTGAACACTCAACAGGATACCTTAACAAAGCTCTACAGGAAAGCGTAGCGACTGCAACCGCCTTATCGATGGTGAGTGTCAACGAGCTTAACATAGACGATATGGAGCTGGCCACGCAACTTATGGCTGTTGTCGGGCAGACACCGACACTGGACATTATCTTTACTTCTGAGAGAGGTCCACTGATCTACACGGTCTGCCCAAGGAATCTCTTTGCGATTGCCTTGGACTCCGTAGCTCAGGGCGGCTTCTTATTTCTTGAGAGCCTTGACGACAATGTTTTTGACTCATTCACAACAGATATGCTGCTTGCTATGTTGCTAGCTGATCCACGGTTCAAGTGTGCAGTTGTTTGGACTGGGAAAGAATTTAACACGTTGGTATACACTCATGAACACGGATAATTTCCTCGTCACAAGTCACGGTCGGTCAGGCACAAAATGGCTGACCGACATCTGCAACAGGTCCAAGAAATGGAGCGTAGTACATGACACAAAGGGCGGACTTCCTTTCAGTGATAAGTTATACTGTGGAGAGATTTCTGGTTACAGAAGGGTGGACCTCGATAAGTTCAAGGGTCGGAAATTTATTATCATGCGTGACCCTAAGGAGGTCTTGTTGTCGGCTATTAACCGGCACCCTGAAACGATCTGGAACACACTTTTCCTATCCATAGGTTACTGGCATATGTACTTTATCAGCCAGATCAACAACTTCAAATGTGAGCCAATCTCATTCCGACGCATGACGACGGATGTGGACTATGCCAACTACACTATATCGTCTCTCGGCATAGACGACGTTGAGGTAACACAACAGGACTTAGACACGCCAAAGAACGTGAACAAAAACATAAAGTACAAAAAGCTGCCAAAGCACCTTGCTGAGCCAGCAAAGAAGTTCTACCCACAGGTTAGTTAGTTAGGGCCACTGATGATTATAGCCTTCGGACATAGGCGTAATGTTGGAAAGGATTCTTGTGCTGACTTCGTTAATCTTTGGGGATTAGAGCGTGGCGTATCTGTTGGACGCTTCTCCTTTGCGGCAGCCGTGAAAGAGAAATCATTCGAGATGTTTGGTTATCTTGGATTGAAAAGAGCATCATACTATGATTTACATTATGACGAGCGAACGACTCCAGTGTGTGCGAATGGGCCATGTGCCAGAGATATTTGGATTCATGTTGGGACTCAGATGCGAGCGTTGCACTCAGATGTGTGGGCTGAAAAGTTTGAACCGACGACAAAGACAGTAACGACCGTGACGGACTTGCGTTTCCCGAATGAAGTCAACGTTGTACGACGTTACAAAGGATGCCGCGTTATAAAAGTGGTGCGAGACGTTGAGCAATTCACAGATGATGCGGACCAAGGTCTTGCAGACTTCGACGGTTGGGACGCAGTAGCTCAGAATAATGGGTCACGCCACGATTTACGGCACACGGTGTACCGTTTGATGGATACCCTCTGGGTTTCAGAACATTAAATATAAATTAACACTGAGAGTGATAATATGGAATCCCGCCCGCTGAAAAGCTTCAATCCTCATCTCTACCCTAAACGGGTAGTCGTAAAAGGCAACCGCTTCGAGTTTTTTGGTTTCTTCCTTAGCGAGACAGTTGACACACTCGTCGCCATGGGTTGTGACGGAGGACAATATACTGAATACGTCTTTGATAAACGAGACGTGTCCTGTGAAGTTCTGGCTTAGTTAAGGGCCTATTAAATTATAATTGCTACCCCGAAAGAAGATTATGACACTGTCGAAAAAAGATCGTGGCAACCTGAAAGCAACACCAGCCATGGTGGGTACATTACACTACATGGGTGGTACACCGTGTGGCGTAACTATCCGTGAGATGTACGTGATGTACGTAGTTCAAGGCATACACGCGAACCCAGAGAATTCTGGGATGAGTCTAGTAGATGTTGCTGAAATGGCTTTTGAACAAGCTAATGTTTTGCTTGAAGAAGGACGCAAGCATGAGACAATGTAATAACTGTGTAGTCAAACATCTTAGTGCGTGTCTAGTACTGGACGAAGAGGTCCACTTAGGGCATCCGGATCACGTATATTACATTATTGGCCACTTGAACGAGGCAGCCATTGAGTGCGAGAATGTGGGCATTGCTGTTGAAATTCGTAAACTACGTGAAGCCTACAGGGTAAATTATGATTTGGACCATGCCGTAGTGGTCAGCCTGTTGAGGAGGATTGACGAAGATGTTCAGTCGTAAATCAGATCACGGTAACTGGACGCGTTCGCCTCACGGCGTTAAGAACTTCGTCCCTGCTGAGGAGCCCGATTATCCGGGTTCCTCAGGGGGTTCCTCAGGGGGGAGTGATGATTCTAGTGACCCATCTGGTTGTGTCTACGCATTCACAGCCACATTCACGAACGTCATTGGGGCTCCACTATGTCACCAACAAGATGTAATTTATCGACGCATACACACCCCATACCGGACACGGCCATACATCGACCAAGACCCTAACTTCACGGCCGTCTGTGGGGAGCAGCCATTGCTCACAATC
>FUWD013430233.1_pt3 | contig 51917 bp, 53 predicted proteins | sample 1063281 | NCBI WGS metagenome assembly FUWD01 (sample SAMEA79048168, study PRJEB19326) | metagenome | biome: marine | reverse complement strand
GGATTCGTTTGCCGCTACTACGAAAAATGGTCGTCTCCATGGGAAGCTCAAGCCCTGCTTCGCGCACGAAGGATTGCCGGCGACGCGGACCTTGGCAGTCGATTCGAACAACTCATCGCACCAGTTCGTTATCCAGATGGCGGACTTAGCGCGAGTGCACTTTTAGAAATGCGCAAACTCAAGGCCCGCATGGAAACTGAGCGACTTCCGCGAGGGATTGATCCGAACCGGCATATCAAACTGGGGCGCGGTGGGCTAAGCGACGTTGAGTGGACCATCCAACTTTTGCAGTTGAATCACGGCAACGAGTTTCCCGAGTTACAGACAACCCAAACCTTGCAAGCAATCGAGGCGGCGCAGCAGGCAACACTGATGACCAATCGCGATTCGGTGATTCTTACTGAAGCGTGGACACTCGCGAGTGAGGTGCGCAATGCGATTGTGCTCGTGAAAGGGAAATCAAGTGACGTACTCCCGGTCGACATTACCGACCTTGCGGCGATCGCATACATGATGGGTTACTCACGCTCGCGTGTTGGACAACTCGAACAGGATTACTTACGTGCAACACGTAGGGCCCGCGGTGTTACCGAAAGAATCTTTTACGGTAACGTCTAGGAGGTGAGAAATTTATGGCAAGGTTTTGTCGCGTCGGTTTCTTTGATGAGTTTGTTGGCCCTAGGAACTGTTAGCTCTGTTGTAAACGCGGTAGAGCAGCCGGGGATCGAATCCCGCTAAGAACAACCGCTCCTTCGGGGGCGCTTTCTACCGTATTCCCATTTTGTTCATGGTGGGTCGAAACGTCAACTACGTCCACCAATGTTTTATTTCCGGACACCGATGCGGCGTATTGGACTATGCCCTTCTCTGTAGATGGTGGAGACATCACGATCACGGGTGACTACATCAATGCGCGCTATTTCTCAATTCAGGTTTATAACGAAAAGGGACAGTTGTCCGACGGTTCCACGTCTTTGGCCGACTATTTAATTGAACCAGCGGAAGGATTTTCCAATCCGTGGTCAACTGGGATTTACCCCCCGGATACGCCGCAATCTTTTCAGATCACAGTTTCTTCGAATGCCCCAGAAGGCTCAAATATGTTGTCGATGCCGGACACCGGAACCAAGGGGTTTCTGATGCTGCGCGTTTACGTGCCCGACTCTCTACCGTTTTCCGCAAACATTTTTAGTACTACCCAGACTCCTGCGCAAACGATCTCTGCCGCATTCGCACTTATCTCAGGGCACCTTCCACTTGTCACAGTGGCGACGACAAGCGGTGACGTCGACTTGCCAACGTGCTCATCCACTCAAGGCGCTCAATTAACAAATAGATCCACGCAGGGAAGTGTGGAGTCGTACGTCGACCTTCTCACCCCGGGACTCGTAAAAGCGAAAACGAAGTCTATGTTTAATTCTAGAGGGCAGTCTTCGGCTGCGCCGCGATTGCAATTTTTTAGAACCTCAAGTGGATCGACTCCTTTCCCAAATGGAAATAGTGCCTATGCAGCGGCGGTTTACAAGGTACTTCCTGGTGAAGCTGTAATCGTGCGAGCCGAATTGCCAGCAACGCCTTGGGACTCGCCAGGCACAACGTGGCAAGGGTCAAATCCCGTTCAGTGGCCGACTAGTGGTGATTCCAGCGAGTATCAACTGAGGTATCTGTCATTCTGCAGTTACCTGGACAAACTGCCGTATCCAGTTGTCAGTATTACTGACGGCTGTGCCACTGACACGCAAATTCGAACGGCAATGAACGGAGATTCCTCGACAATCGCAATTGTTACCAGATACAACGATCGTCCCACGGTCGATGAAATCGGATCAAATTTTATTTGGTTGCCCGCGGCGAATTCAAAAGCCGATCAGGTGTTTGCCATTCGAAATATGTTACCGAGCACTTCCTTCGCAGAGTCGGTAACTAACGTCACTCCACCCCCTAACGGAACGTTCAATCCAACTCTCACAAAAAGCGTGATGGGGGACTATTACCCAACCGCATATCGTTGCGATCTTGACGTCTTAAAAAAAGTTGGACCGATTAACTGTCGTTTAAAATAGGGCTCAGCGAGCCGATCTTTTACGGTAAGGAATAAGTGCGGGTGTTTCCAAGGCCCAGAGTTCCCACTCACCCGGATGCTTGGCCCGCAGGAGCGAATCCTCCCAGCGAGACTTGATGGCAAAAAAGACAATGGCAATTAACCACCAAAGTAGGTTCCACCAGGAGCCAACTGCAATCACGAGTCCAAGTAATGCCAGCAGCACTCCGCTGTAAATCGGGTGACGCACGACCCCGAAAACACCTTTGGTGCGCAGCGCCGCACCCGCCCGAGGAACAGGCGTCGCGGTGAGTGCATCGCCTAATGATTTGAATGTGGCAGCCGCAATTGCAAGACCGGCAGCACCCAATGCGATTCCGACGATCAGAGATAAAACATTGGGTTCGCGCCAGGGGAGCAGAAAAAATCCGGTAAAAACGAGTACCTGGACAAATACAAGCATCCAACCCAGGGCAGTTTGTTTACTCATAACGCATTAACAGTATCGATATTTATTTCCGGTTGTGCGCTCAAAACAAAGGGCACCCTTTGACCCGGGAAAACTCCGCGTTAAAAGGTGCCCTTTCAATTCGATATCGATTTAGATGTCGTAATACATCTCGAACTCATGTGGATGCGGACGCAACCGGATGGGATCGATTTCTTGTGTGCGCTTGTAGTTGATCCAGGTCTCTATGAGATCTGCTGGGAAGACCCCACCAGCCTGCAGGTACTCGTTGTCTGCTTCGAGAGCCTCCAATGCCCGGTCCAGTGATGCAGGCAGCTGTGGAATGTTCGCCAATTCTTCGGGCGGCAATTCGTAGAGATCCTTGTCAACGGGGGCGAGTGGCTCAATCTTGTTTTTGATTCCGTCAAGGCCGGCCATCAGTTGAGCGGCGAATGCAAGATACGGGTTACTCGAGGGATCGGGAACTCGGAACTCGATTCGCTTGGCTTTAGGAGAGGAACCGGTAACCGGGATCCGGATACAGGCTGAACGGTTACGCGCCGAGTACACGAGATTCACGGGTGCTTCGAAACCGGGAACCAAACGGTGGTAACTGTTCACGGTTGGATTAGTGAAGGCAAGCAGTGAAGGCGCGTGATGCAACAGGCCACCGATGTACCAACGAGCGAGATCTGACAGGCCGCCGTAGCCGCTTTCGTCATAGAAAAGTGGTTTGCCATCAAGCCAGAGTGACTGGTGGCAGTGCATACCAGAACCGTTGTCACCGAAAAGTGGTTTTGGCATGAAGGTTGCGGTTTTACCGTGGGCCCAAGCAACGTTTTTAATCACGTATTTGAACTTCATCAGGTCATCTGCGGATCTGCGTAAGCTGTCGAATGTGTAGTTGATTTCACCTTGTCCGGCTGTGCCAACCTCGTGATGTGAACGCTCAACCCTGAGGCCAACCTGCTGCAATTTGAGAACCATGTCATCACGGATGTCAGCGAAGTGATCAACCGGTGGGACGGGGAAGTAGCCGCCCTTATAACGGGTCTTGTACCCGCGGTTGCCGCCTTCTTCGACGCGACCGGTGTTCCAGGCACCCTCAACGGAATCAATGTAGTAGTAGCCAGAGTGCTGATTGGTTTCAAATCGGACGTCGTCGAAGACATAAAACTCGGCTTCGGCTCCGAAGTAGACCGTGTCGGCGATCCCGGTTGACTTCAAATATGTCTCGGCCCGGGAAGCCACATTGCGTGGGTCGCGAGAATAAGGCTCGTCGGTGAATGGGTCCAAAATCGAGAAGTTCATGATCAGGGTCTTGGCCGGGCGAAACGGATCAATATAGGCGGTGCTGGGATCGGGAACGAGTTTCATGTCCGACTCGTGAATGGCCTGGAAACCGCGGATTGACGACCCGTCGAACATCATGCCTTCGTCGAAGGCGTCCTGGGTGAAGGAGCCCGCGGGCACATTGAAATGCTGCATCACACCGGGTAAATCCATGAAGCGAACGTCAATAAACAGGACGTTTTCCTTTTTAATGAATTCCAGGACTTCTGTGCTGGTCGTGAACATGCCTACCTCCTGTAGGGGTCTTACTCTCGATAAAAAGTGCTGTTGGGAAGTTCAACTGGACTCAACTCTATGTGCGGTCGGTGTCGCCAAAGTATCCCGACTGTTTCAAACGTGTTAACGCCATGGGTAATCCACAGGGGCGTTTGCAATCGATCTTCGCCGGTCCGTTGGGCCTAGACTGACGCGATGAGCATTGTGGTGGAACATTTGACCAAGAGTTTCGGTTCAGAAGTGGTCGCGGTCCGGGATTTGAGCTTTTCAGCCGCTCCGGGCAAGGTAACCGGGTTCTTAGGGCCAAACGGAGCCGGTAAAACCACGACCCTTCGTTGCCTGCTCGGTTTAGTAGCCCAGACGGCGGGTAAGGCCACAATCGACGGGGTCACCTACCGTGAAATTGAAAACCCGATCACCGTGGTGGGGGCATCCCTAGAGGCCAGCGGTTTTCACCCCGCCCGGACCGCGCGCAACCACCTGCGCATGATCGCGAGCGCCGCAAAGATTTCCGACTCGCGGGTGAGTGAGGTCCTGGAGACCGTAGGACTCACGGCAGCAGCCGACCGCAAAGTGGGTGGTTATTCACTGGGTATGCGACAAAGATTGGCTTTGTCCGTAGCACTTCTCGGGGACCCGAAAGTTTTAATTCTCGACGAACCGGCCAATGGCCTCGACCCCGAAGGGATCTCCTGGCTTCGCACCTTCCTTCGGCATCAGGCGGGGAAGGGTGTCAGTGTCCTAGTGTCCAGTCACGTTCTCTCCGAAGTTCAGCAGACGGTCGACGACGTGATCATTATTCGATCAGGATCACTTGTCTATCAAGGTTCACTGCTCGCTCTCACCGAGGGTGGACCCGCTGAGGTGGTCGTGCGTGGGCCCAATATTGAGCAACTTGTTATTCCCAGCGAGTGGTCCATTCGACCGGGTAGCCCCGGTGAGACAGTGATTATCGGGGCCACCCCCGAAGCCGTTGGCAGAGCGGCATTTGAGCAATCCCTTGAACTACACGAACTATCCGCCAAGGCCGCCGACCTTGAAGAACTTTTCTTGGGTCTCACCGCGGAAGAATCTCCGACGAATGAATCGGTTCACGGGAAAGGTGGTCCAGCATGACCGCTTTGATCCGCTCCGAATTTCGTAAAGTTTTCTCCACCAAGTTGCTGCTCATCCTTTCCATTTCTGCCTTGGGATTCATGCTGTTGCAAATATTCCTGTCGGTGCTTGTCACGCCACCAGGGTTTGAAGACACCAATCGACTTATGGACCCCGCCTACATCAAGATTGTGATCGCTTCGGCGGGGAGCGCCAGTGTCTTCCTGTTGATTTTGGGAATTGTCGCAATGTCGGGGGAGTACCGGAATCAAACAATTACCTCCACTTTTTTGGCAACCCCCGTTCGTTGGCGGGTCATGGCCGCAAAAATGACGACCTTTGCGATCCTCGCATTGGCACTGGCTTTCATCCTCTGGTTGATTGCAGCATTCACCACGATGCTGCTACTCGGTACTCAAGATTCGGCGCCATTTGAGTGGAGTGCGGCATTTGAAATCTTGGGTGGAACGTTGATCGGCCTCGTTCTGTACGCAATCCTGGGTGTGGCAATTGGTTCGCTTATCACCAGCCAAGTCGCAGCAATCATTATTGCCCTGGTCTTCTCATTCGTGATTGAGCCATTGCTCACGGTGTTCTTTTTAACGGTGGGTAAATGGTTGCCCGGAAATGCGCTCAATGCCATTCTGCAATCAGGTGGGGGAGGACCGGAATCAAATCCGGCCGACTTCGTGAGTGTCCCGGTAGGAATCGCGGTGCTCGTTGGTTACACGGTTGTTTTCGCTATTGCGGCAGCGTTCATCACCAACAAGCGTGACATTACGTGAGTTCCCAACCCGACTTGATGTTTGGCGAGAATTCCTATGCAAGTGTTGCCCGTCGACTCGGTGCACTTGCCATCGACTGGTTTGCCAGTCTTGGCATTGCGATTCTGGTATTTCGGGAGTTTGCCTACGGGACCCCAGAATCCATGTTGGCAACAACCGGGGTATTTGTCGTCGAAATTGTGATCTTCACATTTTTACTCGGGGCATCATTCGGTCAGAAACTGCTGGCAATGCGGGTGGTCAATAATTTCAATGGTGGACGGCTTTCGCTGTGGCGAATCATGCTACGAACGCTATTGATTCTTTTGGTAATCCCAGCACTCGTGATGGACTCAGATGGACGCGGCTTACACGATCGCATCGTCGGCTCTCGGGTAATTCGGGTAATTAAATAACCGAAAGAGTGGGCGGATTAACGCGGTCGGCGAACCGAACGAGCACTTGTCGGCATGGGACCCTTGGGAATAGGCAGTGCATTGGCGGCGTTACCTAGCGCATCAAGGCGACGGCGAACTTCGGTGACTTCGCCTCCACGCAGGTTGCGGGGCAACTTCGTCAGCGTTTTTTGTAGCTTCTGCAGTGAGACCTGATCTGCTTCAACACCCACCTGAATTTCATAGATCGGGATATCAGGGACCCAGCGAGCTGTCTTTTTACGCTCATTCGCCAACAAACTTCCCACGCGTGATGCGGGACCCTCAGAGATCAGGATTACCCCGGGCCGACCGACCACCCGAGAAATCATGTCTTGATTTTTATTGATCGCCACCGCTGGAGTCATGGGCCACTTGTTTCCCCGGATGCTCTGAACAACGGCCGCGGCAGCACCCGGTTGACCTTCGATTGACGAGTACGCGGCCGACATCGCCCGACGACTAAACCAGTAGGTGGCGGCTAAAAGACCAACGGGAAGACCTACGAGGAGCGCGGTAGCGGGATTGAGAAGGACCCACACTGGCGCCGCGACGACGATTGCTCCCAGTGCAAGAAAACCGAGTGACTCAGCCCAAAGAAACGGATAAACCTTCTGGGTCATTTTCCAGTTTTGAGCGAGTGATGAAATTCCCTGACGAAATTTGCCTTTAGCCACGGGCTCACCCTATGGCAATGCGGATCTATGACTAGTTAAGGGTAACTACCGTGATGGGGTCGCCGGCATTGATTACCCCGGGTCGCTCAACCCAACCGGTGATTCCTCGGAGGTGCATTGCCGCTTTGGGAAAACTGTGGGGTTTAATGCCATAAACGGACTCGACCATGGCTCCAGCAATCGTGCAGGGGGCATTGGCACCCCCGGTCATGATGCTTGCTCCGCTGGGAAACACTAGGCGCGACATCAGCGAAATGGCCGTGAGATCGGGAAACCCTTCCGTGCAGATATTGTCAGCAATTGTTCCCGGTGCGAGTCTTTCAATCCCCAAATTGGCCGCAATTTTTGCGAGTTCGGCCATGTCGATAATTGATATTTGCCGGTAGTTGCTTATTTCAGTGCCGCGCTCGAACGCGTGCTTTTCCCGGGCCCCGGTGTGCATGGTGCTACCAAAATGTCGATCCCCCGGAATTCCGGCAAACTCGAGGTTGATCGAGTTTACCGGTGTCGGCATTTCTAGGTCCGGTGACCAAACGTGCAGGGAAGCAACTTTTGGGCTCATAAATGAACCGCACCGCGCTTGTCAATTGCTTGGGCGTAAAGTCGACCCGCGCGGTAACTCGAGCGAACAAGTGGGCCGCTCATTACTCCGGCGAAACCAATTTCATAGGCACGCTTTTCCCACTGCACGAATTCCTCCGGTGGAGCCCACCGGGTGACCGGATGGTGTCGCTTCGAGGGTCGTAAGTACTGGGTGATCGTGATCAAATCGCAACCGGCTTCATGCAGATCAACAAGAGCCTGATCAATTTCGGCTTCTTCTTCGCCCATTCCTAGGATCAAGTTACTTTTGGTCACCAGTCCAGCATCGCGAGCCTGGGTAATTACGTTCAAACTACGGTCATATCTAAATGCAGGGCGAATTGACTTAAAAATCCGCGGGACAGTTTCAATATTGTGCGCCAAAACTTCTGGCCGGGTGGCGAAGACAACAGCCAGCAGTTCGGGGTTGGCCGAGAAATCGGGTATTAATACTTCAACACCCGTATCCGGATTGAGAAGTTTGATTTGACGGATTGTTTCGGCGTAGAGCCACGAGCCTTCATCGGGGAGGTCATCACGTGCTACTCCCGTGACGGTCGCGTACCGCAGGCCCATTTTTTGAACAGACTCGGCAACGCGTCGTGGCTCGTCGACGTCAACGGGATCAGGTTTGCCGGTATCAATTTGACAGAAGTCACACCGCCTAGTGCATTGCTCACCACCAATAAGGAAAGTTGCTTCACGGTCTTCCCAGCATTCATAGATATTGGGGCAACCGGCTTCCTGGCAGACAGTGTGTAGGCCTTCGCTGGCAACCAGATCGCGGATTGCGGTGTACTGCGGTCCGGTTTTCATGGTGGTGCGAATCCACGGTGGTTTTTTTTCGATGGGTACCGCAGCGTTGCGCGCTTCAATGCGAAGTAATTTGCGGCCCTTCGTATCGGTGCCGGTAAACACGGAATCGATTGTCATGGGGCGCTCCCTCCAATAGGTACTAATTCACCAAGATGTGCGTGCAAGACTGGTAATACCGTACTAGGCGCCACTTCGCGTCCCAATTCCGAACTCAGAGTTGTTACGGTTGCATCAATGATTCCGCACGGAACAATTGAATTAAAGGCTTCGAGTGAGTTATTGCAATTCAAGGCGAACCCGTGCAATGTGACTCCTTGTGAGACTCGAATGCCGATTGCGGCGATCTTTCGAGCCGGAGTGGGACGGGTCACCCAGACACCACTGCGTCCCTCCACCTGCTCCGTGACGACCGCAAATTCGCTGCACACCCGCATCAACATCTCCTCGATCCGGCGAACGTGGGCAACGACGTCAATCGGGTCACCGAGTCGCACAATCGGGTACCCCACTATTTGGCCGGGGCCGTGCCAAGTTATTTTTCCACCGCGATCAACGTCAACAACGGGGGCACCCGTTGTTGGTCGTTCATGAATTTCGGTCCGCTTACCCGCGGTGTAAACGGGGGAATGTTCAAGCAGCAGGATCGTGTCGCCCCGCTCACCGGAGACCACTTCGGCGTGAACGTGCTTCTGGTAATCCCACGCGGTTTGGTAGTCGACGTCTGTGCCAAGTTGTTCAATTTCCAACATGCGCACCTCCATATCCGAAGACTCTATCCAATACAGAATCGGCCGCACGCCGGCCACTGACCATTGCGCCTTGAATACTCGAACTCGTTCGGTAGTCGCCGGCGAGAAAGATCCCGTCCTGTTCTGCCGGTGCCGTGAATTCGTGTGGGGGAGTCATTGCTGGGAGCGCCCGTGAAATCGGGTAATGGCCAACCAACTCCCAAGTGGATGTGTCCGCGTCGTGCATGGTGCTCAAGTAACCCTTGAGGTTGAGGTCTCTTCCATGGAGACCCAACGCTGAGGTTGAAATCAACTGTGCGCCAGGTGCGTAGCCGGGAACCGCATTTGTCAAGACAACGCTGTTCGTGATCAGGCCAGCAGCGCCACCGTTAACGACAATGACCGGTTTTCCTTCGTCGAGAGTTCCCGAAGGAGCGAGGTGGTACCAGGTCGTCACCGAATTCCAGGCGGGCGCGTTTACCCCGCTGAGTTCATTGGCCGACGTCGAATCTGTCGCCACGATCACGGCCTTGGCGTTGATCACTTCACCGCCGACTTGCACCGAGTTCGCGGACACGGCCGAAACTTTGGAGTTGAATCGCACCGTGTCTGCCGGGAGCGCGTTGAACAATTGCTCAGGGATTTGTTGCATTCCGTTTCCCGGCAACGAGGGTTTACCTTTGACGAATGTGAGCAACACTAAGTTCATGAAACGACTTGACGTGGCGAGTTCGGGCTCAAGGAATACACCGGCAAAAAACGGCTGAATAACCTCAGAAAAGAATTTTCTGGTAACTCCGGCGCGCTCCAGCGTCGCGCGCGCGCTGCCATCAACGCTGCGAGTAATCTCGGCCGGAGATCTACGCGACTGGGCCAATGCGTATCGCACAAATGCAGCCTTTGACCCGAGTGAACCAGACGTAATCGAGGTCGGCAGCCACCCGAGGAGTTCGCGGGGATCACCGAGTTTGATTCGACCGTGCTCCGTTGCAGAGATCACCCCGGAACTAAATGGATGCAAGTCCAATGCCTGGTAATCCAGAACACGTTTGCCTTCAGGGTAGGCGGTGTTATACAACTGGAATCCGTGATCCATGTGAACGCCGTCAACAATGTCGGTGCGCACGCGGCCACCGACGCGATCATCCGCTTCGAGAACAAGTACATCGATTTCATGAATACTGAGTTGTCGGGCCGCGCACAGTCCTGCCAGTCCACCGCCAATAATGACAACAGGCATTGAGCTCACGTACTCACCGTTTCACTACACCTCAGCCGCTCGTGGCAGCGAGAGCTGCACGAACTGCCGACTCGATATCGCGGTCTTGGAATTGAAAAGCGTGTTGTTCAAGAACAGCGGGTAGCACGCGTGCACTGCTGAGAACTTCCGTTGAAAACTCACCCAAAGCGATTTTCAGGGCAAATGCGGGAGCCGGAAGCAAGGTCGGGCGCCCCAGGACCTTACCCATGACAGAAGTGATTTCTGCATTTGTTTGCGGCTCTGGTGCGGTGAGGTTCACGGCCCCACTGATTTGAGGGCTATTGAGCAAGTACTCGATTGCATTAAGTTCGTCGCGCATGGAGATCCAGGACCAGTACTGCTTGCCGCTTCCTAGTTTTCCGCCCACTCCAGCTTTAAACAGTGGAAACATGCGTGCCCATGCGCCCCCATCAGCGGAGACCACTAGACCGGTTCGTGGGTACACAACCCGAATGCCAGCTTCGCGGGCAGCACCCGCTGCCCCTTCCCATGCAACGACAACGTCGGCTAGGAAGCCGTGCCCGGCTGGATCGGTCTCGGTAACCGCCTTGGAACCGGTGTCCCCGTAGAAACCAATTGCAGATGCACTAATCAGAGTGTGCGGCTTACGTTCCATATTTGCGATCGCACGCGAGATGGTCTCGGTGCCTTTAACGCGGCTATCTAAAATTTCTTTTTTATAGGAGTCACTCCAACGATGGTCACCAACCCCGGCACCAGCTAGGTGAACGACTGCATCAACTTCACCAAGATCGCCCACAAATCCCGTATTGAGGTCCCATTGCACTTCATCCGTTGATATTGGTACCCGGCGAACCAGGCGAATAACCTCGTGACCTGATGCGCGCAGTTGCGGAACTAGTTCCGACCCGATGAGTCCACTCGCCCCGGTAACCGCGACCCGCATGTTTACAGCCCCAATTCAGCGTCGAATGAACTGTCTTCCAAACGTACTTTGATAGCGGACAGGAAACGAGCAGCATCTGCGCCGTCAACCAATCGATGGTCGTAACTTAATGAGAGATAGACCATGGAGCGAATGGCAATAACGTCGGCACCATTGTTGTCGGTCACTGCCACGGGACGTTTGACAACGGCGCCGGTTCCCAGAATCGCAACCTGGGGCAGATTCACAATTGGAGTGTCAAAAAGTGCTCCGCGGCTGCCGGTATTTGTCACCGTGAAGGTACCACCGGAAAGGTCGTCGGGTGAGACCTTGCCGGTGCGAGTGCGTGCGGCCAAGTCAGAAATCTGGCGTGCGATTCCGGCAATATTGAGGTCACCGGCTTGACGGATCACGGGAACCAGCAGTCCACGCTCGGTGTCCACCGCAATCCCAATATTTTCGTCCGAATAGTACGTGACCGTTCCGGCTGTCGTATCAATTGAGGCGTTGAGTTGTGGGAACTGCTTTAGGGCTTCAACCGATGCTTTCACGAAGAATGGCATGAAGGAAAGTTTGACGCCTTCACGTTGTTCGAATGACCCCTTTACCCGATTGCGAACTACCGCAATTTTGGTGACGTCGACCTCGACCACGGTCGTCAGTTGCGCTGAGGTTTGTAAAGACTCAACCATGCGCTCAGCGATCACCTTGCGCAGGCGACTGAGCGGTTCGGTCGTACCGGCAAGTGGCCCACCCACAGCAACCGCTGGCTTGGGTACTTCGGCTTTCGGAGCGGCTGCCGGGGGTGCGGCGGCAGGAGCAGGCGCAGGTGTAACGGGTGCTGTTGCCGTGACGGGGCCAGAGGAAGCAGCATCCGATGCTGCAGCAACATCTGATTTTGTGATTCGGCCGCCGGAACCGGTACCGGCAACCGTTGCCAAGTCAATGCCGGCATCAGCGGCCATGCGCCGCACCAAGGGTGTGACGTAACCAGTCTGGGTTGATTCGCTTGCAACAGGTGCAACAACAGGCGCTGGGGCTACGGGCGCTGCCGGTTCGGGCGCTGCCGGTTCGGGCGCTGCTACCGGCGCTGCCGGTTTGGGCGCTGCCGGTTTGGGCGCTGCCGGTTTGGGCGCTGCCGGTTTGGGCGCTGCTACGGGCGCTGCGGCCATACTTGATCCGATTCGACCTAGTTCGCCGCCAACTTCTACAACGGAGTCCTCGGGCGCGGTGATCTTGGTGAGCACGCCAGCGACCGACGCAGGAATTTCGGTGTCCACTTTGTCGGTCGAGATTTCAACAATTGGTTCGTCGACGGCGACCACGTCTCCGACAGCCTTAAGCCAACGGGTAATCGTTCCTTCTGTGACACTTTCGCCAAGGGCCGGAAGGGTGATGATGGTGTCGGTTCCGGCACCGGTTGCCGCTGCACCAGCGGCAGCGGGCTCGGCAACCTCGGCAACCTCGGCAACCTCGGCAACCTCGGCAACCTCGGCAACCTCGGCAACCTCGGAACCTCGGGTGGTGCTGGGGAAGCTGGCGCAGTGGGCTCGGCAACCTCGGCAACCTCGGGTGGTGCTGGGGAAGCTGGCGCAGTGGGTGGTGTCCCTGCTTCTGACTCTTCGCCAATCACGCCTAGTTCGGCGCCGACTTCAATGACGTCATCCTCTTGCGCGGATTGGGAAAGCAGGATTCCGGTTGCGGGGGACGGAATTTCGGTGTCGACCTTGTCAGTTGAGATTTCTACCAATGGTTCGTCTGCGTTAACGTGGTCTCCCACGTCTTTCAACCAGCGGGTGACTGTCCCTTCGGTGACGCTTTCGCCGAGTTGAGGCATCTTGACTGATACTGACATCGGAACTCCTATTAGTTGTTCTTTTGCAAAATATGCTCGTGTTGGTTAAGCGTGGGAATGCAGTGGTTTGCCGGCAAGGGCGAGGTGAGCCTCTCCCATTGCTTCATTTTGGGTGGGGTGTGCATGAATCAGAGTTGCGACATCTTCTGGGTAGGCCTCCCAGTTAACAATAAGTTGTGCTTCACCGATTTGTTCGCCCACGCGAGAGCCGACCATGTGAATTCCCACGACGGGCCCATCTTTTTGAGCTACCAGTTTAATAAAGCCGGCCGTGCCCAAAATTTGGCTCTTGCCGTTGCCGCCAAGGTTGTATTCGTAGACGTTTACGTTGTCACCAAAGGCTGCGCGGGCTTCTACTTCACTCATGCCGACGCTGGCGACTTCAGGTTCGCAATAAGTAACTTTAGGAATATTGATGTCAGCGATAACAATTGGGTTCATGCCGGCAATTTCCTCGGCGACAAAAATTCCGTGTTGGAATCCGCGGTGAGCAAGTTGCAGACCGGGCGTGATGTCGCCGACGGCAAAGATCCCGGAAACATTCGTTGCCAAACGCTCGTTGACCACAACCCAGCCGCGGTCCATGGCAACATTGTTTTCTTCGTAGCCCATGTTCGCGGTGTTCGCCCCGCGACCAACGGCCACGAGAAGGAGTTCCGCGCTCAGGACCTTGCCGTCCTCGAGGGTGATCTCAACACTGGAGTCATTTTGGGTTGCCGAAGCGAACTTGGTTCCTAGGATTAAGTTGATTCCGCGTTTGCGGTAGGCGCGTTCCAGAGCCTTGGACGCCGCCTCGTCTTCATTGGGAACCAGATGGGGTAGACCCTCTACAACTGTGACGTCGGCACCGAATGACTTCCACACACTTGCGAACTCGACGCCGATGACGCCACCACCGAGCACGATCACACTTTTGGGGACGTAATCAAGATCCAGTGCTTGATCCGAAGTCATGATTCGGCCAGAGATATCCAGCCCAGGTATTGATCTGGCATAAGAACCGGTGGCCAGGACTACATTTTTTCCGGTGTAGATCACGCCATTCACTTCAACGGTGTTGGCTCCAACAAGTTTGCCTTCACCTTCGACGAAGGTGACGTCGCGACTTTTGATCAAACCTTGTAAGCCTTTATAAAGACGGGCAACGACACCGTCGCGGTATTCGTTGACTTTGGGCATGTCAATACCTTCAAACGTTGTTTTTACGCCAAATTTCTCTGATTCGCGGCTTGAGTCGGCAACTTCGGCTGCATGCAATAGCGCCTTGGTTGGAATACAGCCACGGTGAAGGCAGGTGCCACCCAATTTGTCTTTGTCGATGAGGATTACGGAGAGTCCGAGTTCGGCGGATCGAAGGGCGCAAGCGTAGCCGCCGCTGCCGCCTCCAAGAATAAGTACGTCGGCAGAAGTCATGCCCCTATCCTTCCACCGCACGGTGCCCACGCACACATCGGCTATTGAGACGAATTAAGCGGACGTGGTTCTTGCCCAAGGTCCGTTTTGCCCCGTCGTGTTAACCCGCACTGAGTTCACGGGCAATTTGCACGAAAGTGCGTACCCCGGCACCGGTTCCGCCCTTGGGTGTGTAGCCAAATGGGGCACTGTCGTTGTAGGCCGGGCCGGCAACGTCAATGTGGACCCAGGGTTGGGTATCGGGGACGAATTCCTGCAGGAACACCCCGGCGGAGAGCATTCCGGCCATTCCGTCACCAATATTGGCAATGTCAGCGATCTCGGATTTGAGGGTTTCTCGGAGGTCGGCAGGAAGTGGCATGCCCCACATTTCCTCGCCGGCAATTGCCCCTGCTGCAACGACTTGATCCCGCGCGGCGTCGGTGTTGCTCATTACACCGGCAATTCGGCGACCTAAAGCCACGCGTTGCGCCCCGGTCAAGGTGGCAATGTCGATCATGAGATCTGGTTTTTCTAGGACGCTCATACCGATTGCATCGGCCAAAACGAGGCGCCCTTCCGCGTCGGTGTTGAGAACCTCAACGGTGGTGCCGTCGAAGGTTGTCAAAACGTCACCGGGACGTTGAGCCGTGCTGCTGGGCATGTTCTCGGCCGCGGCAACCCAACCGGTTACTTTGACCTTGAGTCCGAGTTGCGCGATCGCGGCCACGGCTGCAATGACAGAAGCAGACCCGGACATGTCGGCTTTCATTTCATCCATTTTGGAAGCAGGCTTGATGGAGATCCCACCGGTATCGAATGTAATGCCCTTGCCGATCAGCGAAAGGTGTGCTTTTGCCCCTCGAGGGGCGTAAGTCATCTTGATTAAACGTGGTGGACGCGAGGAACCCATTCCGACACCAAGAATTCCACCGCAGCCGGCAGTTGCCAGCGCCTTCTCATCCCAGATTTTTACGGTGACGGGTAGTGCTGCCAACGCCTTTTTTGCGGCTTCGGCCAGATGCGCGGGCGCAAGGTCATTGGGAGGAGTGTTAATGAGATCGCGGGCGAGGTAAATCGAGGAGGCTACGTGCTTAGCTTGGGTGAGTGCTGATTTCGTCGCAGCATCTAGTCCGGTCGGGATCGAAATAACGAATGAACTCACACCCGATGGAGTTGGTTTGCTTTTGTATTCGGTGAATGTGTACGCCGCCAGTGCACAGGCGATCACGGTTGCATCAACATGTTCGGCGGAGTGGCCACCAGAAATTGCAACCTTTTTAGTTCCCGAGAGCGCCCGAACGCCATTACCTATTGCGCGACGAAATTGTTCCAAGTCAAAACTCTTACGGAAGTCACCGAGTCCAACTGCAACGAGGACGGGTGCCTTTACTCCATCCCCTGACGCGAACTTTATTACCTCACCGTTTTTACCTGTTCCACCAAGGTGCTCAATTTCCGTGGCTATGCGTTTTGCTTGAGCCGGCGTAAATCCATGCGCGATCAGTTCAACACTTGTTCCCTTACCGGGAGTGGTGTTCACAATCAGGGCGTCGGCGATTATGTCTTTTGGTTGGGTTGCGGTCAGTGTGAAAGTTGGGAAATTAGTTGTTCGTGTGGACTTGGCACGGGCGGGAGTTGTTGTCTTCTTTGCAGTAGGCATGGCCAAAGTCTAGGCTGAAGATCATGACGACCCAATCTGCGGACCTTTTGCACACACCTTTATTTGAACGTCACCAGGAACTGGGGGCAAAGTGCGCGGACTTTGGTGGTTGGGAAATGCCCATCGAGTATTCGGGTGCGGTGGCAGAACACGGGGCAGTTCGCTCAACAGTTGGAATTTTTGATGTATCCCACATGGGCAAACTTCGAATCTCGGGACCGGGAGCCGTTGTAGCTTTGAATTCGATAGTGGCAAGCGACCTGGCAAAAATTGGTAACGGACAAGCGCAGTACTCCATGTTGTGCAATGAACATGGTGGAGTAATCGATGATTTCATTATTTACCGATTCACGGAAGACAATGTTTTCATCATTCCCAATGCAACAAACGCGGCCGAGGTTTTTCAACGGCTCCGCGAGTCACTCCCTTCGGGGATCACAGTTGAAAATCTGCACAATGAATACGGAATAATTGCAATTCAAGGACCGCTCTCGGGAAATGTCCTTGGCCGCATGGGTCTGCCGGTCGATTGTGACTACATGAGTTGGTTGCAGGCAGACGTTGACGGTGAAAATGTAGTCATTTGCCGGACCGGCTACACGGGTGAAGTCGGGTTCGAACTTGTTGCCCCCGTTGGAGTGCTACAACAACTGTGGGATCGCGCAATTACCGCGGCCGCAGAAGTTGACGGAATTCCAGCAGGGCTGGGCGCCCGGGACATTTTGCGCACCGAAATGGGTTATCCACTACACGGTCAAGACATCAGTCCCACCATTTCGCCGCTGGAAGCAAAGATCTCCTGGGCAATTGGTTGGGACAAACCCGAGTTTGCGGGCAGGGCGAATTTACAAGCAAACCGTGCGCATGGAGCTAAGTGTAAACGTGTAGGACTGAGGGCCATTGGCAGAGGAATCCCCCGGGCACACATGATTGTTTATAGCGATCCGGAGTTGCTCAACGGAATCGGGGAAATCACTAGTGGCACTTTTTCACCCACGTTAAAAGCGGGAATTGCTCTGGCATTAATTGATTCTAAACACGACAAACTTGAATCCATGTTCATTGATGTCCGTGGCAAGGCACTGGAATGCGCGAAAGTTCCACTGCCATTTATTTTGGCGAGCCCAAAATGAAAGCCAGGTTTAAATCGTAGACGTTAAAAGTTCGACGCTTATTCGCGCGCCAACACCTTGATCATCACTCAAGTCAAGTGGGAGACCAGGGTCGATCCCCATCCGCTCAACTGCTTGTCCGACAGCGCGATCCGGTGAAGTTGCGCCGTTGCGCCACCAGGAACTTGCTTTCATCGAGATCCTGTGGGCAATCAAGGCCGCGGCAAGTTCGTAGGTTGTCCCCAAGATCACGGGGGTTCTTCTAGCACTTGCGCCAAGGAGAGCGCCAACTAGGAAATCAATGGTGCCGGTTGAATCAAGTTCTGCCAGTTCACGTGGTTCTGCGCGCTTGTCACGATTGGCTCGGATCAAGTCAACCGTGGCTGCCAATTGATCCATAGTCTGTTGGTCGCTCATTCCGGGCCCTTGGTGGGTCACCTGCCAGGCGTCTTTGCGGGTGAGCAACCCGATAATCGCTCGGCTGATGACCGGCTCAACCCGGGTGTTGCTGCAAAAGGTCAAAAGCGTGGCCCCCGCATCTATTGCAGAGTCAACGCAGGTGACGCCAGATTCGAATCCACCGGGCGCGAGGGCAAGCTGTTGCGGTCGCAATTCTGATCCGCGTTCCAGCCACCAGGTGAAGAGATGTGCCAGAGAACCCGTGGCGCGTTCAGGGAGGACGAAAGTCGTGATGGGAGTGAATGACTCAATGCGATCGACTAACGTAATCTCTTCGCCGGTTTCACTCACGGGCTCAGGATATGCGTTGGGTGTCCGTGAAAACTGCGGGCGCATCAAATGCGGCTTTGCGCGATGCACGGTGCAAAAGTTGCAGGATCGGTGAACCGATCAACGCAATCAAGATCACCGTAAGCGCCGCCCGAGGTAGATCAAAACCAAGTGACGTTGCAAAGCAGAACCGGATCCAGGCGAGAAGATTCTCACCGGCGGCTGCACCTGGAGTAAACGCAATTTGTTCGGGCAGGTTAACTGAAAAGGGCCAAAACCACAGGTTCATAACGAATCCGAATGCAACACAAGCAATCGCGGCGTAACCGCTGAGAATCAACAATTCCCGTTTGCCGGTTGCTTTGGGTAATAGGCCAGCGCCGAGGCCCACCCACGCGGCGGCCAGCATTTGAAAAGGAAGCCAAGGCCCTACTCCGCCGGTAAACAGTGCCGAGGTGAGAAGTGAAATTGAGCCAAGCAGGAATCCGAATCCAGGCCCCAGCGCCCGGCCAGCCAGAATCAGGATCACCCAGATCGGTTCAATGCCACCTAGGCCGGCGCCGAGCGGGCGCAGGACCGCGATAACTGCGGCCAGAGCCCCCAAGAGGGCGATCGCTTTCGCATCTAGACCGCCGTCACTGATCTGTGAGATCACGGTGATCAAGAGCAAGGGAATAATCAAGGCGAACAGCAGCGGGGTTTCACTTGAATTGAGAACAAGGAAAGAGTCGGCGGGAGCAACAAATGGCCATAGGAAACTCAAAATGCCGAGAATGCTGATCGCGGCGATTGAAACCGTAGAAGTTCGCCCCAACGGAATTGCGCGCATCAGGCCGACTCTTGTTTCAGGGCTTGGGCGATTTGTTCAACGGTAATCCAACGCTCCGGTGCCAAAATCTTTGAAACTTGCGGGGCAAACATGGGCGAGTCGGTAACTACCGCTTGGGTTGGGCCATTTGCCACAATCTCACCGTCACCCATAATCACAACCCGGGTTGCAAGTTCGGCCACAAGTTCCACGTCGTGGGTCGCTAGTAAAACACTGTGACCACTTTGTGCCAATCCGCGCAGCACTTCTCCCAATTTTTTCTTGGTCGGGTAATCCAAACCGCGGGTTGGTTCATCCAGTAGTAGCAACGGTGGTTTCGCAGCAACGATTAAACAAAGGGCAAGCAGCATCTGTTGCCCCTCGGACAGATCCCGCGGGTGGGTGTTGTCCGAAACGTCGGGTGCCATCAGGGCAAGAAGTGCACGGGTTGTTCCTGGTGCGCAACCCGCATCGGTGTCCGAGGATTTGCATTCGGCAGCGACACTTAGTGCTTCAAAAAGGTCATGCGGTTCCTGTGGGACAAAACCAACGTGTCCAAGCAAATCTCGTGCGGCCAGTGTCTGGGGATCCACCCCATTAATGCGGACGGTTCCTTTGACTTGATCTTTGAGTCCAACCAGTGTTCGAAGTAACGTTGATTTGCCAGCGCCATTACGACCCATGAGCGCCGTGATCTCGCCGGCATCAAGTTGAAGGTCAACACCGCGCAATACGACATTTTTTCCGTAAGAACAGTGCAGATTCTTGATCTCGGCAATTCGAGGACTGTGGGTTGGTACCGCTCGAATTGCGGGTGCGTGGTTTGCGAGTAACGCTCGAAGTGGTGGCGCAGCCCTGCGAGCGTCGCGAATACTGATGGGTAGTGGATCCCAGCCCGCCAGTCGACCAAGATGAATCACCGGGGGAGCGATCGAGGAAGTTTGCATGAGTTCACTTGGCAGACCGGAACGGATTGAACCATTCTCCAAAAGCAGGATCGAATCGCAATATTGCATGACTCGCTCAAGTCGGTGCTCGGCCAGTACCACGGTGATGCCGAGATCATGAACAAGCCGGTGCAATGCAGCGAGTACTTCCTCCGCTGCGCCGGGGTCGAGCGCCGATGTGGGCTCGTCAAGAACTAAGACTTCTGGTTGAGCGGTCAGTACCGAACCGATGGCAACTCGCTGTTGCTGCCCCCCACTTAATGTGTGCAATGGGCGGGTGCGTAACTCGGTGAGTCCCAACAGATCCAAGATCTCTTCAACTCGACGTCGCATAATCGGTGGATCTATTCCTAAACACTCCATTGCGTAAGCAAGCTCGTCCTCAACGAGGTCAGTTACAAATCCCGATACCGGATCCTGTGGTACGAATCCGACCAGGTCGGCAAGTTCACGTGGCTTGTTCACCTGGGTTGAACGCCCATTAACACTGACGCTCCCGGTGAGATGCCCTCCGGTGAAATGGGGAACCAGACCGTTGATTGCCCGCAAGAAGGTTGTTTTTCCGCTGCCCGTCGCGCCCAGTAGCAGCGCAAGCTCGCCGGCGGGGATCTCAAGGTTGAGATCACGTAACACGGGCTGGCTTTCTTCGGAGTAACGGAAAGTTACGTGCTCGAAACGAATCACGTGAGGATCTCTGCTTTCAATATCTCACTCGTGCCCATGTCAAACTCTGGTGGATGGGGAGAAGTAATCGCGGGGGTGCAGGCAATTCCAAAGGCGAGAAGTCCCCAAAGGGGCAGTGTGGGCCAGGTATTCAACAAGGGTGCAAGGACTAGGGCTTGATCTGATGGGATGCGAACGAGCAGAAAGATTCCCAACACTGCAACTCCAGCGACACTCACCAGCCATTCGGGCGATGCCCAAACATCGGGGCGGTAGACGGTCCGGATCCGAGTCCGGCCGGCCCGCCAAAGAGTCACTCCACCCATAAGTAACCCAATGAACAAAATGGTCATCGCAATTACCGCACTCATTCCTGCGGTGAGAAGGGAATAGACCCCAATAAGGGCCAGTGAAAGCGAAGCCAGAACCAGACCAATTGATAGCCGGCGCCCCACGGCGGTTTCCTTTTGATGCCGGCCATAACCCCGTGAATCCATTGACTCGGCAAGAACTATCGAGCGATCAAGAGCTCCGGCAAGAACAGGCAGACCAAGAGAAGCGAACCCTCTAAGGCCCTTGGTGTTCCTACCGCGAAGTCTGCGCATTTCGCGGATTCGTCCGGCATCAATTGTGAGTTGCGGAACAAAAGTCAATGCCACAACAATGCTCACGCCCAGTTCATAAAGGGCAGTGGGAACAGCCTTGAGCAGCCGAGTGGGTGAAGCAAGTGAATTTGCAGCGCCAACCACAATGGCAATGGTGGCGAGTCGAAGACCATCATAAAACGCACCAAGGAGTGCTTCAAGCGTTACCGAACCACCCAGACGAAGCCCGCTCATCCAGTCCGGAAAGGAGACACCAGGCAATTCGAATAACTCGGTTGTACCCAATCCCGCACCAAATACAAGTTGAAACAAGACTCGAATCGTGATGATCATCGCGCCAAGAATTAAGAAGAATTCGAATGATTTACCCCAAGGTGCCTTGGGTTTGCGGGCAGCAACCACGATTACGGCCGAACAAACCAACAACGCAAGCAGGAGTGGATTTGTGGTCTGCGCTGCGGCCGCAGCCAAACAGAGGGACCACAACCACCAAGCACATGGGTGAAGCCAACGTGGAGTCATGTCTTGCTCCGCCGCCAAAAAAAGAATCCGGCAACAGCGAGTAAACCGAATACCAAGGCGCTTCCCAATTGCGCCAAACTCGTGTCCTCTGAGGCAATCGCAGCGTCCCTCGCGACATCGGACATAGTGGGCTCGGTAATGGGCTGGGGAGCCGCGGACGCAACGTAGTCGGCAACGGGTGTAGCGCATTCACTCGCAGGGTAGCCGGTAATGCCACAAATGAACCCGTTGTCGGTCCGCAGCTCAACGATTGTTTTTAGCAGGTCATAGCCATTTGTATCTAGTTTGCCCACCGCGCAATAAGCAATGGGCGCCGGTGGAGTTTCCCCCTCGGGGGCGAGAGCCGGGTCTCCGGAATCAATAACAAAGGCCACGCGCTTTGTTCCCGTTATCGGCACCACGTCGCTGCACGCGCGCTCGAAGACCGCGCCGGGTAAATCTGCAGGGGCCATTCCAGCAACGGATGGACTCGTTGCGTCAAAGCGCCATGCTTGCGCGCTGCCCTCGGCCGGATTGGTGCTGGCAGGACCTAGCGGGGAATAAGTCCACGTGTCACTCTCCTGGGTCCAAAAAGTCCAGTACCGATATTCGGCTGCACTCGCATTCCCGGCCACTGAAATGAAAAACATAAGCGTCGCTACGAGAGCAAAACTCACGTTCCGGATCAATGGCCGGGGTGCGATTGACATGGTTCAGTTACTTCTTTTCGCTCGTGGTTACCGCGGTGACAAGGTTGATTCCACCGAACTTCTTTTCATTTGAGCCGGTTGATTCGCTCACCATTAAAAGCCAGCCGAGTGCCCCTGCATTTGCTTTACCGTCTTTGAGAGCCCAGGATTTTGTGTTTTCTTTGAGTGCCGCTGTTGCTTTGACAACACTCGATCGACCCATTCCTGCTTCACTAAAACCGATGACGGCAGCAGCGGTGTCACCGAAGTCGTCACCGTCGTAGGGGTAGTAACTCAAAATTCCGGTCTTGCTCAGTTCACTGGCCAAGTAACTTCCCATTTTATTTACAGCGTTGTTTGCACATTTTGGATTACCCTTAAGCCTTCCGGCTTTTTCCGCTGGGGTGCCCGCGGTTATGGCGTAGAAGGCTTGTCCGGTGGAACTGTTATTTGCCCCAGGCGTACCTACTTGGTAGGCGGCTGCGCCCCCGCGCTCTTCACCGCAAGGCAGGATCATGCTGGCCAGAAAAAACTTTAGACTTTTTGTTGCTGCCGATCTTGGAAGCATTTGCTTGAGGGTGAGGTACGCCAATGCTGAAGAGTTCACGTCCGGTACGGAACCTGGAATGCTCGGCATTCCGGATCGTCCGTTGCCGGCGGGAGCGACCACTTTTGTGAGCCATGCCGCGGCCTTATTTGCTTCCTTGGTCTTGCCCACTTCATCGAGGGCCAAGGCAGCAAGCGCTGTCGAGTTGGTACTTGGACCGGTGAAATTTGCTGGATCCGCAGGTGCGCAAGCAACCGAGGTATCAGCACGGTAGGACTCGAAACTGCCGTCGGCGCACTGTTGTCTAACGAGCCAGTTAACGGCGGACCTACTTGGAGTGACCCCAACCGAAGTCAATCCCAGAATCGCTAAGGATTGATTAAAGACCCCGGTGAATGTGGGGTCGGTTGCGCCGTAGAGGCCCTTGTCCGCAGTTGCTGCCTGCGCCGGTGAAACAGCGGCGCCGGCTACGAGCGCGATCGACCCGAGAACTGCGGCTGCGAATCGCGTGGAATTTCTTATTTTTTTGCCTACCATGACCTAATGGTCCTTTCAGGTGAGTGGTCGCTGGACCACGCCCCGAACTACACCGACCAGTAATGAACCCCCCCCTAATAAACATCTCGGGGGCATGGCCAAGCCTCAGTTTGAGCGTTCGTCCCGTTACCTCGACGGATGACCGCTCGTGATTGCTAGGTGTTCCGACTTAACAGGTTTTCACCTGTCTTACGGTTGCGGGACAGCGCCGGGTTCACACCGGACTTTCCCTAGAACCAATCACGACAATCTTTTATTGTGTGCGTATAGCACCACGTCCAACTCTCCATGTCAACTCTCCATGTCAACTCTCCATGTCGACATGGACACGGATTTCCGGTACTAAACGCTATTCCGGGTCCAAACTCATGGGTCCGTAGACAACGCGATCACCGTCAAGGAGGGTGACCGCTGTAATTCCTGCTGCGCGTAAGTCACGCCACGAGTCAGAAACGAATGCTTCCGCATCAATTTGACTGGGAAAAGCCGATGTGACACAAGGTTCTAATGGAGTGTCAATTAATACGCCGTGATTATCGAAATACTGCCAAGTCCACGACATTAGATCTCCTCAAATTTTGCTTTTGAAATTTACGGGCGAATTTCAGGTGAAACAGTTAAGGCTGGATCGGTTTTCACGAGGTCTCCCAATGCATAGTCAATTGCACTGAGGACATCTTCCGGCAATGTTACGCCCGCAGCCTTAGCGTTTTCAGTGATTTGCTCAGGTCGGGAAGCCCCAACGATCGCTGCGGACACGTTGGGATTGCTCAGGACCCAAGCAATCGCCAACTGGGACATGGTCAAATTCATGTCTTTTGCCATTGGTTCAAGTTTTTCAACAGCTTCGAGTACTTCATCTCGCAACCAGCCATTGACAAAATCAGCGCCACCGGACTTGTCGGTTGCCCGGCTACCTTGCGGCGCGGCAGCCCCCTTTTTGTACTTCCCGGTGAGAACTCCCTGGGCAATAGGTGACCAGACAATCTGGCCGATTCCGAGTTCCTCGCTTGCAGGGACAACCTCAGCTTCAATTACCCGCCACAGCATGTTGTACTGCGGCTGGTTGCTGACGATGCGATCAAAGCCCATGTCGCTGGCAACTCGAACGGCGTCACGGATCTGCGCGGCGGTCCATTCGCTAACGCCAACGTAAAGAACTTTTCCCTGACGAACCAGATCGTCAAATGCGCGAAGGGTCTCGTGCAGCGGAGTTTCATAGTCGTACCTGTGAGCTTGGTACAAATCGACATAATCCGTTTGTAGACGACGAAGGGAATTTTCGCAGGATTCCATAATGTGCTTGCGTGAGAGCCCACGGTCATTTACGCCAGGACCTGTTGGCCAGTACACCTTTGTGAAAATTTCCAAATTCTCCCGGCGTTGACCCTTGAGGGCCTTGCCCATTACTTCTTCGGCTTTTGTTGCCGCATATACATCCGCGGTGTCAAAACTTGTTATCCCAGCGTCGAGTGCTGCCTGCATAGTTTTAACGGCGAGGTCGTCGGTGACCTGCGAACCGTGCGTGATCCAGTTCCCGTAGGTGATTTCACTGATTTTCAAACCGCTGCGACCTAAATGACGAAACTCCATTGGCTTATTTGCCTTTCTTTCGTCCCCGTTGAACACGTGGTTTTGGCATACGGAGTCTGCGGTACTGCAGCGTACGCATGAGTGCGTAGAGGGTGATTCCCCGGCGATCCGCCTTCTCCGGGAAGGCTTTTTTCGTGCGGTTATTGAGTTGAATAATCAAAATGGCGGTGTCAACGACAATCAACGTCGCCATTAAGAAAAAGCCAACGGAGACGAGTTGTTGAATTGACGGGTTGTTAATGAAGCCCAACAGCAGGACAACAACCGCCATGAAAATGAAGTACTCAGCGATCGTGTAACGCCCGTCAACAAAGTCGCGAACGAAAGCACGAACCGGACCCTGATCGCGTACGGGAAGGAATCGCGGGTCACCGGCCAGCATGCCCTCGCGTCGTGTCGCGCGGTCGGCGCGATCAGCCGCACGAGAGGCTTTCTTTCCTGCTTTGGTTCCTGGTTTTGCTCGAATTGTGGTCTTGCGGGCAGCCTGCGCCTCTCTGCGAGAGGGAGTGGGGCGCCCTTTTCCCGACTGAACCGAAATGGTTTCTGGCGCCGCTGCGGGAGGGGCTTCAACTGACTTCCTAGGCATTCCAAACATAATGGAATCAGCGTAGTCCCATGCGCTAAGGCGCTAACCGCTAACTGTCGTTTACCCTAGGCTCACGGTTACCGAACGCAATCGATTTCCGGCAACGAAGGGATTTCTTATGGGCTTGTGGTCACGCTTCAAACTTGTTTTCGCATCAAAGGCGAATAAAGCTCTGAATAAGGCGGAGGACCCACGCGAGGTTCTTGATTATTCATACGAAAAACAACTCGAGCTGTTGCAGAAGGTTCGTCGTGGTGTCGCAGACGTTGCCACCAGTCGCAAGCGCATCGAGTTGCAACTCCATGGTCTTGAGAAGCAGGAAGCCAAGCTCGAGGAGCAGGCACGTGCAGCGCTTGCTGGAAACCGTGAAGACTTAGCTCGGGAAGCACTCGTTCGTCGCAGCGGCTTACACACTCAAATCGCCGACCTGCAAATACAGTTGGCCGGTTTGCAGGATCAGGAAGAAAAACTTGTCGTGGCATCCCAGCAACTGCAGTCAAAGGTTGAGGCGTTTCGAACTCGCAAGGAAACGATTAAGGCCACATACTCTGCTGCAGAGGCTCAAACAAAAATTACTGAAGCGTTCACCGGGATCTCTTCCGAGCTTGGCGACGTTGGTCTTGCGGTTCAACGAGCTGAGGACAAAACAGCCGAGATGCAGGCTCGCGCTGGTGCCATGGACGAACTAATGGCCTCCGGTGCGCTCGACGACATGTCGGGAACTAGCAAGGACAGTCTCACGATCGAGCTTGAGCGCATGGCGAGTGAGTCCGACGTTGAAGCGCAACTGGCTTCGATGAGAAATGAATTGGGATCGGCTGAAAAGAAGGCAATCGAAGACTAACGAAAAGGATGTAAAACAGGTGTCGCGCTCAAGATATGAAAAAGATGCAGGGCTCGGTGTTCGGATGTTTGGAACGCTGTTTGGACTCGGACTTCTCTATGTAATCCTTGCCGGTGTCCTGGTCGCAGTGGGCATAAACGCGATTCTCGTTTTGGTGCTTTCTGGCGGATTCCTTTTCGGCCAGTGGTGGTTTTCGGACACGTTGTCTATGAAAGCGATGCGCGCGGTTGAAGTAACACCGGAGCAGTCACCTGCCGTGCACGCGATTGTTGACCGGATTTGCGCACTAGCCGACATGAAGAAACCACGTGTCGGCATCTCAGACAGTCCAGTGCCGAATGCTTTTGCAACGGGGCGCAGCCCCAACCGGAGCGTTGTGGTTGTCACCACTGGCATCCTCAAGGAACTCAATGAGGAAGAACTTGAGGCCGTAATTGCCCACGAACTGTCTCACGTTGCTCACCGCGATGTCACCGTCATGACCATCGCGGCATTCACTTCGATCCTGGCCGGGTTCATTACACGCAGCGCAATGTGGGGATCCATGATGCGTGATCGCAGGGACCAGAACGCTGCCGTCGTTTTCTTAGCGGTCATGGCCGTTAGCGCCATTATTTACGGCATTTCATTTCTTCTCATACGCGCCCTTTCGCGGTACCGCGAACTTGGCGCCGACAGGGGTGCTGCCCTGCTTACCGGTAAGCCGAGTGCCCTCGCCAGCGCACTCGTCAAAATAAGTGGTGGCATGAACGCCATCCCGGATAAGGATCTGCGGTCAATGGAACCGGTGAGCGCGATTGCATTCGCTCCGGCATTCAAAGGTGGCAAGGGAATGGGAATGGAAGCGATTTTTGCCACCCACCCTTCGTTAGAAAAGCGTCTCGAGCAACTTGCCAAAATCTCGGCTCAACTCGGCGAGCGTTAGCCGATGGGGTTTCTTGATGTAATCCGCGGGCGTAAAGAACCTGCGCGGCCCAACCTTGATGCGTTATTTGCATTGCCCTCTGCCGTAATCACCTTGGAAATTGACCTAGGCCTCACCCCGACAGGTGCTGGCTCGGTCTGTTTTAGGGCGCCCGAGGGCAAGGCATTTGCTGACCTTGAGGCCGAAGTTCGCGAACTGCTCGACGCTGATGGTGGCCCAAAGGTTGAGGCGAGTGCCGACGAATTCGGATTTGACTGGCTCACAATCCGCACCGAACCAGCGGATATTTCAACCGCGGTGACCGATATTCACGCGGTGAACACCTCGCTCGTGCAAGCTGGTTTTGGTCCTCAGTTGCTGTGTTCGCTGTTCCCATTTGTGGATAAAGATGGAAATACCGGTGCACTCGTCTACCTGTATAAGCGAGGATCTTTCTATCCCTTTGTGCCAAAAGCGAAAACAAACGACAAATCGCGTAATAACATTTTGGAACTTCAGATTCGAGACAAGCTTGCTGGGGAACTGCCGGTTGAACTGGACACCACGCGTTGGTTTGCCCTGTGGGACGCTCCCGGGATCCTGTCGTAGCAACCTTTTCCTACCAACAGGATTGTGATCAAAAGGCTCCCCGTACGTTTATCTGGCTAAAAGGGGCATAAAAGAATTTTAGGATAAATCGGACTACTTCGGCGGTTCGGATTGCGCTCAGGGCTAAAAAGAGAAGAATACGTTTGCGGTCATTCGTCTACTAGACCGTAAATTGATTGCTCGCTAGGAAGGTCTGACAACCGTCAGCCATTAAAAGGAGGTTCCTGTGCCTGGAGTTCTTGAACTCTCGTTCGGCCAATACTCGACCGTGTATAACAGTATTTCGTTTGCACTTGCTTCAATGCTAGCTACTTTTATCTTTTTGTTAGTGGTCATGCCTCGCGTACTGCCTCGTTACCGGCAGGCGCTTGCAGTTTCCGCGATGGTCTGTTTGATCGCGGCCTACCACTACTGGAGGATCTTCGATTCCTTCACAGAGGCTTACGTAGCAACAGGCGCTGGTGACGCATCAGTGGCTGGAGTTGAGCCAACCTATGTACTCGTCAACGGTGCAGGTTTCAACGAGGGCTACCGCTACATTGACTGGTTGCTCACCGTTCCGCTTCTTCTGTTCGAAGTAATCGCGGTACTGGCGCTCGCTCGTATGGTGCGTCGCAGCTTGATGATGAAGCTGATCCCTGCAGCATTCTTCATGATCGCTTTGGGTTACCCGGGCGAAATCTCCACCGACAACATGACCCGCGGTATTTGGGGCGCGCTGTCGTCAATTCCATTCGCATACATCCTGTACGTACTCTGGGTGGAATTGGGCAAGTCAATGTCGACTCAACCAGTTCAAGTCCGCAAGGACCTCAATGGACTGCGTTTGCTGCTCCTCGCAACATGGGGTGTCTACCCAATCGCATTCCTGTTGCCACAGCTGGGTATCGACGGCGCCGACTCATTCGTATATCGCAACCTCGGCTACTCGGTTGCCGACGTTCTAGCCAAGTGCCTCTTCGGTTTGCTGATCTACAAGATCGCTCGCGAGAAGAGCTTTGCCGACGACGAATCATTTGCAACTCAAGAAATCAAGGAAGCCCCTTCCTCAGCAGGCAAGGTCGCATCCTAGTTCCACAGTAATCCACAAGGGCGTTCATAAAAACGTTCACAAAAAGGTGGCCGCGAGAAGGAATTACTTCTCGCGGCCACCTTTTGTTAGTTTGGGGCGTACCATCTAAATATGACCGAACAGCAGCCCTACACGGTGATTAAAAAAACAGGTGAACTCGAGATCCGGGACTACCCGGCAAGCGTGCACGCCCAAGTAACCCTTTCTGGCAGTGCGAACATGGTCGGCAATAAAGCATTCGGTCCGCTCATCGGCTACATCTCGCGCAACAAGATTGCCATGACCTCTCCGGTGATTCAGGAACGCAATGAAGACCAGTGGAATATCTCCTTCGTCATGCCGGCCGGTATGAACGCGGCAGACATGCCGCAGCCCACCAACGGTGAACCTATGATCTGCGACGTACCCGAGCATCTGGCCGGGGCCACCACCTGGTCGGGTAGTTGGAAATACGACGAAGTTGAAAAGCGCGGTGAAGAAATGATCAAGCAACTCGCCGGCCTTGGCTACCGGGCGAGTGGAGAGCCGCGCTGGGCGCGCTATGACCCACCGTGGAAGCCATGGTTCATGCGTCGCAATGAAGTTATCGTGCCGGTCGTGAAGAGCCAGCCTGAAGCTGGCTAATTGCGAAACAGGCTAACTGCCAGGCAGAGCGAGCATGCGATCCAGTGCGATTTTCGCCCAATGCGACGTTTCAGGATCTACGCTTATTTGATTGATTACGTTTCCACTTGCCAGCATCTCAAGCGAGTACACCAGGTGTGGGAGATCAATTCGGTTCATGGTGGAGCAAAAGCAGACCGTCTTATCTAGATAAGTAATCTGCTTGTCCGGGTGGGAGAGCGCAAGGCGCCGTACTAGATTCAGTTCGGTGCCAATCGCCCAAGCAGAGCCAGCCGGAGCGTTCTCAATCGTCGTAATAATTTTTTCGGTCGAGCCAACCAAGTCTGCTTTTTCCACGACCTCGTAGGTGCACTCTGGGTGCACGATCACGGTGACACCGGGAACCTGCGAGCGAACCTCGTCAACGGAATCGGGGGTGAAACGTCCATGCACACTGCAGTGGCCCTTCCACAAAATCATTTTGGCATTCTGTAATTCCTCAACGGTGAGCCCACCATTGGCTTTGTGGGGATTGAACACAACGCAGTCATCAAGGCCCAGGCCCAATTCTCGAACAGCCGTGTTTCGGCCCAGATGCTGGTCGGGCATGAAGAGAACTTTTTCGCCCCGCTCAAAAGCCCACTCGAGATTGCGTTTTGCATTGCTCGATGTACAGATGGACCCACCGTGCTTGCCGGTGAACGCTTTGATCGCTGCCGTTGAGTTCATGTAGGTGATGGGAATCGTGACTGCGGCGACGCCAGCAGCCTCAAGGTCGATCCAACATTGTTCGACCTGGTTGATCCCGGCCATGTCCGCCATGGAGCAACCGGCGGCGAGGTCGGGAAGTATTACTTTTTGAAAATCATCGGTAAGAATGTCGGCGCTTTCAGCCATGAAGTGAACCCCACAGAAAATAATGAACTCGGCATCGGGCATATCCGCTGCTCTTTGAGCGAGTTTGAATGAGTCCCCGGTAACATCGGCAAATTGAATGACTTCATCTCGCTGGTAGTGGTGTCCGAGAATAAATACCCGTTCACCCAGTGCAGCTTTAGCGGCCTGAGCTCGAGCCACCAGATCGGGGTCGGAGGCGGGAGGCAGATCACCCGGGCATTCCACCCCGCGTTCACTCTCTGAGTCGGCGGAATTACCCAGTAAAAGCAAGGCGAGGGGGCTCGGAGTGGGATCAACGAAGGCTTGTACCATTTGATAAGTGTCTCTCGTTCGCCCATTCGTGCCAGTCGGGGTGGTACCTAGCGCTATCCACGCTCGTGCTTTATGCTGGCAGAACGCCTTTGTTGAGGTGACCAGTAATTAACCAGTGAAAGAGGTGTGATTCATGTCTAGTGATACTTCAGTTGAAACTCCAGCGGCCGTCACCGACGGAATTTTGCTCAGCAGCACAGCCGCGGTCAAAGTCAAGATCCTCCTCGAATCTGAGGGCCGCGATGATCTCGCCCTTCGCATTGCTGTTCAACCCGGCGGCTGCTCTGGTCTTAAATACCAACTTTTCTTCGATGATCGAAATCTCGACGGTGATGTCGTTAAAGAATTCGGCTCCGTCAACGTGGTCATGGATCGCATGAGTGCCCCCTACCTCAACGGTGCCACGATCGATTTTGCCGACACGATTGAGAAGCAGGGCTTCACAATCGACAACCCCAATGCCGGCGGTTCGTGCGCATGTGGGGATTCATTCAGCTAATTGGTTAGCCTGCGAGCGCTCGAAATAGGAATTCGCTAGGCTTTCGCAAATGGCAATCCTCATTACCGGTTCCATCGCGACCGACCATCTAATGACCTTCCCCGGCAATTTTGTGGATTCACTCGTTGCCGAAAAACTCGATAAGGTCTCCTTGTCTTTTCTCGTGGACGAATTAGAGATTCGGCGAGGGGGAGTAGCCCCCAACATCGCTTTCGGCATGGGGTGTTTAGGACTCAAGCCGGTGCTCGTTGGTGCGGTCGGGCCTGACTTTGCGGACTACGAAAGCTGGCTCAACCGTCACGGCGTTGACACCAGCGGCGTACACGTTTCCGAAACGGCCCACACGGCACGATTTATCTGCACAACCGATTCTGAGCAAAATCAGATCGCAACCTTCTACGCGGGCGCCATGAGCGAAGCCCGCAACATTGAACTCAAGCCAATAATTGATGCAGTGGGCAGCGCCGACGTCGTTCTCATCGGTGCAAACGACCCACTGGCAATGCAGCGTCACACGGACGAATGCCGGTTCCGCGGTTATCCCTTCGCCGCAGACCCATCACAGCAACTTGCCCGCATGAGCGGCGACGAAGTGAAGCCCTTGATTGAAGGCGCCGAGTACCTGTTCACAAACGAATATGAATCGGCACTAATCGAACAAAAAACCGGCTGGAATGCGGCGGACATTGCGGCCCTGGTGCAGGTAAGAATCACCACTCTTGGGCCCAACGGTGCGCGCATCGAACGTCGCGGAGAAGCAGCGGTTCACGTGCCCATCGCCGAAGAAGAACGTAAAGCAGACCCAACGGGTGTTGGTGACGCATTTCGCGCAGGTTTCCTTTCGGGTCAAGCCTGGGGACTCAGCGATGAACGCAGTGCACAAATCGGCTCTCTTTTGGCAACCTACGTAATTGAAACCGTGGGCACACAGGAATACGAATTGGCGCAGAGACACTTCTTGCAGCGCATGGCGGCCACCTACGGCGATACCGCCGCCGCTGAAGTCGAAGGCTTTATTTCCTGCAATCGCCCGTAGTTCACGCACGTGCAGACACTGACAACGGGCAGCGGGCGGATCCCGCCAGGTTCGTGGTCACTGCTTGATCCGCATCTTGCCCATCATGATTCGGACTTGGTGTGCGTTGGGGCAGAACTCGACCAGGTGACCGTGCTCCACGCTTACGCAATGGGTTTGTTCCCTATGAACGTTGACATCGAGACAGGTGGGCAGGAACTTGGTTGGTGGTCACCGAATCCGCGCGGGATCCTGCGATTGGATCATCTGATCGTGTCCCGGTCGTTGCGCAAGTCAATGCGAAAGTTCACGGTCACATTCGATCACGCTTTCGTACAGGTCATGCGGGCATGTTGGCGCGATGGTGGTGAAGGAAACTGGATAACCGACGAATTCGTCGACACCTACACGCAATTACACGAACGTGGTTTCGCTCACTCGGTTGAGGTGTGGAACTCGAGTGGCAAACTCGTTGGTGGGCTTTATGGAATTGAATTGGGCGGTCTGTTCGCGGGTGAATCGATGTTTCATAGTGAAAGTGACGCATCAAAAGTTGCGTTGGTGTCAATTGTGGAAAAACTCGCGGGTTGCGCTGGCCCGCGACTCTTTGACGTGCAGTGGCAAACCGACCACTTGGAATCAATGGGTGTCACTGAAATTGCGCGTGACAATTACTTGGCAGAGTTGGCTCAGGTGCTGCTCAGCCAACCGTGTTTTGGTTAGGCGGTAACGACGGATAGGGCATCGGGGAGTTGCGTTAAAAACAGGTCGATCGTTTCCTCGCTGCAGTCAGGCGGCAATGAAATGCGAATACTTGAATCATTAGGTAACCCCATTGCTTCAAGGACGTGTGAAGGCATCCGGGTGTCCGCGGTGCACGCAGACCCGCTGGCAACCTGTATTCCCCGTTTGTCTAACTCGGTGACGAGTGCTCCGCCAGCGGCACCTTTAATGCTGAAAGTGAGAATGTGGGGCAGGCGGGCTACTGGATCGCCGGCGCAGGACAGGTTCATCGAAAATAATTCTGATCGCACGCGATCAATCATGGCCCGATTCGAATCGGCCTGTAATCGCCAGAGCGGTGCAACTTCTTCCAGAGCGACCGCCGCAGCGACCGCCGCAGGAATGTCAGGAAAGCCGCCGATCCAACCGCGGTCGGGTGCTTCTTCCGGTCGCCAGCGAAGGTTTGTGCTGGTTACCACGATCGCGACTCCTGGGGGCCCGCCCCAATCTCGTGCCGGCGCAACAAGGACGTCAAAGTCGGTAGGAAGGTCGTCGTGGGTAATAACCCCGGTGGCGTCAGCGACTAAGGGGACCCCGGCTTTGCGGCAAGCCGTGAGGGCTTGGGTAAATGGTTGGCGGGTGCCAACTTCGGCATTTGCAACCTGAACACAGGCCAAAGCAGCACCAACGTTGAGTTGGGAAACTAGGTCGGTCAGTCCAACGGCGCCGGTATTGGCAACAGAATCCAATGTGAGGGAAACAACTTCGGCTCCGGGCAGTGACCCAGCGGCGCCGAGAACTGCCATCGACTCAACGCTGCCCACCAGAATACGTGGTGAAATACGCGATCGAATCGCAAAAATCCCGCCGATAGTTGCTCGCAGGGCGTCAGGCCCCGAGCCGGCAAAAAAGACGTTTGCCGGGGAAACGCCCAAAAAAGTAGCGATACTGGCCCGAGCCGAATCAAGGAGCAAGCCCGATGCCCGGCCGGCGTAGTGCATCCGAGCCGGGTCAGACCACGCTTGGGAAGCCGCCGATTGCCAAGCAGAAAGGGTGGCGGTGGTCAGGGGCACACCCGCAATTGCGTCCAAATATCCGGGTGCTCGTTCGGGGTTCACATACACAGATTAGTCATGAATTGCTAGGGGCACCTAATGTGACCTGAACAACTCTCCCAGCGCCCGATCCTGCAGCGAAATGTTGAGGTTGGTGCGCTATTCTCACCCGTGGGGGGAAGTAGCAAAAGTGCGACAAAAATATTTGGTTCGACCAATAACGATCAATGGTGACTTTCACGGGTGCCCGTGAAAAATGCGAAGGGTACATTTGTGGTTATGACGCGTAACTCGACCGGAAGTCAACTGGGCAAACGTCTAGGGCTTGCGGGAATTGCGGTTGCCGGCATGTTGCTCATGTCGGGTTGTTCGACAAACGAAGCTTTTTTCTTTGATATGCCAGAACCTGCCACAGCCGAAGGCCCCATCACGCAAAGCCTCTGGCAAGGAGCCTGGATCGCTGCGTGGAGCGTCGGCCTTTTCACGGCAGGTCTGATAATCTGGTCGATCGTCGCTTACCGTCGCCGCCGGATCAACGAGGTCCCCGAACAAACCAAATACAACGTCCCGATAGAAATCCTTTACACGGTCGTCCCGCTAATTATGGTTATTGGATTGTTCTGGTTCACTGCGCGTGACCAAAGTGAAATTCTGACGCTGGACAACGATCAGAGTCAGACCGTAAATGTGGTCGGCTTTCGTTGGTCTTGGGCGTTTAATTACCTCGACGAGGACGTCTATTCGATCGGTATGCCGGTGGATTCACAGATGATCTCTGAGGATCCCGAAATCGCTGCCGATCAGATTCCCACCCTGGTGTTGCCCGTTGACGAAAAAGTTCGATTTGAACTCACCTCACCCGATGTCATTCACTCATTCTGGGTGCCCAGCTTCCTGTTCAAAATGGATATCATTCCTGGGAAAACAAATGTTTTCGAACTCACGCCCGACAGAATAGGAACATTTGCTGGTAAATGCGCCGAACTGTGCGGGACTTACCACTCCCAAATGCTTTTCAACGTCAAAGTGGTGGAGCGAGCAGAATTTAATAACTACGTCGCCGGGTTGCGCGCTGCCGGACAAAGCGGTTCAATTCAAACAGGTCAATCAAATAGTGATGGACAGAAACCAGGGGAGCGGACGATATGACAATCCTGAATGACCGCCCAATAACTGCCCCGGGTCCGGGTGAGTTCGGTCCTCGAACAGTGAGCTATGCGCCCAAGAAGAGTTTTGGGAAAGCGGTCGTCAACTGGATGACATCAACGGATCACAAAGTAATCGGTTACATGTACTTGATCACCTCCGTGATGTGGTTTTTCATTGCTGGGCTCATGGCGCTTGCGATCCGCGCCGAACTTGCGATTCCTGGAATGCAGATAATTTCGCTGGAACAGTACAACCAGCTGTTCACAATGCACGGCACCATCATGCTTTTCCTGTTTGCAACGCCGCTGTTTGTTGGTTTCGGCAATGTGATCATGCCCCTTCAGATCGGTGCACCAGACGTTTCCTTCCCCCGCCTGAACATGTTTGCCTACTGGCTTTTCCTTTTCGGCGGGTTAATCGTCATTGCCGGCTTTTTCACCCCCGGTGGCGCGGCATCATTTGGTTGGTTCGCCTACGCTCCTTTGAGTAACGCGGTCAACTCACCCGAAGTCGGTGCCGATCTGTGGCTGCTCGGTTTGGTTGTCAGCGGGCTGGGAACGATTCTGGGCTCGGTCAACTTCATCACAACTATTTTCACGATGCGTGCCCCCGGAATGACCATGTTCCGGATGCCGATTTTTACGTGGACGATCATGATCACCAGCCTGCTGGTCCTCATCGCCTTCCCAGTACTGGCCGCAGCTCTGGCAGTCGCATTTATCGACCGACAGTACGGCGCCGTCATTTTCGCACCTGAAAATGGTGGTGCGATCCTGTGGCAGCACTTATTCTGGTTCTTCGGGCACCCGGAGGTTTACATCATCGCCTTGCCATTTTTCGGTATTGCCAGCGAGATTATTCCCACCTTCTCCCGCAAACCTATTTTCGGCTACAAGGGTTTGATTTTTGCGACGATGGCAATCGGTGCACTCTCCGTCGCCGTGTGGGCTCACCACATGTACGTCACCGGTTCGGTGTATTTGCCGTTCTTTGCCGCGACAACCATGCTGATCGCGGTGCCCACAGGCGTGAAGTTTTTCGCCTGGATTGGCACCATGTGGCGGGGCTCGCTGTCCTTTGACACCCCAATGCTGTGGACGATGGGCTTTTTGTTCACCTTCCTGTTCGGTGGACTGACCGGCGTTATTCTCTCCGCGCCACCGCTTGACTTCCACGTTTCGGACTCCTACTTTGTGGTCGCGCACTTCCACTACACCGTGTTTGGCACCGTTGTATTCATGATGTTCGCCGGCTTCTACTTCTGGTGGCCAAAAATGACCGGAAAGATGCTCGACGAGAAGTTGGGTAAAATCCATTTCTGGATGCTCTTTATCGGTTTCCAGGTGACCTTCCTCGTCCAGCATTGGCTGGGAGTCCAGGGAATGCCACGTCGCTACGGTGATTACCTGCCTATCGACGGGTTCCAAACACTCAACCTTGTGTCAACAACGGGAGCGGCAATCCTCGGGTTCTCAACCCTATTCTTCATCTGGAATGTGTTCAAAACCTGGAAGACCGCACCCAAGGTCACCGTTGATGACCCATGGGGTTGGAGCGGCTCCCTCGAGTGGGCAACATCCTGCCCACCACCACGTCACAACTTCACCTCGCTGCCCCGCATTCGTTCCGAGCGCCCGGCATTTGATCTACACCACCCTGAGCTGGCAGCCGTCGGTGCCCACAAGCCGCTGGTCTCGGCGGCAGGTCCGACAGGTCCGCAGGTCCCGACGTGGTGGTCGGTGATTCGAAGTGAGGATAGAAGGTGCCCTGTTCGCATTGGGGTTCGTCTTCTACTCTTTCCTCGCCGGGGTCTACTGGTACTTCAGCCGTGATGAGATCGGGACGACCGCACTTGCCCTGACCGGTGCAATGGCGTTTTTGATTTCGTTCTATGCCCTATACACCTCAAAGCGGGTTTATCCGCGCCCCGAGGACCGCCTCGACGCCGAGATCGACGAAGCCGACCCGGAATACGGTTTTTATAGCCCGCATTCATGGTGGCCTTTGGCCGTTGCCATCTCCGTGGTGATTGTTGTCATGGGCCTGATCTTTGCTGTGTGGTTGATTGTTCTAGGTGTGGCGGCCCTGATTCTGGGCATGGTGGGAATGCTTTTCGAGTACTACCGCGGAGAATTCGCGCACTAGCGCCTTTGGCCAGATCTGGGTGTTTTGGAACCCGAAGTTTGTAAACTCCGTCGTACCCTCGTAGTCTGAGTGTTCTCGCAATCTGAATGTGGTGGGATGCAACCACCAGCGTCAGCAGCGTCACCAGCGACATAGGGGAGGGTCAATGTTTGCTCGTATCAACAGCCGGGCACGAGTAGTTGCCCCTGCCTGTGTGGGCGCGGGTGTGTTGTTACTCACCGGCTGCAGTTCTACCCTCACCGTGACCACCGCCACCACCGATCCAACGCCTGTGGTGAGTATTGCGGCGACGCCACAAGGCGGCACCGAAATCGACCCCGACACCCAAATTGTCGTTGAAGCAGAACTCGGGCGGTTAACGCAAGTTTTAGTTGTCGGACCTGACGGTGACGTGCCGGGAATCCTGGCCGAAGACGGGTCACGTTGGACGGCAACCGGTGCCTCCCTTGACTACTCGGCGACCTACACGATCACGGCGCAAGCAGCTGATGCCCGTGGTCGAGTTAACGCAATGGACTCGAGTTTCTCCACATTAGAACCCGAGAAGTTCTTCCGAGCAGAAGTGTCACCGCATGCAGGGGAAATTGTCGGTGTTGGTGAGCCGATCGTGGTCAGCTTCAACAAAAAAGTTGAGAATAAAGCTGAAGTTGAGGCAGCCCTTCGTGTTCGCACCGGAAAGCCTGTTCTTGGAGCTTGGTCGTGGCGAGACAATCGAACCGTTGAGTTTCGCCCCAAGGAGCTGTGGCCCGGAGACATGGATGTCGAAGTCGATCTCAATCTCACCGGGGTGCAAGCCAAGCCCGGTGTTTTTGGGAAAGCCAATACAACGGATGCCTTCTCATTCCGCGAATCAATGGTGAGTGTGGTTGACGCGGATACTTTCACCATGGATGTCTTCCAAGCGGGTGAATTGTTACGGACCATTCCGGTCACAACAGGTAAGCCTGGTTTTGAAACCCGCTCGGGGACAAAGGTCTTGATGACTAAAGAACGCTCACGAGTCATGGACGCAGCAACGGGTGGCACCTCAGAAGACAGCCCCGAGTATTACCGGGTGACAGCCGAGTACGCCATGCGCATGACCTATACCGGCGAGTTTATGCACGCGGCCCCTTGGAGTACGGGAAGTCAGGGCAGCGCGAATGTTTCCCACGGTTGCGTGGGCATGAGCACCGCGGACGGAGAATGGTGGTGGAATCAAAACGAGATCGGTGACGTTGTGATTGTGAAAAACACCCCGATCACCCAAGGTGATGACGGCAACGGTCTGACGGTGTGGAACGCCCCGTGGGATGAATGGCTGGCAAAGTCACTTACCGGCCCGCAGTTTACGAAACCGTTACAGGTAGTCCGCTAAGAACCGCGGTGCCACCGAGTGGGTCCACGTGATCAACGCTGACCAGAACGTTGACGTTGAAATCGGACCACCCGTGCGGAATGCAAATACAACCCCGAGACACCGTGTCGCTGATCGCCAACGCGATTGTCAAACTTCCGCTGGCGCTCGTGACGGAGAGCATGTCCCCGTCACTGCGACCTAATGCCGCCGCATCGAGTGGGTGCATTTGGGCGGTCGGCAGATTTGAACCACCCTGCAGGTTCTCAATGTCTTTCATCCACGAGTTATTACTGCGTAACTGGCGGCGCCCTACCAACAGGAAAGTGTCAACGGGGGTTTCACTGCCAGAGTCAGCGGCACTAACTCTCAATGCAGAACGCGCAGTTGAAAGGGTTTCAACAAGTACCGGTGGCGCGAACTCGATCATTGAGCTTGGTGTTCGCAACACTTCAGGCAGCCGTGGCGTCAGCGGACCTAAGTCAATCCCGTGGGGTGCGTCGACAATGTCCTGCAGGGTAAGCCCATGCGGGCTGGAGCGGAACCTAATGTCAAGGACCCGGTCCACACCGCGCAGTGGTGACACCAGTTCGAGAACTGCTTCAACGGTTGACCCGTGCAGACGCGAAGCCGAATCACTCACCGCTTGGTGGGCAACGGTCGCGGCCAAGATGTCATCCATTGATTCGGCGCTGAGTTCACTACCCGTATTGATCCCCACGGCGATTCCGGCCAAGGTCAGCAAGACGTCCGCTTCGTCCATTTCGCCCGCTGGCACCGGAAATACTGCGGGGGAGTAGCGCGCCTGATTGCGCACCGAAAGGTTGTTGAACACAACGTCGTAGTGCGGACGAGTCAGCGGCGAGGACACCGGAAGAACAACATCAGCCACAGAGTTGGTTGCGGTGAGATAGGGATCAACGGACACCATAAAGTCGAGGGATTCGAAGGCTGCCCGCAGCCGTGAGGAGTCCGGGGTAGAAACGAGCGGGTTACCGCCGATGACAAACATGGCGCGAATGTGATCGCCCGTTGTTGGATCGGGAGTATCAATTTCCTCGGCCAACGCAGACACCGGGAACTCGCCCAACACGCTGGGTAGGCCACGCACGCGGGTACGCCGACGGCCAGGAATGCTCACTCCGTGTCCAACCCCGGAGCTTCCCTCGGTTGAAGGACCGCCGGCCGCCGGCAGTGCGAACATGACGCCACCTGGTTTATCCAAGGAACCGATGGAAATATTGATGACGTCGATCAACCACGAAGCAACCGTTCCCATGGGCAGAACAGTGCCGTCAATACTCAACCCCGACGTTGTTGTTCCCATGCGGCCGTAAACGGCAGCGCTGGGGGCGGCGGCGAGTTCAGCAGCAATGCGGCGAGTAACCCCAGCGTCAATCCCGGTCACCGAAGCAACGGCTTCAGGGGTGAAAGCCGACAGCACCGCAATCAACGAATCAACGGCAGCAGGGTCGATCCACGTGGCCGCGACACCGAAGTCGGCGGTTCCTTCAACAATGAGTACGTGGGCAATGCCGGCAAGCCAGAGTGCGTCACTGCCGGGACGAATCCCCAAATGCTCGTCGGCGAACTCAGCGGTGCGAGTGCGAATCGGGTCAACAACCACCATGCGACCACCACGCTTGCGCAAGGCACGCAACCGACCCGGGAAATCCGCCGCGGTTAGCATCGAGCCGTTTGAAACCAGCGGGTTCGCGCCAAGCACCAAGAAATAATCGGTGCGATCAATGTCTGCCAATGCAATCGACAGTGCCGTTCCATACATCATGGCCGAGGCTGCCTGCTTGGGCATCTGGTCAACTGTGCTCGCGGAAAAACGTTGTGACGTTCCCAAAGACTTGATCAAAGTTGGCAACATGAACGCACCCGAGAGTGAGTGCACGTTGGGATTGCCCAGAAACAGGCCAACCGAGTTCGGACCACCGGCACCGATCACCGCGCCGAGTCGCGTTCGAATCACGCCGAATGCTTCGCTCCACGTGGCGGGCACCAGTTCGCCCGAGGAGTCCCGGATGAGGGGTGTGCGCAATCTGGTGGGGTCGGAGTCAACGTCACCCAAGGAAACACCTTTAGGGCAGATGAACCCGTGGCTGAACACGTCGGCTTTGTCACCGCGAACCGAGGTGACGGTCGTGCCTGAAATCTGAAGTTCCAGACCGCAGGTTGCTTCACACAGCGGACAAATGCGCAGCGCGGTGCGCTCGGTGGGGGAATCCATGGGCGTAAGCCTGCCACCTAAGGTCAACTCGCGTTCACGAAAAACCAGAATTGCCGGTTTAGCTTGACGCCTCCGTCATCACGATGGTGGTCGTGGGGGAGGTCAAGGTCAGAGTTAACCCATCAAGGGTGTAACTCGGGTTTGAAGTGAAGAAGGTGATCAGTGCTTGATCTTGCTCCATGAGCATTTCCGCGCAGGCCATCATGGTTGATGCTAAATTCCCCGCGGGAACGGTGAGAACCCCGTCAGCCAACGTGGCCACGCCGAACATGGTGTTGCAGCCGGCGATCACTGAAATACCGTCCTGGGTGAAGGTCAATGCAATTGCACCTCCCGGCGCTGCCGAAGTAAGTACACCGTCAACGGTGAGTTCACTTGCAACGAAAGTCTTCCCGGTCGGATTAGCCGCATCCGCGTTGTCGTTACTGCAACCAGAGACAACCGCGCTGATCACAATAAAGGACAGGATGGGTCCAAATATTGTCTTCATTCCTCCACCATAAAACACCAAGTGCCGTGACTCCGGCTTGAGTCGCACATTTATAGGCAATTTTTCATACAAGTTCGCCTAAGCACGGAAGTCGACGAATTACCGCCAGAGTTGTCAAGTAACAAGGCATCAAATAACAAGACATCAAATAACAAGGCATCGAGTCAGGACGAGTACAGCAACTGTGGTGAGCACACCCACCCAAGTAGCCGAGCAATTTTTTGGGTTCCCGACCACGTGAACGGAGCCAAGCACGGCTCGGTTCCCTCACACTCAGTTTCATGGGGCGTGAATTGATCCGATGGTAGGAAAATCCCATTTTTATGGTATTTTTATGCCATGAAAACGCAAATTGATTCAGCGGGCCGGATAGTGATCCCAAAGCAGATCAGAACACAGGCCCGTCTGGAAACGGGAATGGAATTGGAAGTTAATTTGCGCAATGGAATTGTAGAGATTTGTGCCCCGTTGCCTGATGTCACCTGGGTCAACTTCAAAGGAATTGAATTTCCCGAAATTGATTCGCCAGGGCTCACCGCTGACGAGATTCGTGCAGCAATTGAGGAATCTCGTGATGGTGGTCGTTGATTCGAGCGTAATTGTTGGCGCCTTGCACTTCCCCACCCAGAAATCTCGTGACATGGCTCGCAGCGCCATCAAGGCAGCGCCTCGACCGTTGGCTCATGCGCTTTCCGAGTCCTACTCGACACTCACGCGGTTACCGATACAAATCCGAATTTCTCCCCAGGTTGCTTGGAACTACCTTGAAAGTGCATTTCCGGGTTCCGCGATCGTGCTAAATGCGGACGAACACCATGAAACCCTAAAACTGCTAGCTCATGAAGGTATTTCGGGGGGCAGGATCTATGACGGAATTATCGGGGCGGCTGCTCGGTCGGTTGGCGCAAAACTCATAACAGCCGATCGTCGAGCTGGCCAAATCTATTTACTTATTGGTGTTGAATTCGAGTTAGTTGTCCCAGACAATTCTGTATGAACCGCAAGGTGTCACGCGCTTTGCGTCAAGGACCCTCACGACTCCTAAAAATGGTGGGCCATGATCCAGTTGCATCGCATCCCAACAGCTACTCGCCAAAGCCGAATTAGCATTTATAGGGCACCTCGTGGTCAGCTCAACCTCTTAACAGTTCGATCAAGACTGTCAACTCGTCCACAATGCCTAAACTCGCGTGGGCTAAAAAGCACAGAATCGTTAATGTTTCGAATGCTTAATTCGTTTGCCGTGTCGCGGAAAATCTGTGAGGAGATCGGGGGTGATGGTGAGGATGAGTGATCCTTACCCCAAAAGAAAAAGCCCAGCCAAGTGGCTGAGCGATTTCCTAGGATCCGCACACAACAGACGGATCTTTGCATGGATCGGGTCTTTTACTCGCAGTTTTATCGGGCGTGAATTGATCAGGTGGCCACCACCTCCGCCAGATTGTGGTCAAGAGTGTGATCCCTTCAACTTACATGGCACGTATACTGTTTCGATGCTAGCGGTTAGGCCCAGACACGCACAGCCACGTGCTTTGGCTGCGGCCATAATCTCAGCCACCCTCGCACTCGCTTTAATTGCCGGCGGGTCACCTGCCCTCGCTAGTGAGACCGATACCCCTTCGCCATCACCTACGGCAACAGAATCCGAAACTCCAGATTCAACTCCAACCCCAGAGCCGACGCCAAGTTCAGAAGGAGTCCCGGCGCAAACAGAGAGTGCCAGCCCTGACCAGACATTCATTGTCGTAGCGGAACGCGGTACGAGTTCTGAGGAACTGAAAACCCGCGCGGTGGCATTGGGCATCTCCGTGGAAATAATGCTGCAGGGTGTTGTGGAAGGAATCACCGCAGAGCTCAACCCGCGGGAACGAGCGGAACTTTCGACCCAACCCGGTGTCGACTACATCGAAGAAGACAAGATCATAAGTGTCGAGTCAACCGCGATCAGGGATGATGCGGGCTGCACGGTTAGTTCACTGGGCAATATCGACGACGCTTCCTCGGGTTCGCTTCCCCTTGGCTTCAATGTCAACTGGTTCGGTACCCAATACACCGGGATTATCGTCAACAACAATGGCGGAATTACTTTTGACGATGGACTGGGGGACTTCCGTTCCTACCGGGACGTCAACCTCGATACCACTTTGCGACCACTAGTCCTTCCGCTTTTCACTGACCTTGACACGCGTAGTAGCAGCGCCGTCACCTACGGGACGACAACAATTAGTGGGCGGGCCGCATACTGCATTAACTGGGTCAACGTCGGTGAGTATCCGAATAAGGCCGCATCACAGTCCTTCCAGTTGGTAATCATTGATCAAGGCGGCGGCAATGTTGATCTGGAATTCAATTACGGGCTGGTCACCACGCCAAGTTCAACGAGCAACCCAACTTTCGTTATTGGATACGCAGACCCAAGTAATCGCAGCAATTCTCTGGTGCGTGTGCGCAGCAGTGATGCAACGGCGCCTTATGCAAATGGTGGCAGTAATGCGCTGGTCTCAAATCGCTTCCCGAGCGCTGGCGTGCAGGCCGGCCGTTACACCTACACGATCCGACCAACCGAGTCGGTCACGCCACCGCCAACTCCAACACCACCAACTCCGGGTACTTCCAATTGCACACCTGACGCCCAAACAACGGTGACGTGGGGGCTCGACCGGATTGATCAGCGCAACCTTCCCCTGAGTACAACCTATGCGTGCGCGGGTGACGGAACAGGTGTCAACGCCTACATCGTTGACACCGGGATTTATGCCAATGACGACTTCTCCGCGCGCCTGCGAACCGGAACTTCAACGGTCCCCGGCTCGGGTTCAACGGTGGACTGTAATGGCCACGGAACCCACGTCGCGGGAACAGTCGGTGGCACGAAATACGGCGTGGCAAAAAACGTCAATCTGTACCCGGTCCGCGTTCTGGAGTGTTCCGGCAGTGGTTACATGAGCAGTGTGGTCAGCGGTCTGAACTGGGTGGCTGATAATGCGGTGAGACCTGCAGTAGTCAACATGAGTTTGGGTGGCGGCACCAGCAAGTCACTCGACGACGCGGTCGCCGCGCTCGTGACCGCAGGTATCACCGTGGTGGTCGCGGCCGGAAACGACAATTCTGATGCGGCCAACTTCAGTCCGGCCCGCGAGCCCAGTGCGATTACGGTGGGATCAACGACGAGCACAGATGCTCGTTCATCGTTCTCTAATTACGGTTCAGTAGTCGACATTTTCGCACCCGGAAGTTCCATCACGTCAACCTGGATTGGGAGTGCCACCGCTACCAACACCATCAGTGGAACATCCATGGCGGCACCTCACGTGGCCGGCGCCGCGGCGGTCTACCTCGGGTTGAACACCGGTGCCACGCCTGCCCAAGTTGTCGCAGCGTTAACCAACGCCGCAACACCCAATATCGTGGGAAGCCCGGGCAGTGGATCCCCAAATTTATTGCTGTACGCACGCTCATTCAGTGCCGCGCCCGCAATTGACTCAGTCGCACCCGTCAGTGGTGCTTCAACCGGTGGGACCTCGGTGACACTCGCCGGAACAAACTTCACCGGAACAACGGGTGTAACCGTGGGCGGATCGGCTGCGACGAGTGTCAGTGCGGTCTCTGATACCCAACTAACATTTACGTCACCGTCAGGCACTGCTGGTATTGCAGCAATAGCTGTCACCAACGCAACTGGTACCACCACATTGAGCAATGCATTTACCTTTACAGGAAGTGCGTGTGCAGTCCCTATCTTGTCCTCACTGTCGTCGAGTACCGGTGCAGCGGACGGGACCACCACGATCACCATCACGGGCCAAAACTTCACTGGCGCAACGTCAGTCACATTTGGTGGAACTCCGGCGACATTTAGTGTCGTCAGTGGCACATCTATTACGGCGACCGCGCCGGCTAAGCCAGTGGGTGACGTCAACATCGCAGTCACTTCAACGTGTGGCACAAGCGAAGGGGTAACCGCATTTGCCTACGTGGGCCAGCCCACTCTGAGTTCCCTCAGCACCGACGGTGGTCCCCTTGCGGGCGGGCAGACAGTAAATATTTACGGCACTAATTTCACTACCGGTTCGACCGTCAACTTTGGCGCCGCCGCTGCGGCGAGTGTCACCTATATAGGTTCAACCCAGCTTCGGGTGACGACTCCTTCGGCCAGCCAAGGAACTGTCAACGTCTCCGTCACAACCGCTGGTGGAACTGCCACTTCGACCAATGCTTACTCTTTCTATCCGGCGCCAACCGCCAGTTCCAATTCCCCAACATCGGGATCAGGGGATGGCGGGGACGTAGTGAGCATCATCGGTACTGGCCTTGACTCCGTAACGGCTGTCACTTTCGGCGGTACAAATGCCACCTATTATGTTTTTGCCTCAACCGAACTCATCGTCTTCACTCCTCCCCGAGCAGCGGGAAGTGTCAATATCGTGATCACCACGCTGGGTGGCAGTGCAACTTTGACAAACGCTTTCACCTACTCCGCAGCAACCCCGGCACTCAGTAGCGGGGGCGGCTCGGGTGGCGGATCGGGTGGAAGTGATGCACCCAGTAGCGGCGGGGGAGCAGCTGCAAGTGACGAGATCACCAAAACCGAAGCCGCGGTAACCACAAACCAAGTAACAGCCCCAGGTCAATTCAAGATCCTCAACGCCCAAGGCCAGCCCATGCAATTGCGCAAGGCTGAACTTACCACCGGTGGCTTTAGCATTGCGGGCAATGACTGGGAGATAGCCGGTTCCGGTGCGCTAAATTCAACGAATCAAACCCTCACGCCTGGCACCCGCATGACGATCACCGGCGAAGGGTTGCAGCGCCTCACAACGACCGGCATCTACATCCTCTCCAGTCCAACGTGGGTCGGTTCAGCGATTGTCGGATACGACAATAAGTTCACCGCCAATTTCATGATCCCAGACTTGCCCGCGGGTAATCACTCCCTTCAAATCAACATGGTTCGTCAAGGCCAACTCCCGGTCAGCATCGCCCTTGGGTTCACCCTCGACGGCACGGGTGCAGCAGCGGAAAAAACACCCAACCGGACCACAAGCGCAGCGACCCAGCAAAGCTCGTCAGCTCAACTAATTTACTTTGTGAAAAACAGTTCCAAATTCACCACCTCCAGTGTGAAAAAGCTCAAGCGACTGGTCACCCAAACACCAAACGCGAGTGTCGACATCACAGCATTCACGGCATCAAACGTGTCAGCACGCGTGGCAAAGAAGCGCGCCGCTGCAGTCACCAGGTACCTCGACAAGTGGAATGTCGCTAACACCAGCAAAGTTGAGAAAGGGGTTTCAACAACCCAATCAAAATCAGCATTACTGGTGATTAATCCGAATCAGGAAAGCGCGGGTCAAAACGATCAAATTGATTCGTTCATTATTCGTTACAAAAAAGGCAAGAAGCCAACTAACGCGTCGCCCCTATTAGGCACCGACAAGGTCACCAGTATCAAAAGACAGATCTCGCCCTCGGCGTCTATCTCGGTTTCGGCATGTACCGAATCGACCTCCCCAAACCAATCACCGCCCAGCTCGCCGACTCGGTTGCCATAGAACTCACCAAGTCCAGAGTTGTTGACTTCGCTGAGCCAAATGCCCAAGTGAGTATCCTCTCCGCAACCAACTCGCAGTCCTGATCAAGAGTGTCAAAACTCCAAGCACAGTCCGCTAGTTGGACCAACACCAGATCACACCTGCATTCCTCGGGCGATGTCACGGCTAGTAGTCGTAGATGCATCCGTGTTTGTTGAAGTGTGGTCTTAAGTCGAATCCTTGGGGTGAAAGCCTGCCCTGGATTTCTTCGAGGGTCGGGCCGTGGGCAAAGCCTTTCCATTCCAAAAGTGAAACAGCAATGCTGTGGTTTGTATCTCGTTTAACCCACCGTATTCGTAGTACCGAGGGTGCATCACTCCTGCTGAATCGCTTCCGGGTTCGAGTGCCCGCCGAACATTTATGTGCCAGGTCGACACAGATATCAACATTGCTGACTGCCCAACGGCAAGCTCGAGGTCACAGCCGTATTCCCCACCGATCAAGGGATCCCCTTGCTCAGTGTCATTATCTGCACTCATCCATGTCACCAAATGCGACATCAAATCAAGAGTCTGTTCCCCGGTCAATGCACCGAAGTCGTGGAACCGGGGGCGATCTAATTCTGTTGAATCATTTTCGGGTTCAAGTATTTGTCGCAGATTCACGTACTGTCCTGAGATCAGAAATGACATTCCTGAATCTCCGATAGGTGTCATTAGGTGCATTGGGTATCCGCCGTTAGGCATGGTGTTCCTTTCGTCAGTATCAACCGGTGTCGATAACTAACACCACTCAAAGCACCCCGTAGGGGTGCTAAAAGACGAGCGCGCATGCGCGTACGCGTGCGAGGAGCCGACCACGATTTCGTCCCCCAATCGCTTGAGGTTCACAGGGAGGAAAGAATCCGCTTGATAAATGTCAGACCCCAATGTCATAGTTGAACTAGCTCCAGAAGGTTGATCACAAGCCTCTTGGCTGATCACCTGCCAACCGCCGCCTCGTCGCACGGTGGCTCCAAGGGAAGGAGCAATCGAAGGAGAAACGCATGTTAGATCCCGGCTACCCATTGTCAAACCCGATCGCGTTGGTGTGTTCAGACGAATACGCGAACTGGGTTTTTAGTGAGAACCATCCCACTCAAGGCAGACGTTTCACCATCGCCGAAAAGCGCCTCAGAGAGTTGGCAAAGGAACAGGGCATTGGCCTCACCGGAATTATCGCGGACTACCTGCCGAGTGTGGAACGGTTGGAATACGCCCATAGCGCCGAATACGTTAGTCAGGTCCTTGAACTGGGGATCTGTGACGAGTGGATGGGCAAGCGCAAAGACCTGGGGCGACTCGCTCAGCGGATGGCCGGTGGATCGCTATTGGCTGTCCAAGCGTTGCTGCGTCAGCACGCATTGATCGCGGTGAATTTCGCGGGAGCTAAACATCACGCGAAACGGGATCACTCCAGTGGTTTCTGTGTGTTCGCGGATTTCGTTATCGCGGCTCGTTACGCGCTCGAAACGGATACATGGTTACGAGTGAAACGCATTGCGATCCTTGACATTGATGCCCACCACGGGGATGGAACGGAAGAACTGCTCGCGCAGAATCAATCGGTACTCACGTTCTCCGTTCATGACCGCTCGATCTTTCCTGGAACGGGACACAATGATGATCCCGATCGACATATCTATAACAGGGCTCTACCGGCGAATTCGGGTGACGCAGAATTGCACGTAGCGGTCCAGGATTTTACTGGGATCGCCAAAACCTTCGATCCGGACATGATCTTTGTGGCGATAGGGGCCGATGGACTGGCCGGTGACCCGCTCTCCACCCTGAACTACACGATCGAAGGCATGGAGGCTGCGATTAAACAGGTGCGGCTAGCTTTCCCCAACACTCCAATACTTTTTGGTGGGGCAGGGGGATACCAACCCGACGGTGAAACCCCGCAAGCATGGGCCCGGATGGTGATGGCAGCGGCAACGGCATAGTGAATGTCAGACCCCGATGTCATAATAAAAATGGTTAAGAAAGCAAGACAGGTAATACCCGCTCAAGAACAGACCCGATAGCCCTCCGGCTGGGTCTGTGCCAACCGCCCCTCGTGACGGTGGCCCCGGAGGAAGAGCAGCCCGCGCAGCAACTGCCCGCGGGAAGTTCGAGAATCGAAGGAGTCCGTCATGGACATCACAACAACGATAGAAACAACTGATTGGGATACCAGCAGTGTGCTAACCCTGGGCTTTGGCCTAGTGGCGACCATCGCACTGTGGATACTCCTGATCTGGATTCTCGCCAAAGATCAAGGTTAGGAATCAACATGACACAGAACAACAAAAAGTCAAAAAAGCAATTCTTCAGTCTCGCTGGAATCGACTGGGACGATGATGCATCAATAGATGCCTGGGCCCGAGCGGTCTGGGGAGTAATGAACACCCAACGGGAGGAAGAAATGAATAACAAAAAAATCGAAGCGCCAGAGCCCACTATCAAACTGACCGGGAAGTACGCCAGAGCGGTCAGCTACGCCAATAAACACCATAAAAAGCAAACCCGCAAGGCAAAAGATGTTCCCTACATCTCTCACCTCCTCGCGGTATCAGCACTCGTCTTGGAAGCGGGAGGAGATGAAGACCAAGCAATTGGTGCTCTGCTGCACGACGTCGCCGAAGACTGCGGTGGCGAGGTGCGCCTCACCGAGGTGAGGGAACGCTTCGGTGCACGAGTTGAAGCTATCGTGCGCGGTTGCAGTGACTCGATTACCAGTGACCCGAGCGAAAAGGATGACTGGGACGTTCGCAAGCGCAACTACCTCAAGCACCTAGCGTCAGCATCAGCAGATGTCCTGATTGTTTCGGCCGCAGACAAGCTGCACAACTCCCGAGACACCCTCGCCGACATCAACCGTGAGGGAATCACAACGCTGGACCGTTTCAATGTTGAACCCGAAGGAACGGTCGCCTACTACACGGCGCTGTGGGTAGCGCTGAGTCAAGCCGGTGCGCCAGTTCTGCTCACCACGCCTCTGCATGACATCGCCCAACAGATGGTGAACGCGCTGTACCCGGAAAACGGATACAACATTGATGAACCGGCAGCGCAACGTGAAATCACGAAACGTTTGCTCGGTTAAAAGCTGAAACGTCTCCTTATCTTGCTACCCAATGGCAGGGAGGTATTTCAGTGACAAGGTTCGCGTTACCTGCTTCGCATTCCCTGAGGCCATTCGGTGGGAGCAGCTTTCACGCCGGTCGAATGTCGGTGTGATTGAAGTCGTCTCCCTTAAAGAGCAGTTCCTCATCTTGTGATCTGGCCAATGCGTAAGAGAAGCAGTCACCGAAGTTGAGTTGGGCGGGGTGCCCGCTGCCACGCCCGAAATCCCGGTACGCCTGCCGGGCGATTAAAGCCTGTTCATAAGTGACGGATTCGATCGTGAGCCCCGAGCCAACAATCAAGTCGTCGAGTAACCGGGTTGCTACCGGGTCACGCCTACTATCGACGACAATGCCAGCCTCAAGCAATGTAGCCGCCGACATTCGCGGATACGGATCCTGAGCCAGCTTGTCCTCTAGGACAGGGCGCTCGGGTTCGCTGAGCAAAATGGCAATAAGGGCCGAAGTGTCAACGATCATCTAGGCACACCATTCTCGTCGTAAAGTTCCTCGTTGACCTCCCACAGGGAAGGCCCAGGGCTTGCTTGCACACGATCGGTGAATCGATCCGCGATACCCCGGATCTTGGCCAGTCGCTGGTCTGCAATTTCCTGTGAGCGGCGACGATCCAGCGCCTCACGCAGGGACAGGGTGACAGCCTGCGTCACCGACGTGTGCTCAATAGCTGCGAGTTCCTTGGCCAGGTCATGCGCCGTTGTGCTTTTAATGTTCATCGCCATGTCGTAATTCTCTACCATTAAATCTATTTTGTCTAGCAAGGTAGATACTTCCACTTGCACAAACAAGTCAGTGCTGAAAAGTTACTACGACGAGCAGCCGTCATTGGGGTGGAGCACGTTTCACCCGGAAAAATCACCTGTGCCGAAGGTGGTTTGTGCGGTAAGAGCCGATCACGGGACACATCAGATCGGCCGGATCTCGAGCAGCGCACTGACGAGATCATCTTGGGCAAGCAGGCGCCCTTCGATCAGATCGTCGATGACGTCACCATTGATCTTGGTTCACAACTCAGCGCGGACGAGATCTTCGGCCTCTTCGACCTGGCCCGCCCGACCTGAGGCTGTTGTCCCACCGAAATACGCCCCCAACGACCCGGATCTCATTAACCGGATCGGCACACTGCAGGACATACTGAAATGGATTGAAACCGATTCGAGCCAGCCAGCGTGTCAGTGGCCATTTCTTTCCAATACTTCATTATTTGTTAATCCTCACCATTTAGTGAGGATTAGATATAAATGAGGTATAATTCCCGTGTGGACGCAAAAACAGAACGAATAGAACAGGCGCTTCGCGCTGTGCTTCCTGCGGGAACGGCGGTTGTCGCGGAGCCTACAAACACCGACCTGGTCTACTTGGAGATCGGTGAGACCAGCGTAGGTGCGCAGACGGCATGGATTGGCGAAGGTTGGTTGTCCGACGTTCGTCGGGCAATCATGCGTTTGCCAAACGGCCTTGACTTTGTGACCGCTCATCGACTATCTCCAGGTGCCCGCGCGGCGGCGACCGAGGCTGGGCTGGGGTGGATTGATGAGTCAGGAGCGGCCGAGTTATCCCTGCCCGGCGTGATCGTCTCAAGGTCTGGAAGTCCCGAGCCCAAGCGTGACCCGAGTTTTCACTGGACGCGGTCCATGGTGGGAACTGCTGAAGCGTTGTTAGTGGGCGCGCGGCCGACAGTCGCCGGAGTCGCCCAGACGACAGGGCTCTCTGCCGGTGCAGCCACCAACGCACTAGCGTCGTTGACAGCACTCGGGCTTCTTCAAACCGCGGCGGCGCGCGGACGGAACTCCGCCCGAC
>FUWD012833891.1_pt1 | contig 51927 bp, 46 predicted proteins | sample 1063281 | NCBI WGS metagenome assembly FUWD01 (sample SAMEA79048168, study PRJEB19326) | metagenome | biome: marine | reverse complement strand
ACAAACAATACCTTGGCGAATCAGGTGGTGCAAACCGGGGTGATGGATGAGGTGATTGGTCAAACTGTGACTCGGTTAAAAGAGGTGGCTCCCGATTTGTCAAAGGAAGAGCAGGTCATGGAGATTGGTTTTGTTATCAATTGCCGCATTGCCCTGCGTCTGGTCCGAGCATTCAAGACGAGAGTGAGTGTTGAACTTCATCCATCCATGTCACGGGATATGGAGCGTACCTTGGAATTTGCCCGGCGTTATTACCGCGTGTGTTCGGAGTTTTTTACCATTAAAATTCCTCTAACCCCTGAAGGGTATCTGGCTGTTCGCAAGCTTCGCAAAGAAGGAATGCCTATCAATTTTACTTTGGGATTTTCAGCGCGTCAGAATTACCTGGCCGCGCGACTGTCGAATCCTGACTATGTAAACGTATTTTTAGGCAGGCTCAATCAGGTGGTTACCGAAAATTCAGCCGGGAGCGGAGATCTTGTGGGCGAGAAGGTGACACTGGCTACGCAGGAAGCTCTTATAAATGTTCGCAAACAATATTTAGACATCAGCACGAAGCTCATTGGCGCGAGCATTAGGACAGGCGAGCAGGTTAAATTTCTGGCCGGACTGGATGTTCTTACCATTCCTCCGGCGGCGATGGAACAGTTCGCGAAACTTGAGCAGACCGATTCTGTTGAAAGTAATATAGGAAAAGATATCCAGCCGGGGATCGATAAGAATCATTCCCAGCACAACAGGTTCTCCGCGCTTTGGGAAATGCCGGATACTTTTGTTAAGTTTGTAGATGATCTTTTGGCTGATGTGAAACTGGATAGTATGTCGGGAGAGGAACTTGAATCTTTTTGTAAGGAGCGCAGTGTTGATTTGTTTTATCCTTTTTCCGCCGGGGATTTAAATAAAATATTAGATCGAGGTAAAATTCCCTGCTTTGATGACTGGTCACAGGAAATTGCCCTGGATGATCTCATGACACAGTCGGCTTTGCAGTCATTTACCAAGGATCAGGGTGCGCTGGATGATAGAATTCGGTCGTTCCTGTGATAGTGATTCTGAAGGTTTAGGAGAGTAAATGATTCTTGCAGGAGATATCGGCGGGACTAAGGTTAATCTTGGGCTATACGGTGAGGTTGGCGAGCAGCTTGAACTTTTTAAAGAAGCCCGGTATGAATGCAGAGACTATGCAGGCTTGGACCAGATTCTGGATGTGTTTCTGGCCGAGACGGATCATCGGCCGGAGTTAGCCTGCTTTGGGGTTGCGGGGCTGGTTAAAGGCGGTGCCTGTCGAGTGACCAATTTGGGATGGAATATTGATTCTTCTCAAATAAAAGAAGCATTGGGCATCAAACAAGTCTGGCTCATTAACGATCTTGCCGCGATGGCTTGCTCGGTTCCTTTCCTGGGCGACGACGATATTGAAGTCCTGCAAAAAGGAGTCGAGGAAGGCGAGGGTATCGCGGTACTTGCGGCAGGAACCGGATTAGGCCAGGCTTTTCTTGTGTCCGGTGGTCATGGGCGTTACCGAATTCTGGAAACGGAGGGAGGTCATTGCGACTTCGCGCCGCGTAATCCTTTCGAGATGGAATTATTACACTTTCTTTTGCAGGAGTTTGAGAGAGTCAGTATCGAGAGAGTTTTGTCGGGTGAAGGAATTTACCGGATTTATCGGTATATTTGCGATAATCAGGAATTGGAGGAACCCGATTGGATCCTCGATGAGTTCGATGCGAAAAGCCTTTCTAGGGTGGTTGTTGAAAACGGTCTCAATGGAAAATCGAAACCCTGCAAAATTGCTATTGAAGTGTTTGTAGAGATTTATGGTGCTGTTGCGGGAAACATGGCTTTGCAGTTAAAGACGACTGGGGGAGTTTATGTGGGTGGTGGGATTGCCCCAGGTTTGGTTTCCTTGATGAAAGACAGGTTTTTCATAGAAAACTTTTTGGACAAGGGCAGATTTCGAGGGTGGCTTGAGCGAATCCCTGTTCGCTTGATTCTCAATGACAAGGCCTCCCTTCTTGGTGCGGCCCATTATGCTTTAGATAAAAAGTTTGTGCGGCTTTGAGTTTTATGTGACGCTGAATATTATTAGAGACAATTTAAGAGAATGGATTTACCGAAATGAATGTTAAAAAAATCGTACTGGCATACTCCGGTGGACTTGATACCTCAGTAATTATTAAATGGCTTCGAGAAAAATATGCTGCCGAAGTTGTGGCGTTCGCCGCTGATGTCGGTCAGGGGCAGGAACTTGATCCTGTTCGTGAAAAAGCGCTCGCAACAGGTGCTAGCGAAGTTTATATAGAAGATTTGAAAGAAGAATTCGTTCGTGACTTTGTGTTTCCCATGCTTCGCGGCAATGCTTTCTATGAGAATGATTATTTGTTAGGGACCGCAATCGCTCGTCCTTTGATTGCCAAAGAACAAATCAGGATTGCTAAAAATTGCGGTGCCGATGGTGTCTCTCACGGCGCTACCGGGAAAGGAAACGATCAGGTTCGTTTCGAGTTGGCTTATATGGACCTGAATCCGGACATCAAAATCATCGCGCCCTGGCGTGAATGGGATTTGACCTCCCGCACCGCGCTCATGGACTATGCCAGGGATCACGGCATACCGATTCCCGTTAGCAAGGACAAGCCTTTCAGTATGGACCGCAACTTGTTTCATGTCAGTTATGAAGGGGGGATACTTGAAGATCCGTGGACTGAGCCGGATGAAGATATGTTTATGATGACCGTTGCTCCTGAATCCGCCCCTGACAAGGCAACTACTGTCGAAATTGAATATGAATCAGGAAATCCTGTTGCTGTGAACGGTGAACGGATGAGTCCTGCAACTTTGCTGGCCCGATTAAACGAGTGCGCGGGTAGTAACGGTATCGGACGTATTGATGTTGTTGAAAACCGATTTGTGGGTATGAAATCGCGTGGCGTTTATGAAACCCCGGGTGGAAGCATTCTGCACATTGCCCACCGCGCTGTTGAGTCCATCACTATGGACAGAGAGGTCATGTGTTTACGCGATTCCCTGATTCCCTCTTATGCCAAGATGATTTATAACGGATTCTGGTACTCGCCAGAAAGGGCTTTCCTTCAGAATACGATGGATGAAACTCAAAAAACGGTGACCGGGACAGTACGCCTTAAACTGTATAAAGGAAATTGTACGGTTATGGGGCGTAAAGCCAGTAAGTCGCTTTATGATGAGAATATCGTCACCTTCGAAGAGGGCGATGGTTACCGTCAGGACGATGCTGATGGATTCATCCGCCTCAATGCACTTCGTTTGAAGATGTATTCCAAAACATACGGTGTTAAATAGGCCCGGAAAAACGGGCTTGTAAAATGCTCAGTCAGAACCGCCGGGTGATTACTTCCTGGTCCAGCCTCTTTAGTCTCAAAGGGTTAGCTTACCCACGCTCTTGATTTGTCTTGCCAATAGAGGTATATATGGCCATGTGAATCCTATTCTGGATATCGATGACGAGAAGAGTCTTCGTGAGTTTTTAACCATCATGCTCGAAAATGAGGGCTATGAAGTGGTGAGTGCCGATAGTGGTCAGAAGGCCGTGGCATTGATTGAGAAGAATGTGTTCGATCTAGTCATCACGGATATCAGGATGCGTCAGTCAAATGGCATTGATGTCTTAAAAGTAGTGAAACAAGTCGGCCCGCAAACCCGTGTGGTGATGATGACTGCCTATGCATCTGCTGAAACCGCGGTGGAGGCGATGAAAATCGGCGCTTACGATTATATTTCCAGGCCATTCAAGGTAGATGACTTACAGATTGCAGAAGCACAATATTAAAAAAACTGGATCTCAAATAATCAAAAATCAAATTTTGTACATGAAAGCCAAGACCTGCCCACTAAATTATTGGACTTTTTTCGTTCTTTTAATTTTTCTCTTCACGTCGCCAGTGAGAGCGGAAGAGAGCGTTGAAGATAGAGGCCCGCAACTCAGTCCATTTTTAGAGGCTGAGTACCTGTATCACTCCGGTGAAATTAAAAAGTCACAACTGTTTTATCAGGAGTACCTCAGTAGAAAACCTGGTGGAGATCGTAGTAATACAGCTTTATACAGATTGGGGACTATTCATCAGCAAAGCCGTTCCTTTGCCACGGCAGTGCGGTTCTACAAGACGCTTTTAGAGCGCTTGCCTAGCTCATTGTTGGCATACGATGCCAAACTTGGGATGGCTCAGTGTATGTTTGAGCTTGAGCAATATGGGGAAGCGGAGATTTTATTCAGGAATATATCTGCATCGCATCCTGACACCAGAAAAAAATGGGAAGCCAGGATACACCTTGGGAAATTGGATGAAAAGCGATTGGATTACCAATCGGCTATTGAAAAACTCAGAAAAATTTATTTGCAAAGTGATGTTAAGGACGTGCGGAATCATGCGAAGGAAATGATTGACCGAATTATTAAAGAAAAGCTTGGTAAGGTTATGCTGATCGGGCTTTCCAAGAAATACTCCTCCGGCTTTCCTGCTGATCAAATACTGTTGAGGTTGATCTCGATTTACCGGGAAGAAAGAGATGTTGAACAATTACAAATCATATTCGCCAGTTTCTTGCGTTTGTTTCCCGATCATCCACAGCGTTTCGTGATCGAGTCAGGGCTCAAACAAATTGAAGATAATAAAGAGGGTAAATTGCGTCTTGGAGTGGTTTTGCCCTTAACGGGTAAAATGGCATTAACCGGGCAACAGGTTCTTCAGGGTGTTCAACTGGCGATTAATGAATCTGGTTTGGAACGTGATGGGAAATTAGAGGTTGTTGTCAAAGATTCTGCTGCCCGGCCCGTGGAAGAAGTGGTGGGGGAGTTTGGTGCTGACCCCAGTATGATCGGTGTTATTGGTCCGGTATTGAGTGGGTTTGTTAAAAGAGTAGTACCAGTTGCCGATCATTATCGTTTGCCAGTATTTACACCCACTGCATCATTTGCCGGGCTAACAGATTTGAGTCCTTATGTGTTTCGTAATGCAATGACACGAAAACTTCAAGGAAAGTTTATTGCAGACTATGCTGTTAATGTTTTGCAGTTGCGTCGATTCGTTATTGTTTATCCTTTAGAGGGATACGGTTTCGAGTTGAAAGATACGTTTGTTCGTGAAGTTGAATCTTTGGGGGCAGAGGTTGTTTCTGTTGTGGGTTATGAGCGTTCGCAAACCGACTTTAAAGAACAAATCCTTGAAATTGGTGGTATAGACGATGATAAGCTGACGAAGCTTGTGGAAGACCAGTTGAAAACAAATACAGCACCACCCCCGTTAGGTCCAAATGGTCCGATGTCCCGTCCGCTGGCAGAGATGGGTCTCTGGTCAGGTGAAGAGGTGGAAAGCCTGAAAGTTTCCCTGGAGTTGAGCTATGATGCGATTTTTCTACCGGGTTTTTATGATAAGGTTGGCTTGATAGTGCCACAACTTGTTTTTTATAATGTTGATGCAGCAACCTTGCTTGGGGCAGACGGTTGGAACTCCCCTGAATTGGTTAAGATTGCTGGAAATTATATGCGAAAGGGATATTTTGTTGATGGCTTTTATGCGCAATCCAACCGCCCCGAAGTAGTTCAATTCGTGAAGCAGTACAAAAGTTTCTTTGCCGAAGAACCCACCATATTATCCGCACAGTCTTATGATGTCGCGAAAATGTATATTCAATCTATCCAGTTAGGGGCTGAAAACCGTCTGGAGACAAGGGATAAGCTTCTTAGGATTCGTGGGTTTCAAGGAGTTTCAGGAAGGACAAGCATTCTGCCAAATGGTGAAGCTGACAAGAATCTGTTCACCATGAAAATCATCAAGAAAAAAATCAGCGAAGACAACTGATTCCCTTATAAAAGAAAAATAAAGCTTTGTCGCAAGTATTTTTCGATCAGCATATGTTTAAATACCAATGCCTGTGCTGATATAGCTCAGGCCACAAGCGTTCTCAGAAAGTATTTTCTGCTTTGATCTCGGAGGAGATGGTGTGTTTGTCGGGGAGTTGGTGTTTCAGGAATAATTCGAAATGGCCTTCGGGGTCTTCAGAGCTGGTAAGTTTTCCCGATTCGGGATTGACTTTGGTGAACACGGTTTCGTTTGATACAGGGAAATTATAAACAGGCGTATTGGCCAAGGCTCCCATCATGTATTCTAGCCAGATGGGTATCGCGGCGCGGGAGCCGGTTTCGTTTCTGCCAAGAGGTTCATCTTTATCATTGCCTACCCAAACTCCAGTCAGCAATTTAGGTGTGTAGCCCAAAAACCAGGCATCGACGTAATTGTTGGTTGTGCCTGTTTTGCCTGCGGTGGGCCGACCGAGCGAGCGCACTTTTTTGGCGGTTCCTTCCTGAACAACGCTTTGCAGTAGACTGGTAATGATTTGCGCCACTCCGCTGGAGATGGGCTGAGTTTCTTTTCGTTTGGCTGTGAAGAGTATTTCGCCATTCCGGTTCATGATGTACCTGATGCCCTGCGGTTCTACCCGTGTTCCCTGATTGGCAAATGTAGAGTAGGCAGAAACCAATTCGAACAGTGTTACCCCGGACGAACCCAGAGCGATTGAAAGATTGCTTTCCAGCCGACTGCTTATTCCCAGGTTCCTGGCCATTTGAATTGCTGAATGCGTTCCAACTTGTTGCAGTAGTTTTACTGTGACGATATTTCTTGAGTGAGCCAGCGCTGTGCGTAGAGGAGTTGGACCATAAAATTTTTCTTCAAAGTTGACCGGTTTCCATTTTTCAAAAGAGTGATCTTTTTCTTTAAAGATGATGGGCGAATCTATGATGATACTGGCCGGGGAGAAGCCTTCGTTGATAGCGGTTGCGTATATGATAGGTTTGAATACTGATCCGGGTTGACGAATTGCCTGCACAGCCCGATTGAACTGGCTTTTGGAAAAATCGTAACCGCCTATCAGGGCTTTGATATGTCCTGTAGCGGGTTCTATGCTGACCAGTGCCGACTCGACTTGCGGTTCCTGTTCCAGCGCCAATGACCAGAGAGAGTCCGCTTCGCGTACACCCAACACCTTGACCAATATTTTATCGCCGGGTTTGAGGGCCTGATTGGGATTGCTGATGCGAGCCCAGCGACCGTCTACCTTGATATTGGGTTCCCGCGCCCACTTCATATCTTTCAGTTCGATGATCCCCTTGCCCTTACCCAGTAAAACGGCAACATGATCTTTATCAACTGTGGTCACCAGGCCTTTGATAATGTTTCCTACTTCCGGCCCCATTCCCTCTTCATCAAATTTATTTATCTGACTTATACTTTTCTGTAATGTTGCTTCCGGGAGGGAAATATTCATGATGCCCAAAGCACCGCGGTACCCGAAACGCTTGTCTGAAATGCGGACATTGTTCTGTACCGCTTTTTGAGCGATGATCTGATTTTCCAAGCCGAGAGTGGTGTAGACTTTGAGTCCGCTCTTATAAACCTTATTCCGTCCATAGAGGGTCATCAGATTTTGGCGAATATACTCAACGAAATAGGGAGCCTTGTTAAGCATATCGGTGATTTCGCCGAGTTCGAAATCTTTTTTCATTGCCACTTCAGCCTCCTTACGCTGGATAAATCCCAGTTGGGCCATGCGGCGTATAACATGGTTGCGTCTTGAACGAGCGAGCTTCGGGTTTCTGTAAGGTGAGTAATTGTTAGGTGCTTTGGGCAAGGCGGCGATCAATGCACACTCATCCAGGTTGAGGTCTTGTACATGTTTCCCGAAATAGGTGCGTGCCGCCGCTTCAACCCCATAACTGCCATGTCCGTAATAAATCTGATTCAAGTACATCTCAAGAATTTCATCCTTGGTGAAAATAAGTTCCATTCGGACGGATAAAATAGCTTCCTTTATTTTGCGTTCCAGAGTTCGTGCGCGGGAAAGGAAAAGAGTTTTGGATAATTGCTGGGTGATGGTGCTACCTCCCTCGACCACATGACCTGCCTGCATATTAGTGAGAAAGGCCCGAAAAATAGCCTTTGGGTCGATTCCAAAATGATAATAGAAGTTTGAATCCTCCACAGCCAGCGCGGCCTGTTTCAATTGGACAGGCATTTCTTTCAGCGGCACCATGATTCTTTTTTCCAGATAAAACTCGGCGAGTAATTCATCCTGATCGGAATACATCAAGGTGACTGTGCTGGGTTGGAAATTTTTCAATTCTCGCACATCAGGTAATTCGTCAGAAAATTTATTGTAAATAAAGACTGCTCCCGCGAATCCGATGATCAAGGCCACAATGGAAAACGAAAAAAAGCCAATGACCATCATTTTAAAAAAACCGGTCCGTTTTCTTTTGGGCACCTTCTTTTTTATTTTTGTTGGGCGCTGATTTTCAAGAATCTTAGTCATGATTGCGCTTTGAGTGGCATTCGATTTTCGTCCAGTTCTATGAGGTCGACCCAGGTGATTATGTCCGTGCGGTCCGGATCAATCTGATTCCGAAGCTCTTTAAAACGAGTCTGCTCTTTCCGAGTGTCAGGTTTTTCATTAAGAATTTTAAAGTTTATGCGGTCCTTATCTTTTTGTGAGCGATTCGAGCATTGTTTGTTAATCCAGCTTGTTATTTCCTCATCGCTCATCTTTTGCGCGAGTCGCATGATTTCTTCGTGGTCTGTTTCCATGAACCCCATAATTATTTTATCAAGAGGACAGGGGAAAATATATTCGCCCTGTGTTTTAGCGTTGAATGCCCGTGCCTTGTCTAACGTACGGTATATCATCATATGTCCGCTCATTTTTGTTTTCGGACTTCTGAGAAACGGTTGAGTCGGGTCTATGGGTAATGTCATTTTTTATTTATAGAAAAACTGATCGGTAGGAAACGTCAATGCATAGAGGGAAGATCAATCCAGACGAACCCGGCTGAGTTTTTTAAATTGCGGTGAAGTTTTAATGGCTCGTGCGCCTTCGGCTCCGATATGATTTCTAAACAGGTCCAGGGTTGTTATATTAGTGAGGGTCTCCGATTTTGCAATGTGCTTTGCCCCTTCTTCGCCAATTTCATTAAACTTTAGAACCAGCTGGTCCAGATTAGACCAGTTTGCCGATTGAGCAAGAAGCCTCGCGCCATTTGCTGTTATTTTATTTGATTTTAAATTCAACACCCGGAGTTGTGACAGGTATTGTGAATCACATAAAGCCGCTACGCCTCTATCGCTTATTTCGTTGTCGCCTAGCGCCAGGGTTGTGACCTTTGATAAAACTTCCAAATTGGAAAGTTGAATTGTCCCTTCATCGCCCAATTCTCTGTTTTCCAGGTCAAGTGACCCACCGCCGTTCAAATTTTTCTCAACCAGTTTTTCGATGTCCGGTTTTTCGTTGTGGCTCATAATCCTTTAAATTCGACTTAATATATAAAAAGAGGCTTCACTTTGTTCAGTGAGTTACATGATAAACCTTCCTGAAAAAAGGGTCAATCATTACCCCGGCGAATAACGACAACTTACTAATAATGAGGTTTTAAATAAATAAGATAAATGGTATATTGAGGGCTATAGCTTGAAATTTAGGGCTTATGTTCAACTGAGATTAGGGGATGACGTTATGAAAAAAGTTTTTTCCATTTTGATAGTTTTATCGTTATTTTTGATTCCTGTAACGGCTTTCGCTGGCGAAGGTCCTTTGGCTTTACCCGCTGGAACTAACCCAGAAGCCAACATGCATAATGATGAAGGCATCAAACATTGGAATCAAGGCCATTATGATGTGGCTTTGAAACACTTTCAAGAGGCTTCTGGAATTGACGCTTCTTCGGGAGAGGTTCATTTCAACGAAGCGATTGCCAACGATAAAGTGGGAAAACATGGGGATGCCACCATGCATTTCAAGGCCGCTTTTAAGAGAGCTGGCGGGAATAAGAAAATTTTGAAATCACCTATTTTGCTCGGGCATATCGGACATTAAAAGAGTCTCTGAAAACCAGGGAAGTCTCAGTTTGAGGAGCCCTTGAGTTTTCAGATAGCTGGGTGACGCCATCAAGAGGCGTGAAATTCAACGAATTGTATGGGGACCAGTTTTTTTATAGGCCCTTTATTTTTCTAACTTATTGAAAAATGTAATTAATAATTGGTTTTGGGACCGATTTAGCCCCGATTTTTAAATCTACCCTTTCACAGAACCATCTAAATAAATGAGAGGGTAGATAATTAGAGTTGAATGAGGGCTGCTGTTATAGAAGAAATTAAAGAGTTTTAATAAATTTTCAAAGAGTATCAGCCTGCCATTCGATTCGAGTGTCAGGCTTTTTTGATGGAACATTAATCGAAAGGAGTGTGAGTCCCATGGATGTGTCGGTAACTTTTGGGAGACCGGGCGAGTACATCGACCCTGGAGGATCAACCTTGCCGAACATTTTTCATGGGTAGATGTGCCGCCTCTGACTGACTAAGGAGGTGAGTGCAATGAAATACTTCCATAAATTTTTTACCATTGTAGTATTTGTAATGTTTTTGACTCCATCTGCCTGGAGTAGCCCATACCTTGTTGCAGAGCCTCCTTTGGCTTCGCAGATGAGTTGGGATGTTTCGCCCAGTGGAATGTTGAGCATCAGTTACGACCTGGACTTTAATGGGATGGCTGATTTTTATACCATGCGAGTGGTGGTTGAGTCCTTTTACTCAGGTCAAACCGTTGTGGAAGTTGGGGATGGTTTTCCAAATCATTCAATTTTCTTTGTGCCTTATAGACAGCAATGGTTTTATTATGTGGTTACGGGACAACCGCTGTTTTACTCCTATGATGTGGACGAAGATGGAACCTGGGACATTATGTATAAGGACGTTTCTGAGGATAGTGTGAACGGAAATGAGGTTTTTTATGCAAGTCCTTCAGGTATGTTTACAGGCGATTTCAATAATTTTTGAGACGAGCAACCTGTTTACGGTCGGATGAGCGTTAAAAAGCAGGAATCTTTTGGCTTTTTGACGCTTATCTGATAGTATTTAAGGCACTGCAACTTCATTCAGGAGAGTGTTCTTATGATGGGCATTGGTTTTCCAGAGTTGATGATAATACTAGTTATCATCATGATAATTTTTGGTGCCGGAAAGCTTCCGGAAATTGGATCTGCTTTCGGACGAAGTATCAAGAATTTTAAGAAGTCTATGAAAGACGCTGAAGCCGAGGAAGTTGACTCTGGTGCATCAGAAAGCGAGGCAACTTTATCAGCCGCAGAAACGGCAGAAGAGGGGGCCAAGAAAGTGCTGACGCCGGAAGAGGCCGCCGCAAAAAAAGAAGCGGAAATGATCGATGAAGTGGCCGATGAAATTTTGAAGAACAGGATCGATCCTATAAGATCTGCTCACGATGGACTGGTCCAGCAAAATGATGTGTTCACCAATTCACTGAGAAGAACTCCCGGTGGAAGGGGAAGGGGAAAAGGAATAAGCCGCGACGTATTCTAAAATTAAAGAATTGTTATTCAATTTATAACCGCTTTGTGACAGATGAGAAATCATCGGCAGAGCGGTTTTTTTAATTCTCTTCCGTTTGAGTTTGTACCGGATGAAAAGCTAGAACCCAGCCGATAGCAAGTCCCACCCCGACCCATAGTAGCTCTTTAATGCGCCGGACGAATGAAACAGTCAATCCAAGGTCTGCTGGCATTCCCATAGCAGTAAAAATGAGGATGAGTCCTCCCTCCTGCGCTCCAATACTCAGCGGAATGAAAAAACTTCCCACACGCACCAGTTGAGCCAAGGCTTCGATGACCCATAAATCGATCAGGGTCGGTTCATATCCAAGAAAATATAATGTCACATATAGCTCTCCCAGTCCAACGGCCCATCCGGCAAATGCGTATAGTGTTGACGTAACCGTTCTTGACGTGTGTTTCTTATAATAGGAAGAAATACCCTGATCGACTATTTTTAGTTTATCAAGGAATAGGTTTTTTTTTCACTCACAGGCAAGCGCGAAAACCATGTTGCCAGTCGTCCAAGAGTTCCCGTGATCTGGAAAAGGAAAAATAGAAAAATTACTATAGAGAAGACCACCATACCAGCCAGGCAAGCCATTTGAAACTTTTCGGATACGATGCTGGACTGAAGAGTGAAGAAAGTTCCCGGGATAAAGAACAGGATAAGAGCCATGAGAAATGTGGTACGCGCTATCACTTGGGACACCATTCCCTGCTTAAGCGAGAGCCCATGTCTTTCTTTTAACAGCTGGGCTTTAACCGGTTCTCCTCCAAGAGTTCCAAGCGGAGTGATGACGTTGTAAGCTTCGCCTACCTGCCGAACACACCACAAATCCCAAAGACTGAATTGACGAGCTTCATCCGGTTGGAAAGTTTTTTGCCAGGCGACCGTGTCGAGCCATGTGACGCATGTGTATATGAGAATAATGAATAAGAAGCCAAACCCCAACTTAATGATCAGGCTTGCAACCACGGTCAAGTCGACGGATGACACAGCCCAGCCAAAAAGTGAAATACCGACCAATAGAAAAATCAGTTTAATAAGCTTAGGCATTTTACTCAGGGCTTCAGGAACCGGATTTTATGCAGAATTCAAAGTTTGTCCTGATTGATTTATGGACTATAGCACAGGTCTTCGTTCGGGGCTGGCGAAAATTGGATGCAGGATAATGTGTCGTAGTCGGGTAAGGTGCTGAGTGCAACTTTATCTATCGCACTCGCCGCCGATCATATTGATCATATCGAAGGTAGGAACGATATCAGCCAGCATATTACCTTTGCAGATTTCCGGCAACGCGGCCGTCATCGTAAAGCAGGGAGGTCTGACACGGCATTTCCATGGCTTGCCGGCTCCATCGCTGACAATATAAAATCCCAACTCGCCATTTGCCGCTTCAGTAGGATAATACACCTCACCAACAGGAGGCTTCAGGCCGTCGATGACCATTTTGAAGTGGGCGATCATTTCTTCCATTCGCGTATAGACATCCTGTTTGGAAGGAACCCTGAGGTAAGGATTGTCGACATTGATCGGTCCTTCCGGCATATCTTTCATCGCTTGCTTGATGATTTTCAGACTCTGTTTAATCTCCTCCATCCTGACCAGATAGCGGTCAAAATTATCACCCGTTGTACCCAGGGGAATATCAAAATCCAGTTTGTCGTATGCCAGATAGGGGTGTTGTTTACGGACATCGTAGTCTACGCCACAGGCCCGGAGGCATGGTCCAGTGAAGCCCCAGGAGATCGCACTCTCCCTGGAGATGCATCCTGTGTCACGCATACGGTCGAGGAAGATGCGGTTTTTAGTGAGCAACTTGTCCACATCGTCAAAAAGACTGTCAAGTTTTGGATAGGTGGCTTCCAGGTCATCGTTGAATCCTGGTGGAAGGTCACACATTAACCCGCCAATGCGGATGTAGTTCGATGTTAGTCTTGCTCCGCAAACTTTTTCAAGAAGGTCCCAAACAATTTCCCGTGCTTCAACAAAATAGATGAAGGCTGTTAACGCTCCCAGTTCCAAGGCCGCCGCCGCGATATTTGTATAGTGATCTGAGATGCGGGCGAGTTCGTTGGTAACCACGCGAATGTAATCACAACGCTCGGTAGTTTTGATGTCGCAAAGTTTCTCCACCGCCAGCGCATAGCCGATATTGTTCATGATTGATGAGCAGTAATTCAAACGGTCTGTATAGGGAAAGACGTTGGAGTAGGTAACGCTTTCGCACATTTTTTCAAATCCGCGATGCAGGTAACCTACCTCTACAACCATATCGACTACGGTTTCGCCATCCAGCGTCAGGAGGAACTTTACGGTACCGTGTGTTGCCGGGTGCGATGGCCCCATATTCAGCACCATGTGATCAGTGTGTAGATTTTCTTTTAAGTCGACCATAGTTTGTCTGTGATTAGATTAGTTTGCGTTAAAAAAATGAATCAGCCTAACTTGGATATTTTGATGGAAACGGGGCCTTCCTCTCCATTCCTTAACAAGTTGAGTTGAACCGCTACCCAGTTTTTAGGAACATAAACCATGCCTTTGGCTGTGACCGTGCTCAATATTACAGGAACCTCTACCCTGTGCATGTCCGATTCAATCATAATTCTGTCGCCGTCACCGATACCTAAAGCTCGCGCGTCTTCCGGATTCAATTCTGCTACACAGTCTGGCCCGATATCTGTCAGAGCCTTGGCATGTTGTGTGTAACTGCCAATATGGAACATATGGTTGTTGGAAACGAGTTTAAAAGCAAACCCCTCCTTCTGACTGGTTTCCTGTCGCGCTTCGGTAACCCGAAAACCAGGATTTTGTTTGAATCCATCAGGAGCCCACTGCACGGACTTAGATCCAGGAAGTGTGCCATTGTAGATCGGAACAGTTTTTGAAATTTCATCTTGCACATCTGAAACGGCGGAGCTGGGAAATGGTTTTCCAAAAACGTTTGCCAGTTGAGTGAAAATATCGTGATCCGTGCGGGATTGACCTTGTGGCAATGTTGCCGGAGTCACCTTTTGAACATGACGGGTCATATTCGTGAATGAGCCTTCCTTCTCAGCATACGTTGTTGCTGGAAGAATAACGTCCGCCATTTTAGCGGTGTCCGTCATGTAGACATCTTGTACCACCAGAAAGGGAACCGTGTTAAGTGCATTTTTAACCTTCTCCCCTTTGTAGTAGGAGTGGACGGGGTCTTCTCCCGCGATGTGCAGGAACTTTATGGTCCCATTAGTGCAATTTTCAAGCAGGTCACTCGCTGGATTGTTTGTTCCAAAATGATCTGGAACGGGTTGGTATCCAGGCAAAAAGTCTGGAGTACACCCCATATCATTAACACCCTGAGAGTTGCAATGTTCTCTTGGGGGGAAGATGCTGACACTGCCTTCCGCACCATGATGAACTAGAATAGATAAATTAAGCAGGGCGTTCAAGACATCTTCACCTTGCCCCGAATCGAAAATGTCATTGCCGATAAGGATATATCTGTCAGCGGTGCGCCCAAACCTTTTTGCCGCTCGGGTTAGGACTTCATCCGAGAGTCCGGTCGCTTGTTGTGCGGCTTCCGCTGTGTATGGGGCGAGAGACTGAATCAGTTCATCGTAATTTGGAACAGCCAATTTAACATTCGCAGTGTTCACGATGCCCTCATCTATAAGGATGCGGGCGATACGATTGGCTACAGTCATATCCGAACCCAGCGAATAATTCAGGCGGATATCTATATTGCTTTCGCTTTTGAAAACGACCTTGCGCGGATTGGCGATAATGACATCCGTTCCAGAGAATATCGTTCCTTTACGAACAGAGTTGCCACCTACCGGGTACTCAGATGGCAGGTCGGAATTGAAAACAAGAACGACATCCGAGTTTTCCAGTTCTGTCACCGGTTTCGAGTTGATACCGTTTTCAAAACACCGGACCATAAACTGGTTCACGTAGGGCGCTCTCATATTAGCCAGATTGGTGACCTGATTGGAGCCGTAGAGTTCACGGAACAGTTTCTGGAACAGAAAATTTTCTTCATTGGTCAGTTTTTCACCGCCAATACCGACAACCGTTTCAGGCCCGTTACGATTGATTGTTGCCTGAACCCGATCGATGATAGTCTTAATTGCTTCGCCCCAACTGACTTCCTTGAAAGTTCCGCCGAAATTTATGAGGGGCGACTTTATACGATTTTCATTATGAATGATACCGTGACCAAAGCGTCCCTTGGAGCACAGGTTTCCTTCATTAATGCCTTCACCTGGCGTTTCATCGCCAACAAACCGGGTCACTTTATTTTTCTTGCTTTCCATTTGGACCGTACAGCCCCAGGAACAGTATCCGCAGATGCTATTGTTCGTTTTAAATAATGCGGCCAGGCCACGTTCCTGAGAAGACATGTCCATTAGCGCACCGGTCGGGCACACTGTGATGCAGTTTCCGCAGAACTCACAGTCCAGTGGTTCCTGATTAGCGGTGCCGATCATGGACTTCATACCTCTCTGATGGAAGTCCAATGCTTGAACACCCTGAATTTCGTCACAGGCTCTGACGCACAGGCCGCACAAGATACATCGGTTGAGATAAAATTCTATGAGTGGATTCGATTTGTCGCTGGGTTCATTGCGACGCTGAATTTCAAACCGTCCATTGGACATTTGCAAAGCTTCTGTGTTGTCTTGTAGTGGACATACCCCGGATTTGTCACATATAGGACAGTCCAGCGGATGTTCTACCAGCAACATCTCCAGGCAAGCGCCGTTATAGCGGTCCGTTTCTTCAGTGTCGGTAAAAACTTCTATGCCCTCTGCCACAGGATGGGTGCAGGAATAAACCAATTCCTTTGTTCCATCCGCCGAGCGGACGTCCACCATGCAGGTACGGCAAGCGGCGAAAGGTTTGAGTTTCCTGTTATAGCAGAGGTTGGTGACCTCAACACCGTGTTGTTTCGCGGCTTCTATTATTACGGTACCTTCCGGTGCGGAAGCGTCTTTACCGTTGATCTTAAAGTTAACAGTCTTCCTTACGACAGTACTCATTCGCTGGTAGTCTCCTCGGCCGGTTCCTCAGATTCGTCTTCCAATTTATATGCGCCAAGCAACTCCAGAGTAGCTTCAGGATCGATCGTTCCATGAGTATCATCACCGATGAGGGCCATAGGCGCGGCGCCGCAGTTGCCCAGACAGGAAGCGGTTTGTAGCGTGAATAGCTTGGTGTCATCCGTTCCTCCCGCCCGTATGTGGTAACGTTCATGAATTTTTTCTTCGATGGTGGGTGCACCCTTGACAAAACAAGCGGTTCCATAGCAGAGTTTGATAATGTATTTTCCTGGCTCGGTAGTGAGCAGTTGCGGGTAAAAAGAAATCACCCCATACACCTCGGCTCGAGTGACTTCCAGCGCCTCCATCAAAAGCCGGATCGCTTTGTCAGGCAGATACCGATAGACTCCCTGGATTTTTTGTAACATGGGAATCATGTACCGTCGGCTCTTGCTGGGAAAGCTGTCCAGTATCTCATGCACCGGTGCCAAGTCTATTTCTTCCTCCTCGGCAGTTTCCTGATCAGTGACTTCGGTTTCTTTGGTTTCCATAATCAATAAAGCTCCTTGATTAAAAGGATATTCCAACCCTCTTCGATTATATTTTATCCATCGCAGGAGGTAAGCCTGAGAACTATAAAATCTCTTAACTATCGAAAACTTAAACCCTCAGCGCTACTTTGGGAAGGTTGGAGGTCGAAGTATATAAGGTAGATCGTTTTACTGTCAACTGATTTGTTTAAAGATAACCTGTATCCAGCTATATTCAGATAAACCCTTGTAAACTAAGGAAACTATGGTCGTAGGTTTTAGGGCTATTGTATCGGGTATAAGAGGAAAACAGCAGGGGGAGGGGCGGTAAATACCATAGAGCCTTAGAATATGCCAGAAGACTCAAAATACGTTCGTGCGGTCACCACGAGGTTGGGGGGATTTCGTATGAAATAGTAGCTGAAAACAAAACGTCATTCTTTTGATCTTATCTTTAGACAATACCGCGTACCTTTGAACTCGCTTGTTTTGGTCAGGGCTTTCTTTTTTACCAGATCCTGCAAATCCCTGGTCGCGGTAGCGCGGGAGGTGCCAGTGATGGTGATATAGTTTTCCGCGCTCAAGCCACCACTTAAATCCCTTTGGCCCTTCTTCCGGTGGTTAGCATTTTGTGCCAGTTAAAAAGGGTTTAGTGAGAAAGGGGCTATCTCCCGAAATGCTAATTTTGAAACTAACCAAACCGGGAAGCGATTTCCTCAGGGTAGGCCTCCAGATTGTGAACTGTGAGATCAGACCCTTTCATTTCCTCTTCGGCTTCTAATCGAATTCCAAAAAGAGAATCCAGTATTTTATATACGGCAAACCCTGAAACAACGGCTATCACAATTGCTATAACCGAACCAACGGTTTGGGCCATAAGGCTGACTCCTCCCATGCCACCAAGGGCTTCCTGCCCGAAAATGCCGCACGCGATGCCGCCCCAGGAACCACAAATCCCATGAAGTGGCCATACTCCAAGGACATCATCTATCTTCAGTTTTTCCTGTTCCCAGGTAAAACCTTTAACGAATATGAAGCCAGCCAGGCCCCCTATGATTAACGCGCCAAGAGGATGGACTTTATCTGATCCGGCGCAAATGGCGACTAATCCAGCCAGTGCTCCGTTGTGAATGAATCCTGGGTCGTTTTTGGAAGCGATCAGGGCAGTCAGAACTCCTCCGACCATAGCCATTAGTGAGTTAACGGCGACCAAACCGGTGATACCATTCATGGTGGCGGCTGACATTACGTTGAATCCGAACCAGCCAATACAGAGCATCCAGCTTCCCAATGCTAGAAAAGGAACGTTGCTGATAGGGATGGGGCGACTCTTTCCCTGAGAATCCCAACGCCCCAATCGAGGGCCAAGAATATAGACACCAACGAGAGCGATCCAGCCGCCCATGGAGTGAACGACTACTGATCCTGCATAGTCATGGAATGCTACTCCACCTGTCAATCCAGCAAGCCATGAATCGTCTTGTCCAAGAAAACTAATTTGTCCCCACACCATGCCCTCAAATAGCGGATATATGATGGCCACGAAAATAGCGGCGGCCAGGGCCTGGGTCCAGAATTTAGAACGTTCGGCAATTCCGCCTGAAATGATAGCCGGGATTGCGGCGGCAAATGTCAGCAAAAAGAAAAAGTGAACAAGTTCATAGCCCTGGTTGCTACCTACAAGCGCTTTTGCCGGCTGTAAAAAGTAAACTCCATAAGCAATGGCATATCCGATTGAAAAGTAGATGATGGTGGAAATAGAAAAGTCCACCAGAATTTTGACCAACGCGTTTACCTGGTTTTTTTTGCGGACGGTTCCTACTTCCAGAAATGCAAATCCGCCATGCATGGCGAAAACCATAACCGCTCCAAGCATCATAAAAAGAACGTCACCACTGTTTGTCAACGAAACAATATCTTGCTCCATGCCCCTCCCCTCCCAATGTATGAACTAAATATGAACTAAAGATGAATGGTACTCTTTATGAGTAGAAAACGGAGACTATAAAACGATCTGAAAATCAGGCCATGGAGATATCAATATTTCACGAAAATCAGATATCCTTTTTTTCATGGCCACTTCTACCCCAATTACTGGCGATCAGGCAGACCTCGAGTGCATGAAAGCACACCCTTATTTCAGGTATTCACACAAGGGGGGGTCGATGTGGATGTGTTGAGTTTTCCGGGAACAAGGCTCTAATAAACAGGTTTCCCTATGGAAACCCCCAAGCTCTACGTCCTGAAAATATACTGATGGCCTGAGGGGATTTAACTATAAATCCGAAGGGAAGGCAAATATTAATTGACACGTGTGGATTTACTTTTTGCCAGATTATTCGGCAAGGCAGGAAATTAACTTTTTGTCTTTAAACATTTTTCTCAATGTATCTGACAGGGAGTCATTGATTAGATTTTCGTTGGGAAATGTGCTTGCAGGAGCTGAATTTAACTCTTTTTTATCGCTATAGGTTCCTGTATAGCTTTTCCCCTCATTTTTACAGCGTGCCCGCAAAATCGATTGAATTTTGACACTCATGACAGGGAGGTTTTGTTTGTACCTGCTTTTCAGCTGGACAATTTCAACCCGGAGGGTTTTGGTGGGCACCTTCTCCATCCTTTTTGGTTGAAACCCGATTCGAAATAATCCTTCACTAATTTTTTGACGCATCACGTCTGTGATGTCTGAATCGGGGCTGACAGTGAATTTCCGGATATAAAAATCACCGCGCCATTGGGCAATTTTGTTTCCCGAACGGGCATCGATCACTTTCAGTCCGACAGGCTTGGGTTTACTAAAATTATGCGGGGTCACCGGAACATGAGGATTTATGGCAATATAATGTCTTTGTGAGCACCCTGCAGAGAAAACTATAGTAAGCCAAATGATAAATTTGAGTATTTTCATTTTTCCCCGGATTAACTTGTCTCTGGAGATACAAATTTATTCATTCCTACAGCTATTTTGCCCTGATGCTGAATAATGAGCAATTAAAATATTTTTAGTAGAATGCTTATTTTGCCGGAGGATACTCCATTTGACATATTTGATTCTAAGGTTAGTATAATTAGGACCTTTACAATAGAAGTCTCTAGTGTAATTTTAAAGGCTTGATGAATGGCGGATGCTGAACCTGAAAGACCTAAAGAGGATAGGCGGCGGGAAAAAATCAACAGGCGGCTGATGGTTTTTGGGATTCTGGTGGTTCTTTTTTCTTTTGTGTGGCATGTGGGTTCCGCATTTGTTTTAGGGGCCAGATGAAGGCCAGTATCAATTTAAGTCTCTTGGCAGGTTAAGGCGACCAACGTCAAGTATCGGTTGACTGGCTCAGATACCATGAGCATTACCACCATCATATTTCAAGCTCCTCAGGGCTTACGTCCTTGATCTCTAACCACACCCCTTCCAGTATGTTTCTCAATCCAGCAACGAATTATCCCATGTCATGGAGGAGTTTCAGTGGTTTGTCTGTTGTGGCGAATTAGTGAAGAAAAGAAGCAACAGTGGTGTCAAAAACCCCTTCAGTTTTTTCTTTAATAGAAGTGACATCTTTCTCAGAAATGGCGAGGATATCATAAGATGTCATCAGTTGGTGGGGGAGCGTGCATTTTTCCATTTCATTATGAAGGATCAAGGGGGGGCAAATCTCAAAAATGGTCGGGACGAGAGGATTTGAACCTCCGACCACTCGACCCCCAGCCGAGTGCGCTACCAGACTGCGCCACGTCCCGTTATCCTGTTTTAATGGATATCACTCAATGAGTTTTCGTCATTTCTGCATGTCATTCCGCATGCGACGACTGTTTCTCTCATGACCGAATTTTAAGATTTTAAATAAAAATAGAGGATATTGCCTTGGAAGTCAATACGTCTGATTTTTTCGGATCATGTTTATGGTTCAATTTCATTGGTCGTCTTTCTGATCTGTGGTAGAATCCTATAACCCTATGAAATAAACGGTTGAATCTCCCTTTGGCTTGTGAAAATGTGTCAGATCTTTTACACATATAATTATTTTTATCGGGGCACTGAAGCAATAGGAAAATTTCTTTAATTATTTTTTGAGCGATAATTATGAAAATTGTGAAGCTTGGTGATGTTGTTGAGTTTAATCCGGAAAAATTAAAGAAAGTCGGGCTTTTTGATACGGATAATTTCTTCTGTGATATATATTGCTTTGAACCGGGGCAGTCGCAGAAAGTGCATTCGCATGGCGAGTCCGACAAAATCTACTATGTCCTCAAAGGGAGAGGACTGGTGACGGTTGGGTCCGAAGAAAAAGAGCTGGGCCCTGATGAAATTACGATAGCCCCGGCAGGAGAAGACCATGGGGTGCTCAATCATACACAGGATAAATTGGTGATGCTGGTCTTTATGGCTCCTAAACCTTAAGAGGGATTTTTAAAGAGGAACCTTTTAAAGTCGAGCGTATTTCGTAAACGATTCCGTTTTTAGCGGATATATTAAATAAGATTATGGTTTATTTAGTTTTTCCCTCATCGTGGCACCCATCTCAGCCATACCTGAGCCTGCCCAGTCTCAAAGGGTACCTGCATATGCATGGTATTTATGATGTGAAACAAAGAGACCTTGCTATTGAATTGCTTGATCATCTTTGCACCTGGGAAAAGACCAAACCGCTTTATGAGCGAATCATCAATGAGTTGAATGAATTGGGATCGAAACCCAGGCACTCCCAGTTTGAACAGGAAAAGTATGCAAAACTGCGAGAAGCGGAGGAGGCGATTCCTGCGCTCAAATATGAAATTGATGCGGCGAAGGATTCTCTGCGTTGTGAAGATTTCTACGATCTTGATCGTTATATGGAGAGCCTTAAGATTATTGATGTGTGGCTTGATAATATTCTGGCGCCCTATTATCCTTCCCAACTCACAGTTATCGGGAGTCAGTTGCGTTATTCACCGTATTCGACGCAGGAAATTTTCGAGTCGTTCAAAAATCCAAATGAAAATTTTTTCTACGATATTTATAAGGAACATTACCTTCCATCCATTCTAAAGGAAGATATAGATATCCTTGGTGTGTCGATCACCTCGGTCGAACAGATAATACCAGGGCTCACCCTTGCGTATCTGGTTAAGCAGTATGCTCCCGACATTCATATCACCGTTGGCGGCAGTGTGTTTACCAAGCTGGTGGATCGGATAGAGCGTGACGGGTCTCCTGTGTTTCAGTTTTTGGATAGCATTATCGTTCATGAAGGCGAAACCCCTCTATTGAAGCTGGTGCAGGAGTACAGAGGGGGAGGCGACTTGTCGAAAATCCCTAACCTCGTATGGGAAGATAAAGGTAAGGTGGTGGTAAACCGTCCTTTTGCCAAAGAAGATTTGAATAAACTGCCGACACCCGATTTTGACGGTATGCCTTTCGACTTGTATCTTTCTCCTGAGCGATGCCTGCCGCTCATGGGGTCGCGTGGATGTTACTGGGAAAGATGCGCGTTTTGCTCCATTCCTTTCGATCACATGGATTTCCATGTGCGCTACGCAGAGAATGTGGTTGATGATGTGCGCAACCTGAAGGAGAAATACGATTGCAATTATTTCTTTTTTACCGATGAAGCGCTTCCGATCAATTTCATGCGTACTTTTGCGTCTAAAATTGTCGAGGCAAAACTTGATATCCAGTGGACGGGTGAGTTGAAGTTTGAAAAAAGTCTGCTGACTGAAAACCGGATGGAGCTTTTGTATCAATCTGGATTGAGGAAGTTGATTTTTGGCCTTGAGTCTTACAGTCAGCGAGTGTTGGACGCCATGAAAAAGGGTGTTGATGTTGAGGTGATTGACAAAACGGTGGAGGAGTGTCTTCGCATAGGCATCGCCATGCACTTCTACCTTATTACCGGCTTCCCAACAGAGACTGAAGCGGAAGCCAGGGAGTCGGTTGATTTCGTGGTCAACAACCGCAGGTTGCTCGATTCGCCCGGATTCTCCTGCATCATTTCTCAGTTTGATCTGGAGAAGGGGACTCCCATTGAAAGTAATCCATCTGAGTGGGGGATAAGCGAGTTGCAGATTCCGCCGGGCCATGACCTCGGCCTGGGGTATTCCTATAAGGGCAGTATTGGTCTCAGCTTTGACGAGGCGGAAAAGCTGTACCGCGAGTTGCAGGAAAAAATTAACCGCGAAGTCATGACTTTTCCCGATAATTATTCATTGTCCGATGGACTTCTCTACCTCGGACATCATCAGAAAGATGATATAAAGTCCCGCTTGGAAACACTGGCCTGACGAACAGAGAACTACCCTAATTCACTCCCTTGAAGTTGAAGAACGCACCGTACTTTTTATCCGTTCCTTTAATACGGTTGTTCAACCAGTCCTTGAGGAACTCCATCAGGTCGAAGTTCACCTCGGCATCGCTTTTTTTAAAACTTTCATAAAAGTCAAAAACCTGTCCCACCAGTTTCTTAAGCTTTTCAATGTGTTCCCGGGTTTCTGGATAGCCATGTTTCTCGAACAATTTCTCCTCGCTACCAAAATGATAAACGGTGTAGCCCACCAGTCCGGTAAGGATTTTATCCATTTTGTCACAGTAAGTAGAGGGCTCCCAGTGGGAGACCAAAGGTAAAGAGGAGGGCAATCACGTTTAGGATTTGCAGTAGAATAAAATTATCGAGAATGGGGGATATGATCACCTCGACGCCAACCCGCCGAACGGCGTGTTCTACGTCAACGGAGGTAATGTCTCCAGATTCCTTTTTAGCCAGCTCTTCAACCACATCATCCAGAAAGAAAAACTTAAGGCCTTTGAGAATAGCCCCATACACCAGCCACGCAAAAAGTGCGGTAACACCTTTTTTAAGCCTCAACTGCGTTAGGAAATTTTTTCCTATTCCGTCAAAAGTTTCTTCCAGTTGCTCTCGGGGTATATTTTTGTTGATGCGTGGAATTTTTTCTACCAGTCCTTTAGTGATCAGATCGAGTAAACCATGGATTCCAGTCATAGCTTCCGCCAGTTTTCTTCCTGCAGTATGAATCGCACAAGCGCCGATACCGTGAATAATTCCAAGTATCGCGTACCAGCCAAATGCCAGTGTGAAAATCAAACCTTCCAGCCACTTATTCCACTCCAGCTCTTCAAGGAAGATGGCATCCAATGCGTATAATCCAGCCATGCCAAGAGCCAAGCACAAGGCACAAAACAAAATAAGATTAATTAAAGTTCCTGTTAAAAGATCCGTGAAGAATCGACGCCAGAATAGGACGATCTCTTCTCTCTTCATCTTGAAATCCTGATTGAGAGGTTCATGTTTGGGTTTGAGATAAGTTGGGTGCGAGGAGTGTGGAAACTTTTCAAGAGCTCACTTTTATCTGGAGTATCAGGTCGCCACGTTTTCCGTTTTTAAGATGTCCCTTTTCTTTTATTCGGAGCTTGCCGCCATCCGAAAAATTCTTTGGTATGCGAATAATCAATTGCTCCGAATTGCCGTCGACCTCATAAGATACCTTTTTATTTGTCCCGGCAAGGGCTTCCGCCGGGGGAATGGTCATGGCAAGAGTAAAATCAAGAGGATCCGTTACGCTTGCAGTCTGGTGACCTGTGAATATTTTTTTAACAGAACCTATAATGTCAGGTTCCTTATTTGAGCTGCCCACTCCTGTTCTGCCGGTAGATTTGGCATCGTGCATTTTTTTCATGGCAAACAAGGATGTTCCAACGATGTGTGCTAGCCGAAGTCCTTGTCCAACTCTGCCAATGGGGCCAGGAATCATTCCCAGGACACGTACTATTCCCCCCAAAGCTCCCCCCAGTAATGTTGTTTTAAAAAATGCGTTGCCAGATCGAAATCCCGATCGCGAGAACTCTCTATTTAATTCTTCAAAAATATCTTTGCCGAATCCGTTACGGAACATCTCTTCGAATATATCCTGCTGTGAATATCCAAACTGTGAAGACTCATCAGTTCTTCCCGCAAGATAGTCAGTTCGGAAGCGATCATACTGACTCCGCTTGAGAGGGTCTATGAGGACTCCATAGGCTTCGGTGATTTGCTTGAACTTTTCTTCGCTATCAGGGGCATTCTTATTGTGATCGGGGTGATGTTCGAGCGCAAGTTTTCGATAGGCCTTTTTGATATCCTTTTCGACAGCGGCATCGGAGATGCCAAGGACCTTGTAGTAGTCTTTAAATTCGCGAAATTGAGTTCTCATCTGGGTGGCTTCGGGCTAATACGGGAGAGACACTACATTCCCAGTTGTTGCGGATAAGTTGCTTCAGCTCTCTCAGGCCCCAGCAACTGGATTTTATTTTCCATGCTGGACAATGTATAAGTTTTGTCCGTATGGAGGCGCTGGTTCATATTCTCAAAGTGAATGAGAATAGGTGCGTTGTTAACTTTATCGCCGGGAACAGTGGCCGTAATGACAAAGTCCTCGGAACTCAGTACATCCCGGTACTTTCTTTTCATATTCATTTTATACGCTGAGTATCCCTTTATTTTTTCAGTCCCCTCATAGGTTTCTTTGTTGATCACCTTAAAAGATTTCGGAATATAGACATTGGCGAAATAGTCAGGGCCCAGGGAGTGGTGAACAACGGTCTTAACATTCAACAGGTGAGCATCCTGACTGACTGGAACCAGTTTTATTTTGACGTAATAAGCGCGTTCGTGGAAGTTTAGATTTTCCAGAAAGACAATTCCGTATAGTACGCTGAACTTAAACTGGAGGAAAATTCCTAGAAAGATCCATCCCAGAACTTTAAAGTATTTTTTCACTCAAAAACTACCCATTATATTGTAATCCGCTGCCTTTTGGAGGGGATCTCGAGACATTAGTTTTTGCAACTAACTCAATTAAAAAAGCTTATCGGGAACATGCATTATTATTGTACAAAATCATTCTAATTTCAACCTGCAGGTATTGTCGGGCATAAAAAATATCAAATCTTTAGTGTTCGCTGTCAACAAAATCTGGACCAATTGAGTCAAAAATTTAAGAGATACTTTCTGTTAAACTTTCCTTAAGAAGGAGGTAGTTATGAAGAAGAAAGTATCGAATGAGAAAGTAGTCACGGACGGCAGAAGGAAATATTAATCGCAAGAGATATTATAAAACGCAAAATGATGGCAGAATTAAGGAGACTGAATCAGAAAAAACCATCGATGTTGACTCCAGGTTCTATAGTTCAAGTCTGAAAAGAAGTTGTTGTAGAACCCGTGGAGCCTGTGCAAAAATGAGAATCATTTTTCACAACTCCACACCCAGGTAGTTACCATTTTTATCGATATGCTCCACAGGGAGGAAATCTGGGTCGGGTGCTATTTTTATTACCGGATGGGCGGCCAGCCAGTCCTTTTCACCTTGAGTCAGGAAAGGTGTACTTGATTCTATTGCTAAGGCTGAAATTGGCAAACAGAATATAAATAGATGTTTCGCGATAAAAATAATTAATGTTTTTGGGTAAAACTTCATGTTTCTCGTCTCTACGACACAAATTATGTTGTGAGTTTCAGGTGGAATATTTGCATATGGTTTATTTTACATTGGTTGTGGGAATAATGTAGTATAACCTTTTTTGAAATATCGTTTGATGGAGATACTTTGTGCCCGAACGTGGTCAGTTGATTGTTTTTGAAGGGATTGATGGCACTGGAAAAAGCACTCAGTGTCGGAAGATGGAAGAATATTTAATTGGTAAGAGGGTTCCTGTTGTCCGTCTGAGAGAGCCGACGGACGGGGTCTGGGGCCAGAAAATCAGGGAAATATTATCAGAAGGGCGAGGCGATGTCAGCCGCGAAGAGGAACTTTTCTGGTTCCTTGAAGATCGACGGGAGGATGTTGAAAAAAACATTTTGCCAGCCTTAAACGATAATAAAGTCGTTCTGCTGGATAGATACTATTATTCCACGGCCGCATATCAGGGCGCGTTGGGGCTGGATTCTGACAGTATTCTTCGTGATAATATTGAATTCGCACCAATCCCTGACCGGGCTTACATTTTTATTGCGCCACCTGAACAATGTTTGAAACGAATTGAAAGTTCACGCGATGGCTATAGTTCTTTTGAAAAACTGGAGTATCTCGTAAAGGTTCAGGAAATTTTTAGTTCATTTCAGGGTGTCCATATTAAAAAGATAAATAGTAATTCTACGATTGAAGATATTCATGCTCAATTATGCGGGGATATTAATGAGTTGACGGGAATATAAAATGAAACGATTTATTTTGGGTGTTACAGGGGCCAGTGGCGTTTGCTATGCAAGGCGATTGTTTGATGTGCTGAAAAATCACGCTGAGTTGCATGTGGTGATTTCGGAAAGAGGAGCCGAACTGCTCAAGCTTGAATTGGATTTAGATAGCTCTTATTTTTCTGGTGATAATGTGACTCTCTATAAAAATTCGAAGATTAATTCCTCTATTGCCAGTGGTTCGTTTCGTACTGATGGTATGGTGGTGGTTCCCGCAAGTATGGGGACGATAGGGAGAATTGCTTCAGGAGTTTCATCGACACTGGTAGAGAGGGCCGCCGATGTGATTTTAAAGGAAAAACGTAAAATGATCGTTGTCCCCAGAGAGACACCTTTTAGTACCATTCATTTAAAAAATATTTTGGCTCTTGATCAAGCTGGCGCTGTGGTTTTGCCTGCTTCTCCTGGATTCTATTCCGGACAGAAAACCTTTGATGATCTTGTCGATTTTGTCGTTGCACGCATTCTGGATCAATTGGACATAGAGCATGATCTCATGGACCCATATCAAGGCTGATACTCAATTGCGGTTTGTATTTATATTATGATTTATCTCGACAATGCCGCAACCACTCCCATGTTTCCCCAAGTGATGGATGTTCTGACAGATTCTATGGATTCTGATTTTGCGAATCCGGGAACCGTCTATTCTATAGGCCTCGATGCTCGTAGGAAAGTTGAGCAGGCAAGGGAAGATATTGCCCGTGCTTTGAATATTTCCTCCACCCACAAAATAGTGTTTACCAGTGGCGGCAGTGAGGCCAATAACCTTTTTATTAAAGGACGCTGTTTTCCTGATAAGAAAGTGGCGTGTCTGGGTTTGGAACATCCCAGTGTCAGGGCGACACTGGAGTATCTCAGGTCTTTCGGCAATGACCCACTCACTCTTCTGGGTTTTCAAACTGAAGGCCGTTTTAATTTGCAAGGTGTTTCGGCATTATCTGATAACCGGTGCCGGTTGTTGTGTCTTTCCCATGTTAATAATGAGTTGGGGACGGTTAATGATCCTGTTCAGGTTTATGATGCTTTGCGTCAAAGCTCTCCCGACACCCGACTGTTTATGGACGGGGTGCAGGCGGTCGGTAAGTTAAAGATTCCTGGTGAATATTGGGGCGGGCTTGCCGGTTATTCTGTCTCCGCGCATAAATTTCATGGGCCCAAGGGGGTTGGCTTTTTAGTCTATGAATCAAAACTATCTATCGAGCCTTGTATTCATGGCGGAGGTCAGCAAGATGGTATACGGTCTGGTACTCTTCCTGTTCCATTGATTCGCGCGATGTCGGTAGCCGTTAAAATTGTTGCTGAACGAATTGATGAAACCCAAAATCATTTGCGTGGTCTTAATCAGCGTTTGATACAGGGTTTGAGTGATTTGGCTGGACGTATTCCAGAGCTTAATATTCGTTTTAATTCATTGGATGTCGATGACATGACTCTCCAATCACCGTCTATCGTCAATTTTAGTTTTCCTCCCGTAGAAGGGGAGGTTCTTTTGCATCACCTTGAAGAAAAACAAATTTATGTGGGGTTGGGGAGCGCCTGTAGCGCAAATTCGAAGGAGCCTTCTCAAATTCTAAAAGGAATAGGTTTATCTGATGAAGAGGCTCGTTGCAGTTTGCGTGTTTCTTTTTCCATTAATAATACAATTGATCAAGTTGATATGTTCTTGAAAGAATTTGCAGTCGCTTATGAAAATTTATACTCAACCTTTAAAGGCAAAGAGAAATGAAAGAATCCAGAACTCTTCTTATCCGATACGATGAGATAGGCCTTAAGGGAAAAAATAGAAAATATTTTGAGAATCGACTGGCCCGGAATATCCGGTATGCGCTAAAGGAGATTGAGGGTGTCCGTATTGAGAAAGTTCATGGACGTATATTAGGGCGCGTGGACAGGAAGAACGCAGACGAATGTGTTCGGCGGTTAACTTTTGTCCCTGGGATTGCTTCTATCAGTATTGGTGTTTCCATGGAACCGGATTTCGATAGAATGGCTGAGTGGGGCATCGGCTTGATTCGGCCTAAGCTGGATAATCTGGGACAACTAAAATTTTGTGTCAGGACACGACGTTCTAATAAGTTATTTCCTTCTACTTCGACGGAAATTGATTTCGAAGTGGGATCGCGCATTATGGGAGCGCTTTCTTATCAAGGACTTTCCGTTGACATCAAGAGAGCCGAATTTGTTCTTGAAATTGAGATTGGTCCACAGGAGACTTTGGTTTTTGATAATCGTGTTCCAGGACTTCGTGGGCTCCCTGTCGGTAGCTCCGGTCAGGTTCTCAGCCTTCTTTCGGGGGGAATTGACAGCCCGGTTTCAACATTAAAGCTTATTGCCAGAGGGTGCCGCGTTCATTCTGTTTTTTTTGATAACCGTACCTTTCTTGGTCGCGGTGGATACGATAAGGTTGTTCGTTTGGCGCATATCCTCAACCGGTATCAGGGGGGTGGGAAACTTTACGTTATTCCATTTCAGGATATTCAGGTGGCTATCCGGGATTACTGCAGTGATGCGAACCGGGTAGTGTTGTACCGCAGGATGATGTATCGCATCGCTTGCGCTTTGGCTGAATCAAAAAATTGCCAGGGATTAGTTACGGGTGAATCATTGGGGCAGGTGGCATCCCAGACACTGGAAAATCTAGCAGCGGTGTCTTGCGTTGTTTCGATGAGCGTATTTCGTCCTTTGATAGGAATGAATAAACAGGAAATAATTGCTCAGGCAAAATTGATTGGCACATACGATATAAGTATAGAGCCGCAACCCGATTGCTGTTCCGTTTTTATGCCCGACCACCCAGCCACCCGCAGTAAGACACACGAGCTGGAGGCTGATGAAAAATGTTTTCCTTGGGAGGATCTCATGGCTCGTGCCATGGATGCGGTGGAAACTGTTAACCTTGACGAACCAGGTTAATTGCTGATTATTTCAACGACAGAGTCACCTGTTATTTCTTGTAGCAGGGTTTTCATTGTTTTTTTCAAGGTGGGATGGATATGATTTTCTGCTATTTCATTCATGGGAGCCAGAACGAACTTTCGCTTGTGAATTTCAGGGTGAGGCAAGGTCATGCGTTCCTGATTCAAAATCAGGTCATCGTAGAATAGCAAGTCGAGGTCAATCAGACGAGGCCCCCACTTTTCCTTACGAATTCTGCCCATTTCACTTTCTATCTTTAATAAAGCCGATAGCAGTTCTTGCGGATTCAACAGGGTTTCGATTTTAATCGCGGCATTGACAAACCAGTCCTGATCTATATGGCCCAGGGGTTCTGTCTTATATAGTGATGACTTGGCGATAATCGTTACATCGCGAAGCGCTGATATCCTTACAATTGCTTCTACGCAGTTTTTATCAGGAGAGGGAAGGTTAGATCCGATCCCAATGTATGCCTTATAGGTCATCGAAATAGGTAGCTTGATAAAGAAGGATGCCAGCGGTTTAAAAAATAAGTTCCGCTTATTTCGGGAAGGATGCGTCCCATCTGCCCCGTGTTAAAAATGCGCATGTCATACGGAATACCTACTGTTTCTTCATTTTTGTACTTTGTATTGTACAGTGGGTGGTTGGCTATAACGAGTAGCTTTTTTATGGAGTCCAGTTTGACACTGGAGAAGTTATTGGTTTTTTCTATGTAGAGAGGAAGGTCCGAGCCGTATACAGGGTGTGTGCCGCAAATCTGGTAAAGTACGTAACCTGTTACGTCCTTTTTTTAATGCTTCTTTCTGCTCAAATGGGCCTTCCAAATGTATGTTTATGATTGAATCATTTACAAAAAGATTCCTCTATAAAATATAATACGGTTAAAATTCGAACTCTACTGATGATAAGCGACTTTTGATTTCATTGATAATTCGTTTTTCTTCTTCCGGCCCTTTGGCGGCAAAGGTTGCTGAAAATCGGATGAAATTTCCAACATCATCCCAAGGGACAGTGGAGATCATCATTTCTTTGATCAGGTATTGCGAGAAATCTTCTCCTGAATTAAACCGTTGTCCCCCCTTGATTCCTTTTGGCGCTTGCACATAGAGAAAGAACGAGCCGCCAGACATGGCCGCGTCAAATCCAACGGTGTTTAGAGCATCTACCAGCAGGGTCAACCTGCGGCGATATTTTTCAAGGATTTTTTCAGTGATTTCAGGATGCTCTAGGGCATGTACCCCTGCTTTTTGGATAGCCGCAAACTGACCAGAATCTATATTGTCCTTAACATGTGCGAGACCTTTCACCACTAATTCGTTTCCGACAACGAAAGCGATCCTCCATCCTGTCATATTATAGGATTTTGATAGTGAGTGAAGTTCAACGCCCACATCCATCGCTCCGGGAGTGGATAAAAAGCTGGTGGGTTTGTCGGCGAAGGTCAGTGCCGCATATGCGGCATCCTGAACAACTACAACATCGTTGGCTTTGGCAAATTCAACAACTTCTTCATAAAATGCAGAAGTAGCATTTGCTCCTGTTGGATTGTTGGGGTAATTGATGTAAAGCAGTTTGGTTTGTTTGGCAATATTCTGAGAAATAGATTTTAGATCGGGCAGAAATTTATTTTCCTTGGTGAGCGGCAGGTTAACTACCTCTCCACCCAGATATTGTGTATGAGTTCCCATTACTGGGTAGCCCGGGACAGTCATTAATGTAATATCTCCAGGATTGATGAAGATTGATGGCAACATGGCCAGGCCCGGCTTGGAACCTATGGTATGGTTTACATGTTTATCGGGGTCCAGACCTTTAACGCCAAAAACGTTTTCCATGTATTTTATAGCGGCGTCTTTAAAGTCCTGAATTCCGTTATCTGTGTATCCTCTGTTTTCCGGTTTTTCCGCTTCCTGCTGGAGTGTTTTGATTACTTCGGGGAAAGCCATTTCATCAGGCTCACCTACACCCAGATCAAAAAGTTCTTTGTCAGGATTCGCTTCCATTGCCGCGCGTTTGGCGCGTTTTATTTTTTCGAACTTATATATTTTTGTATCTTTGCCAAAATTATTTCCGCCAAGACGGTTGGCAAACATGTTTTGAACATAACTTTCGCTACCGGACATAATGAGTTACTCCATCGAAATGGTTGCTGGTCAAATGGGGAAAATACTTATAAAGCCGATCAATCTAGCCAAAAAGGCCAAAACTGTCAACGTTTATGATGATGTTAATAAATTACTAAAACTTGTATGAAGACGTTTTGCCAGAGACTCTGGCTTTGGTAAAGCACGCCATCTCGGAATAAATTTTAACTCCTGCTTCTATCATGTGGATTGCCAAAGCCGCACCGGTGCTTTCACCCAAACGCTTTCTTTTTGCTGATAAAAATTATGCTTCGTCATCATCAGGATCATCCTCTTCAACGACAAGCTCTGCGGCCACTTGAGAATAACGGAGGTACTTGATGACTTCCCCGATCTCTGCGTTAGAAATTTTATTTTGCTGTGAAGGCATTTTATCGGAGCCTTCAATAATTTGTTGACGAATTTCTTCATCGGAAAAGTTAGCAGGCAGATACTCAACATCAATCAGTCTTGGTGCTTTAGTTTGCTTGCCCAACGCATCGGCTCCATGGCAGCTGGCACAGACTTTGTGGAAATAGTTTTGACCGACCTCAAATTCGGCAGGGACTTTTACTGTGGGTTTCGGCGTACAAGAGCTAATAAATAAAAAAGCGGTTGCTAAAAGCACCGCTCCAGTAATTCTAACTTCCATTAAATTCTCCAGTCACTTTTTTTTACAATATCTATTTTACCATCATGGTTGTTGTCAAGTTCCACTCGCTCAAGGTGGCCCAGTGAATCAAAAAACTCCCAACGATCTATTTTTTCATTCCCATTAGTATCTAATTCCACTTTTTTTAATTGTGTGGAACCTGTGAAATATTGAAACTGGTCGGGTTTTCCATTGCCACTGGTGTCAAAGCGGGCTTCTTTGAGAGATTCTGTCTTATCAATATTTCCCATCGGTCAATCGAGCCATTATGATTGACGTCAATTTCGACACTTGTAACCTGGTTATCGGCTTCAAAATATTCCCTTAGATCTAATTTGCCTGAAAATTGGGAATCTTTTTCCACTCGTTGCAGGGTGCCATCTGCATTGTAAACTTGCCGCTGATCCATAATGCCGTCAAAGTTTCGATCAAATTCAACCTTAAGAGGTAATTCCTTCCGCTCAAAAATATCCACCTGATCAATTTTATAGTCACCGTTTTTGTCGTACTCGACTTTAATGATTTTGTTGTCGCCCGACAAGTGGTGCCACTGATCCATCTTGCCATCGGAATCACTGTCCACCTGAAGAACCTCGGCATCAATTGAGGGCACCCACCACAGCAAGAGTGATATCAGAAAAATGGGGATAAATGGTATCGGTCTAATCATGGCCCACTCAGTATATATGAAATTGAGAGTTTAAAGGTAATGGATTTCTCATTTAAAGGTTCAGGAATATGGGGATAAGAAGCTCCATTGCGAATCGCTTCCAATGCTGCGTCATTCATAATTTCATGGCCTGATGATTTTGCCAGCTCTCCTTTGTGCCCTAAGGTAAAAGAAACGATGGGTATTCCTTCAATGCCACGTCTACGTGCCAACCTGGGGAAATAATTTGCCTGTGAAATTTTTCTCCTCTAGAAATCGAGTTCATTTAGAATTCTATTCCCTTTTGTGCTGGAATACTTTGCTCTTTGTACGGATGCTTGATGCAACGCATTTCAGTCACCAAATCCGCTAGTTCTATCAACGGTTTGGGAGCGTTTCTTCCAGAGCAGACGACATGAATATTTTCGGGTTTGTTGCGTAATGCTTCAAGAAATTCATCTAATGGAAAAAAATCGTATTCCAGTACATAATTGATTTCATCCAATATAATCATTTGGTATTTTCCGCTCAGCATCTTCTCTTTGACAATATCGAATGCTTTGCGCGCAGTTTTTTGATCCTGTTCCGGATTATTAGTGTCCCATGTGAATCCATCGCCCTGGGCATCAAATTCTATGTAGGGGGCGAGTTGCTCGAATGACTTTCGTTCACCTGACTTCCAAACGCCTTTCATAAATTGCAATATAAAAACATGCATTTTGTTGCCTGCAGCTCTAATGGCCATTCCGAATGCGGCGGTTGATTTCCCTTTTCCTTCACCGGTATTAACTATAATCAGTCCTTTACGTTTTCTAGGGTCTGCACCAGATGGTTTTCGCATGACTTTATTAGCTTCCTTTTTGTTTGTATTGATTTAAGTTGTATTTTAGCCAAGGTTAGAATCTGTATCCAATGGAAATATACCCTGCCCGACATGGGGCCCACTTCTTATGATGATTTCCGGTGATTTGCTGATGATAAATTCCTTAGATATTTTTGGACACTTTGCCATGTTGCTAGAGAGAACATTTTCTCTACCGGCAACGGTTAACAGTTCATCCAGAAAGGTTCCTTTTCCTACGGTGTACAGATCGCGTTGCGGATCGTTGCTGTCACCGAGTAGCAGCATTACTTGCTTTGGTGTCTGCGAGTCCAGCTGACTCTGGTAATGATCAATTCCTGTCTTTAGCTATTGAACTTGTTGCTGCCCCACTTTTGGAGTATGTAGTGAATCAGCAAATGTGTAAGAACCTTTCACCGATTCCTCTGCCATAATTTAGAACTTGAATTTAGCTCCAAGGCCCCAGTTTCGGGTGAATTTCGTCGGATAGATCACATTATCTCTTAACCAAATTCCATTGGATTGTTCAAAGAGGTTTTCAACTTTTACAGAAAAATCGACTTGGCGGGGGCCACCAGCCCACCAGCCCCATAACCCCTTCCCGGCATCGGTTTTATGGGTGTAGGTGTACGAAAGGTCCGTAGACGTATATGCACTATTTTTCTGGTCTTTGCTGTTAGAAAAGTCCTCCAGAGAGAAGGCTTCGCTGCGATACACATGCCCCAGAATAACCTTGGACTTTGATGTCGGGGCGTAGTTTATGCCAAATGTTGCGTTATGTTCTGATACGCCAGGCAGTTCGTTCCCATCACAGTTATTGCTGCAATTAAGATTGGTGTCCTCACGGTCAATGATCGCACGAACATATGCGTAATTAACTGAGACAGACAAGGTATTATTGAAAACATGATTGTTTTGCAGTTCTAGTCCATACTTGTGCGATTTATCGATATTGGTGTTTACATAGGTTACGGGATTGTAAAACTGTTCTTGTTTTAACTTAGACCCGTAAACCGTAAGTTTTACCTTGTTGGTTGGTGTTGTGTGATTAAGGCCAATGTTGAGAGTTTTTGACCGGGTAGGGTCCATGAATCCATTGAACGCCCCATTGTAGTCAAAGAAACGATCAATATCTGGGGCCAGAAATGCATAGTTGTAGTTAGAAAATACAGTTAGATGATCACCAAATGATTTGTTGATACCGATATCGTAGGACTCAAAATTGTCCTCTCCTGTATTTGTTTCCCATGTATAGTCAACCTTCTCTTTTCTCGCGCCAAGCGACAGCGTAGTGTCGCCGATATCGTAGTAGCTTTGAATAAAGAACCCTGTGTTATCTTTTGTGGCCGTACCATTGCCATTTCTGCGTCTTCCATCAAATGTTTGAGCGCCGATAACAATTTTTAGGGATCCGTTGATATATTTAATGCTGCCGTCAAAGGCGCTGCGTCGGTATTGCTTATGTGAATACAACTCCGAAGTAGACCCGTCGAGTATGACTTTGTCTTGATGGGTATAGGTCAAGGCCGCCTCAAGGTTACTCCGTAGCTCTATGGTGCCCCCAAGTGTTATGTTATCTGTCTCCTGATGTTCACGGGTATAGCTTGTGGGGCCAGAGGTGGTCTTGAAATTTGACCCTGGGTTTTGCTCGAATGTTTCTTTGGTCAGACCATTTGGATACCTTGTGTAGATGTCTGTGTAATCCTTTTCAATGAAAGCTTCGCTGGATTCTGTGGGGAAAAACCGTAGCTTCACCTGATAATAATTTTTCTCTCCACTGTCCCGATATCCATCGGGGTCAGGGTCACTGAAACCATCTTGTCCATAATGGTCGCCCAAGGCTGAGAACAGAAACTTGCCCTTTGAAAAGCCGGTGGTGAACGACCCTGTGTTTATTCCATAATTACCCATTGAACCTTTGATGCTGGTTTCCGTTGTGTCGCGTGTGTAGATCTGAATCGACCCGGCGGTTGCACCATCTCCATAAACCACGGACCCACTCCCTTTCGTGATTTCAATACGATCAATGCTGTCAAACGGGATGGTGCTTAATTGCTGGGGCACTGAGTCGATATTGTTCAGTCGGCGTCCATTGACAGAAATCACAACATTTTTGAAACCATCGGTCAGCCCGTAGCCACGCATATCAATTAACTGGTTAAACGGGTTTCCATAGCTTGGCATGATGGCTGTTGACGTATTCTGATTCAGAAAGTCATAAAGCGACTTTGTGCCAGACCGCTCAATTTCTTCACGGCTATAAACCTCAGATGCATAAGTTGCTTTCGTATCTTTGATTTTTATCTTGGTTGCAGTCACAATGATCGGATCCAAGAGATCTTTTGCCTCTGCGGTTGGGATAGAAATTACTGCGACCATTGCTGCCAGAATAAAATAATAAAAGTGCACGTATTATCCTTTCAAGTCTGCGATAGAAACTAGGCTATCGCGTATTGTTATACTTTTTTTGGATGTCTTCGGAAATTCTCTGGAACAGAACTGTTCCCGCAAGGAGAAGGGCAAAAAAACCCACTCCTAAGGAGTGGGGGATGCCAAACCATCCATCACCTCTCATGTCCCGAAGAGATTATGAAAATCATTCAGCATGGTTTTCTGGCTTCCGGATCGACCTAATCCCTGCGCCTTCCCACGAGTTACCGTGTAGTGGCTAGAGCAGGTTTCGTCCCCGGTTACAGCGGCGGGTCCGCGACGGATTCGCACCGTCTTCCCTTATACTGAACAAAAATCGTCTAAATGTTGGTTACCGAGTCTATCAAGCTTCCCTCGCTTGTCAAGAAAATACAAGAAAAATGAATTATTGCCATATTCTGAGCTTTAAAAGGAGTGCCCTTGCGGCCTTTGCGATAAAAATATCTGCACAAAGCCGTGGTGATTATGCTCTTACCAACACCAGAACCCGTACCAAGAACCATTAATGATTTAGGTTCATGATTTATTGTTTTGGCCGTTTTAACAGCCATACGAAAAAAGGTCCGCCAAGCACAGCCGTGATAATGCCGACAGGAATTTCAGTTGGTGCAATGATTGTTCGGGCAACCGTATCGCACAGGATAAGAAAGCTAGCACCGAAAAACATTGAGGCTGGAAGTAGTAATCGCAAATCAGGCCCAACTAACAGGCGCACGATATGCGGTACGATCAACCCGACAAAACCGATGGGTCCACTCACAGCAACCACAGTTCCAGTGAGAAGGGAAGCCATCACAAATCCTATTTTTTGAACCTTAATAACATCTACACCTCGGCTCATGGCTGATTGAACTCCAGTACTTATAAGATTGAGGTCACGGCCAATAAGCATGAGTATGGAAAATCCAATAAAGATCATAGGGCAAATGGACAAGAGGGTTTTATAGTCGGTGATATCCAGTCCTCCCATCAGCCAGCGTACGATGCGAAATGATTGCGTAAAATCTGACAAATAATGAATGAACATGACCATCGCGGCGAAAAAGAAATTCGCCGTTACCCCCGCCAGCAATAGAACAGTCGTCGGAAATTCGCCGGTTCGTGTGCGAGACAACGAAAATACGAGGGTAATGGCGCCCAACGCACCGAGGAAAGCGGCTATCGGAACCGTTGGAATTCCCATGACCGTGTAGGACAACCCAAGACTTATAGCAATCACCGCACCCAGTGCGGCGCCGCTGGATACACCCAGCGTGAACGGTGCTGCAAGATCATTTCGCAAAAGACATTGAAACACCGCTCCCGCGACTGAAAGTGCTCCTCCGGTGAGTGCCGCCAGGAAAATTCTTGGGATACGAACCAGAAACAGTATATTGGCATCGACATTGTCGCTGAACGCAATGTCGGATGAAAGCGCTTTTCCCAGGTCAATATGTGTTAAACCGATTAATGGTGTTATTGCCAGCGTTGCCAGGAAAAATAAAAAGAATAACCCCAGGGTTCCTGCGTAGCGTTTTCGATCCATTAAAATGATACTCATGGAGTGCATATCGTATCCGGTGAAATCATAATATCGCCATCGTGATCTTTGATGAGGTGAACCTTAACTCCATAAACCTCTTCAATATTTTCTTTTTTCAAAACGTCTTCCGGTCTGCCATCTTGAAATATCTTTCCTTGATCGAGGAGGACGAGTCGATCACAGAATTTTGAGGCCAGATGAAGATCGTGCATGGCAAGAACAACCGTCATTTGTTCGTCTTTATTCAGTTGTTGGAGGATGTTCAGGATTTGAATCTGGTATTTAATGTCAAGTGCTGAGGTGGGTTCGTCAAGAATCATTACCTCCGGTTCTTGTGTGATTGCTCCGGCGACCACTACCCTTTGTTTTTCGCCGCCGCTTATTTCGTTGAATCCGCGTTGAGCAAACTGCAAAGTTTGAGTCCTCTCCATAGCATTCCGGGCAATTTCTATATCCTCGTCCCCTTCAAACGTAAAAGCGGATAAGTAAGGGTGCCTCCCCATAAGCACAATTTCTGAGACCTTGAACGGAAAGATCATTGAATGATCTTGCGGAATCCAGGTGATAGATTGGGCCATTTGTTTGCGGTGATAGTCCTTATAGTCCTTCTCCCGGAAAAATAATTTGCCCGGGTCGGTGGTGAGTACACCGCCGAGAAGTTTTAAAAGAGTGGATTTCCCCGAGCCGTTAGGCCCGATGACGCCAACAAATTCTCCCGGTTGAATATCCATGGAAACAGAATGCAGAACGGTTTCCCGGTCGTAAGAAAAACTTGTGTCGCGAATTTGAAGAATGGGTGATTTCATTTAATATCTTTGGATTATTGCTAATGTGATTCCTCAACGAACAGGATAGGATGAATGGTTCGTGAAAAATCGTTAAGTATGTTTATCAAGCGTGGTCCTGGGATTATGATGTAATCCGCCCCAATGAAATAGATTTTATTATCCTTAACAGCGCGCAGAGTTGAAAATTTTGCCCACGACTCTTTCCTTTTGGTGGTTTCCTTTTCAGATAGATTGGATTTTGGACCAACTTCCATAATAATTTCAGGAGATTCTCTAATGATATATTCTTTGGAAATTTTTGGGTACCTCGCCATCGTGTCAGGAAGGACATTGTCGCCTCCTGCGATAGTCAGGAGTTCATCCAGAAAGGTCCCTCTCCCGACCGCATATAGGTCTCGACCAGGATCATTGGTGTCGCTTAAGAGTATTAGCACCCGCCTGGGTTTTAGACCTTTCAAGCGGGAACGGGTATCATTAATTTTATTTTTTAATTTTTCCACCAGTTTTTTTCCGCTATCAGAAGTCTTGAGGGTGTCGGCAATCAATTGAATCGCTTCAAAAATATCTTCCAGACTGTTGAGGTCAGTCCTTAAAGTGGGGATTCCTAAATTTTTCGCATTTTGGCGAATCACTTCACTTGCCCTCTGGTGGATTATCAGATCGGGTTTCAGGGATAGCCATTTTTCTACACTGGGATTTAATAACCCTCCGGTGTTAGGCAAACGACAGGCTTTTGGCGGGAACTTACAATAATCGGTCACTGCCACCACACGGTCACCAACTCCAATTGCAAACAGAATTTCGGTGATTGAGGGTGATGTTGAAATGATTCGTTGCGGGTTCGCATAGGTATATGAAATCGCAGACGCCCAAAGGCAAAACGCGACCAGAAAAAGTCCGAAAACCTTACGTGTTGAATAATATTGTCTGGAAATTTCTATCACCGGAGTCATTTCGATCCAGTGAGAAGGAGGGTAAAAAAACCCAACCATACGAGGAAGGGGGAAGATACATTACCCTTCACCTCTCAAGTCCCGAAGAGATTATGAAGTTTACTCAGTCAGGTTTTCTGGCTTCCGGATCATCCTAATCCCCGCGCCTTCCCACGAGATAATCGTGCAGTGGCTAGTGCGAGTTTCGTTCCCGGTTACAGCGGCGGGTCCACGACGGTTTTGCACCGTCTTCCCATATACTGAGCAAGGTCATCTGAATGTCGGTGCAAGCATACCAAAAGTTTAAATCATGTCAATGAGAAGTCTTGCTCTGCAAGGTTGATCAGGAGACCTCTCATTTGTGGTGCTAAGGAGTGGGGGGGGTATTCCTTTTATTATAAAGGTTTATATGCTTTTTGTGGATTCAGGACTCGAAGAAATGACGCAACTCCATCAGGTTTTCCTGGTTGAGTTCGTGACCCTGATTTGTTTCCTTAAGCGTTGGGTTATGTCCTTTAGTTTTCATTTCCTCCAAAGCGTGTTCTGCTAGAAAAGAAGGAACAACATCGTCATTGGTTCCAAAAATCCCAAGAATAGAGGCAGGTGAACTCACAGCTATTTCCTGGTCGGGTATTTCCGGAAGAAAGCCACAAACCGATGCCACCTTATGTAATGGGTGCGTTCCCAGAAGAGTGTATACCAGTGATGCCGCTCCACCTTGTGAAAATCCCCAGAGACAGAATCGAATTTCGATGTATTTAAACCGTGTGTTTAAATAGTCTTGAGCCATGTCCATGACGTTGGAAGAGAAATTTAAAAAATCGCCCACAGACTCTTTTTGTCGTGGGCCATCGTTCCACCAACTCCACCGGCTCTCTCCCGCATCTACTGGACCTTCGGGAAACAGCATCAAGGTGTTATTCAGTTGCAGGCGGTTGCCATGAACAAGCATATTTTCCGGTGTGGATTCAGCGCCATGAAATCCAATGAGAATATTCACCGGAGATTCCAGGTTAAACTCTCCCTCTCCAAGAATAACCTTTTTACTATTCCATTCTGTAGTTTTATAACTCAGCGACATTAACTATTTTCCTTTCTGTGGCTATCAAGTATTCCTTTTGCAAAATGAATAGCTTCCGTGCGAGTATTGATAATTCTCAAAATCTGGGCCTCCTCAACTTTATCTAATATGATTTTAAAGAGGGAATCAGGAATAATATTAAACTGCTGTTTGATGTCGTTTCCATCTAGTAAAGGTTTGTTTGATTTGGCTGGAAGGTAGACATGAAAGTAAAAGTCTAAACTGTTTCGTACGGCTATTGATGTCGCATCAGTTTTCCATTTTTCCCCTTTAGGGAGTTTAGAGCGATTGGCCAGATGTAAGAATAATCCAGGAATCAACCCTTTCTCATTATGGTGAATGAATTGATAGAGGAGATGCATATTTGGCATGCAACCCGCAAAGTCCAATTTGCTTACAGATGCTGATCGCCAGCATGAAACCATAGCGATAATAAAGTCAATATCTGCATTTGAAGCCCTAAGGTCTGTAAGTACAATACCAAGTTTTGAATTTCGGCTCCATTTTCTTTGCCGTCCGGTTGCGATATCGGGGATGGTTTTTTTTAGAGGGTAAAGAATGGCCCCAAGTTTTATCAGGCCACGTTTTCTCTGAAATAGTTTCTTGATATCTGCGAGAGGTTTTGCTCCTGTCGTTTTTGGATTTGAAAGCAAAGTTTCCATGAAGGCAACTACTCTTATGGATGGTGGTGTATTAGTATTTTTGTAAAGGGCAGGGAACAGGCATTTAAGTAAACCGCTATCGTGCATTGCGCTGATTGATGGGCTAGCCTTTTTAGAGTTCAGCAAATAATTCAGTTCGCTGTATATCCTTTCCGGGGCAACTTCGTTTATTTTTTCTTTCAAGGCGTTTATTTGTTTATAGGTATATTCTTCAATCTGAAATTTGATGGTACTCATGAAACGAAAGGCCCGAAGCATGCGTAAGGGGTCATTCGAAAAAACAGGGCCTTGAAGCATGCGGATGGTTTTATTTTTGATGTCCGCTTTGCCATTGTGAGGATCAATGAACCTTTCCGTTCCATTAATAAAGGCATGTAATGGAACTGCCATGGCGTTAAATGTGAAATCGCGTAGGCTTAAATCCGTTTCAATGGAGCCTCCCTGCAATTCGCAAAAATCAAAATAAAAATTATTTCGGATGACTACGCGGAAAATTTCCCTTCCCGGTGTTGTGGCCAGGGGAACTATCGGAGAACTGATGTCTCGTGAGTATTTTCGAGCAAGTGTAGAAGCGCCACTGACAGCAAAGTCGAAGTCGGAGCATTTTTTTTTCAATAGTCGATCACGCAGGGTGCCACCTACAACGTAAATGTCCGAGCCGCATGCTTTACTCAATTGCATGAGGCTTTGCAGGTATTTATCAATCATTTTTAAGTTGGAATTTAAGAACTTTTTTGATGACAGCAGGATTTCTCAAGTTATCTACGAGTTAGACGTCCCAGCCGGAACCGAGGCGAACATGCTTGGAAACAAAAATTCTTCCATCTTCCTTGACCAGGTGAAGGTCGGTATTTGTTAAAGACCCGACAATTTGTTGAAGATTTTCAGAGGGTTTGCTTTGCGGGTCCTTTATCAGGAATGGGACCATTTCTTCAACCGAGTCTCTTACGCGGTCACTTTCAACGATATAGCCAAGGTAGTTGAGGTCGACATCGAGGTATTTTTTGACCAGGTTGACCAGATTGTTTCCAGCCAATAAATCCTTTTTATTACGAACCCGGTTTATGATAATTCCAGGTTTGAATTGATCGATGATTGTATTGATTTCCTGGGTTTGAGAACCGTCAATTTTTTCCACATTTTCCCGAAGAATGTCCACTGTATAGGTTTCTACATCAGCCTGGGATGGATGCGAATGATTAACCAGCCTTTGCAGTTCGGGAAAGGCCCACAGGTGCAGACTGATTCTCCTGAATAGCGCCGCCCGGATGAAGCTGAACGTTTTCATGACCGATGTCATTTCTGGCGAACTCATCACTATGTTCTGTGTGCTCATGTTGAAAAAGTCCAGCACATTAAAACTTGTTCCCGGTCCGAGGTCCAAAACAATCGTATCTGCTTTAAGATTTTTGATAAAAGATATTATTTTCTGGACGCGCTCCGGATCTATGTTTGCACTTCCGGGATTGTCTCCGGCACTACTCACAAACTTAAGATTGCTTATTCCTGTTTCAATCAACAGCGAATCAGAGGTTACATCGTTGAGGAAGAAGTCCTGGAATCCGTATGGGGGATGGCTGATACCGAGTAATGCATGTAGGTTGGATGCTCCAAAATCGCCATCCATAAGAACGACTTTTTGACCACTCAACGCCATGCCCACGGCTAGATTCGTTGAGATAACACTCTTGCCTATGCCGCCTTTGCCTCCGCCTACAGAAATAATGTTAGCTGATATTGACATTACAGATTTATACCATTTTCGTTAATAAATATCTTATGGCGGCTTTGTTTATAAATCGGAATTCTTGTTTTTTTGTTTTGCCATAAAGATAAATGATTCTAATAGATTTACATATTCTTTGTTGGGGCGAGACTTCCGTTTATTTCTATAGCTGACTTTAGCCGGTTGGTATTGTTTTTTCTCTTTTCGCACAGATTCAGTCACCTGGCTTTTCCTTGGCGCAACTGGATCATCATCGAGAGAATGGAATTGAGTTTCCAGTTTAGCCTGAAATGTTTTCAGTCGACTTACCAGCGCGTCAGTTTTTGCAGAAACCGAAGAGTTGAGCATGCTTTTCAGCAAAGGGCCAGCGGAAGACTTAGCAATGACAGGTTCCGGTTGAAGAGACTCTGCGGTCAAGGAATCCAATATCGGTTCGGGCTCTACTTCTTTTGGAGGTGTGTCAACCACCTGTTTGGCAGGTAGAACATGTGATTCCACCGATTCAGGCTTCTGGTCTTCCTGAGAAATTTCAGAAGAAGCTTCTATGAAGGCTGTATTAGATTCTTCGCTATGTTCTGATAGTTCCTGTTCCAGATTTTCCGCGCCTTCTATCTCTTCATGAGGCTCTTGATAGTAAGAGTTCTGGATAGGCGGGGCATCTGCAACTTCCGTTAAAGGAGAGACTGTTTCCTGCTCTGGTTCTTTGGTTTCTTCTTCAAAATGAAATTCAATTCCTTCATCCTCTTTATCTTTTTCAGCCTCAAGCATTGCCTCAAGGTCCAGGATTGTTTCTTCTTCCTGTTCCTGTGTTACTGCCGGACTGGATTCAACAGCGGGTTCTTCTAGTTCAATTTCTCTGTCTTCAGCCACTGATTGAGGGCTTGTGGGCAGAGGGGCAGGTTCTTCCTTAGTTTCATCCAGTTCATGCAACAACGCATCGAAACGTTTTTCCTTTTCAGCATGGGCTTTTTTTAATTTACAAACACCAAAGGGAACAAGCAGGATAATTGCCGCAGTGATACTGAGGAGGAGAGGATCTGATAAAATAGAAGCAAGCAGGGGGTCGAAGTAGCCTAGAGCTTCCATGTTTTCCAAGTCCAGAAGGATACCCAACTGGAGCCAGATTTTTTCAGCGAGTTCGATGATATTTTCGAGAATTATTTCCATTTTTGGCCGAATTGGCAAAAAAGTTAATGCCGGGAGGTCTTAGTTTCCGCGAGAGGTCTTAGTTTCCGACCCAAATAAGGTTGAGGTATCTTATCATATTTTATACAAAACCAAAAAAATTAATCACTTAGAGTCAAATGGCAGGTAAAAATGATATAATCCAACCGACCTGTAAGAATAGACTTGGCCTGGGGGAATTTTGGAAGATTGAGTTCCCGCTGGGGAATTCCTGTTTTCTGTAAAGGCCGATTCATGGAAAAAGTTTCAGTAACCATTATCACAAAAAATGAAGAAAAGAACATTGCGCGTTGTTTGGAAAGCGTTCGGTGGGCCGATGAAATTGTTGTGGTAGATACTTTCAGTACTGATCGCACTGTAGAAATTTGCCGAAAGTTCACTGATAAAGTATTTGAGGAAAGCTGGTTGGGCTATGGTCCTCAGAAAAACCTTTGCGCTACAAGGGCAAGCAACAGGTGGATTTTTAATGTTGATGCGGATGAGATTATTTCGCCGGAGTGTGCTGAAGTGGTCAAAAAATTACTATCCAGTGAACTGAAGTTTCCCTTGTACCGTTTTCCCAGGAAAAACTTTATTGCTGATCGATGGGTGCGTCATGCTGGATGGTATCCAGACTTAATATCCCGGTTGTATGACAGGGACCGGGTGTCGTTTTCCGATTCAATGGTGCACGAGCGGTTAATTCCCGACAACGAGGGTGGAATCATAAATCATCCTATTTTGCATTATTCTTTTGACGGGATGGAAGATTACGTCCAGCGTCAGAACCGTTATTCATCACTCTATGCTGAGGAAAGAAAGCGGTTGGGTTGGAAGGCTAACTGGACTCATCTTTACCTGCGGCCGGTTTGGGTGTTTTTTAAGACGTATTTTCTCAGGCAAGGTTTTAGGGAAGGGTTTCTTGGGATGTTTTTGTCATTATCAATGGCGTTTTACACCTATCTCAAATATGCCAAGACCCGCTCAATACAATAAATATACTCGTGCTCAGAGTTATTAATGTTAAAATCAAGTCTCTTTGGTGGCTCGGGAGCCTGTTTTCAGGTCAGGGGTTATCGGGCTGTTGGTTTGACCAAAGAATTGGGAATTAAGATGGTTTAAAGATAATTTTAAGATAAAATGTCTTTGAGACAGGGTTAGGAAACTCGATTGCTCCATTATTTCCCGCCTATTCCCGGCAAGGTCGCCGGAGCCACAGGTTTCCCTTCTTTATTCCTATGAATCATATAGGGATAAGCCGGCAGTATATCCGAAATGAGACAGTTCTTCAGAGGTACTTTTGAATAAATCGCAGTTATTGATATTGATGATTCCGGTGGTATTATTTTCGCTGACGGTCCATGAGTATTCTCATGGCAGGATAGCTTTTTTGCTGGGTGATAATACCGCTAAAAATCTGGGGCGACTTTCTTTTAATCCGCTGAAGCACCTGGACCCTATTGGGACCCTGTTTTTCTATTTTATGGGATTTGGCTGGGCCAAGCCGGTTCCTGTTGATCCGAGAAATTTTGAGCACCCCAGAAGGGATATGATGTATGTTGCCATCGCCGGTCCGTTGTCCAACGTTACGCTCGCGGTAATTTGCAGTTTTTTCATCCGCTTTATTGTGCCCGACATTAACGGGATTTTATTTACTTTACTGTGTTTTGGGGTATATATAAATGTGGCTCTGGCAATATTTAACCTCCTGCCGGTGTTTCCCCTGGATGGCTCCAGCGTTATAAAAGGATTGGTGCCAGGCGATATTGCCGCCCGGTTGAGTGGGCTGGATCGGTTTGGGGCGATTCTTCTTATGGGAGTTATCTTGCTGGATCATTTCGCACATACCGGAATTCTCGGGCGTGTTTTATGGATGCCTATAATAACGGTGGTTCAGTATTTGTCGCAGGAAGCATTTCCTGCGCTTTTTTATATTCTGAAAGTCAGTTTTCAATAAAACAAGTGGCTAACAGTAGGGATATTCATGGCAGGTAAAAGAATTTTAAGCGGCATGCAACCTTCGGGTCAGTTGCATCTGGGAAATTATCATGGAGCGCTGAAAAACTGGATTTCCATGCAGGATGATTTTGACTGTTTTTTCTTCATCGCTGACTGGCATTCGCTGACCACGTTGTATGAAGACCCGCATCTCATAAAAAACTTTTCTTTCGAGGTTGCTGTCGATTGGCTGAGTTCTGGTCTGGATCCGGGGAAATGCACTCTGTTTTTGCAGTCTGCTATTCCTGAACACGCCGAACTGCACTTGATTCTTTCCATGATAGTTCCGGTTCCATGGCTGGAGCGTAATCCTACTTATAAGGAAAAACAGGATGAGGTGAAGAGTGTTGATATGAGCTCTTACGGTTTTTTGGGATATCCTGTTTTGCAGACGGCTGACATTATTTTGTATAAGGCGCACGCTGTTCCAGTCGGGGTAGATCAGGTACCACATCTTGAGCTTTCCCGCGAGATCATTCGTCGGTTTAATAAGCTATACAAAAAGAAGGTGTTCATCGAACCCGATGCAAAAATTTCGGATGTTCCCAAGCTCAATGGAATTGATGGGCGCAAAATGAGTAAGAGTTATAACAATGCAATTTTTCTTTCTGATTCAGAAAAGCAAATTACGAAAAAAGTAAAAGCCATGCTCACCGATCCGGCGCGCGGTTTAAGGACGGATCCGGGTGATCCAGATGTTTGTAATTTGTTTCCCATGCATAAGATTTATTCCCCCAGTGAGATGCAGGATGAAATTGCTTCTGAATGCAGGAAAGCTGGGATTGGGTGCGGCGACTGTAAGTTGAAGCTGGTTGATACTCTTCTGGAATCCATGCGTCCATCGATGGAAAAGAGGAAAAGAGATTGCCGGGAAACCAAAGGAAGTGCATGAAATAATTCATGCCGGTACGGAAAAAGCGCGGAAGGTGGCTCGGGCCACTCTGCAAGAAGCTAAGACAGCAATGAAAATTGCCTGATTTTATTATTTATGTTTGCGATTAATTTAAAAAACTATGGACTATAAAGAAACGCTCAATTTGCCGCAGACGGATTTCCCGATGAAGGCCAGTCTGGTCAAGAGGGAACCGGAACTATTGGCGCAATGGGAAAAAGAAAATATCTACGCTTCCATGCGTGAAAAGTTTAAAGGCCGGCCCAAGTTTGTCTTTCACGATGGTCCGCCCTATGCCAACGGGCATATTCATATTGGGCACGCACTCAATAAGATTTTGAAGGACTTCATCGTCCGCTTTAAGACCATGAAAGGTTATGATGCTACCTTTGTTCCTGGATGGGATTGCCATGGCCTGCCTATTGAACATCAAGTGACCAAGGAAGAGAGAGCTAAAAAGAACACGCCTTCTAAATCTGGAATCCGCAAGCTCTGCCGTGAGTACGCGAATAAGTTTGTTGATATTCAGGCCGAAGAGTTTAAGCGTTTGGGGGTTGGCGCCGATTGGGAAAATCCATACCTCACGATGACTTTTTCGTATGAGGCGGCGATTGTAGAGGAGCTTGGAAAGTTTGTGGTTAACGGTTCAGTCTATAATGGATTAAAACCGGTTCACTGGTGTACCACGTGCCGTACCGCTTTGGCAGAAGCGGAGGTGGAACACGCGGACCATCAGTCTCCTACAATTTACGTCAAGTTCCCGGTCAAGTCTGGTTTGAGTGGGCAGTTGGGGAATGTTGATCCGGCAAAAACCAGTTTTGTTATCTGGACCACCACTCCCTGGACACTACCTGCCAATCTTGCGGTGTGCCTGCATCCTGAGTTTCAATATTCTGCTGTTGCGATCAATGGGGATACTTATGTTGTCGCGGAGGAACTTTTGTCGCGGCTGATTTTGGAATGGGATGTCAAGGACTACAAAGTTCTGGGGAATTGCAAGGGTAATGAATTGGAGGAGGTTGTCTGCCGACACCCCTTTATTGATCGTGATTCACGGATCGTTCTTGGCGATCATGTGACTCTGGAGCAAGGAACGGGCTGTGTCCATACTGCACCTGGACACGGACAAGATGATTATGTGGTCGGACAAAAATATGGTCTGGAGACATACAACCCGGTCGATGACGGTGGTGTGTACAAGCCAGAGGTTGAAGAGTTTGGCGGACTCTTTGTGAGAAAAGCCAATCCGCTGATTGTTGAAAAATTGAGGGCAGAAGGATCGTTGATCCATGATGATAAGGTCAATCATTCTTACCCACATTGCTGGCGTTGCCACCAGCCTATTATTTTTCGGGCCACGAGCCAGTGGTTTATCTCAATGGAGAAAAATGAGCTTCGGGAAAAAGCGCTGACCGCAATACGGGAAACTAAATGGATTCCGCCCTGGGGAGAGGAACGAATTTTTAGTATGGTCGAGAACCGTCCCGACTGGTGCATCTCCCGGCAAAGGGCATGGGGGGTTCCCATCACTGTATTTTGCTGTGCCGCTTGCGATGAAGTCTTGCGTTCGCCGGAAGTGTTTGCCCACATTGTTGATCTGGTAAAAGAGCACGGGGCAGATTTCTGGTTTGAAAAAGAAGCAGAGGAGTTGCTTCCTGAAGGCACTGCCTGTTCCTGCGGGAATAAGGAGTTTACCAAGATAAACGATATCCTTGATGTGTGGTTCGACTCGGGTGTGAGTCATGCGGCTGTTTTGGAGGGTGATCCTGACCTGGACTGGCCAGCGGATTTATATCTTGAGGGGAGCGATCAGCATCGAGGGTGGTTTCATAGTTCGTTGCTGGAATCGATTGGAACACGGGGCAAGGCTCCCTATAAGTCTGTACTGACACATGGATATGTTGTTGATGGAAAAGGTAAGAAGATGTCGAAGTCGGCGGGCAATGTTATTTCTCCGCAGAAAATAATTGATCAATATGGTGCAGATATTTTGCGGCTCTGGGTGGCATCGGAAAATTATCGCGAAGATATTCGGGTTTCTCAGGAAATACTCAAGCGACTGACTGAAGCATATCGAAAAATACGAAATACGTTTCGTTATCTTCTGGGGAATCTAAGTGATTTTGATTCGTCATCTGATTCTGTTGCCGCTGGCGACCTCATGGAGATCGATAAATATATCCTTTATCGTTTCAAATTATTGTGCGATAAAATCAATAAAGCATACGAGAATTATGAGTTTCATGTGTTCTATCATAGTTTCTATAATTTTTGCGTGGTAGACCTCAGCGCGTTTTATCTCGATATCCTGAAAGACCGTTTGTATACCTATCCGAAAAACTCCAGGGAACGGCGTTCGGGCCAGACAGCTTTGAATGAACTTTTGACAGGGATGACACGTTTAATGGCCCCAATTTTGAGTTTTACGGCGGAAGAAATCTGGTCTTATTATTCCAGGGGTAACTCTGAAGAAAAAAGCGTGCACATGAGCTCGTTTCCTGAGCCTATGGAAGTGAGCGTTGATGATGGATTCATCCGCAAATGGGAGATGTTGACTGAGCTGAAAAGTGAAGTGAGCAAAGCGCTGGAATTATGTCGCAGTGAAAAAGTGATTGGGCATTCACTGGATGCGCATGTGAGGCTGGTGCTTCCAGCAAATGTGCGCTCTGTTCTGGGTGATGAGTATGTAGATTTAAAGTTTATCTTTATTGTGTCCTCAGCTGAGGTGGTTGAGTTGCTTGGAGATGTTGATAAAGTTCACCGTAGCGAAAATCTTGAAGGTGTGGAGATCGGTGTTCGCCGTATGGGGGGAGACAAGTGTGAGCGATGCTGGAACTATTTTCAAGAGGAAGATGGCTCTGGCAAGGGAGAACATTCGTCAGTATGCTACCGCTGTATCGAAAACCTCGAATCGGCAAAGGCTTGATCAGTTTTGAAAAATAAATATCTGCAACTTCTTCTTGCGTCTAACTTCCTGATCGTTCTTGACCAGATAACGAAATACATGGTTACAATTCATGTTCCTTTGCATTACTCGATTTCTGTCGTTGAAGGATTTTTTAGTATTACCCACATTCGTAATCCTGGGGTCGCTTTTGGGTTGTTTGCCGGGCATGAGTCTGAGTATAAGGTTCTTTTTTTTGTTGTGATTTCTATAATAGCTATTCTTGCCATTCTGATTATTTTTCACCAGACACCCGATGATAAGAGGATGGTGAAAGTTGGATTGATTTTGATTTTTAGTGGAGCGATTGGCAATCTTATAGATCGTATCTTACATAAGGAAGTGATCGACTTCCTTGACTTTTTTTATAATGGGTCTCACTGGCCCGCCTTTAATGTGGCGGACTCATGTATTACAATTGGCGTCAGTTTTATGATCCTTGATTTGTTTTACGGAAATCCGGCGGAAGCAGGTTCCTCCAACCCATCGGATAAGTCCTTGCAGAACTAACCTTTTGACTCGGTCCAATGCCGGGTACTGTTAAATATCATGCACCCCATCCTGGTCGAATTCGGGTTTTTTAAAATCTTCACTTACGGCTTGCTGGTTGCGACCGGTTTTCTGGTGGCGATTCTATTCGCTTCGTCAAGAGCGCAGAAGGAGGGGGTGGATCCTCAAAAGATTCTTGACCTTTGTTTTTATGTCATGATCTCGGCTCTTGTTGGAGCACGCTTACTTTACGTTGTGGTTGAGTATAAGCATTTCTTGTCCTCACCTCTGGAAATTTTAAAATTCTGGAAAGGTGGATTGGTTTATTACGGCGGGTTAATTCTCGGCGTGGTCGTTTCTTTGTTGTATATGAAACGGCATCAGATGCCCATGTGGAAATCGGCTGATCTGCTTGCGCCATCGATTGCATTGGGGCAGGGGATTGGTCGTTGGGGCTGTTATTTTGCCGGGTGTTGTTACGGCCGAGAAACTGACGTTCCCTGGGCGATCACGTTTGCAGATTTGCAATCACTGGCCCCTCTTGGAATTTCTTTGCATCCGACTCAGGTCTATCTTTCTTTGAATGCGCTACTTATCTTTGCGTTTTTAATGTGGTTGAGTAAAAGAAAAACATTTGATGGCCAGATATTCTGGTCTTATGGTATTCTTTATTCGATCGGGAGATTCACCATAGAATACTTCCGTGGTGATGACCGGGGTTTTGCTGTCGAACAAGTTTTGTCGACATCGCAGTTTGTGGGAATTTTTATTCTTGCCCTGTCTGTGTTTATGTTGTTCACTCTTCATCGAAAAAAATCTGAGGAGCGGGCTGTCTCCTGACCCTGGCACTCGGAGCCGATTGTTACCCTAAGTCGTTTTCCCTATGAACGAGAAACCTACCCCAAAAATTCTGCATAAGCGAGTGTTCATCCG
>FUWD012813004.1_pt1 | contig 52388 bp, 52 predicted proteins | sample 1063281 | NCBI WGS metagenome assembly FUWD01 (sample SAMEA79048168, study PRJEB19326) | metagenome | biome: marine | reverse complement strand
AGGGCCGGCGCATCGTTGACCCCGTCGCCTGTCATGGCAACCACGTTGCCACCCGCCTGCAGCGCCGTCACGAGGCGGAGTTTATGCAGAGGGCTGCTGCGTGCGAACACATCGATCTCCGCCGCCTTGCCGATCAGCTCCCGGTCATCCATGGATTCGATTTCACTTCCCCGAAGGACCTTGAGCCCGTCCCCTATGCCGGTTATTCTGCCGATTGCCCTGGCCGTATCGGCATGGTCGCCGGTAATCATCTTGACCCGTATGCCGGCATCCCGGCAGCGGGAAACCGCCTGCGCCGCCTCCTCTCGGGGTGGATCGATCATGCCGACAATCCCTACGAGACCGAACCCGTCCTCCACATCCCCGAACCCGAGCGCGCTTTGCCGGGTCGTCACCGGCTTGCATGCAATCGCCAGCAGCCGCTCCCCGCGGGAAGCCATATCCTCAGCCTTTTTCTGCCAGAACTCAGGCCTCAAGGAACCCTCACCCTCATCCCTCCATACCGACCCGCAACGCTCTAAAACCACTTCAGGAGCCCCTTTCAGGTACACGTAGGCCCTGCCGTCATGATTGTGGTGCAAGGTCGCCATGAACCGGTGCTCCGATTCGAACGGGATGAGATCGATGCGCGGCCACTCCTCCCTCTCGGCATCGACCGAATACCCCGCCTTCATGCCAAAAGAGACCAGCGCCCCCTCGGTCGGATCCCCGGAAAGAACCCACCGGCCATCCTCCTGCTCAAGGACGGCATCGTTGCAGAGCAGCGAAACATGAGCAAGCATCCTGAGGTCGGGGTGAAGGGCAAGATCAACCTCCCGCCCATCAAGCACAAAGGCCCCGTGCGGGTCGTATCCAGCTCCTGTCACCTGGAACCCTTTATCACCGAGCGCGATGGAACGCACGGTCATTTCGTTGCAGGTAAGGGTTCCGGTCTTGTCGGTGCAGATGACCGACACGGAGCCGAGGGTTTCGACCGCAGGCAGCCTCCGGATGATGGTGCGCCGTCGGGCCATGGACTGCACGCCGATGGCAAGCGTGATCGTCATGATTGCCGGCAGGCCCTCGGGAATGGCCGCAACGGCAAGCCCGACGGCGGCATTGAACATTTCCTCCGGCCGGTACCCCCTTACCCATACACCAAAAACGAACATGAAGATCGAAACGGCAACAATGGAGATGGTAAGGGTCCGGCCAAACGCCTCAACCCGCCTGAGCAAGGGTGTCTGGAGGGTTTCGACGGTCGCCAGCATCGAACTGATCCGGCCGATTTCCGTTCCGTCTCCCGTAGAAGTGACCACCCCTTCCGCCTTGCCGTAGGTCACCAGTGTTCCCGAAAAAGCCATGGAAAAGCGATCGCCGAGTGCTGTTCCGGAACGCACCGCATCCGTGTTTTTTTCAACCGGAAGCGACTCCCCCGTCAGAATCGACTCATCCACCCTCAGTTCCTTTACCTTCAGGAGGCGCATATCAGCCGGCACCTTGTCGCCCGACTGCAGCAGCACGATGTCTCCCTTTACCAGATCCTCGGCACTTACTTGATGCGTCCTGCCGTTCCGGCGTACCAACGCCTGCAGGGAAAGCATTTCCTTGAGGGCATCCATGGCTTTCTCGGCTTTACCCTCCTGGACAAAGCCGAATATCGCATTCAGCACGACCACGCCGAAAATCACCATGGCATCAACCAGATGGTTCAAGGCCACCGTCAGGATTCCGGCCGCCAGCAGCACATAGATCAGGAGATTGTTGAACTGCTGGAGAAACCTGATGAACCAGCTTACTTTCTCTTGAGGTGTCAGCCGGTTCGGACCGTCCTCCCCAAGTCTTTTCAGGGCTTCCTCCCGGGTGAGGCCTCCTTCGGAGGAATCAAGTGCCTCAAGCACCTCACCGATCCCTGCCGAATGCCATTCAAGCTGCATGAAGCGCTCCTTTTATTGTTACACAATTGGAGTGGCGCTGCTACGGGGGGGGGTATCGCTGTCATCAACAACAAACGCTTCCTGAAAATTCATCCCCCCTTCCGATCTCTCTTGCGGGAAGAAAATCCTTGCCGCATTGACTCTTTGACTGCTACATTGACTTCAATACAGAACCCATCAGTTCAAGGAGCAACGCATGCAATTCGAATACCAGAACCCCACACGCATCATCTTCGGAACAGGAACCCTTTCACGGCTCGGTGAAGTGGCCCGCCAATACGGCACCAAGGCGCTCCTCGTCACCGGCGGCGGAAGCGCCCGGCGGAACGGATCACTCAAAAGGGCGATTGCAAGCCTCAATGCCGCAGGCCTCAGCGTCGTTGAATGCGAGGGAGTGGAACCGAACCCGCGGATAACGAGCGTCCGGCGCGGCGCCGCCTCAGCCCGTAACGAAGGCTGCGAGCTCGTCATCGCCCTTGGCGGCGGCAGCGTCATGGATGCGGCCAAAGTCATGGCTGCGGCAGTCCATTATGAAGGCGATCCATGGAACATGATGGCACACGGCCAGACGGACCGGAGGCTTCCCGAACGGGCACTCCCCGTCATTACCGTACCGACGCTTGCGGCAACCGGTTCGGAAATGAATGCGGGCGCCGTCATTTCCGACGAACAAAGCACCCTGAAAGCCGTCGTATCGGCAACATGCCTCTATCCGAAAGTCGCAGTGGTCGATCCCGAGCTGAGCATCGGCGTCCCCCGTGCAGAGACCGCCTACGGCATCGCAGACCTCATCACCCATGTCACTGAATCATACTTCAACGGCATCGACGGCACGCCGGTCCAGGACCGCTTTGCCGAAGGGGTCATCCTGACTGCCCTGGAGTGGGGACCGAAGGCCGTCATCAACGGCACGGACATCATGGCCCGCGAGCTTGTTCAGTGGGCCTCGCTCGTCGCCCTCAACGGATGGGTGCAGGCCGGCACCCAGTCCCCGTTCCCCGTGCACATGATCGAGCACTCCATCTCGGCCCACCACGATGTGGCACACGGCGCCGGCCTCTCGGCCATCAACGCCTCCTGGATGCGGTTTGCCGCAATGCGGCGTCCGGAGCGGTTTGCCCTGTTCGCGAACCGCATCTTCGGCGTCCGCCAGAACGGGCCGGCTGACATTGATGCCGCCATGGAAGGAATCGATCGCCTCGAAGCGTTCCTCAAAAACATCGGCTGCCCGACCAGCCTCGGCGAACTGGGCATCGGCGAAGAACTCCTGGAGCGCTATGCAAAAGACACGCTTCTGGTCGTTCATGACCTTGAAGGACGACTTCCGGGCCGCCCGGCAATGAGTGAAGCCGACATCATCGCAGTTCTCAGAAACTCTCTTTGAAGCCGGGCCGGCACTGCAACTGCATGCCCTCTATCGGAACAGGGGGTTTTAAAACACGGCGGGAAATCGTACATTCAGCAGTACATTTTTCCACCAAGGACCCCTGTTCCCCGCTCCCGTAACGGGAACTATGCCTGCAGCACAACCCTTCACACCAGGTGCGCTCCAGATAGAGGAGCTCCCCGCACCTGCCCCCCGACCCTATGCGAAAGTCCATAAAGAAAGAGTGGTTCTCCACCCCCAAGAGCGACTTGCTGGCAGGCCTCGTCGTCGCCCTTGCGCTCATACCCGAAGCCATCGCGTTCTCGATCATAGCGGGAGTTGACCCGAAAGTCGGCCTCTATGCATCATTCAGCATCGCCGTCATCATCTCTTTCACAGGCGGGCGGCCCGGCATGATTTCAGCGGCCACCGGTGCCATGGCTCTGCTCATGGTGACGCTCGTCAAAGACTACGGTCTCCAGTACCTTCTTGCCGCAACCCTTCTCACCGGGGTCCTCCAGATCATTGCCGGCTATCTCAAGCTCGGCAACCTCATGCGCTTCATCTCCCGGGCGGTTATCACCGGATTCGTCAACGCCCTTGCAATCCTCATCTTCATGGCCCAGCTTCCCGAGCTCACCGATGCTCCCGCTGCCGTCTATCTCTTGACTGCGGCGGGACTGGCCATCATCTACCTTTTTCCGCTCATTCCAGTCGCAGGAAAGCACATTCCCTCTCCGCTCGTTGCCATCCTCTCCCTGACGGCACTCTCAATGGCACTCGGGCTTGACATCCACAGGGTCGGCGACATGGGAACACTACCCGACACACTGCCGATTTTCCTCCTGCCGGAGGTGCCCCTGAACCTTGAAACACTCCGCATCATCCTGCCCTACTCCATCGGCCTCGCCATTGTAGGGCTTCTGGAAACCATGCTGACATCCACCATTGTCGACGACCTCACCGACACCGCAAGCGACCGCAACCGCGAATGCCGCGGACAGGGCATCGCAAACATCGGCGCAGGCCTCGTCGGCGGCATGGCAGGCTGCGCCATGATCGGCCAGTCGGTCATCAATGTGAAGTCGGGAGGGCGCGGCCGGCTCTCAACACTCTCTGCCGGCGTGTTCCTGCTCGTCTTCATCGTCTTCCTCGGAGACTGGCTGAAACAGATTCCCATGGCAGCCCTGGTAGCCGTCATGATCATGGTCTCCATCGGCACCTTCTCCTGGGACTCGCTCCGCAAACTGAAAAGCTATCCGCTTTCCACCAACATCGTGATGCTCTCCACCGTCGTCGTGGTCGTCGCAACCCACAACCTCGCCATCGGCGTCCTCGTCGGCGTGCTGCTGGCCACCCTCTTCTTCGCCAACAAGGTTGGCCACTTCATGGTAGTCAAGTGCGACGAAACGCCTGAAACCGAACGTACCTATAAGGTCATCGGGCAGGTCTTCTTTGCCTCGACGGAGAAGTTCACGGCATCGTTCAACTTCCGGGAGGCAATCGAGCGTGTCACCATCGACCTCTCCGAAGCCCACTTCTGGGATGTCAGCGCCGTCACTGCGCTTGACAAGGTGGTCATGAAGTTCAGGCGTGAAGGCACCGAAGTGAAACTCGTCGGCATGGACGAAGCCAGCGCCACCATCGTGGACCGTTTCGGACTGCACGACAAGCAGGCAGAGATCGAAAAGATCCTGGCCGGTCATTAACGAAAGAGAGGAGAACACCCATGACAAACATACTGGCCTGTATCGACGGATCTCTTGCGGCAACTGCCGTCTGTGACGCTGCAGCATGGGCAAGCCGCCGGCTGCAGGCTCCGCTCGAGCTGCTCCATGTGCTTGAAAAGCCCGATAAGCCGGCCGGAGGGGACCTCTCGGGCTCGATCGGCTTCGGCACCAGGGAACAGCTGCTGCTTGAACTCGTAGCCCTTGAGGAGAAGAAAAGCCGGCTGCTGCAGCAGCAGGGAAAAGCCATGCTCCAGGCCGCTCGAGAGCGGGTGGAAGCCTCCGGAGCAGGCCCTGTCGCATCGCGCCAGCTGCATGGCCCGCTCGTCGACATCCTCGAGGACCTGGCAGCTGAAACACGCCTCTGTGTCATGGGCCGGGAGGGGGAATCAAACCCGAGGGCACACCGGGCAATCGGCAGCAACATCGAAAACGTCATCCGCACCATCTCCCGCCCCATCCTTGTCGTACTGCCCGGATTCCAAAAACCCCGTTCGTTCATGATCTCCTTTGACGGCAGCCCGACGGCATGGAAAGCAATCGACATGGTCGCCGGCAGTCCTCTCCTCGAGGCCATCCCCTGCCATGTGGTCATGGCGGGCAAAGCTGCCGACACCCGGCAGAACGAGCTGACTGAAGCCTGCCGGATACTGGGGGAAAAGGGGTTCAGGGTGACGGACGCATCACTCGACGGCAACGCGCACGACGCACTTCTCGGATACCGCCGGGAGCACGACATCGACCTCATGGTCATGGGTGCATACGGACACTCCCGCATCCGGCAGTTCCTCATCGGCAGCACCACGACGAAAATGCTCGCCTCAAGCGAGGTGCCGCTGCTTATCCTGCGCTAAGGGGCGGATAAGAACACGGCCTTCGGCAGCTGAGACCGGGAGCGCAGATACCCTCCTCTGATACGCCCGCCTCAATCGGATTGAAATGCAGGCTACAATGGCTTCGCCCCGTTGCCTGACTTGACGGGGCTGCAGGAGTACGTCTCATATCCACCCTCCGTCCCGGCCAGTCTCACGTCCAGTACGCTGAGGCCTTTTTTCCAAGGCTGATACGTCTCTAAACACCTGTCTGGTTTTTTCGGGGATGATATATTCGGCCCCCCCATTTTCAACCAGATCTTGAAGCGTCGGCTTGAAAACACTTGGTCTCCCTGCTGAATCGCAAGGGCTATGGGAAACTCTGCAGCTGGTAATGGCTCTTTACCAGAATGCATCCGATTCCGGGGTTTTCCTCAAAATCGCCTGCACCCGAAACGCCAGCCTTCATTCAATATCCTTTTCAATCAACTCCGAATCGGCGTTCTTTCCGCATCAGATCATACCCACTCAAAGAGTGTTACCGTCATGAATGGCGAAAAGAAGAACGCGCAGATCCGCTGAAAAAAGACTATACAAAAAAACCGGCTTGCGAGATATTTTCTCCTAGGATTGAGGGTATGACTTATAATATCTATATTAAAACCAATCGAAAGAGATTTATCCTCACAAACATGGCCACATATGCTCATCAGCGTCTCCCTTGAAAACTGGATGTCTTTCCGCGATCCCACCAGGTTCTCGATGGTTGCCAGTCGCGAACGCCAACACGGGGAAAGAGTCGCCAAAATCAGCAAATTCAACACCCGAATACTCCCTATCGCAGCGATATACGGAGGGAATGCATCGGGCAAAACCAACTTCTTCAAAGCACTGAACTTTGCCAAACTGCTCGTAGTCAAAGGGACACAGCCCGACAGCCCTCTTCCAGTGGAAACATTTCGTCTGGATAGTGCAAGCGACAACAAACCAACACGGTTCAGCTTCGAGATCCTCATCAACGAAACACTCTACGAATTTGCCTTTGCCGTGACCACCGGGGCAATTGTTGAAGAGCAACTGACCGTTATTACCAGCTCAAGCGAAAAAGAGCTGTACCGGCGTCACAACAACACCATTAAGTTCGAACCATCCCTTCAGAAAGACTCTTTTCTGCAGTTCGCTTTTCAGGGTACCCGTGACAACCAGCTGTTTTTGACAAACGCCATCTCGCAGAAAGTAGAAACTTTCCGACCAGTCTATGACTGGTTCAAAGATACTCTGGACCTCATTGCCCCTGATTCACGCTTTGAGCCATTTGAACAATTTCTTGATGACCGACACCCACTCTATCCGGCAATGAACGCCATGCTCCGGGAGCTCGATACCGGCATCGACCATCTTGGAAGCGAGGAAATGCCTATTGATCATACCCCTCTCTCCGAACCAATGAAAAGACTTCTGCAAGAAGAAGTCAAGGAAGGCACCAGTGTCAGATTGATGTCCGGCAGGAACGATCGTTTTGTATTTACCCGGAGGAATAACAAACTGACAGCAAGGAAACTGGTCTCCTACCACACGAAATCGGACGGAACTGACGCCAAATTCGAGATGCATCAGGAGTCGGACGGCTCACAAAGGGTTATTGACCTACTCCCCGCATTCCTGGAGCTCGCCGATTCTCGCCGCAGTAAAGTCTTTATTATCGATGAAGTGGACCGTAGCCTCCATACCCTCCTCACACGGAAGCTGCTTGAAGCCTATCTTGCCGGCTGTTCCTCCGAAAGCCGCTCACAACTGTTGTTTACCACTCACGATGTACTGCTTATGGATCAGCTGTTGCTGCGGCGTGATGAAATGTGGATTGCCGAACGCAAGTCATCGGGATCGTCCAGACTGACATCTTTCAGCGAATACAAAGATGTGCGGAATGACAAAGACATCCGAAAAAGCTACCTGCAAGGCCGTCTTGGAGGCATCCCCCGTATTCTCTCCGGCAATACCTTTGCCAATCTGAACACGAAAGGACAGGAGGCCGGGTAATGGCACGAAAACGCCGGACAATATCCCGTCCCATGGGAGAGAGGCCCTACAAAAAGCTCTTTCTTCTTGCGACTGAGGGAGGAAAGACCGAACCGGCGTATTTCAGCCTCTTCAATGACGATTCAATGACAGATGCGTCGGTACTCCATGTACGATGCCTGAACGGCAAGCATAAGAGCTCACCACCTCACGTCCTGAAAAGGATGACGGCATTTCTCCGTGATGAAAAGATCAGGCCCTCCGACGAGGCCTGGGTGATCATTGACAAAGACCAATGGACAGATCAGCAGATCGACCAATTGCACCAATGGACACAAGGAAACAGGCAGAACTTTCTTGCACTCAGTAACCCGAAATTCGAATACTGGCTGCTCCTGCATTATGAAGATGGTCAAGCACTCCGCTCATCCAGAGAGTGCACCGAGCGCCTGAAAGGATGGATCCCCGGCTATGACAAAGGGCTTAGAGGCGCAAAAATCAACCCGGAGCAAATCGATGCGGCAATTCGACGGGCAAAAACGCGGGACAATCCGCCATGCAAAGACTGGCCGAAAACATTCGGCCAAACGACCGTTTACCGTCTTGTGGAGAACATTCGAAACTCTCAGCCCTGAGACTCCAGGATCTTTCCCCACCCCTTATGACCCCGTCACTCGATATATAACGGCTCCGAGACGCTGTAGCCTTTGGCGCGAAGGGTTTTGACGGGAAGCCGTGATCCGCTTTCCGATGCTTTCTGACGCAGACGGTGGATGAGCACGTCGAGCGCCTGGCTGCCGGAACCGGCCGGATCATAGCCGAGGGTTTCGATGAGGCTTTGGCGGGAAATATTGGTTCCGGATGCGGAGGCAAGGATCTCAAGAAAGTCGACCTCCCTCGAAGACAGCTTGATCTTTGCGCCTGCAGGAGTAATAAGCACTGAATCAATGCGAAGAAGCCTCCATCCGGCAGCGCGGGGCGTCTGCGGCTGGCGCGGGGATCCGGAGCCGCCGTCCCCCTCATGCAGGCCGACCCGGCCAAGATTGCTTTCGATCGTTGCGACAAGCTCCTCTGTATCGACCGGCTTGAGCAGGTAGGTATCGGCCCCGGCACGGTAAGCCGCAATGCGGCTTTCGAGAGCTCCACGGGCGGTCAGGACGACAATGCGCATGTCGGTATTGTTCCTGATGTACTCGGCAAGCACCACACCGTTCTGGTCGGGCAGGCCGAGGTCAAGGATGACGAGCTCACAGGGATTCTCGGCAACCTTCTGGTAGAACTCCAGGGCACTTCTGGCCCCGACCACTTCATAGCCGCAGAGCGAGAGTGTCTCCATGAGGCTTTCACGGAAATCGAGGTCATCTTCAACGACGATGATCCTGTGGGGGGAACATGCCTTTCGGCCAACCGCCTGTTCTTCTACTGGTGCTGAAACTATAGTCATGGGTTCGCCTGTTTGTCTTCGTCCGGGGACTCGATGACGGATGGAGTGACGGAAGGAATGACGGATGGAATGACGGATGGAGTGACGGATGGAGTGACGGATGGAATGACGGATGGAGTGACGGATGGAGTGACGGATGGAATGACGGATGGAGTGACGGATGGAATGACGGGAAGCGTGATTGTCACGACAATCCCTGAAGCCTGTTTGCTCAGCGCAATATGACCCTCGTGCTGTGTAACGATGTTCTTCACGAGCCAGAGCCCGAGGCCCGCCCCTGCGGTATTGCTGGAGTTCCCTCCCCGATGATATTTCTCGAAGAACAGGTCCATGTCCACGTCTTCAAGGGGTTCGCGCAGCTCGTTGCCGACATCAATCATGATATGACCCGGCCCGGCCTTCCGGCAGGTGATGCTGATTGGCGACTCATCGGGTGAATACTTCCGGGCATTGTCAAGCAGGTTGAAAATGGCAAATTTGACCCCGGACTCCTCCCCGTATACCCGCACATCCTCCAGGCAGTTCTCAAACAAGACGCTTCTTTCTTTCCATATCCCGGAAAACGCTTCGACCTGGGATTTGATGATGCCGGCAAGCGGGAGTTCGTGCCTGCCCGTCACCGATTTATGACGGTCGGCCATCCGGCTTTCCTGGATGGAGACCTCAAGCACCTCGACCAGGCGGGCAATGCTCCGGTCAATCTTTGCAAACTCCTGGCGGTTCTGGAAATTCCCCATCTTATTCTTCATCTTGACGAGGTCGAGATTGGTCCTCATGATGGCCAGGGGCTTCCGGTATTCATGGGAGATCATGCTCAGGAACCGGTGCAGCCGCTCCACCTCTTTCTGGAGCTGGATATTGCGGTCGGCAATCGACTGCTCAAGGCGGCTGATGTTCTGCTGCTGCATTTTCTCGAGCGTGACATCGACCATCATGACCAGCATGACCGCCATGCCCTCGAACTCGATGAATTCCGTGGAGTAGAGCACATCGACCAGGTCACCGTTCTTTTCGTGCAGAAGGACCTGGCGGTTGCATATCCGTTCGCGCTTCAGGGAGGCCATCTCAATGGCCTGATAGTCCTCACTGCAGGCATGGATGCCGATATCGGGTCCTGTGCGGCCGAGTACCTCAACAAGAGTGTAGCCGAGCAGGTTGAGCCAGGCATCATTGACATCAATGATCTTGCCCGTATCGATCTCCTTGATGCTGATGGCTATCGGAGCATTGTCGAAAATGCCCCTGAATTTCCGTTCATTTTCCCGCAGCTCGTCATCGAGCCGTTTGCGGTCGGTGATGTCCATGATGGTGCCGACATACCGGTCTAAAGCGCCCTGGGCATCAAGCTGTGGTTTGCCCCTGCAGGCCAGCCAGTGGATGGTACCGTCCTCAGGGTGGCATACCCGGAACTCGATATCGATCTCGATTTCACGGTTGGCCGCCTGCATGACGATACCGAACGTCTGCTCCCTGTCCTCCGGCAGGACATTGCTTTCGCAGAGCTTGTGATTGTTGGGTTTGCTGCCGGACTCAAGGCCGTAGAGCTGCCAGATCCGGTCAGACCAGAACACCTGATCATGCTTCAGATCCCACTCCCATACGCCCGCTTTCGTGGCCTCAAGGGCAAAAGCCATGCGGGCCTTGTTTTTGAGCAGCTGCTCCTCAAGCGATTTCTGTTCGGTGACGTCGATGACCGTCCCGAGGTATTTGACGATGGCTCCGGAGGCATCCCTGCGGGGCTGCCCCCTCGAAAGCAGCCAGAGCATCGAGCCGTCCGCCCTCGGAACCCGGTATTCGAAGGAAATCTCCCTCCCTTCAGCCGAAGCGGACTGCACCGAGAGGCAGGCTGCATCCCTGTCCTCGGGATGGAGCGTTTCCGCCCATACGGCAAAAGACGGCTCACGGGAGTGCGGCTCAAGTCCGTAAAGGGCCCATACCTCATCCGACCAGGTATTGCGTCCAGTAAGGAGATCCCACTCCCAGATTCCGGCCTTCGCCGCAGCCAGAGCCTGTTCGAGCCTGCTCCGGTTTTCGATCAGTTCAATCTCGGCAATCTTGCGTTCGGTGATGTCGGTAATGAGGCCGATGTACTTCACCGCCTTTCCGGAAGCATCACGTTTCGGCGATCCCTGGGACTGGAGCCAGTGCAGGGAACCATCACCCGGATACGTCACCCGGAACTCCACCGAGGCCTCCCTGCCGCCCGTCACCGCATCCCTGATCATATGGCTGACATACGGGCGGTCCGCCTCATGCACCGTCGACATACAAAGCTGATGGGTCAATGCCTCGGAGCCGGGAGAAAGGCCGTACAGCCGCCATACCTCTTCAGACCACAGCAGTTCATCGGTTTCGACATTCCACTCCCAGATGCCCGAACATGCAGCTCCGAGCGCAAAAGAGAAACGCTCCTTGTTGTCCAGCAGCTCTTCTTCCAGTTTTTTCTGTGCGGTGATGTCAATCGAGATACCGATATAACCCTCAATCGCTCCCCGGCTGTCGTGATAGGGTCTGCCGCGGCTCATGACCCAGCGCGTACGACCCTCGTCCAGAAGAAGGCGATACTCGATATGCATGTCGACGCCAGAGGAGCTGCAGGCTGCAAAGGCCTGCATGGTCCCAGCGCGGTTCGTCGGGTCGAGCCGCTCCTCCCATATCGCCAGTGAAGGCGGTTCGCCCGTGTTCTGCATTTCAAAAAGACGCCACAGCCCCTCCGACCATTGAATTGCTCCGGTCTTCAGGTTCCACTGCCAGGAGCCGGCATCGGCGGCATTCAGGGCTGCGGAGATGTTCGGGTGGGAATGGTCGGGCGCTCTGCTCCCGTCACCATCGCCGGGAAAGGTGAGGACCAGTGCCCGAACGACACCGTCCGGAGATGGCAGGGGGCGGACATTGCCAGAAGGCAGTCCCGTCTCCAGCACGTTCCGGGAGAGCAGCAACAGCTCTTCAGCATTGGTGGAGGCGAGGGGGGAGGAAGAGAGGATCTCAAAAATGCTCCGTCCGGCAAAGAGATGGCCTGAAAGGCCGAGCCATCTCTGAAAGAGGGCATTGGAATGAAGAATGCGGCCGTCAGGGTCTATGACGGCAGCTTCGTACGGAACGAGCTCGAGGATCGTCTCGATTGCAGGTGCATCGGGGATGGACGTATTCTTCGTCATGTATTGCTCTCGGTCCGTTCCAAAAGGAAAATAACTTCAATAAATGAAAGTTTTTAAAGATCACAAAGCACTACCCTGCCGCAGGCCCCCCCGAACGCGGTTCAGAGGCACCTCACATGTACTTTATGCCGATGAGTGCCGCCGCAGCGAACTGGTTGATGAGGAAGAGGATGTTGTTGACCAGCTGGAAACGCAGAAAAGCGTTATGCTCGTTCACCTCACTCTTTCCAATCGCGTTGCCGAACCCGTCATCGGCAGCACCCTGCATGAATGATGCGCCGGTGCTCGGATCGCGGTATATCGGAATCTGTACGGCAATATTGATCCCGAGTGAGACCATGATCATCACCATCAAGACAGAAAAGCCCCACTGCCATGCAAGAAAGGCAAACCCGGCAAAGGTCAAATCAATGATGAGGAATGCCACCAGAAACGTGTAGCGTGAGCCGATGAGCACGGTCAGGGATTTCATGCCGCTCTCGGCATCACCCTTCTGTGACTTGAAATCGTTCATGATGATGAGCGACATGGCCATAAAGAAATTCAGGACCCCAAGCCAGACGATTTCGGGGCGGATGTCGCTGAAGAGCACGTTGGCCGAAAGATAGGTGATGAAGCCGTAGGACATGCCGACAGCCGGAGCGGAAAGGAAAATGTTCTTTTTCAGCTTGAAGGGCGGCGCTGAATAGACAAATCCGAGAAAAAGCCCCGTCAGCATGCAGACTGCAAACACAACCCCCCGCTGTCCCCCGAGGTGGAGTGAAATGCCGGTGCAGATCAAAAGGGCCAGAAGGAGCACGATTCCCCAGTTCCAGGCAGCCTCACGTTCGGAAATCCTTCCGGATGGGATAGGCCTCGTCGGCTCGTTCATGCGGTCGAGCTCGAGATCGAAATAGTCGTTGACCGACTGGCTGAACCCGGTTCCGAGCGGACCGTAAATGATGAAAAGGAGCAAAAGGAGCAGATAGTCGTAAGAGGTCGGCTGCATGGCTCCGGTTCCGATGACCCCGCAGGCCAGACAGGGAAAAACGCTGATCCAGGTTACCGGATCGAGGAGTTCGATATGGGTCTTGATTTTATCCATCAGACCTGAAGTCTGCTGCCGAAAGGGGGCTGTTGCATGCATGAGGAGAGTGCTAAGGGGTTGTCTTCCTGATGGACTGAAATAAGCCCGGAAGTGGTTCAGAGATAGATGGATGGCTTGAGGCTGCGTGTGAAGCGGTTCATCTGCAGGTTCGCAAGCCAGACCCAGTTCAGCCGCTTTCCCTTCATCCGCCGCGCAATGGCCCGACCTTTATAGACCTCCTTCTGCACCTTGACGAAGTGATCGAGGAACTGCCGGGAACCGAGCCCCTTCGGCTCGAACATATAGTGATAGGTATCGTATTTATCCCAGTCCATATGGCGGAGACGGGGTTTCATTTCCTCGAAGTACGGGGTACCGGGAAACGGGGTGACGAGAGAGAATACCGGGAAATCGATCCAGTTCTCCATGATGAAGTCATAGGTCAACTGAAAGCTCTCAGCACTGTCGTTATCGAACCCGAACATGAAATATCCCTGAATGGCAATCCCCCGGGCGTGAAGGTTGTCGACAACCGCGGAGTAGTCCTCCAGCCGGTTCGAACCTTTATGCACGCTTTTCAGGGTTTCGGGATTGAGCGATTCGAACCCGATGCTCATGAGATCGCAGCCGGACCATGCCGCAAGCTCTGCAATCTCGGGATCGTGGAGGAAATTCATGGAGATGTTGGCATTCCAGCGGATGGCGAGCCGCCCCATGTGGCTGAGAAGCTCCTTGAAATAGACAGGGCGGAAACTGATGTTGTCGTCCATGAAGGAGAAGTGGAGCGATCCCCTCCCCAGGCGGTCCTGGTGATAGCGAATTTCGTCGAGAACCAGTTCGATATCACGGTACCGGTAGTTCTTCCCGTATATGGTCGGCGTCGTGCAGAAATTGCACCCCACAGGGCAGCCTTTTGTCGCCAGCACAGGAATCCTGTTACTGTATCTGCGGCTGTTCCTGCTTTGGAGCACATAGGTAAAATCAGGCCGTGCCATCGCATTCATCGGCCTGAGGGCATCAGCCCGGTAGACAGGCTGCATCCGCCCCGCAAGGATGTCCCGGGAGAGCTCCGGCCATACGGACTCAATCTCCCCGTATACGACCGAGGTGGCATGCCGGCATGCCTCATCAAGAGACATGGTGGGATGCACGCCGCCGAGGAGCACCGCCCGCCCCTGCGCTTTGGCTTTATCAGCAATGGCATAAGCCCTTGTGGCATTCAGGGTCCGGGAGGTGAGGGCAACGACATCATATCGGGAAAAGTCTTCCGGGATGGTGTCGCCGAGCCGCTCATCGATGAAGTCAACATCAAAAACCTCGCCGGCAAGGGTCGCAACCATGACGAGGTTCAGTGGCATGCTGACTCTTCGGGAGTCGACCATCATGCAGGTATTGCTGCGGGGCTGGATGAGAAGCCATTTCTTGCGTCCGCTCCTTGAAGGATGCTCCGGACCGACGCCTTCAGACGCCGGCCTGGAAGCAGCAGTGAATGGAGAGGTCATACGTCAGAAAAGGAACCGTGATGATTCGAACGACATTCGGGAAGAGAGAACGGCAATCATGCTGTTCACGAATCAAAGCGGCTGGAGACCTCCTTGGTGGGGCTGGCATATCCGGAAACACGGGGTGAACTGCCGCGAAGGCTTCCCATGCCGGACGAGCCGCCGTAGAGCTGGGGGTAGGCATTGGCACCGAGGCGCTTGGTGCACTTGCCGACATTCTCGAGATAGTCGCCCACTACCCACCAGTGCCCGTCGATGAACACCTCAAGTAACCTGCCGTAGGCCTCGGCACCCTTGACGAACGCACCGTTAAAATCTTTCATAACTGATTATTTCTTATTGACCAATAATGACAACAGACGCAAGAAATGTAATAAAAACGCCGATGAGTTCCTAAATCCGGTCCGACTCGCCCGTACTGAACCCGCAGCGGGAGTTCGGAGTCTCGGGTTTCGACTGCTGCATCTGGCCGTCCCCATCCTCGACCGATACCCGGATCCGACGCTTCAGCGCTGGAGGCTGCTCATGCATCTCACAGCGGCTGCAATGAAAACGATGTAAAACAGCTTCAACTGCAGCAGTAAAGCGCGCTGCAACAAGAAAAGAGAAGTACCCGCGACCGGTCATGCTCAGTGGGGGAAAAATTCAACGAACCTTTCAAATATTACAAAATAAACTTATAATTCCGATAAGAATTAAAAGATTCAGGCTTTTCCATCAAACCCTAAAACCACAACCACCATGGCAAACGAAACGAACGTGGACGTCACGAAGACGGTCAATGATCTGATGGGCGCAGTCGGAAAGATCGGCCAGATGCAGGTTGACATCGTCACCCAGATTCTGAACTCAGCCGCTTCAGCAGTTGAGCCGCTCGGGAAAACTGCCAGCGAACTGGTCGGCAATCTGACCAGCACCCTCACCTCCACCCTGCAGAACGTTACCTCGTCAATCAACCCCCAGAAGTAACGCAGACGCTCTTTTCCTGGACGCTTCACGACCCGGTCACGTGAAGCGTCCTGATTTATAACCCAAACGCACAAGCCATGCCAGAATCCGCCAGCTCAGCCTCAAAACCTGCACAGCAGGGCGTTCAGGGCCTGGCAATGCTTGCACCGTTCGTCGGCACTCCACTCTGCCTGCACGCTCTTGGAGGCGCGTTCTTTATGGGCGCCGGCATTGCAGCCACCCTCGTACCGATTGCTCCCGCGGCAGTCCCCATCCTTGGAGCGCTTGCATCAAAAAGCGACCTCGGCGCCATCACCGAAAAACTCTTCGGGCGGGGCAGCACTCCGAAAAACCAGCCATCTGTCGTTGCCGGCCCGGTCACCATCAACGATGGGATAAGCCAAGCAGCAGCCGAAGGCACCGTCTAACCAGAAAATAAGTTCACCCCTTATGATCAGGTGATTATGGCTTCATGCCGTCCAGTCGGCATGGAAAAACTACATCCATAAAATCGAGCAGTGCTCTGCGGAGAATAACTTCAGCGAACATCTCCGCCAGAAACTCGATCTTGATATGACGCTCGAGGAATTCGGCGAAATGGTGTTCATTGAAGGCTTCACCGCCGGCGAACAATACGGGCGCAAGCTGCAGGTACCCAAAGGGCACCACAAAATCAGAATGAATTAACAACAGCAAAACACAGGAGACAACCCCTTGAACCAGAACCCGATAGCTGCCGCCGCAACAGCAGCAGGAGCCGCCGGCGGAGCAGCGCTGCTGGCCCCTGTAGCAGCACCGGCACTGCATGGCATTGCAGGCATTGCCGTCATTGGACTCGGCCTTTTCGCCGCCGGAACAGCCGTCGTCAAAACGGCCGGCTTCATCAACGAAAAAGCCACAGGACTGTTCGGCCACAGCGCCGAAGGAAAGCCCGGTCGCTCAACCGGGGAGGGGTCCCGGAAACGGTAACCGATGTACGCTTCACTGCCCTCAAGCTGGCACAGGAGCGAAGAATGCGCTCCCCGGTACCACACCCTCACCCTCCCCCTATCCCGCCATACCTGGATTCCGTTTGCGGACATACCCCCGTCTTTCGATCTCACGACACTCTACAGGGAACTGCACCGGCTGCATCCTGAAGGGTTCGTCATCCGGGGCTGTCCGCCGGAAGTCAGCGCACTGTTCCATTCTTTCGGCGACGATACCCTGCGCACGGGAATGGATGCGGTGCTGGATCTCACCTCAGACAGGCACTTTGAAGGCAAAAAAGTCCGGGCTGCGCTGAAGCGTGGATGGCGACACGGCCTTGTTGAGGAAATCCCCTGCGCCGCCCTTGCTTCAGACTGTCTTCAGGTACTCCAAAGAGAATCACCCCATGCAGGAAAACCCATGCTCCGCCATCTGTTCCGGAGCAACCCGCTGGAAACGTCACGCTGTTTCGTCTTCCGGTCTTTTACCGGTGCCCGGCTCGCCTGCCTGACCCTCTCCAGACAGGGAAGGAACGCCTTCCATACCGAACTCATGCTTCGGAGCGCCAAAGCACCGGGAGATGTCATGGAATGCCTTATTGCCGGAACAGCAGAACAGCTAAGGGCTGAAGGCGCTGAACGACTGAGCCTCGGGGAGGTTCCCTTCATGCTGCGCGAACCGGACCATCAGCCGCTCATACTCCTTGAACGGATCCTGTTCGCCGCAGCACCGCTCTGCAGGCACGCCTATGACTACATGGGCCTCTATGCCTTCAAAAACAAGTTTCGTCCCCTGTGGCGCACCATGCGGCTGTGTGGAGGCCCCGGCGTGGAACTCAAGCCGCCCCTGCTCTTCGAGCTTGCCTATAGCGCAGGATTTGTAGAACTGCTTGCCCAGAGTACCCTGCAGCATCTCGACCTGCTCGCTGATGATGATGAACCGGCAACCGGAAGGGAACCTGCATGAGTGAAGGAACGCATGCGGGGCTCAGCATACGCCAATGGACAGTGAAGCAGGCCCTCGCCTGCCGGTACCGGGGGCGCTCATAAGATAGAGCACCCGAAGCCATACGATAGCGGCTCTCGTGAATCCTGATTCATTCGTCGCCCGTTCGAATCAAAACCCATAAAGCAGCGATGTCCAACCGCTCAAAGCGTGCGCACTGAAGGATGTGCAACAGAATTTGCGTATACTTTCAATACCCGATTCGGACACAACCTGCAACTTTTTCTCTTGAAGGAACATGAGCGATTTCGAATGGAAGGCCGGATGGATGCGCCAGCATCCGCTGAAAAGCATTGGAGTCATCCTCTTTCTCATCGGGCGATACCTGTTTGCCGCCATCTTTGTCTACGGGTTCTGGCACAAGCTGGTGAAAGGGTGGCTATGGAGCGACCTGATGGAAGGATTCTTCACCCTGCGGCTCAGTGAACTCGAGCCGGGCTCGCTGCAGGCGCTCTATCTTGAGCATTTCGCAATTCCTCTTTCGATGCCGATCGCCTGGATCGTCACCGTCGGGGAACTCATCATCGCGGCGGGACTCATTCTCGGTCTCGCGGTAAGGGCCAATGCGGCATTCGCGCTCTTTCTCTTCCTGAACTTCACGGCCGGCGCCTATTTCAACTGGTCGATGCCGCCCCTCATGCTCTACGCCATACTCATGATGCTGCTTCCCTCAGGACACTGGCTCGGGCTTGATCGGAACCTGCACAGAAAACATCCGGACTCAATCTGGTTCAAATAACGGACATGCAGCACTCCGCTCCAACGATCCACCGCATCGGTATCCTGGCCATCGGGACCCTACTGGCCTCTCTTTTGGCCCTTGGCGGAACCAGACCGGCAACGGGCGAAACGCACGCCCTTGAAGCCATCAACCAGGGCGACCGGGCATTCTGGAAGATGCAGTATGAGAGCGCCGATTCGCTCTACGGCATTGCGCTTAAGGAGAACCCGGCCAGCTCCGAAACCCTGTGGAAGATGGCCCGGCTCCAGGTGAGCCTCGCTGAATCGCTGCGCCCGGACCGCCGCCGGGAACGCATCGTGCATTACCGTAAAGCGGTTGACTACGGCCGGCAAAGCATTGCCCTTGACAGCACCAGTGCACCGGGCCATGCCTGGCTTGCAGCAGCTCTCGGCCTCCTGTCGGAAAAGAGCGGACCGAAAGACAAACTCCACAATGCAGAGGAAATCAAACACGAGCTCGACACGGCGCTCCGGCTGAACCCGAACGAGCAGACGGCGCTCTCCATGCTGGGCTCCTACTACCGGCAGGCTGCCTCAATCAGCTGGTTCAAGCGGATGATGGGGGGCACGTTCGTCGGAAAGATGCCGAAAGGCTCTTACCCGGAAGCCAGAGAGACGTTCAGGAAGGCAATCACCCTGGACCCGAGGGTAATCCGCAACTATCACGAACTGGCACTTGTGGAGCTTGAGATGGGCAACAGGAAAAAAGCGGTGCAGCTGATGCAGGCTGCACTGGACAAGCCCGTCCTGTTCTACAGCGACCGCCGGCGCCTGCAGGAGATGCGCCGGCTCATCGAAAAGCTGAAGGACGACTGAGACCCGGAGAGCCGCCGGCCTTCCGGCTACTGCTTCGGTCCCGCTTCAGCCAGTGAAAGAAGAGCCTGCACGCCGAGATGGTAGCTCTCCTCTCCGAATCCGCTGACCACCCCCCTGCATACTGCAGAAATCACCGATTTGCTGCGGAACTCCTCACGGGCATGGATGTTGGAAAGATGCACCTCCACCACGGGGAGGGCAACGGCACTGATGGCGTCACGCAGGGCGATGGAATAATGGGTCAGGGCCCCGGCGTTCAAAACGACCCCCCTGCAGGCTCTCCGGTCTTCGCTGTCGTAGAGCCGCTCGATGATATCCCCCTCATCCTCGGACTGGTAGAATTCAAACGACACGTCAGGAAATGCAGCCTCAAGGGCGGCGTTGATGTCCGTAAGGGTCCGGTGGCCATAAATGGCCGGCTCGCGTTTACCGAGCCGTGAAAGGTTCGGGCCGTTGAGTACGAGGATATGCGGTGCGTTCATATGGGTCGCAGTCAAGGTTACAGGATATACTGGCTGAGGTCCCTGTCGGAGGCGACATGGCTCAGCTTGTCCTTCACCATCTTTTCGTCGATGGTGATCTTGCCGGAAGAGAGATTTTCGGGGATGTCGAACATCAGCTCTTCAAGCAGGTTGGTCATGATGGTATGCAGCCTGCGGGCACCGATGTTCTCAACGCTCTCGTTGACAACGGCGGCCGTCCTTGCGATTTCGCGGATGGAGCCTTCGGTAAACTCTAGTTCCACGCCTTCGGTACCGATCAGCGCCCGGTACTGCTTGATGAGGGCGTTGCGCGGCTGGGTGAGGATAAGGAAGAAATCATCCTCGGTGAGGCTTTTCAGCTCCACGCGGATCGGGAACCGGCCCTGGAGCTCGGGAATGAGGTCGGAGGGCTTGGCGACGTGGAATGCGCCTGAGGCAATGAAGAGCACATGGTCGGTTTTGACCATGCCGTGCTTGGTGGCCACGTTCGAGCCTTCAACGATCGGCAGGAGGTCGCGCTGTACCCCTTCGCGGCTGACGTCGGGCCCTTTGGTGCCGGAACCGGTGGAGGGTGCGGCGATTTTATCGATTTCATCGATGAAGACGATTCCGGACTGCTCGACCTTGGTGATGGCCTCTTTGACCACACTGTCCATGTCGATGAGCTTCTGGACCTCTTCCTGTTCAAGGATCCTGCGGGCATCGGCAATCGAGACACGGCGCTTCTTGCGCTTGCGCGGCAGACCGCTCATGAGGTCCTGCATGATGCCGCCGATCTCCTCCATCTGGCCGAGCGGGCCGAAAATCTGCATCATCCCGCCCTGGGAATCACCCGATACGTCCATTTCGATCTGGCGCTCTTCGAGCTTGCCGCCGCGGAGGCGCTGGCGCATCTTCTCGCGGGTACGGCGGTTGGCTTCCTCCGCACGCTCTTCACCGGTTGTGATGATGGCGCCATCCTCCCCTTCCTCCTGAAAGCTTTCCTCCGTCTCAGCCGATGCCGGTACGGGAGGAAGCAGGATGTCAAGCAGGCGGTCCTCGACCAGTGAGGCCGCTTTTTCGCGGACCTCCTCGCTTTTTTCACTGCGGACCATTGCGACCGACTGGTCGACAAGGTCGCGGATCATCGACTCCACGTCGCGGCCGACATAGCCGACCTCGGTGAACTTGGACGCCTCGACCTTCACAAACGGAGCACGGGCGAGTTTTGCCAGGCGCCGTGCAATTTCAGTCTTGCCGACGCCGGTGGGGCCGATCATGATGATGTTGTTCGGCATGATTTCATCGCGGAGCTCCTCTCCCACCATCTGGCGGCGGAGGCGGTTGCGCAGGGCGATGGCAACGGACTTTTTGGCGTCCTTCTGGCCGATGATGTATTTATCAAGCTGGGATACGATCTGGTGCGGTGTCAGATGCATGTCACGAAGGGACTTCCCTTCAAGGGCATCCTCTGTCTTATGGGTCATTGGGTGGAATTAGAATATTGCTGAAATACTTTTCTCTGCCTGCTACACCTCTTCGACCACGATGTGGTTGTTGGTGTAGATGCAGATTTCGGCGGCGGTTTCAAGGCTTTCGCGGACGATGTCACGGGCACTGAGCCCCGTATGCTTCATGAGGGAACGGGCTGCGGCAAGGGCGAACATGCTTCCGCTGCCGATGGCGACGATGCCGTCTTCAGGTTCGATGACATCCCCCGTGCCGGAGATGATGAGGGCCCGCTCACTGCTGACGATGGCAAGCATGGCCTCAAGACGGCGGAGATACTTGTCGGTCCGCCAGTCACGGGCGAGTTCGACGGCAGCGCGTTCGAGCTTGCCGTTATATGCCTCGAGTTTCTCTTCGAATCGGTCGAGGAGCGTGATTGCGTCGGCTGTGGCACCGGCGAACCCTGCCAGAAGCCGGCCCTGGTAGAGTGAACGGATCTTGCGGGTGGAGTGTTTGACGACCGTGTTGCCGAGCGTCATCTGCCCGTCACTGCCGAGGGCGGCTTTGCCGTCGCGCAGAACGCCGATCACGGTGGTTGATCGGATTACGGGCCTCTCTGGATGCTTCATGCGATTAAAATATTTTCTTTCTTAGTCTTGCAACTGGAATTTGCATTTGTTCACGGTATTTTGCAACCGTCCTGCGGGCAATCTGGAACCCTTTGGCGGCAAGCCCTGCCGTCAGGCTGTCGTCGGAGAGCGGCCTTGCCCCGTCCTCCCCCTCGATCATCTCCCGGAGGTGCTGGCGGATGATCTTGCTCGACACATCCTCACCCTCGTCATTCTGAATGCCGCCGCTGAAGAAGTAGCGCAGTTCGAACACCCCGAACCGGGTCTGCACGTATTTACCGTTGACGGCACGGCTGATGGTCGATATGTCGAGACCCGTATCGGCAGCAAGCGTTTTCATGCCGAGCGGCTGGAGAAAGGCAGGACCATCGGTAAAAAAACGGTACTGATGTTTCATGAGCGACTCGATAACCTTGAGGAGCGTCTGGCGTCGGGTTTCAAGGGCGCTTTTGAACTCGTTGGCCTTCTGGAGATTGCGGCGGATGAACTGCCGGTCGTCCTTCGAGCCCTGTTTTGTCTTCAACAGGTCCCGGTACTGGTCGCTGACCCTTACCGACAGCGCACTGCGGTCGTTCAGGGAGGCAAAGAGCGATCCGTTTTCGTAGTTCACCACGAAGTCGGGTGAGATGTAGTGGCCCCCTTCATCGACGAACAGCCCGGGATGCGGATCAAGACCGGTGATGACGGCAATTGCCGCCTCAATCCGGGCTTTACTCACATCGAGCTTTTTATGGAGACGCTCGAACCGCCGGTGGATGAAGTCGTCGAAATGGTGCCGGAGAATGTCGAGAGCAGCCTCAATGTCTGCCCGGGGGTGCTCCCGACCGGAAAGTTCCAGCTGTGTCGTGAGCCGCTCCCGGAGGTTCAGGGCTGCAACGCCGGGAGGGTCGAGTTTGAGGATCCTCCGGCGCATCTCATCAACATCACTCTCTTCTGCCTCCATGCCGGACAGCCTCAAACTGTCGAGGATGACCGAAGCCCCCTCGGTGAAGTAGCCGTCATCGTCCAGATTGCCGAGGATTTCGATGGCCAGCAGCACTTCCCTCTGCCCCACTCCTTCCTGCAGGGCCAGCTGGCGGAGCAGGGTTTCATGGAAGCTGTCATGCTGGACCGCCTGAAAGAAATGCTCTCCCCCTCCCCTGTCATAGCTGAACGAGGGCATGCTTTCGCGCGCCTCCTGGCGTGCCGAAAGCCGTTCCTGCTCCTTGAGCGCACTTTTGCTGAACCGATCGACTTCGTCGAACATCTCGCCTGAGGGAGCCGCCTCGCCGTGCTCCGAGATACTGTCCCTTGCTCCCTCGACCGGCTCAAGAAGCGGATTTTCCTGCAGCTCCTCATTGATGCGCTGCTCAAGGCTCGCAAGCGGAAGCTGGAGCAGCTGGCTGCCCAGGATCTGCTGGACTGAAAGAAGTGCTTTCTGTTTCTGCTGCAGTCTGAATTCTGGCATCAACTCTTGGAGGATGGTTTCCGGAACGCGGCAAGGCTTTCAACCCACTCTCTGCCGTAAAGCTCTTCAAGGGCTGTAGAAAGATAATCAACAAGAGGCATCTGGAGTTCCCCTCCGAGCCGTCGGGCAGCGCGGCACATGGCGTGCTCTTCATAGACAAGATACGCCAACCCGAACTTTTTCCGCACCCGTATCGGGAAAAGCCTGCATGAAAGAGGTTTATTGTAACCGGCAATGCCTTCCCGGAAAGCAATTTCAATGGCGCAGAGCGTCACCCCGTCGCGCTCAAGGGCAAAAACGCACTCCCGGCTGTCTACGGTACGGGTGTAGAGGGTACCCTGATAGACCTCCACCGATCCGTGGCGCGCTATCCAGCGGGCGCTTTTTTCAGGAAGCATCCGGAGAAGCTGTCCCGGCGGATGCTCCAGAAGGGCTGCCTCGGCGGGGGTAAGCGGAGCGCCGAGCTCCCCTTCTACACAGCAGCTGCCGGCGCATGCATCAAGGTCGCAGGAGAAAAACGCGTCGAGGACCGCCCCGTCGACAAGGACATCACCGACGGAAATCATTGCCATCGTTCAATCATCCGATTTCAGGGTTTGCCGTTTCGCCGATTTTTTCATAGCTATAGGCAGAAATACGCAAGGCACAATGCAGTACTGCACAACAACACCAAGCACAACCACCATGCTCATCATCGACGGAAAGAAAGTTTCGCTGGACATGAAAGAAGAACTCAAAGCCAGTGTGGAATCGTACCGGTCCATAACCGGAAAGGTCCCGGGGCTCACCGTCATCATTGTCGGCAGCGATCCGGCCTCAGAGGTCTATGTACGCAATAAAGCAAAAACCTGCAAAGAGGTCGGCATGAATTCATCCGTCATCGAACTGCAGGAAGATACGCCCGAAGCACATCTGCTCGAGGTGATCGACTCCCTCAACCGGGATCCCGGAGTACACGGCATTCTGGTACAGCAGCCTCTCCCCAATCATATCGACGAGTTCGCCGTCACCCTGGCCATCGACCCCGCAAAGGATGTTGACGGGTTCCACCCCGAGAACCTCGGGCGCCTCGTCATGGGCCACCTCGACAAGTGCTTCGTCAGCTGCACCCCCTACGGCATCCTTGAGCTTATCGGCCGCTACGGCATCGAGACCAGCGGGAAACATTGCGTGGTGATCGGCCGCAGCAACATCGTCGGAAAACCGATGGCCAACCTCATGATGCAGAAACTCAAGGAATCGAACTGCACCGTCACCGTCTGCCATTCGGCGACAAAGGACATCGCCTCCTACACCCGCCAGGCAGACATCCTCATTGCCGCAATCGGCAGGGCGAAGTTCGTGACGGCAGACATGGTCAAACAGGGAGCTGTCGTCATTGACGTCGGCATCAATCGCATAGAGGATCCCACGACAAAAAGCGGCACCCGCCTTGTCGGCGATGTCGACTATGAAGGGGTATCGGCAAAGGCAGCAGCCATGACCCCGGTCCCCGGCGGCGTCGGACCCATGACCATTGCGATGCTTCTGAAAAACACCCTGCACTCCTTCGAGCGCGCAAACGGCCTTTAAGGGAGATGGCGCGCCAGGCCACCAGGTACGTCTGCTCGAACTGCGGCGCCGTCTCCCTGAAATATCAGGGGCGGTGCTTTGAATGCCAGAGCTGGGGAACGCTTGAAGAGATCCGGCAGGAAGACGGGCCGAGACAGGGAAAACCGCTTCCCGGCATGCACGCAGCCGCCGTCCAGAACCTCCACGCCGCGGCACCCGAAGAGTACCACCGGCTGAAAACCGGTATCGGAGAACTCGACCGCGTGCTCGGCGGCGGCCTGATGCAGTCTTCAGCCATCCTCGTCGGCGGCGAGCCGGGGATCGGCAAATCGACCCTCATGCTCCAGCTCGCCGCGCGCCTCGCTCCCGCCAAAGTGCTCTATATCTCCGGCGAAGAGTCCCCGAACCAGATCCGTGAACGCGCCACGCGCCTGAAGCTGCATGCCGAAAACCTCTGGCTGGCACCCGAAGTGCGCCTTGAGGTGATCCTTGAGACCATCGAGAGGGAGCGGCCCGCTCTTGTCATCGTGGACTCCATACAGACCGTCTACTCCGGCCAGTACCAGAGCTCCCCCGGCACCATCACCCAGATACGCGAATGCGCCGCAATGCTCATCCATGCGGCCAAACGCCAGAACTTCATGCTCGCCCTCATCGGCCACATCACCAAGGAAGGATCCCTTGCCGGCCCGAAAACGCTGGAGCACATGGTCGACACCGTCCTGCAGTTTGAAGGCGAAGGCTACCAGCGCTACCGGATCGTCCGCTCAGTGAAGAACCGGTTCGGCCCAACCAACGAAATCGGTGTTTTCCGCATGGAGGAGTGCGGCCTGGAAGAGGTGGCGAACCCTTCGGAATTCTTCATTTCCGGCCGGCGTCCCGATGTTCCCGGCAACTCGGTCCTTGCCGCCATTGAGGGATCAAGGGCCCTGCTCGTCGAAGTGCAGGCGCTTGTAGCCAAGACCAACTACTCCATGCCGCAGCGCATCAGCACGGGTTTTGACCTCAAGCGCATGTCGATCATCCTCGCAGTCCTTGAAAAACGGCTCGGCATAGAAACCTGGGGGCAGGACGTGTTCGTGAAGATTGCAGGAGGGCTGAAGCTCATCGAGCCGGCATCCGACCTCGCCATTGCCGCCGCCATCGCTTCAGGGCTTCTTAACCGGCCGCAGGACGCCAGTTCGGTATGCTGCGGAGAAATCGGCCTGTCGGGCGAACTGCGGGCCATCAGCGACAGCGAGCGGCGCATCAGGGAGGCGGCACACCTCGGCTTCCAGCGCATCGTTCTTCCCGAAGCCAACACCCGTGAACTCAAGGCGGCAATGAAGAAGCTGCCCATCAGGATAGAGGGATGCGGAAGCCTGCAGGAAGCGCTGGACGCGATGGGGATATGATGTTGCATACCGGATGTTGAATACCGGGCGTCGAAGCGTTCCGAGCGTTCAACACTGTGGGTTTCGAAGATGCATGTAGAAGATGAATATCGAATGACCATGAAGAAGAGTCTTCACCAATAACCCGAACCACCCGCAATCATGATGCATATCCTGCTCGTCTGGCTTGTAAACGCCTTCGCCGTCTATCTGACCGCACAGATTCTTCCCGGCATCCATGTCCGGGGATTTGGCGCCGCCCTTCTGGTGGCCCTCGTGCTCGGCCTCGTCAACACCGTGATAAGGCCTGTCATGATCCTCTTTTCAATCCCGTTCATCCTTCTCAGCCTCGGCATCTTTCTCATTGTCATCAACGCCCTGCTCCTGCAGCTCTCGGCCGCCATCGTCGACGGATTTACGATCGAGAGCTTCTGGTGGGCTGCTGCAGGCTCGATCTGCATCAGTGCGATTGCCTGGCTGCTGGCAACTCTGGTAAATCTGTAACCGGCAGCCGGCAACGTACCGGCAGCCAATTTTCCAATTCAACCCCCTCCATGTATGGAACTCGTCATTATTGTTCTCTATCTGGTGATCATTCTGGCTGTCGGCCTTATGGCGGGACGCGGCATCACAAACCTCAAGGATTACGCGGTCGGCGGAAAATCGTTCAACAGCATGATCATTTTCGCGACCCTCTCGGCAACATTCATCGGCGGAGGGTTTTCCATGGGCAATGCCGAAAAAGTGTTTCTTGTCGGTATTGCCAACATCGTAGCGCTCTGGGGCTTCAGTTTCAAGGAAATCCTGGTGGCGGCATTCATCGCCCCGAGAATGGCGCGCTATCCTGATGCCATTTCGGTTGGCGACATCATGGAGCCCCATTACGGGCGCGGTGCAAGGATATTCAGCGGCATTTTCGGCATTGCGCTCTGCGCTGGCATTTTAGGGGCACAGGTCGGGGCAATGGGATACATCTTCAACCTCTTTCTCGGCATGGACAGGGTCACGGGCATTCTCATCGGATGCGGCATTGTCATCGCCTATGCAACATTCGGAGGCATGCGCGCGGTCATATGGACCGATGTCATCCAGTTCGTTGTCCTTGCCATCGGCATACCCCTCACCCTTTACTTCGGCATCTCGAACGCAGGCGGATGGGAAGCCATGGCCGCCCGAATTCCGGCAGAGCACCTGCTGATATCAACAGAACCGGCTGCACTCTTATCCCTCGGGGCCCTGTTTCTGACCTTCATGCTCGGGGAGACGATGGTGCCGCCCTATCTGCAGCGGCTGATGATTGGCCGCTCATCCCGGGACACCACCCGCGGAACCCTCTTCAGCGCACTGTTTTCCATCCCCTTCTTCGCCATCACCGGCACTATCGGGCTTGTCGCACTGGCTCTTGATCCGACCCTGAACCCGAACCTCGCCATGCCTTACGTCATCAAGGTCGCACTGCATCCGGTGATGCAGGGGTTTGTGATTGCTGCAGTCATATCCATCATCATGTCATCGGCCGATTCCTTCCTCAACAGTGCATCCATAGCATTCATCAATGACATCGTCAGGCCGCTGAAAACCACTCCGATGGAACATTCCACGGAACTGATGCTCGCCCGCCTCACCACCTTTGCCGTGGGCGTCCTTTCCATCGTCTTCGCCATCTCCATAGACAGCCTGCTCGACATCCTGATCTACGCCTACAACTTCTGGGCGCCTACCGTGCTGGTCCCGCTCGCTGCAGCAATCCTCGGATTCAGGGCTACACGCCGGCGCTTCGTTGCCGGAGCACTTGCCGGAATCATCATGGCCCTCCTCTGGAACAACATGTTCCACAATCCCTACGCCATCGACGGTCTTGTCATCGGCTTCCTCTCGAACATGGCCGTCTTTTTCGCCGTCCCCGCAGGAGAATAACGAACCCCGAACGTCCGCATCACCCCCCTGGTGCGGACGTCAGTTGACGGGCTCTCCGGCTTTTCGTACCTTACGCTTGCAATGCCAACCGTCAACCAAGAACGCAGCCGATCCATCCTCATGCAGGGAACCGCAAAAGCACTCGTCCTCCAGAAAGCAAACAAGCTGAAGCTCCAGCACGCGACCTACGATGCCTCAGGCCCCCGGGACGTCATGGTGAAAACCATCGCAAGCACCATCACCCCGGGTCTGGACCGCCTGCTCCTTACCAACAAGCCCGTCTCCAGCAGGGTACTGAACTACCCGCTCCTGCCCGGCAGCGAAGCAATCGGACAGGTTCTCTCGGTGGGTCCGGAAGTCAGCGACCTCCATCCCGGCGACTTTGTCTACGCATTCAAGGCAGATCGGTGGACCGGAGTGGAACCCTATTACGGATGCCACGCCGAGGTGATTCCGACAGCACGCGAAAACCTCCTCCCGCTCGGCCGTGCGCCGATACACCGCGACCTCCTCACGGGACTTCTCGCCTATGCCATAAGCGGTATTGACAAAACCGGTGTGCATGCAGACTCAAGAGTGCTCGTGCTCGGACTCGGCTCAGTCGGCCTGATGGTGGTCGAGTACCTCCATAGACTCGGCGTCAAGGCAATCGACGCTGTCGAAACCTTCGCCGTCCGCGGCCAGCTCTCCCATGCCGAACACATCGCACTCGACATCGGCGACTTCACCGAGGAGTTCAACGGGAAGTACGATCTTGTGGTTGAAACCACCGGAAGGATCCTCCTTCTGGAAAAAGCCGCCCGCCTTATGCAGCAGCAGGCAAAAATCCTGCTCATGGGCAGCTATGAAGTAATGGCCTACGACTACCGCCTTCTCCAGCACAAAGAGCCGGTCATCATCTGCTCCAGCATCACGACCATCGAACAGATGGAGCGGGCTGTCCGGGAACTTGAAGCCGGCACCATCGACAGCGAGAAATTCTTCACCAACATCTTTCCTGTTGCCGAATACGAGCGTGCCTACCGTACGGCACTCGACAGCAAGGAATCGATCAAGACGGTCCTGGTCTGGCTGTAAGGGCCCCCAACGATACCAACGAAGGTCATTATGGCAGCAGCAGTAGGGTTACAGGGGGTGACGATGCGCTTCGGAGGGGTCACGGCGGTGGAGAACGTGAGCCTCGAAATCGAAGAGGGGTCCATCCATGCCGTCGTCGGGGAAAACGGCGCCGGCAAAAGCACCCTCATGAAAATCATCGCCGGCCTCATCAGCCCAGTATCGGGCACGATCTTCATCAAGGGACGCCGCGCTGTTTTTCCCTCCCCCCGTCAGGCCATAAAAGCCGGAATCGGCATGCTCCACCAGCATTTCATGCTGGTCGAAGAACTTACCGTTGCCGAAAACATCATGCTCGGCCACGAACAGAGCCGCCTCCTCCACCCCGTACCGAAACAGAAAATCCGGTCCATGGTCGCCCGTTGCGCCGAAGCCTACGGGCTCGAGGTCGATCCCGACGCACGCTGCGGGGATCTCAGCGTAGGAGAAGAACAGCGGGTGGAACTGCTGAAGCTCCTTTTGCGCGATGCATCCATCATGATCCTCGACGAACCAACCGCCGTACTGACCCCGCAGGAGACCGGGCGGCTGTTCGACACCCTCCGTGCTCTCTCGGCAAAAGGCCGCACCATCATCCTCATCACCCACAAGCTCGACGAAGTGCTCAGCATTGCCGATACCCTCAGCGTCATGCAGAAAGGCCGGATCGTCGGCACCATGCTGGCCGGGAGTGTCTCACGTCAGGAACTTGCGGAAATGATGGTAGGCAGAAGCGTTTCGCTGCAGGTTGAAAACCCGGCGCACGAGCCCCGGGAAAGGGTGCTTGAGGTCCGGGACCTCCGGCTCTTTACACCCAAAGGCGGAGAAAAGCTCCGGGGGCTCAGTTTCACGATACGGGCCGGGGAGATATACGGCATTGCCGGGGTTGAGGGTAACGGCCAGGCCGAACTCCTCCAGGTGCTCGGGGGGCATGTGCCTCCCGGCGGCAGCACCAAGGGCGAAGTCCTCCTCAACGGCGTTCCGCTTCCGGGACTCCGCCCGGATGAAATCTCGGACCTCGGCGTATCGGTCGTTCCCGAAAACCGCCTTCGCGACGCAGTGGTCGGAGAGTTTCCCGTATCGCTGAACCTCATCTTCGGACGACACCGGGAAAAAGCGTTCCACCGGGGGCCCGGCTTCAGCAGAGCGGCCATCGAAGCATACACGGCGCAACTCGTCACAGCCTACGACATCCGCTGCCCTGACCCCGAGCTCCAGCCGCTTCTGTCACTCTCCGGCGGCAACCAGCAGAAAGTGGTGGTCGCCCGCGAACTGACGCGGCCGGGAATTTCGCTCCTCATCCTCGCCCAGCCCACACGCGGGGTCGATATCGGCGCCACCGGGTCCATACACCAAAAAATCCTGGAAGCACGCCGGGCCGGAGTCGCCATCCTCCTCATCTCAACTGAACTTGAGGAACTCACCGCCCTCTCCACCCGCATCGGCTGCCTCTACCGCGGCACGATCCGCCACGAGTTCGGCATTGAGGAGACCGCCAGAAAACGCACCGGCGCCATCCTGTTCCATAGAGAAATCGGGCTTCACATAACCTGACCCTGCCCCCTCCCATGAAACCCTCAACCCGGACACTCCTCGTTCCCCTCGTCTCCGTCCTGGCAGCGCTCCTTTTGAACGCATGCATCATAGCCCTCACGGGTCGGGATCCCGTCATGATCTTCGCTAAAATGCTCCAAACAACCCTCCTCTCCCCTTACGGACAGGGGCAGGTGCTGTTCCGCACCACCACGCTCATCTGTACCGCGCTTGCCGTAGCACTCCCCTTCCGTCTCCGCCTCTTCAACATCGGAGCACAGGGACAGCTCCTCATGGGAGCCTTTGCAGCCGCCATTACCGGTGCGCTTCTGCCTGAAGGTCTTTCTGCTCCGGTCTCGCTAACCGCGTGCATCCTTGCCGCCATGACGGCCGGGGCACTCTGGGCCGCCGTTGCCGCACTTCTGAAAACACGGTTCGGGGTCAGTGAAGTGATCTCGACCATCATGCTGAACTTCATTGCCGAAGGCATTGCCGGCTACCTTCTTACCCGGCACTTCGCCCTTCCCTCCACCGTCCATACGGCGCCGATTGCCGACTCCGCCCTCATCCCGAACTTCTCCGTCCTCAGCGGCTGGTTCCCGAATGCACCCGCAAACCCCTCCCTCTTCATCGCCCTTGCGGCAGCCGGCATCTTCTACCTGCTCATCTTCAAGACCCGGTTCGGTTTTGAAATGCGCGCTGCGGGGCTGCGGCCCGAAGCTGCCCTCCATGCAGGCATACAGCCAGCACGCCACGTAATGGCAGCCATGGCGCTCGGCGGTGCCGCGGCAGGGCTCGCTGCCGCCAACCTGGTGCTCGGCTATAAACATTTCTATGAAGCAGGAATGACCGGCGGAGCCGGGTTCACGGGAATCGCGGCGGCACTGCTTGCCGGTGCGCATCCCCTCTGGCTGGTGGTATCGGCCTCTTTCCTCGCGCTCCTGGAATACGGCGGGCTGGCGGTGAACGCCTATGTGCCGAAAGACATCTTCATGGTGATGGAAGCCGTGACAATCATCTTCGTCGTGGCCTTCACTGCACTCGGGAAACGATAGGTAACCCCTTCGTTCGTTACCCCTTCTTTACACTCCTCCGCCACCCTGCATGAGGACCAGCTCTCCTTTCGCCACGCCCGAAAGCCCGGCAACAGGATCACATTTGATCCGGAGGATGAAAAACAGGCGCAGATCGGCATCGGCATGAAGGGTTTCAAAATTGCCCTGGCCTTTTGAAATGATGAGGTCCGCATCCCTGAACAGCTACCTGAATGCAGGAGAGGTTTCCTCAAGAATGGTTCCGGGATAGATGCTGCCGGATGAGACCACCCGGGCAACTTCGTCAATGCCTACATAGAGAGCATCACTAGCCACCGCATCGTTGATGACCGGTCGTTCCCTCACGGCACAGGTAACATCAAGCTCCGGATAGGCAGCGGTCAGGGTCTCGATGAAGAGCCTGTCGAAAACAATCTCACCGGCGTTGTCACAGATGTAGAGCAGTTTCTTGGCCTTACGGAGGCGTGAAGAAAACTCCTGGAAATCAAAGCGGCCGAATTCACGTTCATCGAGGGTCCTGAGTTCGGCTTCCACATCAAGGGATCCGTGCTGTTTGGCCCCGAAATCGATGATATTGCCGGCTGCGGCAATAAGCACGCCATAGGCAAGCCGGTCCGGAGCCTCAAGGATCTTCCTGCGGAACTCACGAGCATACGCCATTGCCAGATCATTCGAGTGCTGCTTGATTGCCTTATAGGGATCATACTCCTCATCAGGGTTCCCCATGCCGCTCAAAGCAGCGGCCATGTCAGTAGCAGCCCTTACGACATGCTGCACGACAATACCCTCGCCTCCTGTTTCGAGCAGTTGCGAGAATGCATGCTCAAAAAGCCTTTTTCCGTTCTTCTGGTCCATCCCGGTAATTTTCACCAGGGAGTGGAGCTGCTGGAAGAGGCATGGATAGCATGCCAGAGGGATACATCTCTTGTTGTCCATACTTACAGATCGTTAATGTTACGGATGGGGTTCAGGGTACGGCCGGATGATCGGCGCACGGCCCGAGGGGGCCGAAGGGGAAAAAAGAACAGCAGAGAGAAGCATCGACTGCCGAAAGATCATGCTGACCGGGAGGGATCAGCGCTGTCTGAACCATAGAGGTTCATCTGCTTGCGATAGTAGGAGAATGCCTCTTCCTGCCGGACGATGCCGAGCAGCTTGCCGGAACGCTTCGAAATGACCGGCAGAACGTTCGTATAGTCGGCGACCTCGAAAAACTTCAGGGCTTCATCAAGCTTCGATGAATCGTAGAGCACCGGTACCTCTTTTTTCATGACATCCTCGGCAATCAGCCCCGCAAACATGCCGTCACGCAGAATGATGCTCATCTCCTCAAGGCGGATCATCCCCACAAACTGGTTATCGTCATTGATGACTAGGAAGTTCGATTCGGGCGTGCTGTGGAAGACCTCCAGCACCTTTTCGACCCTCGTGACGTCATTGAACTTGATGAAGTCGGTACGCATCACATCAAGCACGCTGATGTTCTCGGCAACCGACAGCGCAATGCCGTAGCCGACCCGCACACCCTCCTTCTCCAGCACATAGGTCTCCATGGAGTGACGGTAGGCCAGACGTGCGATGAGGGCCGAGGTCACAGCGGCAAACATGATGGGAAGCACGATCTCGTACTGGCCCGTCACTTCGAAAAGGATGAGGATGACGGTCATCGGAGCCCGCATGATGCCGGCCGTCAGAGCCCCCATGCCGACAAGCGCATACGCGCCTGATGCAGCCGTCATGCCGGGAACCAGCATGTTGACAAGCTTGCCGAACATGCCGCCGAGCATGGCGCCCATTTTCATTGCAGGGGCAAACATGCCGCCCGAACCGCCCGAACCCACGCTGAGGCCGGCAACGACCGGCTTCAAGAGGTAGACGCTGATCATGCCGGTCCAGGTCTCCTCGCCCCTCAGCGCACTGTCGACAACGGCATAGCTGTACCCGTACAGTCCCGGCAGCCACATGCAGATGAGGCCGCAACCGAGGCCGCCGATGGCAGGAACGGCCCAGACGGGAATGCCGAACCGCTTTTCCATCCGGTTGAACCACTCCTCGATGGAATAATACGTTTTGATGAAGAGCACTGCCGACAGGCCGGCCAGCACACCCAGAATGAAGTAGAGCGGCAGTTCAAGGTTGGAGACAAGCGTGTAGGGCGGGACCTGGAAGGTCGGGGAGCTCCCGAGAAAGCTGCGGGAGAGCACGGTGCCGACGACAGCGGCGACGACGATGGGGCTGAAGGTCTTGACGCTGAAGTCGCCGAGAATCACCTCGATGGCGAACATCACGCCGCCGATGGGTGCGTTGAACACCGCGGCAAGACCGGCGGCCGCTCCGCATCCGAGCAGCGTCCTTGTCCTGTCGGGAGAAAACTTCAGCATCTGGCCGACGGCCGAGCCGATGGCCGCACCGACCTGCAGGATCGGCGCCTCCCTGCCGCCGCCGCCGCCCGTACCGATGCTCATGACGGAGGTGAAGGTCTTGTGGATCCAGTGGCGCCTGCCGATCATCCCGTTGTTCTGTGCCACGGCCTTGATGACCGAGGCAAGACCGTGGCCGGGACGGCTCTTCACCACATAGGCATTGTAGAGGCCGACGACAAGCCCGCCAAGAGCGGGTATGAAGGGAATGAGGAAATAGCTCCAATTGGCCGGCAACAGCTCTGCTGTACCGAACAGAAATGAGCTGAGCACCAGAATAGCGTCATGGAACATGACGGCCACGTACCCGGTAGTAAGGCCGACAAAGATTGCGACGAAAAGAAAGGGGAAATCCTGATTGAGATTGAGCTGGACCAGGAGGGCGTCGAGCGAGAGGCGGAAAAAGGTCCTGTGGTTACCCTTCAGGTAGCGGCTTTTGCGCAGGACAGCATAGAAAAAAACCCGAAGGTTCCTTTTCCAGTTGCGTATGCCTTTATTGGACCGATTCATGTGTACCCGCTGACCGTGATGAAAACACCTGCCCGCCACCGGAGGAAAATCCAGCCCCGGGGGAGGTTACAGGGTTGAAAAAAATAACCTGCCGAATGTCCCTATACAAGATTATTTCGTATCTTCTGAAAATTAATTCCATATCCGACCTGCTATCCGACCCGCTCATTACGAAGGGATAACGGACCGGGATGGACTGGAATGACGGAGATAAGCAACAGACAACGGTAATTCCAAGCACTCATACCTATCATGGCTAAAAAAACGACTGAAAAAGCAGCGGAGAAGGCTCCTGCAAAAAAAGCAGCGGTAAAAGCTCCCGCAAAAACAGCTGCAAAGAAACCCGCTCCGGAAAAGAAGGCTGAACCCGCAAAGAAAGCGCCTGCAGTGAAAAAAGCCCCCGCAAAAGCCGCGGAGAAACCCAAAGCTGCCGCAAAGAAAACAAAAGCCTCGAAAGCTGTCTCCCCCGAGGTCCGCGCAGAGCAGATCAGGATCGCCGCCTACTACCGCTGGGAACAGAAAGGATGCCAGCCGGGATCGCATATCGACGACTGGATCGAAGCAGAAGACTCGCTGACCGACTGAATCACCGCCCGGCCATACAAACTGCAGGAGGCTGTCTCAGACTTGGAGCTGAGACAGCCTCTTTTTTTTACATCCCCCCCCCGCAGAGAGAAAAAAGCCGCACTGAACTCTTTCGGCCTTCGCCAAGAAAAGCAGTCCGGGCTCTGCAGCCGGTGACTGGCGTCAGCTGAGCTGGTAATCGACAACGGCACGCGAAGCAGCCGCACCGGCTACAAGGGCGCGGACCCGCTCATGCTCTGGATGGCGCTGATAGGCCTCAAGCGCATCCCAGTCCGGGAAGTCGGAAACAAGCACCAGGTCAAATCCCTCTCCGGGGCAGCCGTCATCCACACCGGCCTCGATAGAGAGAATGCCGGGAATGAGACCCCCGAGAGCCTCAAGCTCCCCTGCAAGCAGTGCCGCATACTCTTTCCTGCCCACTCCCCCTGCATCATCCCTGAGGCGCCACATGACGACATGGCGCACCCTCACTCGACCCTCCCGCCATGCATCCATTCGAGTCCGCCGGGAGACGTGCCTTCCGCCTCAGCATACCGGCGCATTGATGAGGCGGGAGCGGCAAAGGCTTTTTCGAACATCTCTTCGGCCATCGTCCAGCGATCACCCCTTGCATTGAGCATGACGAGCAGCATGTCGCGGTTCTCTTTGCGGGCACGGGCGATGAGGCACTTGCCGGCACTGCGTGTGAAGCCCGTCTTGATGCCGACGGCGTAGGGGTAGCGGGCCAGCAGCTTATTGTGGGTTCTGAGCAGATAATACCTTCCGGAGCGCTGATCGCGGACCACGATGGACTCCAGCATGGCGATTTCATTGAAGAGCGGATTGTGGATGGCATACTCCGTAAGTGCGAGCAGATCCTCTGCCGTTGAATAGTTCCCGGTGTAACGGCCGGTATCGAACCCTGCCGGGTTCGTGAACGTGGAGTTCTTCATGCCGATGGCGCGGGCCCTGTAGTTCATGGCCCTGACGAACTTTTCGACACTGCCGCTGAGATGGATGGCAATGGCGAAGGCTGCGTCATTGCTGGAGTTGACCATGGAGGCTTTCACAAGATCCAGGAGCAGGATCCTGTCACCGGGACGGAACCCGGCTTTCGTTGGCTCCACACCGGTGGCTGCAGGGGAAATGACCACCACCTGGTCGAGCTTTCCGCTCTCGAGGGCGATGACTGCGGTGAGGATTTTGGTGAGGCTTGCCGGCCTGATGAGCCGTGAGGTATCTTTCTGCATGAAGACCCGGGAATACCCGAGATCCTTCACGATGTATGAATCAATGACCAGGGGCCTCGATGCTTCGGCCGGGGAGGAGAAGAAAAGCATCGACACCAGCGCCGCAAGCAAAAGGCCTGCATGGCTTAACCTGAACCGCTTCATCAGAATTCCTCCATTTTAGATGAGAATGTAAAGTATCGCAAAATCATGGCGCGTTTCAAAATATCTGCTGTATAAAAATCGTTTCAGGCAACCATTTCATGCAACCATATCAGGCAACTAAAGAGGCTGTACGCCGCCCTCGGCCGATGCCGGCGTGCCGCATCCGGCAGAGAGAAGAAGCCGCTGGTACTCCCGCACGTCAAGAAGCACCGCGGCACTTTTGCCGTGCTGCGTCAGGACAAGGGGCCTGCCTGTCCTCTTCACATGATCGAGGAATGAAGCCGTATGCGCCCGGAACTCCGACAGCGGCCGGATATCCTCCTCAAGATTGATTCTCTCCATACTCCTCCAGCCCGATTTCTTTTTGATACGTATTTGAATACATATTTGATGCATTATTAAGTACGTTCTATAGTACATAATTCTGTACAGATTTCAAAAAGGAAAAGCGCTGCCGATCGGGCACCGAAGAGATGCTGGAGAGCAGCCGGCTGCTAGCAGGCCTCAGCGCTCTCCGAGAGCAAGACGCAGGGCAAGGCCGACATACAGGAGCGCCATGAAGCGCCCGGTGAGCCTTTGTGCACGGGCCGACTGCCGGAGCCGTCTGCCGGCATTGGCGGCAATGATGCTGAGGAGGGTGAAGACGATGAGGGATGCGGCGATGAACAGCAGGCCCAGCATGAGGAACTGCGGCATGAGGGCACCGTTGTCTGGATCGGCGAACTGCGGCAGGAAAGCAAGAAAGAACAGTGATACCTTGGGGTTCGTGATGTTCATCACGATGCCTCTCCGGTAGAGTCTGGAAGCAGGCGAGGCCGCTGCTGCCCCATCGGCACCCTCTGCCCCAGCTGCCCCCTCAGTCCCGTCTTCAGGGGTAAGCGACCGGTAGGCGAGGAAGAGAAGGTAGAGTGCTCCGGCAGCTTTCAGAAGGGTGAAGATGAGAACGGAACCCCGGATGAGGGCGGCAAGACCGAACGCGACGGAGAGGGTGTGGAAGATAAGGCCCGTACAGAGCCCGAGGGTGATGACGAAGCCGGAGCGCCAGCCACGGCGGGCAGACTCCGTCATGACGAAGATATTGTCGGGGCCGGGAGAGAGTGCGAGCAGCACCGAGGCAGAAATGAATACGGGAAGAAGCGTCGTCTGGATCATGGGCGGAAGTAACACGCAATGGGTTCAGGAAATGGGCGGCAGATCTTTCTGGCAGTAGAGGACATCGAACGGGTGAGCGAACTTCTCCCCCACCCCCTCAAGCCGTCCGCACTCCCTGAACCCGCTCTTCTGATGGAACCGTATGCTCAGAGGGTTCAGGGAGGATATGGAGGAGAGGATGGTTGTAATGCCCATAAGGACGGCTCCCCCAACCAGATGGTCGAGCATCAGGGTTCCGATGCCCCGGCCCGTCCAGCCTTCACGCAGGAAAAGAGTCAATTCGGCCGTCCGGATGAACACCGGGAGCGGGCTGTAGGGACGGAGCATGCCGAACCCGACGGCGTATCCCCCGTCGGAGGTCCGGGCCATGCATGCAGGGTAGCCGGTCGAGGGCTGGATAAATGAAGCAGCGGCATCCTCCCCGAGAGGCTTGTCGGTATAGGCGGCAAAACCGTTTGTGGTATACGGGTTGAAGATGTCGAGCACCTCATCGGCATCTTCTTCCCCGAGCGGCATGAGGCGGATGTCCGTGATCGTCATGTGATGGTCATTTGATCGGTCATTTGATGGTCATTTGATCGGTCATTTAATGATCATGTTCCAGCCGGATTACGCTCACCAATCGATTCAATAAGGGTTGAGGGGCGATTCAGGCCTGCCGGTCTGGCAGAGCTGAGAGGAGAGCTTCCGGCCGTAGTGGCCGAGCAGGATCACAACCGGCAGCATTGCAAGGTGGAGGCCGGCGTATGCCCCGAGCAGAAGCCCGCCTTCAGCCATGACATCAGGATGGATGAAGCGGATGGCGAGGCTCGCCAGACAGAGGAAAAAGAGCAGTCCGGAAAGCATGAGCTTTTTCATGAAAATCGGAGCCATTGCCCCGCGGAACTTCGTTCGCCAGTCGTTCACGCCGGAGAAGATTGAAACGGGTACGGCAAAAAGGGTCACGAGAATGAGATGGCTGATGGTGCGCTCGAAAAACACATTGCCGGTCTGGATTGTGAGGAGCAGATAGAGCAGGGCTGCCGGAACGAGACCACTGCTGAAATGTGCTGCGATGGCGTGCAGGAGGAAGGTCTTTTTCATCTCCTGAAAGAGGCTGGAACGTGCCATGCTGTCTCTCCTGTATCCTGAGGTTCAACAGGCCGCCGCTTGAACTGGAAGTGAACGGCCTGAAGGAATGAAAATGTACGAATACCAACAATAGTTTTCCCCCATCCTGTTCCCGTTTTTGCATTTTTCGTAGTATTTTATGCCGGCCGGATCTTCATCAAACCACCTTTGTCACAGGGAGGCAATGTTCCTATCCCAACCCCTTGAAAAAGCCGCACTCATCATCCGCTTCCTTAAACCGGTCACCTGGATCCCGGTCATGTGGAGCTTCCTGTGCGGCGCCGTGGCGAGCGGAGCATTCGGCTGGCAGGATCTGACGGGCATGAAATTCATTCTCGGCATGCTGCTCACCGGCCCCCTGGCCAGCGGCACCTGCCAGATGCTCAACGACTATTTCGACCGTGACCTCGACGAAATCAACGAGCCTCGACGCCCCATACCCGGTGGCTCGATATCGCTCAAAAGCGCCACCTGGCTCATCGCCGTCTGGTCCCTTCTTTCGGTTGTGGCAGGATGGTTCATCCATCCGCTCATCGGCCTCTACGTCATCATCGGCATCATCAACGCGCACCTTTACAGCGCCAACCCGATCAAGCTGAAAAAGCGGCTCTGGGCCGGCAACATCATCGTTGCCATCTCCTACCTCATCATCCCATGGATGGCAGGCCATATCGCCTACCACGGAACCCTCACCATACCCGCGCTCGCACCGTCGCTGATTGTTGCCGGCCTCTTTACCCTGTCAAGCACCGGCACCATGACCATCAACGACTTCAAGTCCATGGAGGGCGACCGCCTTGCGGGCATACGAACGCTGCCGGTCGTGTTCGGAGAACGGAGGGCCGCCCTAATCGCCGCCGTCCTCATAAACCTCGGCCAGCTCCTTGCTGCCCTCTATATGCTCTCGATAGGCGAACAGATCTATTCGGCCCTCACCCTCCTCTTCATCATCCCGCAGTTCATCCTTCAGTTCCCGCTGGTAAGGAACCCGGGTAGCTTCGACGTCCGCTACAACGCCATCGCGCAGAACTTCCTCGTTGCCGGCATGCTGGTCTGCGCCCTGGCCATCAGGGCGGCGAAGCCATGATGTTCGCCCCCCTTCCGGCAGTATCGGTCGTGATGGCGGCCTATAACCGCGCGCACCTCATCCCAGAGGCCATAGAAAGCCTCACCCGCCAGACGTTTTCCAGCTGGGAGCTCATCGTCGTCGACGACGGAAGCACCGACGGAACCTTCGAGGCTCTCAGCCCATGGCTCGAAGCATACCCTGCCATCCGCTACATGAAGCACAGCAACCGCAAAGCACCGCTGTCAAGGAATGCCGGCATACAGGCCTCCTTCGGCCGCTACGTCACATTCCTTGATTCCGACGACATCTACCTTCCCGACCACCTTGGCAGCCGCATGGCACTCATGCAGAGCCCCGGCGCCCCGGACCTCATCACCGGAGGATTCCGCTGCCCGGCGGGCACCATGGTCCGTGACCGCCACAACCCTGACAAACTGATTGACGTCCGCCAGTGCATACTCGGCGGAACGTTCTTCGGCCTGAGGGAGGTGTTTATGGACCTTGAGGGATTCCGTGGGCTCGACTATGCCGAAGATACCGACCTCTGGGAACGGGCCGGAGAAAAATGGAAGAAAGCGTGCATCGAATCCCCCGAGACCTACGTCTACCGCCAGTCCCCGGACAGCATAACCCTCCAGTACAAACAACCATGAACCACTCAGTCACCGTCTACTGCAGCTCCAGCAACAACGCTCCCCGGGAGTATTTCCAGGCCGCGGCATCCCTTGGCAGAACGTTTGCCCTGCATGGAATCGAACTGGTGTTCGGCGGGGGGAAGGTAGGGCTCATGGGCTGCATCGCCGATGCCGTGATGGAGAACGGAGGCAGGGTCAGGGGAGTCATCCCGCGTTTCCTTGAAGAGCGGGAGGTCGCCCACCAGGCTCTCTCGGAACTCCTCGTTGTCGAAACCATGCATGAGAGGAAAATGAAACTTGCCGAGTGGGGCGATGCATACCTCGTCCTTCCCGGCGGGTTCGGCACCCTCGACGAGCTGATTGAAGTCATCACCTGGCGCCATCTCGGCCACCACCGCAAACCGATCGTCCTGCTGAACCTGAACGGATTCTGGAACCCGCTGCTGGGTTTTTTCAGCCAGATTGCAGCCGAGGGCATGGTCTCGGGGGGCTATGAAGGGTACTACACCGTCTGTCAGAGCGTCGAAGAAGCTGGCGCGCTTCTTACCGCCATGGAACCCTCTCCTGGAGAAATGCCCCGATGAGCAATTTTCAGGCAGCACTTCTCCTCACCCTCCTGGCGGGACTCTCAACCGGCATCGGCAGCGCCATGGCGCTTGCAGTCCGGCATACGAACAAACGGTTTCTGGCCCTTTCGCTGGGCTTTTCAGCGGGGATCATGCTCTATGTATCGTTCATGGAAATCATCCCCCAATCACAGGAGGCGCTCTCGGCGGGTCTTTCAATAAAGGCAGGGGCCTGGGTATCGACGATCTCGTTTTTCGGCGGGATGCTCTTCACCTGGGCGATCGACCAGATGGTCCCAAGCTTCGAGAACCCCCATGAAATGTCCATGATCGGCCCCATGACCGATGCTGAAAAAAGCGACACAAGACTCCACCGGATGGGGATCTTCACGGCGGCAGCCATCGCCATACACAACTTTCCGGAAGGCATGGCCGTGTTCTTCAGTGCGCTCTCGAACCAGGAACTCGGCATCGTCATTGCCGCCACCATCGCCCTGCACAACATCCCGGAGGGAATGGCGGTCGCCGTGCCGATCTATTTTGCCACGAAAAGCCGGAAACGGGCCTTCAGCCTCTCGTTCCTCTCCGGCCTTGCAGAGCCGCTCGGCGCACTGGTCGGCTATACGATCCTCAAACCCTTCCTTACCCCGTTCGTTCTCGGTATCGTTCTGGCCTCTGTGGCCGGCATCATGGTCTACATCTCACTTGACGAGCTGCTGCCCGCCGCTGAAGAGTACGGGGAGCACCACCTGGCCATCACCGGCCTCATAGCCGGCATGGCCATTATGGCGCTGAGCCTTCTGCTGCTCACCTGACTTTTGACCCCTGATACCTCAGTGGCAGTCGTGGCCCTGGCAGGCCTGGTCCGCACTTACCTTCACCAGCTCACCCGCCATAAAACGCTTGAGAGCATGACCGAGCGTCGGCGAAAGATCGGCAAGGTAGACACCGATACCCTGTGCCTGCATCTTGGAGGCCGCCCGGGCACCGATACCGTTGCAGATCACAATTTCAGCCCCCATACCGGCAAATGCGTCGGCAGGGGTGCACTGCCCGTGCACATGCTCACTGTTCGGGTTCCGGATAATCTGGGCGGTGCCTGTCAGGGTGTCGACAACCGCAAAAAATGGTGCGCTGCCGAAATGTTCGCACATCGCCGACTCCATGCCGGCGTTCTCTTCGAGGGGAAGTACCGCTTTCACGCCGCACCCCCTTCCGTCTCCTGCCTGCCGCCATTGGCGTGGTCATGGCTGTGGTCATGGCTGTGGTCGTGGTCATGCACCGTACCGGCACCCCTGCCGATCCCCTGCCCGAGCCCCTGACCGAGACCCTCCCCCTGACCGCTGCGGTTGAGACCGGTACGAAGCCCGCGGCACCGTCCTCCGCCCCCACGCCCTCCGCCGAACCCGCCGCCCGGCGAACTGCGGTGGATATTGTCGCTCCCGCATGAGGGGCACGAGAGCGGGCGCTGCACGCCGTGCTCAAGGCTCCACTCATGGCTGCATGAAGCACACCTGAACGTCCTTTTTTCCGTCATCATGATCGATCCTCCTGTTATGGTTAACTGCTTTCCCGACACCAGCATCTCCCCGACCTTCTTTCGGGCCGAGGAAAGGATGTTGCCGAACGTCTGGCGCGAGACGTGCATACGGCCCGCAGCCTCCTCCTGGTAGAGTCCAAGATAGTCAGCAAGCCGTATCGCCTCGAGCTCGTCGAACGACATCTCGACCGCCTCAAGCTCACCGGGCGGAATGCCCGCCGGCTTGAAGGCAAGATACTCGGGATCACACCCTATTTTGCGGCACTTCATAGGTCTCGGCATATCACGGCCTCCCCTTTGGTTGAACTCTTCCTGCCAATGCAATTATTGGCATATGCTAATAACATAGCATAAAAAAAGCCACCTGTCAAGCAGATGGCTCCAACTTTATGCCAAAGAAAGAGAGAGTATGCGAGCGAGGGCGGACCGGTTCAGAACCGTTTCTGATAGATATGGCAGTAGGGCTCGTGGCCGCTTTTTTTGTAGTAGTCCTGATGGTACTGCTCTGCGGGATAGAACCGGCCCGCTTTCTCGACGGTGGTCACGACCTTGTATCCCTTCTCTTTGAGCTTCCCGATGAGCTCCAGGGCCACCCTGCGCTGTTCCTCATCCCGGTAGAACACTGCGGAACGGTACTGGGTACCGACATCGGGCCCCTGGCGGTTCAGCTCTGTAGGGTCGTGGATCTCGAAAAAGAGCCGGGCCAGGGTTTGGTAATCCACAACTGCAGGGTCATAGGTAACCTCGACCGCTTCGGCATGCCCGGTCGTGCCGCTGCACACCTCCCGGTAAGTCGGGTTCTCTTTGGTGCCTCCGGTATAGCCGGAGACGACAGAGTGCACACCGTTCAGTTTCTGGAGCTGGTGCTCAACCCCCCAGAAACAGCCTCCGGCAAACACGGCAGTCTGGAGGGCCTGCGGTGCGGGAGCTGCCGGCTGGAAATCAAGCGAGAGGGAGTTCACGCAGTGGCGGACGTTTTTCGGGGTCATGGACTCGCCGAAAAACACATGGCCGAGGTGCGCACCGCAGGTATTGCAGACGATTTCCGTCCTTCTGCCGTCCGCATCCGGCACCTGACGCACCGCGCCGTCAATCGCGTCGTCGAAACTCGGCCATCCCGTGCCTGACTGGAACTTGTCTTCGGAGCGGAAGAGCGGGGCATCGCAGCGGCGGCAGCGGTACACACCCTCCTCCCTGTTCAGGTAGTATTTCCCGGTGAACGGCATTTCCGTGCCCTTGTGCACGATAACCTGTTCCTCGTCAGGGCTGAGTGGATTGTATGGCATGGGGCACTCCTGTTCTTGACCGGCTGCCGCCTGCACGTACACCGGGGAATCGTCCGCACCCCTGCACCCTCCGAGAACGGAAAGAAGCAGGAGCGGGATGCTCCACAGGAGAAAGAATCGCGACAGGGACATCAGCCGGATGCTGTTGATTGAGTTATAGCTGAGACACATTCAACAGCATCCAACCACAGAGGGAGGAAGAGCGTTCCCTGAAGCGTTCTTTTCAGAAGGGCGAGTTCAGCCGGTCCTCCAGACTCCCCTCTTCTGCAGCGGGTGCCGGTGCCGGGGCCGGCTCCCTGCTGCCGCTGAGCGCCCCGGCGACTTTCGAAACGGCGGTACCGGCGGCGAAGATGCCGAGGCCTGCGATGGCAATGCCGGCAAGGCCGTGCACGACCGGCATGCCGAGAGGAAGCAGCAGTGCGGTACCGGCAGCGCCCGCGACGTTCTTCAGGTTGGGCTCCGGAAGGTGGAGTTCAGAAAGGTTCAGTTCCATATGAAGTCATGATTTTAGTTAAGCCCATCGTTTTGACAAATCACCTGCAATCATTACCTTAACGGACTTCCTTCAGGAAAGGGCAATTAGCTCAGTTGGTTAGAGCGCTTGCTTCACACGCAAGAGGTCAGTGGTTCGAATCCACTATTGCCCACCACCCCACCACCCATCACTCTCTCGTTCCCCGGATTATCCCGAAAACAGCCTGACAGAAACAGGGCAGAAAAAATGTCGCTGAATTCCTGTTCATGCTTTTAATATCGGGATAATTCCCTCAATTCCCATAGTGCCGGCATCCTGACCGTAGAACGCGCCCGATACCTTCGGGGGTACCTTCGGAGGTATCTTCGAGGGTGACTTCGGGGGCAGGTCCGCAACACCTCCCGCATAGAAGGGACAATGGAGTCATCACGCATGAACAGCATCATCCCCGGGACTCCGCCTCCGCATCCTCCGACTGCAGCCTTATTTCGCCAATGCAGGCGGACGCGCTTTTATACATCAGCTCCATTTCCGCAATAAAATTCATTTTGGAGCGCCAGAACGGAACCGGACCGAGACGACGTACCAGTACTGCCGGCAGATTGACCTCTTCATCGCAAAGTGCAGGCAACCCTGACAGGTCCGCTGCGGCGTGCCAGAAGGATTCAGGGTCCGGCGGCAGCGGTTCGGCAATCTTCTTCTTTCTTTTGCTTTCCGGTGCCGGTTCAGGAGAAAGGGTTCCGCCAAGCGCTTTGAAGAGCGCATCCTTTTCGACGCCCCTGAGGGTGAAAAGCAGAAACGGGTCCCGGTCGAATGCTTCGGCAAGCAGATAAAACACGGCGGCAAGATGCTTGCAGGGAACCGCATAGTCGGGACAGGAGCAGGATGCTTCAATATCGCTGAAGGATGCAGGAAAAAGCGGCAGCCCCTCTTTGCGGCAGATGCCGGCAATCGCTTCAGGCATCTCTCCACCAAGCATGCGTGCCACAAGAACGGGTTGAAGGCCGAGCACCCCGAGAAGTCGCTGATATTCTTCCTCCGAGTAAGGCGTGAGCCGTATTGATACGCTGTAGGGCCTCGTCCGTGAACCCTGGACTTTCGCCGTAACACCGCCAGATGTGACGGAAAGTCCGGTCACCTGCCCCTTGCGGGCATAGGCACGCCCACGGCCGAGACGCGCACTGTCGTTGAAACGCTCGAGCCGCATGATCCACTCTTTTCCCCACCACTCTCGCCCAAACGCACCCCGTTTGTTCACTGCCTTGATTCCGTTATCGACCTTTTTGGGAACAGAAGGCCTGTACCAGCCGTAAGAAGCCATAGGGTTATTCTCCTGTTGCATCACGACCAAGCATGACGAGTTTTTTAAGATCGCTGTTCGAGAGTTCCGTCAGCCACTGCTCGCCGTTTCCGAGAACCGTTCCGGAAACAGACGTTTTTTTCTCGATCATCTCATCAATCCGCTCTTCAAGCGTTCCCGCGGTGATGAATTTGTGTACCTCCACATTGAGCTTCTGCCCGATTCGGAACGCCCTGTCCGTCGCCTGGTTTTCAACGGCAGGATTCCACCAGCGGTCATAATGAATGACATGGCTGGCTTTGGTCAGGTTCAATCCGGACCCGCCCGCCTTAAGGGAAAGAATGAAAATCCGCGGTGCATCGTCACCATTCTGGAACGTCTCGATCATTTCGTCACGCTTTTTTCTTGATAACGAGCCGTGCAGAAAAAACACCTCCTCACCCAGCCGTTCCTGCAGATGGCCCTGAAGCAGGCTGCCCATCTCCCTGAACTGGGTAAACACCAGCGTGCGCTCGCCGCTCTCCCGGATTTCCGCAAGCAGTTCAAGGAGCCGCTGCAGCTTGCCTGAACGATCAGCAACACTCGAATTATCCCCGAGAAACTGTACGGGATGATTGCAGACCTGCTTGAGTTTGACCAGCAATGCAAGCACCATGCCCCTGCGCTCTATTCCTTCTGAAGATTCGATCTTCTCCTGCAGTTCGTCGACAACCGCCTTGTACAGCGAAGCCTGCTCCCGGGTAAGGGTGCAGTACTGCTTCATTTCAATTTTGTCGGGCAGATCGGTTATGATCGTACGATCGGTTTTCAGACGGCGGAGGATGAATGGCGCCGTCATGGCTTTCAGCCGTTCAGAGGCGGCGCTGTCCTGGTACCACTGGATCGGGTTGAAAAAACGGTCCTTGAAGAAGGCCTGCGTGCCGAGAAAGCCGGGGTTGAGGAAATCCATCAACGCCCAGAGATCGCCGACGTGATTTTCGACCGGCGTGCCGGTGAGCGCTATGCGGTAATCCGATCGCAATGACCTGGCAGCCTTCGCCTGCTTCGTTTCGGGGTTCTTGATATTCTGGGCTTCATCGAGAATGACGCCCGCCCACTGCATACTTGACAATACGCCGATATCACGAAACAGCAGCCCGTAGCTTGAAATCACCAGAGCCGATGCATTGGATGCCTTTTTGAGGGCAGCGGCCTTCAGCCGGTCGGCACCATGGTGCACCAGTACAGGAAGATCGGGTGTAAACTGTGCGGCTTCCTTTCTCCAGTTGTTTATGACTGAGGTAGGGCAGATAAGGAGAACCGGGCGTTTTTCTCCCCTGTTGCGCTCCTCCTGGAGAAGAGCGAGGGTCTGTACCGTCTTGCCAAGGCCCATGTCGTCGGCCAGGCAGGCACCGAGGCCCCAGGTCCTCAAGAATGCAAGCCACGAATACCCCTTCACCTGATAGGCCCGAAGCGTTCCATGAAAACGCTCCGGCTCGGGGAGCAGCTCGAAACGGCTCTCCCCCTTGAGCTTCAGGAGCAGCTCCTTCATCCAGCCATCGGCATCGACCCTCTGGACGCTGAGACCCGTCTCGAGAGAACCGGCACCGACAGCCGCCGAAAGCACATCGCGCGCGCTCTTTTCGGCGGACTGCTGTTTTTCAAGGAACCGCACCGCTTCGGAAAGTTCCTGCCGGTCAAGCTGCCGCCACTGCCCCCTTACCCTTACCAGAGGCATTTTCAGTGCGGCAAGGCGGCGGAGTTCATCAAGATCGAACAGATCGCTCCCGAGCGAGGCCCGGTAATCGCATGAAAGCAGCGTGTCGAGCCCCATACCGCCGCCAGCACCCTGCATGACCGGTGCTTTTACCCGGACACTCAGCCCCATCCTGTGCATCGGCCCCCTCCCGACCCACCATGAGGGAAGCATGACGACGAACCCGGCAGCCCTGAGAGCGGGAGCGTATAGGGTAAGGAACCGGAACGCCGCCTCGGTACCGAGCTTCAGGCCGTCTGGCTTTTTACGCTTCAGTGCGACGTTGATGGCCGGGTACAGGGCGGACGACTGGCCGAGCGCCAGAAGCATGAACTCCGTATAATCAACCCCGTAACTCCTTGCCTGTACCGACGCGTCGCTTTCCGGATCCCAGAGGTCAGCGACCTCAAGCAGGAGACTCGGATCGCTCTTCAGCTGCAACATATAGGTGAGCCGCCAGATATCCTTTTTCGTTTTCGGGCCTGGCTCGAGAAGCCGGAAGCAGAACCTGAAAGGAGAGCGGGCATACACGTCCAGGGGGCGCCGCCACTCGGCAAGCTCCAGGGCAAACGCTTCGACTTCGGGCTTACGTTCCCAGTACATTTCCGGAATGACGGCTGAAAGCGACTGCATCCAGGCGTCATGCAGCGTCAGCGGTGTTGCCTTCATACGGCCCTTGCCGGCAAATGAGAGCCGGACAAGCGAGTCCACAAAGCCCTGCAGCAGAGATGCCTGCACCTCCTTTCCAGCGGTTCCGGGACGCTTCTTCAGGCCGGATGAAAGACAGCGGGATACCGGCGGCATGGCCTCGGCCAACGCGTCGAGACGCAGGGAGGTGGAATCTGCAGGGTAGGGAACCCATCGCCCTTCCCACTGCAGAGGCCCGCGGACAAGGGATGGAAGATATCGCTCTGTGGCAACAAGATGCAATGCAGTTTCGAAAAGATGCATTGTCCAGAAGAGGGACGACCCGAACAAAACGCCTGAACCGGGAATGCCTCCCCCGCGCATGCAGGAGAAAAGTGCTGCAGCGAGGGAAGTATCGAGGGGAAGAACGGTTATCCATACCGGCTTGAGCGAGGATTTCCGGCGCCTTTCGGGTTCCGGGCCAAGCAGGGGCGAGGAGGGCACCCTTTCCTGACCTCGATGAGGAAGCCAGGCGACAAGCTCCCTCAGCATCGGCCTCCGGACCGGAACCCGCAGACCGGCGGCCCTCAGCGCCCTGCGCAGCTCCAGAATATCTCCCACAGCACGCCCTTCGCTCCAGAGCATCGCTGTACCATCCTGTACCGAACAATGGAGTGCAATCATCTGCTGCTCCTTTTCGAAGGCATGCCGTAACATTCCGCAAACGCATCCATCATATCGGAATGGAATCCCCAACCGATTCCATCCGTTTCATCCACAAGGAGCCTGGCCCGCTTTCTGAACCGGTCAAGAAGACCTTCGTCACGCATCAGCAACAGCGCCTTGCGGTACACGCCCGATACGCTGTCGTAAAACGACATCGAAATATCGCCATACTCGTTGGTATAGGCCACGCCGTTTTCGGCATAGCAGAGCATAAGGTCGGCAAGCATCGCATTGCCTCCCCCGAATATCCTGAACTCGGCAATCGCTTTGCGTCCCTCTGCAAGCCGGAGTGCATACCCCCGTTTCGGAAAGAATGCCCGGAGCACCTTTTCCCTGCACCTGGCATACAGCGCCTCTTCATCGGGATTGACATAGAAATCCAGATAGTCCTTCACCTGTTTGTGATGGCGGTACAAATCGCAGACGAGGTTTATAAGCCCGTCCTTATCGACTGTTTTCAGTGCTCTTCTGAGCTCTACCTGACCCATTTCCCGCAACGTTTTTTAATGTTACAGCACGCCTGAGAGAGCAAAGGGGGCCGGCAGGACGCTTCTCTTTGCAACACGAAACATAACAATAAGGGATGAAAAGCCATTACAAAGAGTAACCCGGCAATGCATCCGGCTCAAGCATCACCAGGCAGCAATCGAAGGCTCTCTCTCTCTCTGCATGCCGGCAGCTGTAAAGATGGCGGAACTGAAACAGTCATTGCAACAGTCATTGCATTCCGGAATGGATGCCGCAATGCCGGCTACTGCAAAAACATTCACTACCGGCCGAAGCCAGACAAGAAATCCTTGACCATACGGGACGTGCGGGGGTTTGGCTTCTGCAGTGTTTGCCGGCTGGTGTTGGTGAGGAAAACGCGGAAACAACCCCGAACCGGGCTTTGCATATTGGCAATTGTCGTCACACTGCAGGCTGTGCATCATGCTCCTGAGCGCCAGCATAACCATAGGGGACCTCTAAGAATTGAGTGTTGATATTCTGCCCGGCGGATAACCCGGCAGAATCATATGGCAGAGCCATCCGCTCCTTAGCCAGATGACCCCGTATCCCTGTAACGCAGATGGCCGCTGCAGACGCGGCGTCGGAATGCAGAAGATGAAGATGGTGCCGGCCTGCAGCGAACCGGCTGCTGCCGCTTCGTGCGGGGAAACTCAAGGCCTCCCTGATAGAGGAGCTTCATCGTTGTGTGATACGCATCCTTTCTGCCAGATCGTTGAAATATTCACGGGACCAGATTTTCAATGCCGCGGCATCCGGCACAAACCGTGACACGTCGCTCACAGCTGCCGAAACATCAAGCCCGTTGATCCGCCGCCGAAGCAGGTCGCGGAATCCCTGTTCCGAAAGGGACTCCTCCTTCAAGTGACCGCTGCATCTGGCACGCATGACGAAATGCGCGAGATTCATTGCGATGCCGTTTCTGACGTACCATTCAAAATCAAACCAATCCCGCCCCTTCACCCGGGTTTTCCAGTTCCTGTACAGCAGTGCGTGCATCTTGCCTGCAAAAAGATCCTGCAGGCCGAAACATTTGACATAGAAGGAAAACGGCTGCAACAGCAGCTTCTCTTCAGTCATAAATCCCGGGGGTGGGTGGGTATCAACCTCAAACTTGATCTTGATTGTTTTGGCGGCATGCACGGCAAGGCTGAAAAGACGGGAGTCGCTTTTCAGGAATGCCGACTCGATACCCGTACGGACCGTTTTCCGCTTTGCCGAAATCTCGACCTGAAGGCCCAGGGATGAAAACTCATCCCTGAGGGCCTTGAAGTAAGGCTCAAGTGAAAATTCGGGATCGGAGGCCAGAAGTGAAAAATCAAGATCCTCTGAAAATCTGGGCAAGCCGTAAAAAATCCTCAGGCAGGTCCCTCCGTAAAAGGCTGCCTTCTCAAAGAATCCCCCCCTGTACAATCCGGCCAGCGCGACCTCCTGCATAACCTCACGCAGCCCGTTTTCAACCCCTTCGGCGGTCGTCGTATCATAGTTCTCAAGCATTTGCCCCAGCACCCTCATAACGCCTCCCGTTGAACACCATTGACCAGCTGCCACAGCATACGAAGCAGTTCAACCTTCACACCTGCCGACATGCATGCCCTGATCACTTCGGGGTCGAAATGAGCCAATACATCTTCATCAATGCGCAGGTCATCAAACAAGAGCTCGTAGAATGCCCTCTGTGAGCGGACATGAAGATTACGGGTAAAGATGAGTTTGTCACAGAGCGCCTTTTCGGGTGAGGCCAGGAGGTAGCCGGTTCGATCCTCATTTTCAACCCTGTCAATACCGATGGAATACAAGATAGGGTGTGAATGGATATAGGAAAAGCGACCGATTGAGAGATCATACGCCTTTCCCCTTTTTATCGTCATCGAAGTCACCTCGTTCACCCGTTCAGGAATGATTCCGTAATGGAAAAGGGCGTAGTCCATCGAAACATAGGAGGGGCCGTACAGCAGGTTCGCCATAAGCGGCAGGGAAAGCGGAATGCCGGTAATATCGGGCGATACCGCATACAACCCCCTCTTTATGGGCAATAGAGCCCCTTGGTCGATCATCCGGGCAATCTTGTCGTTTGGTGATCGGTATTCGGCGAGTAACGAAAGCAGGGTACTATGGGTCAACGGCACGCCACCGAATGGCCTGAGCCTCTTTTCAATCCGCATCAAATCTTATTTTACATAGATAATCGACTATTATTCGTTTTTCCATACAAAATAATGCATCGCATAATCAAACCAAAACGAATATCGTCCATCCAGAGACGCACCCGTTTTTCATGCGTCACAGGAAACTGCTTCTGAAACGCCGAAATCTTCAGGCATTTCGACACCGACACCAAAACGCTCTATGTGCCCGGTCGCGCAGCAATGATCCCTGCCGGAAGTATTCCCGAGTTCGCCATTTAGTGCGAAAACTCGTCCACCCCGATTTTCTCAAGTAAGCTGCTGGTGAGTTCGCCCGCGTCCATCTGCATCATGTGCATCACGCCGGTTCTCTGATCCACTATCTGCGCTTCATGAACCTTCCACAACTCGTCACGGACCTTCCGTAACGACAGTCCCGTATTGATTTCCAGATATTTACCCATCATCAGGCCCATGAAGCAGACGAGCATATGAGCTCTGATGGAGTCCTGGGTTCGATGGAAGATCGGCCTTGACTGCAGGTCAGATTTGCTCATACGGAACGCCTGCTCCACATGCCAGAGATCGCGATAGTATGAGATCACATTCGCGCTCGACATCGTTTCTTCAGGTATGTTCGTGACAAA